>Ga0335085_10010979_pt1 | contig 13473 bp, 8 predicted proteins | sample Lox_Sample_45_FD_206712 | JGI IMG/M metagenome (GOLD analysis project Ga0335085, IMG submission 206712) | Soil microbial communities from Loxahatchee National Wildlife Refuge, Florida, United States - Lox_Sample_4.5 | ecosystem: Environmental > Terrestrial > Soil > Wetlands | place: USA: Florida...
TTTCGCTCTGTACGTTGGACACTACCTTGTACATCTCCCAGCGGCGGTGTTCCCCTTTGGGGTTCACATAAAGGAATACGCCGCTGCCTGCCCCGCCATACGTCACATTGATCACATCGGGCCAGCCGTCGCCGGTGAAGTCTTCCGCGTACTCCACCCACCACGAGCTAAACGAGGTGGAGGGACTTGTAGACTCGGCAAGCGCGATCTCTTCGCGCCTGGTGTAGCCCGGGCCGTAATAAATGTAGGGTCCTGAAACGATATCGAGGACGCCATCGTGGTTGAAGTCGGCTGCGTCAGAGGTCATCGAATAGTAGAAATCGCTGATCTGCTGTCTGCGGAATTCGCTTGAAGTCTTGTTTGGCTCGCGGACCCTGAGTCCAAGATTTGCGTAGGCTACGTCTTTGAAGCGGACCTCGCCGGTTCCAGCCACATACAGCGCGAAGGGGCCGTACCCACCTTCGTCTGTCACGCCGCCGAATTCGCGGCCGTCGTTGAGAACGGCGCGAACAATGTTGGCATCGTACATAAATTCGATTTCGTTCCAGTCATTCGGCCGCAAGGACGTATCGGGAGCCGTGAAGGGCAGCTTCACGTTGTAGCGCGGGAAGTTGAAACGGGGGGTTGGCGCATTCGGGTTCGCAGGAGGAGCAACACGAATCAGACCGCCGCCGCGACGAAGTTTGTCGCGCGTAAGGATCTTGCCCTGCGCGTCGAGCGTAACGGCGTATGAAGATATGTCCGGCTCGGTGAGCGCGACGTAGATTCCCTTCCATCCATCGCCGGATTTTTCAATCCGGAACAACGCTCCGGTCTCGCATCCGCCGGTGCAGCGGAAATTCGCGAAGAGGCCCACTTCCTGATAAGAGTGGTCCGACAGCAGCCATCCGCCGCCACCGTTTTGCGGCGTCCCGACCAACTCGCCGTTTTCGGCCCGCCAGTTGGCCTGACCCATGGCATGAAAGCCGGTCAGGCTTGAACCGTGAAAGGTAGCGTCCGGGGTAAACGATGGCCCCGCGGCAAACATCGGCGCTGCACCAAGCAGCGCGGCGGCTGCCGAAAGCAAGAAGCGTTTAGCAAACATGGGCTTTTCCTATCCGCATAACGCCCAGGCTGATGGCATTGGCCAGGCCTGAAGCAGGGTTGACGGTTTCAGGTTAAGTGACGGCGCAACCTTCGGGCATGGACCTGCGGCCATCAGGATTCGTCAAGAAAAAAACTTACAAAGCAGTTTGGGAAGCCAAAATCCTACCGTTGCATATTACACCCAAGTCCGTGCTCCATGCGCAATGGCCGGGTGCATAAAAAACGCAACTTCAAGCGGCAAAAAACGGGTACATGCCTCCTGTGAAGCGCGAGGCGGCGCGGGCGGACCGAAGCGGGTACGGGTTCCGATAGGGGGCGGCAGGACTTGCCAGAGGCAGGAGGCAGGTTTAATGTGTTTGCTTGCAAAATCAATTTACTTGGGGCGGCTATGAATACTGAGCAGCAGTACTTCTCCTCGCGTCTGGAAGAGTCAAACAGCGAAACCACCAGCCAGGCAATCGACCGCCGGCGCTTTTTGCAGTACGCGGCAGGCGTGAGCGCGATGGCCGGCCTCAGCGGAAGCGTCTTCGGGCAGGCTGCCGGCGCGGGCCAGCCCAGCATGAAGGCTGCGGGGGACGCGCGCCTGCCGGATGGCAGTGAATTTGTTTCCTGGGAACAGCCGCTGAAATTCTCGAAGACCTATTACGTTGACAATACCTCGGCCGAGGCTGATGACAACGGCCCCGGCACGAGTGCGCGGCCGTTCCGCACGATCGGCAAGGCTGCGCAGGTTCTGGAGCCCGGCGAACGTGTGGTGATTGCATCCGGCACGTACCGCGAGTGCGTGCGGCCGGTGCGCGGAGGCACGGGGCCGGCGCAGATGATCAGCTACGAAGCGGCGCCGGGGGCCAAGGTGATCGTCAAGGGGTCAGAGGTGCTGAAAGACGGCTGGGTGCAGGACCCGCCGATGATGGCCCGCTTCGGCGCGCCGAGTGGAACGCCGGCGACGACATGGAAGCACGACTTGAACGCCGCTTTGTTCCCCGATGCCTACAACCCCTTCGCCCTGCCGAGCGCTCCGGGGGACCGCGAGTGGCTCGACACGAAAAATGTGGATATGGGCCCGTATTTCCGTCCGCGCGGGCTGGTATTTGCAGACGGCCAGCCGCTGGAGCCGATGGAGCAGCTTCGCGAGCTCGGAAATATGCCGTTGCGGCCGGCGCCGCTGGCTCCGGGGCAGGCCGCGCCTCTTACCGGCCTTCCGGTGCGCACGCGCGGCGGAACGGTCATGCAGGAGATCGGTGGCTCGCCGGATGCCAGATTCTGGGTTGAAACGACGGGCCAGGCAGTTCACGTCCGGATTCCTGCCGGAGCTCCCGCCGAGCACTTGATGGAAGTGACCACGCGCGAGCAGGCTTTTGTTCCTGCAACCAAGGGGCTCGCTTACATCCGCGTGAAGGGAATCACCTTCCAGCATGCGGGCAACGGCTATCCGATTCCGCAGCGCGGGCTGGTATCGACCGGAGGCGGCAATCACTGGATCATTGAAGACAACACCATCGAATGGGCCAACGGCGTGGGGCTCGACATTGCCAACGGCGACTGGAACGCGGCTCCCACGCCGCAGGCGGGGACAGGGCAGATCGTGCGCCGCAACACCATCCGCTATTGCGGCGTTGAGGGCATCGGCGGCATGGGCACCACCAATACGCTCATTGAGGACAATCTCATCGAGTGGTGCGGATGGGCCGACGCGGAACGTGCCTGGGAAGCCTCCGCGGTCAAGTTCCACCGGGCGCAGGGCATGCTCTTCCGCCGCAACGTAATCCGGCATATCCGCCACGCCAATGCGGTCTGGTTCGACAGCGGCAACGCCAACTGCCGCATCACCAGCAACGTGCTCGCCGACGTGGTGAGCGTTAGCGCGGCAATCCACATGGAGATGAACCTCGCACTGAACCAGATCGACAACAACGTGATCTGGAACGTTCGCAACGCCGAGCCCGGCACGCCCGGCCAGAGAGGATGCGCGGGATCGGGCATCTTCATCAATGCCAGCGACCGGCTCAATATCGTACAGAACCTGATTGGCCGGTGCGACAACTCCGGAGTGTTTGCGATTACGCGCCCGGACCGGGCCCGCAGCGGAACCGCGCAGGAAAACAACATCTACAACAACATCTTCGCGGGCTGCGGGAAGTCGGCCATCGTGTTTCTCAGCCAGAAGAACGAGGCAGACGGCAACCTTTACGTTGCCATGCCGCAGGATTTCCTGGGATTCTTCACCGCCGATGCGAAGCAGTACCTCAACCTGGCAGCATGGCGCGAAGCGCACGGCTGGGACAAGAACAGCGCGGTGGGCGATGTGCAGATCGACTTCGATGCCGACCGGCTCGAACTGACGATCAGCAGCGGCCAGCCTTTGCCAAGGGTGAGCGCGTTCAAACAAGTTGGCAACGACATGTTCGGCAAGGCTGCGGGGGAGAGCAGGGCTCCCGGACCGTTGGCTGATCCGGGGGCGAAGCGGGTGTGGTTGGTTGACCCGCGGGTGGTGGCGTGACCGGCAACCTATGATGCTTGATGCCGGTGATCTCTTTTTGAAACGGGCGAACAGGCGAAGTTCGTGCTATCCCAGGTCCCAGAAGCGGGACCTGGGGCACCCGGCCGACACTATCCGATCGATCTACTGAACATCGAGGTAGATACAACTCCGTATGTGCTTCACTGCACTGAAAGAGCGCAGGGTTTATGATTCTGTTCCGAATGCAGTTGAGAAACGCAGGTGACAGTTGACGATGTCGGCAAAGATCATGTTATCGAGCGTCATAGCGGTCTTTGTGATCGGCTTCGGTGGCGCGACGCACGCGCAGACCATTTCGGCCGACGATGCGGTGCGTGTCGCCGAGTTCTACCGCCTCGCGTCGCAGATCGAAGACAGCATCTGGCCCGGATGGGGTAAGGTCGCTGACCCGCTTCTGTTGATTACACCGACCGCTGAGTTTTTGACCCATTTCCCCTCGCCGCCGAAGGAGTTTAAACCCACAAACGATGGTTTCCTGGCCAGGCCACGGCAGTTCTCGCCAAGCCTGCAGGCGACATTTCCGGCCTTCGGGCCGCCATCCGTGATTGTCATCGGTCAGCCTTCTCTCACGGCGAGCAAAACGTCGACGCCTTGGGAGATCGTGGTGATGCATGAGCATTTCCATCAACTACAGGACGCGCAGACTGGATATTCCCAGGCTGTCGCAGCACTCGGACTCAGCCACGGCGAACAGACCGGGATGTGGATGCTGAATTATCCGTTTCCGTACAAGAACGCAGCTGTAGTGAGAACTTTTGCCGAATTGCGCGATCAATTGCTGCTGACGCTCGGCTCGCCTGACGGAAGGAAGTTTCGTTCAGCCTCGAAGTGCTATCTAGCCATGCGCCGCGCATTCTTTGCACAACTCTCTCCGGACGATCACAAGTATCTTGCCTTTCAGTTGTGGCAGGAGGGCATTGCCCGCTACACCGAGATCGCAGCAGCCGATTCGGCGGCAGTCTATCACCCGACCGAAGAGTATCAGCGTCTGCCCGACTATGAGCCATTTTCGGGCGCTCGTGCGGAGTTGCGCTCCTACACCCTGCAGGAGTTGCGTACAGTCGACCTTGCCAAGGCCGGACGCGTTGCGGTGTACTCCTTCGGAGCAGTGGAAGGCATGCTGTTGGATCGCCTTAATCCCCAGTGGAAACGCGAATACTTCCAGCACATGCTCACCACGGATCCGCTCTTCGCGCTCAGTGCTCGCTGAACCTCGAAGTCGTAGAAGCGACGTGTGCATGAATCTCTGCTCAATCAGTCCCGAGAAGCGAGCTAAGGACTGACCGAAAATCGCGAAGAGCGCATTATCGCCAATGCACTCGGCGAGGCTCAGAGTGGCGAAAAGCTTAGCCATTTCCGGGTCGCGATTGAATCACCGCCCAACCGGACCCAACGTGAGCCAGCTCACAGTTACTTTTCGATGGGCGACAATACGCCCTTAGACTTAAACCGCATCGGCGATCATCTCGCCGAGTTAAACTGTTACGCATGAAATGGCACATCTTCGTGGCATGTTTTGTTCTGCCGTACACGGCGGTTCTCAGCCAATCTGCAAATTCGGGACGAAGAGTCCCATGCAAAACGCAGGAGATTGCGCCGATGTGTTTTGTTAGTAATGGGGAGCTTTCTGTAGACGGGAAGACTCCGCCCTATGTGTTTCGGGAGTACAGTACAAGCCGTCGCTTTCGCATCTATAGTGGCCCCGGACCATTCAACAATCCGTCACAGAGGGGCTTCAACGATTTCGTGGCACCGGAACTGCCCTCCAATGTCCGGCGTGCTCTTTGGCAGGGCGCGAGTAGCACTTGGCCCAATATCGTAATTGGCAGTTTCGAAATATGTCCGCTTGTACCCGACAAGGAAAACTCGGAGCGACCCCAACCGGCGTGCATTGTGTCCGCGGGGAACCTGATTGTGAAAAGATTCCAGTGAATTTCACCCTCAGCAAACTCTAGGGAGTTATTCCGCTAGGAGAATGTTGCTTTGCGGGAACCATGGTCACGGCGGGTGGCCCGGGTGCCGGGAGTTGGTAAGTTCTCCCACCAAGTCAGGGTGCGCCGGGTCCGGATATTCGGACCTGGGATGGCACTCCTCCAGCGTGCTATCCCACCCTTCCGCGATGAGACTGCGGAAGGATGGGGCACCCGTTCATTCGTGCGTAGGGGAATGGGATGGCCGAGGTTCGTGCAATCCCAGGTCCCAGAAGCGGGACCTGGGGCACCCGGCAACCGCAGATGTTTCGACTTCCTGCACTTCGTTGAGGTCGCTCAACATGACAGTGCTGATGGTGGGGTCGTGCTATCCCACCCTTCCGCGATGAGACTGCGGAAGGATGGGGCACCCGTTCATTCGTGCGTAGGGGAATGGGATGGCCGAGGTTCGTGCTATCCCAGGTCCCAGAAGCGGGACCTGGGCCACCCGGCGCCCGGCGATTTCGGGTTGATGAAGTTTCACCCACGGAGTTCCGTGACCGCTGTTCCCCGCAAGCGCTCAAGCAAGGAATCGAGCAGTTTCTCGTCCTTCTGCAGTTCATGTCTGAACTCGCGGTGATCCGTGTGCGCAATCTCATTCAACAGTTCCCGATGGCGTTGCCGCAGGATGTTTGACAGGAACTCCTGTTCTTCAGCGCTTAATGTCAGCGTCTGCTCCATGACTCCTCCTTGCGACCTCATTCAATCGAATTGTTAAGTATGGGGAAGCGCCCGGCGGGGGAACAAACTCGCACGCCAGGGCTAAACATCTCCTCTTCAGGACCAGGAGAGACCATGAATGGTCATCATGAAGAGCGAGGTCCGAAACCGGGTCAGATAAACGAGGATGAAATCCTCAGAATCCAGACTTCAGCGAGCTTTAATTCCTCACCATTATTTTACGCCCAATCCTGAAAGCTGTTGTTTCCGGCCGCGTACTTACAGGGGCTACAAACAATCATGAGACCGCGCGTTGCAGAGCGGCGCGCTGCGGTGCGGTCAGGTGGTCGAGACAGTAGCACATCAGCGGATCGGCAAGCAGCCGGTCAACCTCGATTGACTCGTGGCACTCCTGGCAAAGGCCATAGGAACCATCGGCAATCCGTTCCAGCGCGGAATCCACCTCGCGCATCAAACCGCCCAGGCTTGCATTTCGCGGTGAGAGAGAAAGCGCAGCCTGCAGGCGTTGTTTTCTCTCTTCCAGTTGCCGGTGGAGAGAAGCTACTTCTTGCGTGGCCATAGCGTTCCGTCGGTGGCGCCTGAGGCGCGCAACGGTTTCATTTTACTCCGCGTCGAATTGGGCGCGACGTCAGAGCATCAGCGGCGGTTGTTGAGATCGCTGTTGCTGAAAAACGGCGTGCCACCCCAGGTCTGAGAAGCCGGATTGCGGCACCCGGTGTGTGGCGTTTGATTCGAGAAGCAGATCCTTCACTCCCCCGGCTGCGCCACCCCACGCGACAATGCCGCGCGGGGCCCCAAACACGCTCCGTTCAGGATGACACATGCTTAAGTTTGGGATTGTGCTATCTCAGGTCTCAAAGTCCAGACTTGGGGCACCAAGCGTGTGTCGGGCCGGCTGTACGCGAAGTCGGGGCCAGGGAAAACGGAGACGGGAATCTGTCTTGCACGCTCGACATTTCTGTGAAACTCTTTACTGGCCTAAGGAGCCGCTCGGCTATGCCTTCCTTTTGCCGCATTCCCCTCCTGCTTGTCGCTCTGTTTGCCGTAAGCCGCGTCAGTCTACCGCAGACTTCACAGACCTCTGCGCCGAAGGCCACGGCGCCTAAGGCCGCAGCCCCGAAGCCGGCCGCGCCGGCTGCAATCACCAACCAGGACATCATCAAGCTGGTGAAGGCAGGAATCTCAGACGACGTCATCATCAGCAAGATCAGATCGTCAAGAACGCACTTCGATACTTCGGTTGCGGGCATGATCGCGCTGAAGAACGCCGGGGTGAGCGACCAGGTCATATCTGTCATGGTCAATCCCAGGGGCGAGGCGACCGCCTCCTCCGCCGGGCCGACGCGTACGGGTTCATCCGCGCCGCTTCCTTCTGCCACGCCTGAGCCCGTTAAGTTAAAGCCCGGATTCACTCCATCAAATACAGCGCGCGCCGCGGCGCCCACCGTTACCAACGAAGCTGATGAATCATTCCGTCGCGCGCCTGATCCCGCCGAAGCCCCGAAGAATTACGGCATTTACGTGCAGAAGAAGGGCCAACTGGAACCTCTTGGCCGCGTGCAGACCAAAGTACAGATCAGCAAGTTTCGCTCGATCGCCAAGAGTATTGTTCCTTTCATGCGCGAGAAGATCGACATAGACATTCCGGGTGCGCATTCCACCAGCCGCTACGAGTTGCTGCGCCCGAGTTTCTACGCCTTTTTCCCACCCAGCCGCGACGTGAGCAAGTTCAAGCTGCTGCAGGCGAAGATCACCGGCCAGAAGTACGATCAGCGAACCATCGCTAACGCATCCATTCTGTATTCCACCGAGCAGAATCAGGACGAGATTCTCTGCGATATCGGGCCGACCAAGGTGAAGGACCTTTACCGCATTACGCCGCGCGAAGATCTACCTTCGGGCGAATTCGGATTCGTCGAGGGCAATAGCGGCAATGAGTCGACGTCGAACATCGCGATTATCGATATCTATGATTTCGGGATCGACCGCAAGGAAGACAAGCTTCCGCTGCGGGACTATCTTGCCACGCTACCGGCGGCGAATCTGCCTGACGATGCATTTCTGTCGTGGTCGAAGGAAGACTGCCAGAGGATTGTCGACAGCCACGAAGGCAAACTCGGTATTACGGGCAGCCTGATGAGCCCGTTCAAGCGCCAGTTTGAATCGCTCGACGTTTACTGGTCAGATGACAGGTTCGCCGAGGCTTTCGCGCGCATCGAGCAACTGGATAAGCAACTGACGCCAGAGGAGACGCACAAGCTGGCCGGTCTGTTGATGAATCGCGAAGGGGATAAGTACTTCGTCGTGGTGTCAGTCGGGGGCAAGATCGGATCGGGCCACCTGATCGGCGCCAATGAAGGCGAGCGTGTCATGCGGCCATTCGACGCTACGTTGACCAACGAAAAGGGCAAGGACATCGTTCCGGCCCAGAAGCTCGAATTCCTTGGCGGATATGCGGGCATGTGGAAGGTAACTTTCGATCAGAAGAGCATCCGTGGCCCGCTGCTGACCGACGCCGCCGGGGATAACCTCGTGTTCGAAGCGCGGCTCAATCAGAACCTCGACTTCAAAGCCAAGTTTCCGATGGACCGTATCAACGCGAAGCCGTAGCGGCAGGGAGAGCCGTTGAGCAGACCTGCCCTACTTGCATTTTGCGGCTTCTTGCGTGGCATACTGGGTCCGGCTGTGGTGGCCTGAGGCGCGCAACGTGCTCATTCCACTCCGAGTTGAATTGGATGCATCATCAGAGCATTGGCGACGGTTGTAGAATTCCTTGTTACTGAAAAACGGCCGGAGAACGAACTGAAGTGCAACCCACCCTTTCGCGATGAGACTGCGGAAGGATGGGCACCCGATCGTCCCAAGCCAAATTTTCCAAAGAGGTTTTATGACAGAGAAGACGAACGAACTGCATCCGCGGCGCGAGTTTCTAAAGCTGGCCGCACTGACCGGCGCGGCGGCGCTGACCGGTAGTGGAGCAACAGCCGCTGCGGAGCCGGCGGCGAGTTCGCAGGCAGCCGCGAGGAATGACGCAGGAAACAAGATGGAGTTCCTTCATATCAGCGGCCGCCAGATTGTGGATGCGAAGGGGAACAAGGTCAGGTTGCGGGGAACCTGCCCGGGCGGCTGGATGAACATGGAGGACTTCATCAACGGGCATCCGGGTGCGGAGCATACTCTTCGCGCGCAGATGGCGGAGGTGCTCGGTCCTTCGAAGGCGCAGTTCTTCTTTGACAGGTTGCTCGATTACTTCTTCAGCGAAGACGACGCGATCTTTCTGAAGCAGGCCGGCACGAGCGTCGTAAGGTTTCCGCTGAATTACCGGCACTTTGAAGACGATGCCGCGCCGTTCAAATACAAAGAGGCCGGATTCGCGCGTCTCGACAAGGTGCTGGACCAGTGCGAGAAGCATGGCCTTTACGTGATTCTCGACATGCATTCGGCGCAGGGATGGCAGAACGTTCACTGGCACTCTGACAACGCGTCGCGCATCAGCCTTTTCTGGGATGTTCCGTACTATCAGGATCGCTACGTGGCGCTGTGGGAGGAGTTTGCGCGGCGCTATGCGAACCGGGCGGTAGTGGCCGGGTACGACGTGCTGAACGAGCCGTGCTCGAACAACCACCCGGGCGACTATCCCTATAATGTGGGCCCCAATTACAAGCCCAGGCTCGACCGCATGAATGCCGTTTACCGCCGGCTGGTTACAGCGATTCGCAAGATCGATACGCGGCACATCATCTTCCTTGAAGGGGATGACTACGCGAAGGACTTCACGGGATTCGATGCGCCTTACGACGAGAACATTGCCTATAGCTCGCACAACTACACCGTGCCCGGGTTCGGACCGGGGCAATATCCCGGCATGGTTCATCCGCGATCGGGGGAACCTCAGGAGTGGGATCTGGCAAGACAGGAACATTTCTTCCTGAATGCCGATGGAACGAAGTTTACGCAGCAGCATAACGTTCCGCTGTGGGTGGGCGAGTTCGGGTCAGTCTTCAATGGGCCGCCCGGAGAGGCCGCAGACCGGCTGCGCGCGCTCGACGATCAGATCAGCATCTTCGAACGCAACGAGGCGCACTGGACAACTTGGAATTACAAGGACGTGGGGGTAATGGGCATGCTGACGCTCGACCCGGCATCGCCGTACATGGAGCGCATCAAAGATCTTCTTCGCAAAAAGGCCGCTCTCGGCACCGACGATTGGATGAAGTGGCTGCCGCCAACGCCGGTGAAAGACGCGACGGCTCATCTTGCCGACCAGATCCGCGAAGTTGTCGGCGATCCGCAGATAGATGCGCGACTGAATGTGCGCTGCGTGAGTCAGGCCCTGTTGTGCTTCTACACAGGAACGCTGATGCAGCCGATGTACGCCGGCCTGTTCAAGGGCCTGTCGGAGAATGAGCTGGATCACATTCTTTCGTCATTCTCGGCGAAGCAGTGCATTCCCAACAAAGGCCTGGTGGACGTTCTCAGCAAGCACATGATGAAGCCGGCGTAGGTGACGAATACGGGCGGCTGGCGATCCAGCCGCCTTTCACTCAAAATAGCCGGCGATGGCCGGCAGCGCTACTCCTCGCGAAGCAGGATCAAAGGATCGACCGACAGAGCGCGCTGCGCGGGAATCCATGTGGCCACCAGCCCCAGCAACGACATGGCCAGCACCACGCCGGCCAGGACCAACGGATCACGCGGAGTTGCCTCAAACACGATGTGGGCCAGCACACGGCTGGCCAGCATGCCGAGCAGTAAACCCGCGGCTGAGCCAAATGCGAGCAACCGAAGCGCGCGCCCCAATGCAGCCACCAGCACTTCCTTCCGTTGTGCTCCAAGTGCAATGCGGATTCCCAACTCCTTAAGACGCTTGCTTACCGTATAAGCGGCCATTCCGAAGATGCCGGTGATCGAGAGCATCGCTCCGATCAAGCCCAACACGCCGAGACACACAGCCGCCATGCGCGAGGGGAAGAGAGCGAAGTCCATGCCCGTGGTCCACGTCTCGATTTCCAAGGGCAGCCCGGCATCGATCCCATGCAGCTTACTTCTTATTGCCGCGGCCAGTTGTTGAGGATCGCAAGTCGAGCGCACGACGATCCACACCGCACCCAGATTTCCTGTTTGCGCCAGGGGAAGAAACATCGCCGGTTGTTGAGATTCACTGAAGGTGAAATATTTCCCGTCCTCGACGATGCCTACCACTTGTTCGCGGGTTCCGTTCGGCGCCTTGAAATATTTGCCGACGGCATCCCTCTCAGATCCAAAAATTCGTCGCGCAAACTCCTGGTTAATCACTGCCACATGGGGCGCGCCTTTATCATCCTGCAGCGTGAAGGCCCTTCCTGACAGGACGGCCGTGCCCGCCGCACGGAAATATTCAGGAGAAGTCATATATTGGAGTGCCGTAGTAGCGACATTCGATGGTCTCAGATCCATCGTTTCATCCTTAAAGATATTCACGGTCCAACCTCCTCCCGCAACCAGCGGAAGATTGTTGGCCAGCGCAGCCTGCTCCACGCCGGGGATCGTTTTAATTGCACCGATCATGCGCTCCTCAAGGGCCGTCACGCTGTCTCCGGAATAGCCGGCCATTTTCAACTGAACGCCTGCCACCATGGCGTTCCGCAGGTCGAACCCCAAATTGCCGCGCAGCGATCGCAGCAGTCCCCGAACGGCAACCATCGAAGAGGTAACAAGAACCGCGCAAATCGCAATCTGGATGACCAGCAACACATCGCGCAGCGCAAACCGGCGTCCGGTTTTTCCGGTCGATCCCGCTTTGACAATTCCATAGGGATTGGCCCGGAGAATCTGCCGCACCGGCACGATCCCAAAAAGAAGGGCGCTTACCAATGCCAGAGCCAAGGCTGCCATGTATACATTCGAGTCGGGACTGGCAGGTACATGAATGGCAAGCTCCGGAAAGGGCCGCCACACGCTCAGACGGCGCAGCAAGACCACGCTCACCAGCAAGCCGGCTGCACCGCCGGCGAGCGAAATGAGCAAGGCTTCGGTCAGCAGCTGGCGCATAATCCGCTTGCGGCTCGATCCGAGCGCAAGCCGCAACGCAATTTCGCGGGAGCGGTCCGCGGCTCTTGCGGCGAAGAGGCTTCCGAGATTGGCGCACGCCCCCAACAGGATCAAACCCGCCAGCAACATCAAGCCTGCAACGAACGCCCGCAGGGCATGACCAAAAAAGGCAGGGAAGCCGGGGCGCGCCAGGGTGATGTTTTTGTGTCCATCGTCTTTCGGATAGGCCGTTTCGAGATACGAGCCTATCGAAGTGAGATCGGCGAGCGCCTGAGTTTGCGTGACTCCCGGTTTCAGGTGCCCGAACGGCTCGAACATGATGCGGGCCCCGCGCTCGCTTAGCTGATTGTTTTCATCTATCTGGTTCCGGTTCACAATCGGCACAAAGCAATCGGCAACAAAGAACACGAGCGTTCCTTCGAATCCGGGCTGAGCCACACCGATCACGGTGAAGGGATGCTTGTTCACCAGAACCACGCGTCCCACGATACCGCGATCGTCCTGGAAATGGCTGTGCCAATACGAGTAGGCGAGTACGACATAAGGCGCGCTGTTGGGACCACGCTCATCGTTACTGTGGAAGAAGCGACCAAGGTAGGGTTGAAGTCCCACGACATCAAAGTAATTCCCGCTAGTTTCATAAGCAAAAACGCGGGAGGGATTCGCTCCCGAGTCCAGCACCGCCTCAGTAATAGTGAAAGCCGCTAGATCTTCGAAACTGTGATTGCGGCTGCGAAAGTCGAGGTAATCGGGATATGATTGATGCCCAACCTGGCTCTCCTCGGTTTCAAATGAGTAGAGGCTTCCGGCGTCAGGCACGTCGAGCGGGCGTAGGATGGCCCGATTCAATACGCCGAAAACCACCGCGTTGGCGCCAATCGCGAGGGCGAGCGTAAGCATCGCGGTGATGGTGAATCCCGGCGAGCGCCGCATCTGCCGAAGAGCAAAACGCACGTCGGCCCAGATCGACTCCAGCACGGGCCACTGCCACACTTCGCGGCTGCGCTGTTCAACGAGCGTCTGGTTGCCGAACGCCCTGCGTGCTTCGCAAATGGCTTCGTCGGCGCTCATGCCCTGGCGCGTTAACTGCTCGGCGCGCTCCTCGATGTGCAGTTGAATCTCTTCGGAAAGATCGTCGTAAATCGCGCGGCGGCGGAAGATGCTCGGAATCCAGTTCACTGGATG
>Ga0335085_10010980_pt1 | contig 13471 bp, 8 predicted proteins | sample Lox_Sample_45_FD_206712 | JGI IMG/M metagenome (GOLD analysis project Ga0335085, IMG submission 206712) | Soil microbial communities from Loxahatchee National Wildlife Refuge, Florida, United States - Lox_Sample_4.5 | ecosystem: Environmental > Terrestrial > Soil > Wetlands | place: USA: Florida...
AGTTGGAGCCGACGCCTGTCTTCACGCAGACTTCGACCGCGCCGGCGGCGTGGGCGGGGGTTTCGAGTTCGATCGCGCTGGCGGTGTCGTTCAGGACCTTGGTGACCTTGGTGGCGCCAAAGGTGACTTCACTCGCTGCCGTCAGGCCTTCGCCTTCGACCGTGACCTTCGTGGCGCCGGCGGTGGTGCCTTCGCCCGGCGTGACCGCGGTCACCTTGGGCGGGACCTTGTAGGCGAACCGGTCGGCCGCCGTAGCTTCGCTCTGCCCGCCGGGAGTGGTGACCTGAACGTCGACCGTGCCCACACCGTGGGACGGGCTCCTCACGGTCAGTTCGGTGCTCGACACCTGGTGCACTTCGGTGCCCGGGCTGCCGCTGAAGGTGACGGCGCTCGCGTTCGCCAGGTCTTCGCCCTTGACGGTCACGGTCGTGCCTCCGGCGGTGGTGCCTTCGTCCGGTTCGAGCCTGGACACGGTCGGCCGTGGCGGCAGGTACGTGAAGCGGTTCGCCGTCCCGCCCGAGGCCTCTCCGGCGGGCCCGCTGACTTCGACTTCGAAGGTGCCCGCGGCGTGTGCCGGCGTTTGGATTTCGACTTCGCTGCCCGTGTTCTTCAGCACGCTGGCGGCCGCGTTGCCGATCTCGACGGCACTCCCTTCGAGGAATTCGCCCACGATCTTTACGTGTGTGCCGCCGGCTTCCGGCCCCTGCTTCGGTTCCACGCTCGAGATCACCGGCCCATTCACGTAGCGCAGCTGGTCGGACGGCCCGGTGGCGCTTTCGCCGCCCGGTGTCTTGACGACGACGTCCACCGGCCCAAGCGCGTGCGCTGGACTGATCGCCGTCACTTCGGTCGCCGAGTCGGCGATGATTTCCGTCGATTCCGATCCTCCGAAGTCGACCGCGGTCGCTCCAAGCAGATCTTCTCCCTTGATCGTCACCTGCCCACCGGCGATGTTCAGGACCTTCGGCGTGACCGAGCCGACCTTCGGTTCGGCCGCATAGCAGTTCCACGAGAACGCGTTGTCGGGTTCCGTCGGGTAGGCGAACGCGGAGATCCCGGGATGTTCGAACGCGCAGACGTCTTCGAAGCTCGGCGCCGGGCCGGTCGTCGCGATCAGCACTTCCTTGCCGCCTTCTTCGACGCAGGCCCAGTTTTCGAAGGCGAATCCGGGGCCGCTCACCGAGCCTTCGCGGTGCAGCGCGACCGGGCCTTCCTCGCGTACGTTTTGGCCATCGAAGCCGAGGTGCGAGCAGTAGCCGGCGAGATCCATCCCACCGAGCGGATGGGTGGGAACGAACGAGAAGCGGTCGGCTTCGCTGGTGGCGGAGGTGCCGAAGGCGTCGCTCACGGTGACGTCCACCGTTCCGCGGCTCTCGGCAGGGGTCGTCGCGTGTAGTTCGGTCGGTGACTCGACCGTCACCGAGGTGGCTTCGGTGGCACCGAAGCGGACCTTGACCCCTTCGGCGAAGTCTGTCCCCGTGACCGTGACTGTTTCCCCGCCGGTTTCGAGCCCCGCACTCGGGTTGACCTGGGTGACCGTCGGCTTGGCGTCGCGCGCCAGCTCGACGATGGCGTGGGAGCCCTGCCCTGCGACGTACACGCTGGTGCCTTCCGGGCTCACCGTCAGCCGGCGCGCTTCACCGAGCCCAACGGCTTCGTCGTTGCCGGAGCATTGGCTGCCGCTCGACCCCGAGGTCAGGCACTCGTACGGTTCGGCCAGCTGGTTGAGCGCTCCGCTGGCGCTGCTGCGCGAGAAGGCCGCGACGGCGTCTTCGGAGGAGCTCGACACGTACACGTTTTCGCCTTCCGGGGTGATCGCCACGCCGCGGGGATCGCCGATCCCGACAACCGTCGTGCAGCCGGAGATGGTTCCGTCGGTGATGCAGTGGTTGCTGCCGCCGAGCTGCTTGAGCGCACCGGTCGCAGGGTTGCGTTCGAGCTCGACCAGGGCGCTCGCCGCGAACGAGGTGGCATAGACGTTCTTGTCGTCGCCGCTGACGACCAGGTCCTCGGATCCGCCCACGGCCGTGCCATGGGCGCAGCCGCTGACGTCTTCGCTGATGCAGGCCGCTTCCCCGGAGAGCTGAGTGAGCGATCCGTCACCTTCCACCTTGAATGAGGCGACGGCGCCTTCCGAGTTGCCGGCGCCGGCTGCGACGTACAGGTCCTGCCCGTCGTGGCTGATGGCGAGTCCGATCGGTTCAAAGAGACCGATCGCGCTGTCCACGGGACAGCCGCTGGTCGGCCCGCCGATGCATTCGTCACCGCTCATGGGACTGAGCAGCCCGCTCGAGGCACTGCGCTGGAACTCGGCGATGTCTTCGCCCGCCACGTTGGCCACGTAGACGTGTTCTTCGTTCGGGGAGACAGCGATCCCGTACGGCGTGCTGAGGCCCTTGGCTTCCTGGACTTCGCAGAAGCCATTCGACTCCGAGGTGACGCAGGCGTGCCCGGCTCCCATGATCGTGAGCAGACCGGTGAGAGGTTCGCGTTCGAGCTCCACGACGGCGTTGCTCTGCTGCGTGGTGACGTACACGTCCTGGCCGTTGGGGCTGATCGCGAGTGCGGTGGGCGCCTGCAGGATGGCAACGTTGTCCACCGCGTTCTGTGAGGCGCAGGGCGTCGGTTGGAACGTCAAACAGCCGATCACGGATAGCGCCCCGCTGGAGGGGTCGCGCGCATACTCGAGCAGATCGCCGTTGATCGCCACCGAGTAGGCGTTCCTGCCGTCCGGGCTCACCTGTGTCTCGTAGGCGAAGCTGAGCCCGAACGGGACGCGCGTCCCGCAGGTGGCACCCGGTTCGGCTTCTTCGCCGATGCAGTTCGAGGGCGGTTCCAGCTGTGAGAGGGCTCCGATCGGCGGGCCGGCCGCGTCCGCCTGCTGGGGCAGCGTCATCGGGAGGGCGCTCGCGCCGGCAAGTGCGACAGCGATCGAGGTCGCCGCCGGGGCGCGCCGCAGCCGGTCGCGCGCGGCGCGCAACCAGTCCCTGGATGTGCGGCTTCTGTCGCTCACTTGTACACCGGGCGCCGTGCTCGGAGAGCGCAATGGCGACGCTCCCGCGAACGGCTGATCCTCATCGCCGCCGAGCTGGTGTGGCGCTTCCCCGCGGGCGCGGGAGTCTACAGCAAGCGACGATTCACCGCTGGGTGCGGACGCGGTCAAGTAGCATCGTTGCCGGGATGGCGGGCACGTCGAGGACAGCACGCTGAATGGGCCGCGGGCGCGCGCAGCGGCGAAAGCGAGTGGCGCTGCTCGTCGTCGCCCTGCTCGCCGCCGGCATCGGCGTGGCGGCCTACGCCACAAACCTCCTCCGGCGCTCGGAGCTGCAGACGATCGATGCGCGATTCTCCCTCCGCGGCGCCGAAGGAGCGCCGCAGGACATCGTCCTCGTCGAGATCGACAACGCCACATTCCAGGAACTGACTCGCAGGCACCTATCCGCGGAGTGGCCGTTTCCGCGTCGCTACGACGCGCGTGTCGTCGAACGGCTGACCGCCGCCGGCGCCAGGACGATCGCGATGGACATCGAATTCTCACACGCCACCGACCGGGCGGACGACAGCGCGCTCTTCGAAGCTCTCGCGGGCGCGCACGGCAGGACGGTGCTGGCCGCCACCGAAGTCGGCCCACACGGTGAAACGGAAGTCCTCGGCGGGCCTGCGAACCTTGCCGAAATCGGAGCCCGTGCGGCGGACGCACGTCTCAGCGAGGACTCGGACGGCTCGATTCGCCGCTTCGCCTATTCATACAGCCACCTCGAGACCTTCGGAGTGGTGACCGCGGAGGTGGCGACTGGCCGTCGCATCCACGCGTCGCTGTTCGAAGATGGCACGCTGCCAATCAACTTCGCCGGACCTCCTGGCACATTTCGGTCGATCTCCTACTCGAAGGTGATGGCCGGCGACTATCCCCCAGACCTGTTCCGCGGCAAGATCGTCGTCGTCGGCGCCTCGGCGCCGATCCTGCAGGACGTACACACCACGGCCACGACCGGCTCAGAGACGATGGCGGGTCCGGAAATCTGGGCCAACGCCACCGAGTCACTTCTCCAGGGGGTGCCCCTGCGCAACGCCCCGGCCTGGCTTGACGTGATGCTGATACTGCTGCTCGGCACCGTGGTACCGGTCGGCAGCCTGCGGCTGCGACCGCGCCGCGCGCTGCTGTCATCGTTGGCGCTCGCGGTCGTGTTCTCAATCGCGGTCCAGGTGGCGTTCAATCGCGGGCTGATCGTCAGCTACGTGTATCCGATGGTGGCGCTGCTGCTCGGCACGCTCGGCACGCTCGCCGTGCTCTACATGGTGGAGACGATCGAGCGCGAACGCGTGCGCGACGTGTTCTCGCGCTTCGTGCCGGCGCGCGTCGTGGACGAGGTGCTGGCGAGCACCGACGAGAACCTGCGTCTCGGCGGGGTGGAACGTGACTGCACCGTTCTCTTCTCAGACCTGCGCGGCTTCACGAGCTTCTCCGAGACCCAGCCGGCGGCGCGTGTGATCGAAGTGGTCAACTTCTATCTGAACGAGATGACCGAGGCGATCCTCGACGCGGGCGGCACGCTCATCTCTTACATGGGCGACGGGATCATGGCCGTGTTCGGCGCCCCGCTCGCCCAGGAGGATCACGCGGACCGTGCCGTGGCTGCGGCACGCGAGATGATCGGGCCGCGGCTGGACCGTTTCAACGACTGGCTCGCGGCCGAGGGATTCGACCGCAGGTTCGAAATGGGCGTGGGCCTGAACAGCGGAACCGTCATGGCCGGCAACGTCGGCTCCGAGCAGCGCGTCGAGTACACGGCGCTCGGCGACACCACCAACACCGCCTCGCGCCTGGAGGGGATGACGAAGGACAGCGAGGCGATGCTGTTCATATCGGCGAGCACGCGCGAACGCATGCGCGTGGCACTGGAGGACCTCTCGCATGTCGGCGAGTTCGAGATAAGAGGGCGCGCCGCGACCCTGGCGGTGTGGACCATCTGGCCTGAGGCGCCGGCCCCCGGCGGGCGCAGCGGCGAAGCCGCCGCAGACGCCTCACCGGAGCCTGCGGAGGGTTCTCCGGGAGATGCAGAGGAGCCCGACGACGACCGTCTCGCCGCCTCGCTCGACGTGCCGGGCCAGGCCGCCGATGGTAAGCTGCCGCGCTGACCCGCACCGGGTGCCGCGCGGCGGCCGCCCGTGAGGCCGGGAAGGCCCATGCGTCACAAGAGCTCAATCACCTCGCTGTCGTGGATCCCCTCGGAGGCCGTCGAAGGAAGCGCGCGTGTCGCCTTCGACGCCGGTCTCGCCCACTACGACAAGCCGCCGCCTGAAAGGTTGAAGGACATCGAGGCGCTGCGGGTCGCCGACCGCTTTCGCTTCGCGAACGTGCTCGAGGCCTGGATCGAGGTGGACCGGAGCGGGAGGATCACCAAGAGCGGCTACAGCGGCGGTGGCCTGATGGGCGCCACCACGATCAAGGTGGGGCCGCTGCTGCGGACATTCGAGGCGGTCGGCCTGCCGGACATCCAGCGCAAGCCCGAGCAGGGCGCTGGCTTCGTCCGCTTCGTGCAGACCGCCGGCGGGCGCACCGGCGTCCCAGCCCCGCGGCGCGTGCGCCGGCGCCCGTTCGTGCAGTGGCAGGCGCCGCTCGTCTGGACGACCCTCTCCCTGACGCTCTACGCGGATGGGCGCGCCGAGGGGATCATCGAGGGGGCGAGCCGCTTCCCGCGCCACTGGGTCTACGGCGCCGACGGGCGTCTCTCGCACAAGTCGGGCCTCGCCGACTTCAAGGATTGGTACCGCAAGTCCTTCGGCCGCCACACGCCCTGGGGCGATCAGGACTCAAAGGCGCTCGTCACGGCCGTGGAGACGGCGCTCGAGCGCCGTCTCTCCGAGCAGGTGATGCGCGGCGGGGAAAAGCCCAGGGTGCGCAAGATCAAGGCGGGCAAGACGCTAGTCGAGCAGGGCGAGCAGGGCACCGAGGTGTTCCTCGTGCTGGACGGCGTGCTGCGCGTGGAGCACGACGGCGAGCGCCTCGCCGAGTACGGGCCGGGCGCGCTGCTGGGCGAGCGCGCGCATCTCGACGACGGGGTTCGGACCTCGACGCTCGTGGCTGTGACCCCCTGCCGCGTGGCCTCCGTGGAGGCCTCGCAGCTCGATCGCGGCGCACTGCAGGAGCTCTCCAAGGGCCATCGCCGGGAGAAGGCCAAGCGGGGCTGAGCCTGAGTGCGGATTCGCTTCTGTGGGGTTCGCGGCTCCACCCCGGCCCCCGGTGCCGAGTTCCTGCGCTACGGCGGGCACACCTCCTGCCTCGCGGTCGGCCTCCGGGCTGACGCCCCGCCCCGCCTGATCCTCGACGCCGGCACGGGCATCAGGGCCGCCTCCGCCGAGCTGGGCGACGGTGCATTCAGCGGAACGGTCCTGCTCACCCATCTGCACTGGGACCACGTGCAGGGCCTCCCCTTCTTCGCGGCCGGCGATCGCGGCGACGCGGCCGTGCGGCTGCTGATGCCCGAGCAGGAGGATGGCGCCAGCGCGGAGTCGGTGCTCGCGCGCGCGATGTCTCCGCCCCACTTCCCGATGACGCCACCGGAGCTGCGCGGCTCGTGGAGCTTCGACTGCCTTGCCCCGGGCGAGCACGAGATCGAGGGCCTCAGGGTGCTCGCGCTGGAGATCCCACACAAGGGCGGGCGCACCTTCGGCTACCGCATCAGCGACGGCGCTGGCACGTTGACCTACATGCCGGACCACTGCCCCACCGCGCTCGGCCCGGGGCCGGACGGCTGCGGCGAGTACCACGAGGCGGCGCTCGCGCTCGCCGCCGGCGCGGACCTGCTCGTGCACGACGGGCACCTGCTGCCCGAGGAGCTCGCCGAGTGCGCCCGCTTCGGGCACGCCTCGATCGAGTACGGCGCCAGGCTCGCCGCGCGTGCCGGGGCGGCCGCCACGCTTGTCTTCCACCACGCCCCGGGCCGCACCGACGCCCAGCTCGACGAGCTCGCGGAGCGCGTGCGGGAGTGGGGCGAGGTCGGCCTGGCGCGACAGGGCGAGGTGCTCGAGCTGTGAGCGCCGGCGGCGCGCCAGCACAGGCCGAGCGCGCCGCGGACGCCGTCGTCGTGGGCTCAGGCCCGAACGGGCTCGCCGCCGCGGTCACACTCGCGCGAGCCGGGCTGTCGGTGGCGGTCTACGAGGGCGCCGAGTCGCCCGGCGGCGGTTGCCGCACCGCCGAGCTGACGCTGCCCGGCTTCGCGCACGACGTCTGCTCGACCGTGCATCCGATGCTGGGCGTGTCGCCCTTCTTCACGCGCTCCCCGCTGCCCGGCCTGCGCACGCTCGCCCCGGAGGTCGCGTTCGCCCATCCGCTCGACGGCGGGCGCGCCGCGCGGGTGGCCGCCTCGGTGAGCGACACGGCCGACTGGCTCGCAGCCGACGGCCCGGCCTACGAGCGGCTGATCGGCCCCGTGGTCGACGACGCCGCGGAGATCACGCCGGCCATCCTGCGGCCGCTGCTGGCGGTGCCGCGGCACCCGCTGGCGCTCGCGCGCTTCGGCCTGCGCGGGCTGGCGCCCGTGAGCATCCTCGCCCGCCGTTTCACGACGCCTGAGGGGCGGGCGCTGCTCGCCGGCCTCGGCGCCCACGCGATGCAGCCGCTCGGCGCCGCGGGCACCGGCGCGTTCGCGCTCTTCCTCGGGGCGCTCGCGCACGTGGCGGGCTGGCCGGTGGTCGAGGGTGGCAGCGTGCGCATCACCGAGGCGCTCGTCGCCGAGCTGGAGGCGGCCGGCGGGCTGCTGCGCACGGGCCGCTTCATCGAGCGCCTGGACGAGCTGCCGCCCGCCAGGCTGAAGCTCCTCGACGTGACACCGAAACAGCTCATCCAGCTCGCCGGCGGCAGCCTTCCGGGACGCTACGACGCGGCGATGCGGCGCTTTCGCTACGGCCCGGGCATCTTCAAGGTCGACTGGGCGCTCGCCGGTCCGGTGCCATGGGCGAACGAGGCCTGCCGCCGCACCGCCACGATCCACGTGGGCGGAAGCTTCGAGGAGGTGGCGCACAGCGAGTTCCAGGTCGCCTCGGGACGTCATTGCGAACGCCCCTTCTGCATCGCGGTGCAGCCCTGCGTTGTCGACCCCGATCGCGCACCGGACGGACGCGAGACCTTCTACGCCTACTGTCACGTGCCCGCCGGCTCGACGGTTGACATGAGCGAGCGCATCGAGGCCCAGATCGAGCGCTTCGCCCCGGGTTCCGCGAGCTGGTGCTGGCGCGTGCCACGCGCAACGCGGTCGAGGTGGAGCGCGAGAACCCCAACTACGTCGGCGGCGACATCAACAGCGGGGCGGCGACCCTGCTGCAGACCGTGTTCCGGCCGTTGCCGAGCCTGCACCCATACCGCACCCCGCTGGCGGGTGTCTACCTCTGCTCCTCCTCGACACCCCCCGGCGGCGGCGTGCACGGGATGTGCGGCGAGGGCGCCGCGCTCGCGGCCCTGCGCGACCTGCGCTGAGGGCCACTCCGGGGCATAATGCTCCTCGCCATGGCAGCCCCGAGGGCGAGGACCTCGTGACCCCCGGGCAGCGCCGCCGCTACGCCACGGCCTTCTTCTGGACCGCCGCCGGCGCCATGCACTTCCTCCAGCCCGGCTTCTACGAATCGATCGTGCCTCCGCCGCTGGAGCGCCACAGGCGCTCGGTCGTGGTGCTGAGCGGCCTCGCCGAGCTGGCCGGCGGGCTCGCGGTGCTGCCGCGCGGGACGCGGCGCCTGGCGCGCGGATGGCTGCTGGCCACGCTCGTGGCGGTCTACCCGGCCAACATCCACATGGCCCTCTCGCCGGAGCGCTTCCGGAGCATTCCGCGCTCGCTGCTGTGGGCCCGCCTGCCATTGCAGGGCCTGTTCGCCTGGCTCACCTGGCGCGGCACCGAGTAAGGCCGAGCCCGGATTCCCGCAGCTCGGGCGGGGCGCCGGGTTTCGGAAGGACACGCGGCGAGAATCCTCATAGACACACCTAACTCGATCCACTGGACCCGATTGATGAGGAATCGGCTAGCCTGATGGGTTGAACGTCGCCCGCACCGGCCACCGACCGGTCCTCGCGGGGAGGGAGACAGCATGCACATCGATCCCTACATCGTCATCGGCAGCGCGATCGTCGGCCTCCTCGTCGGCATGACCGGCGCCGGCGGAGGCGCCCTGATGACGCCGATGCTGATCCTGCTGTTCGGCGTGAAGCCCTCGACCGCGATCTCGAGCGACCTCGTGGCCGCCGTCGTGATGCGCCCGGTCGGCGCCGCCGTTCACCTGCGCCGGGGCACCGTGAACCGCGGCCTGGTGAAGTGGATGGTGATCGGGTCCGTGCCGATGGCCTTCCTCGGTGCCTACCTCCTCCATACGATCGGCAGCACCAAGTCGACCCAGACCACCGTCGAGCAGATCCTCGGCAGCGCGCTCCTCGTCGGCGCGCTCGCGATGGTCGTGCGCTACTGGCTGGACGGCCGTCGCGAGAACGTGCGTGTGGCCAACGTCACGGACGTCATCGCGAAGCCACTCCCGACGCTGCTGATCGGCATGATCGGCGGGCTCATCGTGGGGATGACCTCGGTCGGCTCCGGGTCGCTGATGATCGTGCTGCTGCTCTTCCTGTATCCGACGATCGCAGCCAAGCAACTGGTGGGCACCGACCTCACCCAGGCGGTCCCGCTGACCGCCGCCGCCGCCCTCGGGGCCCTGATCTTCGGCCACGTCGAGTTCGGCGTGACCGTCTCGCTGATCATCGGCGCGGTGCCGGCGGTGCTGGTCGGCTCCACGCTCTCCTCGAGCGCGCCGGATCGCTTCATCCGCCCGGTGATCACCTTTGTGATCTTCGCCTCCGGCCTGAAGTACGTCGGCGTCGAAACGACCGAACTCGGGTGGGCGCTCGTGGGCACGCTGGTGGTCTGCTTCGCCGGCTGGCTGGGGATCAAGCAGCCCTGGCGCGAAGAGGAGAGGGCAAGATCGGCCGCCGACCCCTCGACCGCGCTTGCGGAGCTCTCGGGGCGGGGCGCCGCGGCCACCGGGGGAGCGCTCGAAGACGGGCGCCTGCCGGTGGCGGCGATCGACGCCGACACCTGACCCAGCGGGCGCCCGCCGGCGCGGGCCCTCAGGCCACCGTCCTCCTGCGCTCCTCGGCGAAGAGCGTCAGCGCGTAGCGACCCGCCGGGTGCTCTCGCACACGGTCGACGAGCGCGGCCGTCGCCGGCGCGAGCTCCGCCGGCTGCGGCAGCGCCACCGCGTAGACCGGCGGCAGCACGACCGCGGCCGAGAGCGCGGCGAAGGTCAGATCGGCCGCGCCGAAGCGCTCGCCGCAGAGATGGGGGCGGCCGTCCGCCAGCTGCCCGGCGACGAAGTCGAGCTCGCCGAAGACCGCTGCCTCATCGCCCACCTCGACGCCCGGCGTGATCTCGAGCTTGTGCCGCAGGAAGGGAGCCGCCGCGGACCAGCCGTAGCGCATCAGGAGGTCCTCCCAGCCCGGCACTCCCTGGTTGTTGAAGCGCAGCGCCAGGCGGCGCTGGGCGAGCATGTGCACATAAGTCAGCCGCCGTCCGCGCGGGCCGAGCACCTCGTCGAAGCGCCGGCAGAGCGCCACGGCCGTGGCGCGCGCCTCGGGGTCCCCGGGGAAGAGGCGCCCGTGCTCGGGCGTGCGCTCGTCGACCCACAGCATGATGTCGTGCGACTCGCCGATCGCCCCCTCCGGGGTGACCAGCACGGGGACGGTCGATCCACCGCCAGCGCGGCGCGCGGCGAGCATGTGAACGCCCTGGACATGGCGCTCCTCGCGATAGGCGAGGCCGGCTCGCTCGAGTGCCCAGCGGGCCTTCTCGCAGTAGTGCGAGATGGGGATCGTGACCAGACGCAGCATCGCTCCGAAGTATGCCCGGTCACCGGAAGGCTTTGCGTTCGCACCACAAGCTGACCCGCCCGGCAGGCGTCCCGGCGCTGGCCGCACGGTTGCAATTACAGGACCGTCGAGGAGCCGCCGATGTTAAGCCGAAGAAGTGGGCGATGAATGGCTGTGAACCCCTCGACGAGTGCGCCGGCGGCGCACCGAAAAAGCCTGGCTGTGAGACCAGACGAGACCCGACACGACCCCGACGGTCGGCGCCGTGAGGCGCCGCGCATGCGATGAGCGCCGTGCCCGGCGACTTGCTGGCCGGCCCCTACGGCGGGGTCGAGCCGGTGGCGAGCGGCGGCGACGTCGTCGCGCGCACCTCGCTGCAGCTCTTCTGGCGGAGGTTCCGCGCCGACCGCTGGGCGATGGCGGCGCTCGTCTTCATCGCGGTGCTGGTGGTCGCGGCGATCGCCGCCCCGCTGATCGTGAGCGTGCTCGGCCTTCCCGGACCCAGCGTGCAGAACCCGAACCTGACGAACGCCTTCGGCGGCCCGCTCGGCCCGAGCCTGGCGCACCCGTTCGGCGTGGACCAGCTCGGCCGGGACGTCGCCTCGCGCGTGATCTACGGCGCGCGGGTCTCGCTCGAGGTCGGCATCCTCGGGACGATCGCGGCCACGGTGATCGGCGTCCTGGTGGGCGTGATAGCCGGCTTCTACCGCGGTTGGGCCGACACGGTCCTGTCGCGCATCATCGACGTCGCCCTGTCGATCCCGATCCTGCTCCTCGGGCTGGGCATCGGCGCGGCATGCGGCGTGAGGGGCTGCCTCTCCGGAACCGTGCAGCCGGGCCTGGGCGAGATCATCTTCCTGATCGCGCTGGTCAGCTGGACCTACACCGCGCGCATCGTGCGCGGCCTCGTGCTCTCGCTGCGCGAGCGGGAGTTCGTGGAGGCCTCGCGTGCGCTCGGAGCCTCGAGCACGCGCATCATGCTGCGGGAGATCCTGCCGAACCTCTGGGTGCCGGTGATCGTCTACTCCAGCGTGCTCATACCGCAGAACATCCTGCTCGAGGCGGCGCTCTCCTACCTCGGCGTCGGCATCCGTCCGCCGACCCCGAGCTGGGGGGCGATGATCGCCGAAGCGACCCCGATCTTCAGCAGCGCCTGGTGGTTCATGACCTTCCCAGGCATTGCGCTGCTCCTGACAGTAATGGCATTCAACGTCCTGGGCGATGGCTTGCAGGATGCCCTGAATCCAAGAATCAGCCGATTAGTGGCCCAATGAAAGCCACCGTGACCATAGGAGGCGCCCGATGACGGCATCCACAAAGAGAATCATGCTTGCTGCGCTACTCGGCGCGCTTGCGCTGGGCGGGTGCTCATCCAGCGGTGAATCGAGCGCCCCCACCGGCGTGTCGGTCGCGCCGGGCGTGCAGACCCCGACCAGCCAGTCGATGACCTGCGCGAGCCACGGCGGCACGCTGAGCGTGCTCGACCACGAGGAATTCGAACACATCGATCCGGGCGAGGCCTACTTCTCGCTGGACTACGAGGTGCTCTATCCCACCCAGCGGCCGCTCTACTCCTACATGCCGAACTCCTTCCAGCCGAAGCCGGACATGGCCGAAGGCAACCCGGAAGTGTCGGCTGACCAGAAGACGATCACGATCCACATCCGCCACGGCGTGCGCTTCAGCCCGCCGGTGAACCGCGAAGTGACCTCGTCGGACGTGGCCTACGCGATCGAGCGCGGCGCCAACCCGAACGTCGCCAACCCGTACTTCTCGGCCTACTTTGCCGCGATCGAAGGCGCCGCCAGCGCGAACGGCGGCCCGATCGCCGGGATCAAGACGCCGGACAAGTACACGCTCGTGCTGCACCTCTCCGAACCGAAGGCGCAGATCGTGACGCACGCCCTCGCGCTGCCCCTGAGCGCGGCCGTGCCCGCGGAATACGCGAAGAAGTACGACGCCAAGACACCGAGCGAATACGAAAAGTACGTGGTGTCGACCGGCCCGTACATGTTCAAGGCGGACTCCTCCGGGAAGGTCCTCGGCATGGGCTACCAGCCGGGCAAGTCCGCGACGCTCGTGCGCAACCCGAACTGGAGCGCCAGCACCGACTTCCGGCCGGCCTGCCTGAACGAAATCAAGATCAGCATGGGCGGCGACACCAACGTGATCGGCCACCAGGTGCTCGAAGGCACGAGCCTCGTGCAGAACGACCCGCCCGCCCAGGCGATCGTGCAGGAGGCCTACGAACACTACCGTGAACAGCTGCTCATCTCCCCGGGCGCCGGCGACCACTACATCACCGTGAACAACGCCCACGGGCCGTTCCGCAACATCAACCTGCGCAAGGCCTTCTGGGCCGCGCTCAACCGTGTGGCCATGAACAAGGCGCGCGGCGGGGCACTGGTCACCAACGTGATGACCCACTTCATCTATCCGGAAATCCCGGGCTTCGAACAGGCTGGCGGGCTTGCCGGCCCCAAGGTGGACTACAACGAACACCCCGAAGGGGACTTGGCGGTGGCCGAAAAGTACATGAAGCTGGCCGGCTACCCGAGCGGCAAGTACACGGGCGGCGAAACCCTGCAGGTCGTCGGTTCCAACGACGTCCCCCAGGCGCCCGAAATC
>Ga0335085_10010981_pt1 | contig 13470 bp, 17 predicted proteins | sample Lox_Sample_45_FD_206712 | JGI IMG/M metagenome (GOLD analysis project Ga0335085, IMG submission 206712) | Soil microbial communities from Loxahatchee National Wildlife Refuge, Florida, United States - Lox_Sample_4.5 | ecosystem: Environmental > Terrestrial > Soil > Wetlands | place: USA...
ATGCGAGGCAAGCACGTGACCGCCTCGGCTGGGAGCCCGTGCCGGGCGAATTCCACCTCTTCCGGATCGACGTGGTTGACGTGACTTTCATCCGGTATGAGGACAAGACCGGTGACCAGTTCGTGACCCGCTGGCCCGCCGGACGCGAGTTTGTACGTCGCGGGACGTCCGCGACCGCGCTCGGCGACTCGGAGCCATACCAGGGCTTGCTTGCGAACCCGTGAGCGGGTCTCCCAGACGCTTCGCCGAACAGCCGACAGCCAAGTCGTAGCCGACGGGAAGGATCCGGCTGCGGCCGCGTCAATAAAGGGGCCGGTGCCATGACGTCGGATGTCTGATGATTGGTCTCACGCTCCCCACCGCCCCTCTCAAGTGCCTCGCTGCCGTTGGCTGCTCGGTGACCCTTCTGTCGGCGTGCGGCGGCCACAATCGGATCGACCCGACCGGCACGGCAAGCTACATCGACCGTGTGGTGTTTCAGCAGACCGGCTTTCGTCCGACGGACGTCCGGTGTCCGACCGGCATCCCCGCCTCCCCGGGCGGCCGGTTCAATTGCCACTTCACCGGGCCCGAGGGACCCTACACGGCGTACTTACGCATCGTGCAAGTCCACGGCCGGCGAGTGTCGTATCGGCTGGACACACGGCCGTCGAGTTGGCCTGCGCCGACGCTGCGCTGAGCCGCGTGCACTCTTGCGCGAACTTAAGTGTTCTCTTGGTCGAGTCGCTGGCCAGTCCGGACGGTTGCGAAGGTGCCTGCCCCGGACGAGCCGCGGCAGTCGGCTCCGGAATCGAGCCCGGCCGTCGAGGACGACGCCTTGTAAGCCCGTCTGATCCTTAGCCGTGGACCTTCGGAGATGACGCCGGCTCGGGGTCGCCGGCCGTCCTTCTCGGCGGCCACTGACGCTTGCCCCGAACGTGGTCTCGGATACGGCCGCTCGAAGGCTCTGCGTCGGGCAGCGGGATTCCCGCCGGGCCTGGATCGCCAGACGGCGGCTCCCGTGGGCCGCCGCTCCCGCCCCGGCCATCATCGGTGGATGAACCCGGGGATCGTTCCGCTCTGAAGAGCAGCGCCGGGACGAGTATCAGCGAGCAGAAGAACCAGGCCATCGCCGCTGTGATGAGGAACCCGTAGGCCTGTTCGCCCAGCCGCACCGAGCGCCCGAGGAAGCTCCCGAGAACCACCACGACGATCAGCGGACCGAAGGGAACGAGCACGTTCCGCGCAAAGCGCAGAGGCAGACTCGCGTCTGGCCGGAACACGCACAAAGAGTACCGGCGGGCCGGCCCGGCGTCTATCCCCTGGCGGCCGGGGAGCAGCTATGCAGAGCGCAGGACGATATCCCAGCAGAGGTCAAAGACGCGACCCGAAATCGACACGTCCTGCGATCTCCGACGCCTAATACGGGCTGGTTTCGCTAGACCCGTAGCTCGTCGGCGTGCCGGCTGGCGACGACCGGCAGGTGACAGGAGCCGACCGTCGTGAGACGGGGCCGTCGATGATGAGCCGGTAGGGTGCCGCTGACGCATCACGGATATCGGTGACGGTCTGGGATCCGCCGCGTATCGTGACTGTCTCGTCCGGCATCGGGCTATCAGCTGCGAGTGCGCCTGTGGGTACCCAGCGGTAGTGGATCCGAACCCCGTCCGCCGCGCTTAGCGAGGCTTGAAGCGACAGCTGCGTTGCGCTGTAGCAGGTGTCGCCGTTCGCGGGCCGGGCGCCGGCAGCGATGATGCTGACGTTCGCTGACGTAGAACCACGGCCCATGAGCCAGACTCCGGCGGCGACGATAAGCACGACGAACGCGGTCAGAGCGATGGCCCCACGGCCGCGATACTCCGGGCGGTGCCTGTCACCCGGCCGTGCATTCTGGCGCTGTTCGTCGGGCGCGACGACGCCGTTCTGGCGACGGCCGGGCGCTTGCCGGGGCAGCGAATACGGTTGCGAGACACAGACCGAGAAGTCGTCCTCGTCGGCAAGGAAGGTCCGGTAAGCATCGTGCGCGTCCTCGCGAGCTCGCGATAAGTCGCTGATCGCGAGGGTGTGGCTGAGCGGCTCATGCGCCACGACGCCATACAGCATCTCGAGCGGTCGACCGTGTTCGTCGAGCCATTCGTCGACGCGATCTGGGCCCCCGGCACCATCACACGAGATGCTCTCGGTGGTGTACGTCAGTGCCAGCCGACCGAGGCCGGCGCACGTGATCTCGGCCTGGCCGAGCACGCCCGGCGCGACGCTGGGGGTCGCCGCGGAGAGCGTCTCGTACATGTCCTGCTCGACCAGGAAGCCGGGCGCGAGGAGGGTCCGGTAGCCCTGATGGCGGCCGCGGCCGACCAGGAATGGCCACGCTGGCGTGTCCTGATGCGTTGAAGTCACCACGTGCCCCGCAGTTCCGACTGCGGAAGGGACGCCTCAAGCCGCAGAACCGTTCGGTCGAAGTCCGCCATGACGAGCGCGCGTAGATGTTGTAGTTGAGCGAACTCTCGTGCTGCGGCGTCGCGTTGTTTCTCCAACTCCTGCGCGGTGACGTCCAGCGGCGCTGCCATCCATTGCAGATAGGCGGTGGTGAGCCGTTCGCTGAAGGTCAGGCCGTATGCGGCGGTCAACAGACCCCGGGCGGCCACCACCGCCGGGCGCGCCAGAGCGACGGCGATCGCGTCGAGTCGGTGTGCGCGCAGCGCTTTGCGTCCCTCCTCGCGCAACCCGTTGAGAGCACCAGTGTCGAGCGTCGCCTCAACCTGCTTGAAGAGGTCGGGCAGCACCGCGCTGAACGGCGCGTCGACATTGTAAGGACGCAGAATTCCCCCGCGCCGTTTGCTGACCGTTCCGTCGACGATATGCGCGAACTCCCGCCCTACCGCGCTGACCGGAATGAGGCGCACAACCTGGCGCGAGCTGTGCTCGTGCACGAGCGAGCTGAAATGCTCGAAGCCCATCAGGGCCTCAATGACACAGTCGAGCCGTTGTTGATCGTCGGCATCCTGCGGTTCCCCGAAATTGCGCACGAGATCCCACTTCGTCAGCACGAACTGGATTGGGCAAGAGGCCCGCGCCATGAACCCGAACAGCGGCCGCAGGGTATTGCGGAAGTGTGTTTCGCCCGCAGGTATTCCCTGCAGCAATTGCCAGACACGGTAGCCGTCGATGATTCCCAGCAGTGAGTCCGCGCCCTCCATCGCGGCAGCTAGCTCAGTGAGCGACGTACTGCCGCCTTCCTGTCCACGTTCAAGCACCTCACCCGCGTAGTCGAGGTAAGAGACGCGAAGCACCGGAGCCCTGGCACCGCTGGCGTCGTCAACAGCGACACAGTCGAAGACGAACTCACGCATGTCGCCAACACGTGTGCCGAGCGGAAACGGCTTCGTCGTGTCGCTCACCGAGCTGTAGATCTCCGACAGCAGGATCCGCTGCTCGGCGCTCGTGTCGAGATAGTAACGCCGGTGCTGCGAACGGTGATCGAGCTCGTGAAACATGCTCGAGAGAAACACCGTCTTTCCACTCCCCGAAGCGCCAAGCGCGAGGACACGGAAGATCGGCGACACGCGTCCGTCCTCTGCGGGGCTCGCTGTTACGGCGTCGCTCGACGCTGACACCCCGCTGCGACGCTGATGCGCGGCTCGCAGTCTCGACGACAACCTGATCAGCGCTGTGACGACGACGATCAGGACCAACACGCCTATGAGTGCGCCCACAGCTCCCCCCTATCCAGAGCGATTGGTGTCCTCAACGAGATCCGCTGATGCCCGGAGGACGGAACTTCCCGACGGACAGAGTCGGCACCACCGCCCCTGATACATCGAGCGGCAAAACCCAATTGATGCGGCCGGTCATGGCGACTGATACTCGGTCATGCCCGGGTGCCGAGCGGCGCGAGACGCCGCGGCCCATGCGCGCGACCGCACCTCGCCGCGGCGGGCGAGCAGATGCCGCTCATTTTGGGAGCGTGGCGGGTTCACCCCCGCACGATCGCATTCGTGTTCTCGCGGGCCAAGAGCCGGCTACCGCGTTGGCGACAACGAGTCGTCCAGCAGCGCCGTCGTGTGCGGCCCGCTTAGCCAGGTCGTGAGGCGCCCGCGGTCAACCAGCCCGGACGAGCGCGATACCGGCGACGTGGCCGCGCGTCAGCGGTGTGGTCTCGTGACCGCAATTCCCGCGGAGCGGCAACCGCGGCGCCCCGGCCGGTCCCCCGATCCTCCCCCTCGCCACGGGAAGGTGGTCTTTTCGTTAAAGGCAGGGCGAGCGTTCACGGTCATCGGAATGGCGGCCGAGGTTTGAGCTCAAGCCTTGAGCTCAATCTCAACGAATACCGCCGTGCGCCCGGCTCGGTTGATGACGTTGTGCTCGGTGCCTGCTCGCCCGAGATACGCACCCCCCGCTTCCTGGGTCATTTCGCGGGTCGTGCCGTCTGTCTCCGTGATTTCGAACGTCCCCCCGCTGATCGGCACGACGATGTAGTCGTACTCGTGCCGATGGTGGCCGGTGTCCTGACCGTCCTCGAACGTCCATGTCGTAACTCTGACTCGATCGTCGTCTGCACTGATGTCGAATTGTGCGGTTGGCATGTCCTGCGTCTTCTAGCAGACCGCCGGCAGCCACTCAGGCTTTGGTGGGCCGGGGCACATCTCGCGGCGCACCGCGTCGCGAGCCTAATGATCGCTCACTCCGGCGGGCGATTCCGGCTCGCGATCGGATCGGCGACCTGGAAGCTGCGGGACCGTCGCGGACAGGTCCGAATCTGACATTATCCGTACCGATCCCGGGATCGGCTGCTTCTCCGTGGCGTTCGATGCGCACAAGCGCGCGAAGCCGGCGGCGGTGTTGCAAATACGGGACGGGCGGCCGGGATGACCAGAATCGAGACGAGGGATGAAAGGTCCGCGCTACACACGAGCCTCGACAGCCTCTGAGGGGTGGACATGCTCCTGAGGCCACGCGTCTGCGGAAGCGATCCTCGTGTGGCAGACGACCGGGCGGGCTCCCCCGGTCGGTTGCGACCTCGTGCTACCCGCAGGAGCATTCATGCTCTCGGCATTCACCTCCAGGTTCTTTGAAAATCGCTCGCGCGTCGCGCGATGGCTGCGCGGCCGTCGAACGGTCACGATCGGTCCCGTCGCCATCGCGCTGTCCGTCACCGCCGTGATTGTCCCGCTGGCCCTCTGCGAGGGTTCGTTGGCCGCGCAAGCTGCCGCTCCGCCTAGGGCCGGTGTCGTCGCATTGACGCCTGCCCCCGGCCAGCCGGACCCCACGAACCTATGGGACTCCGAGCCGATACCGGCCGTCGTGGCGGCCGCCAAGCTGGCGCAGCGCCACGCGCCGCTGCCCAGGCCGATCGTTCCTTCGCCGCAGGAACTCGCGCAAGAGAACGCCACAGGCGGCGGCATCGTTCCCCCTGCCTGCGAGCCGGCGTTCGGACCCGGCGTGACCGCCAACGTGTGCCGTCTCGGCGACACTGCGTCGACGCGAGTCGTGGTTGTGCTAGGGGACTCCCACGCGGGCACGTGGATGCCGGCCATGGTGGCGGTAGCCCGTGCACAGCACTTCGCGGTAGTCCCGCTGAACAAGCCCGGGTGCTTCGTGAGCCGCGTGTACACCGATCTCCCAGGGTTCCCGTGCGCCAGTTGGTATCAGTGGGCGCTCGCGCAAGACAAGGCGCTCCATCCCGTGGCGACGATCGTAGCGTTCCTCCTCGCCACCTATCTGCAGCAGCACCTAGCGTTGACCGTAGGCGACATGAAGTCTGTGCTGTCGCAGGTGACACGTGGGGTACTCCTCAGCGACCCGCCCAGTCAGATTCAGCAGGGGTCCGTGTGCATCTCGAAGCGGAACGCGAACATGGGTAGATGCTCCGCGCGCGTGCCCCGCACTTATCTCACCTTGATGCAGGCGCTGGCGCGCATGACAGCTCTGACTCACCATCCGGCGATCCCGACGCTGCAATGGTTCTGTGCCGACGGCATCTGCCCGATGGTTATCGACCACACGCTCACCACACGCGACGCAAGCCACATGACGAGGCAGTACAGCACCGCTCTTGCGCCGCTGCTCAATCTCGAACTGAAGCCCATCCTCGCCAGGCGGAAGCGTTAGCGGGCGTGTTAACCAAGCCGGTCGAACGGATCCTGGAATCGCTGGCCATGCACTCCCAACGAAGCAACCAGCCTGCACGCTACTTTGTCCCGCAGGCGCGGATCGCCGAGGCGAGGATGGCGGCGTGGCTGTTCCAGGCCGCCCGGGAGTCGGGGTGCGTTCCATCGGGGGATAGCCGGATCCGGCCGGAGGCGACCGCCTCTGACCAGCGCGCGAGCTGCATGCGAGCCGGACCGTAGCGTCTGGCCAGCGAGTACAGGACGGCGTTCAGGGCACGGTTCGGGCCTTGTCGCCAGATTGTCGCAACGACGAGGCAGCGGCTCGGCCCGATCATCTGCAAGGCAGACGTGAGTTGCCGCCGGTATGCCCTGGGACTTGACCGCCAGTCGTTGGTCCCGAGCGCAAACACGACGACGCGCCCGAGTCGCTGCCTGCGCAGCAGCGACAAGCCCTTGACCGAGGGTCGGCCCCAATGGGCGGAGTAGGAAACGAACTTGTAATCTGGACCAAGATCTGCGGGTAGCTCCGACCACGACCCGACGGTCAGTGAGTCGCCCTGCACGGTGACGGTTATCCCCGGTGTGCCCGTCCATCGGGCTGATACCTGGATGTTGGTCGACTGGATGTTTCCGGCAGCGTCGTAAGCCTTGGCCTTGAGAAGGTGCATGCCGGGCGACAGTGCGGCCGCACCGAGCTCGCACGTGTAGGGCGGCGCCGTGTCCGTCGTCAACGTCGATCCGTCGAGACCAAAGGTGACCTTCGTGATCGGGATGACGTCATGGACGGTTACATCGCAGGTGGAACCCCGCAGGACACCTCGTACCGTGTTGCCATCTCTGGGTGCCAGCCACTTGATGGAGAGCGGGCCGCTTGAGCCGCCAGACGGGCTGGTAGCTCCGGGGTCGAGCGCGCGAGCCCCAACGCCGGCGCAGAGCGCCAAGACGCCGACCATGAGCGCATACAGCCACGCCCGCCGAATCACAACGCCCATCGCCCCAAGGGACACTCCGGTAGGGCGTTCCAGCTCACCGATTCGGGGCTGGAGCGCGATGTCTGTGCTACCCGAGCTGCGAGTCGGCTCCCGCGAGCGCTGAGCAATGGCGCCAGCATGGTCTCCCCGCGGTTGTGCGCGTGCCTATCGACGGTGGCGACGTGCCCATTCCGGTCACGGTGCCTTCGAAGAGAAAACCCTCCGCCACGCCCGGCGTGAGCGCGTCGAGTGTCGACGCGATGCTGCGGTCGCGGACGAAAACGCGCAGTTGAGTAGCAGCATTGCCAGAAGCGCGCCGCTTGGTGTTCGCAGGGGAACGCGACGGCCGGTGTGCCCTGCGAGCTCCCCGCGTACCTCATCACCCGTCCGCGTTGGCCTGGCGAACGTCGTCGATGTCGATATGCGGTGCTGCTCGCGGTTCGGATAGGAGCGCGCACGGTCGAGACAGGCCGCATTCCGGTCTCTCCCGCCTTTGCGTCATCTGCGCGGTCTCGAAGGCTCGTAGCAGTCCCCATCTACCCCGAAGGCTGCCCGCACAGGCCTTCGGATACCGAAAGGCTGTCAAGGCCTGTCGAATATTGACCCTCTAGCGCCGGTCGAAATTGCCCCCCCTGAGGGTTCGCGCCAGTTGGCGGCGAATTCTCGCGAACCTGAGCCCGCGGCCCGAGGCGGAGCGAGATGCCGCCGGGGCGTCGTCCGGAGGTGGCCTAGTTTCCCGCCGCCGTGGCGCGGCGGAGGTCGCGGCCCTTGAAGCGGTAGCTGTCGCCCTTCTAGGGAGCTGATCTCGGCGTGGTGCACCAGCCGGTGGACCATCGCGCCGACGGTGAACTCGGTTGAAGATCACGCGATGTTCGGTTCAGCAGGCTGTTATTCCCAGTGCGGCGGACCGCACGCCGACCTCGAACACTGGGCCATCCCCCTTAGCGCGTCGACCGCTTCGTTGCTGCGGTCAGACGGTCAAATCGGCCTGGCGCGCGGCGACTTGTGTGTGCGCGCGTTGGGCTCGTCAAACCACGCGTTGAGCTGCAGCCGGAAATCCGAGCTCGTTCGCGATCCCGCGGCCGAACTCAGGGCTCTTGACAGGGATTGGCTGGGGGCGTACAGTGCCCGCGCTTGCCTGCCGGGGGCGGCGGCGGACAACAATTCATCGCGCACAGAATGGGGCAAGCAACACGGCTGGAGCGACGTGCTGCTCATCGCAGTGTTACTGTTGGTCGCCTGCTTGCTGTTGGCTCACGCGTCCCGCTTGGGCGGATCGGCTGCTCCCGACTGGCGCAGGAACGGAATCGTCAACGATTGGGGGCGCGACGTGGGCTGTCGCGACGCGGGTTGGGGCGGTAAAGGCCACATCCGGGCACTTCACGGCCTCGGCAATCCGAATCGTAGTCGCGTTGGCACCAGCGAGCGCGGCCGCGGTCGTGGTGGGGCTGGCAGCGCCGGGGGTCGCGGGGGGACGCGGGCATGAGCACCGTTACTGCCGAGGTGGAACGACACGATGTCGTGGCTCGAGACGCCCATGCACGAAGTCCGACCAAGCGTCTCGATATTCAGGGACTACGCGCCCTTGCGGTGCTCCTCGTCGCGTTGAACCACGCGAATGTTCCTTTCCTCAAGGGGGGCTACGTTGGGGTCGACGTCTTCTTCGTCGTATCTGGCTACCTCATTACCGGCATCCTGTTGAGAGAAGGTTTCGGACCTCGCCGCCAAGTGTCCGTCGGCGACTTCTACGCGCGCCGAGCGCGACGCATCCTGCCGGCCGCCACGCTCACGCTGGTCGTGACAAGCGTTGCTGTCTACATCGTCTACGACGTCGACCGAGCTGACTTTCTGCAAACGAAAGTTGTGCTTCTGGATGCGTTGTCTGCGTCGCTGTTCTACGCCAATGTTCACCTTGCTTCGACAGCGACTAACTACTTCGCTCAGGCTGCGACCACGTTTCCTTCTCCGTTCCAGCACTTCTGGTCGCTGTCGGTTGAGGAGCAGTTCTACTTCGTTTGGGCTCCAGCCCTACTCCTTCTCTTCTTCACGTGCCGTCGAATGACGCCGCGCGCCACAGCCCGAGTCGTCGGTGTCGTGATTGCAACCGCGTGCGTCGCGTCGCTAGCGTGGTCGATCCACGATACGTCCACCAGTCCACAGTCTGCCTACTTCTCGACCTTTGATCGAGCCTGGGAACTCGGCCTCGGTGCGATGCTAGCGCTGCTCGCTGGTGCGACACCGGCGCTACCGCAACGCTTCCGAGAGACACTCGGCTGGGCCGGGTGCGCGATGATCGCCGCCGCGGCGTTGCTGTACTCAGGCTCAACGCCCTTCCCGGGATACGAAGCATTGCTCCCGGTAGTTGGAGCGGGGCTCATCATCGTCGCCGGCATCACGTCTACGCGCGTCGGCGCAGACCGAATGCTGTCGGTCCGTCCGCTCAACTATGTTGGGGACCGTTCGTACGCCTTCTACCTATGGCACTTCCCGGTGCTGATCTTGGCGTGGCAGCTCGCCGGGCGGGAACTTCCAGTCGCCACCAATCTAGTCCTACTCGCGGGAGCGTTGATGCTGTCGATTTTCACCTACAAGTTCTGGGAGAACCGTCTGCGGTTCTCACGCTATCTACGCAGTCGGAAGACGGCCGCCGCAATGGCCGCTGTGTGCATAGCTGCCTGCCTTACGGCGGTACTAGTACCGATCGGCCTCTTCAATAACACCCTGGCGGCGGAAGCAAAGGTCGCGGCCAAGATTCATCCAAAGCCGCTGGGTCCGCCACCTTCCAGCACCAACCCGAATCAGATTCCGCCGAGCCCGACGAGCTTGTGGAACTCCGCGCCGATTCCGGCCGTTCAAGCAGCTGTGACCCAGGTGCGACACAACCTGCCGCTGCCGAAGCAGATCACGCCTTCCGCCCAGGTGCTTGCGCGGGAGAACTCAACTGGAGGCGGCGCTGATCCGACCGATTGCCTGCCGGCATTCGGGCCGGGGGTGACCGCCAAGGTGTGTCGCCTCGGTGACGCTGCGTCGAAGCAGGTGATCGTCGAAATCGGTGACTCCCAGGCCGGAACGTGGATGGGAGCGTTGAGGCAGGTCGCCCAAGAAGAGCACCTTGCGGTCGTCCCGCTGGTGAAACCGGGATGTTTCGTCACCCGCGTCTACACGAACAGTGCGGGGTGGCCGTGCGCGGCCTGGTTCAAGTGGGCACTCGGGTGGGATCATCGGCTGCATCCAGTGGCGACGTTCGTGAACTTCCTGTTCGCCTGGCAGTTCGAGGACAAGATCGCCCGCACAACCGGCTACTTCCGGTCCGTGCTCTCGCAGGTGACGAATGGGGTGTATCTCGCGGACCATCCGCGCCAGGATGTGGAGCCGACCGACTGCATCTACAAACCGCACGCGACAATGGGCGAGTGCTCTGCTCGTGTGACCAGCAGTTACATCGCGTTCATGAAGTCCATGCAGGCGATGGCGGCCAAGACTCATCACCCGTCGATCCCGACGATGCAGTGGTTCTGTGGCGAGGGCATCTGCCCGATGGTCATCAACCACACGGTCGTCTCGCGTGACAAGGACCACATGACGCAGCAGTACAGCAAGGAACTCGCGCCTCTGCTGGACGCCGAAGTGGAGCGCGTCCTCGCGCAACTCCACCCGAAGCACAACACCCAAGGGGTGGGCTGAGCACGCTCTGAGAGATCAGCGGGATCACGCTCTGGTTCCGCTGATCACTGCCTCGGGGTTCCTCGGGGCTCACCGTCGAATGTTGCGTTCAACTTCGATGCGACCTACCAGGGCCCGGGAGACGCGTCGCTTGCCGGCACCGGCACCACCAGCTCGTCACCACAGCGCATTTTCCGGGGCGAGCAGGCGTATGCGACCGTCCAGGACTCCAAGCCGAGCGCCGTGGCCTCAGATTTCCACACGAACATCCTCTGGGAGGACGGGACCGGTGCGGCGTCGGCGGCGCTTGGCCGGTCAGCCACTCCGGAACGCCTTGGGGACCGGTCGGACAGTCCGACGTTGAGCACACTGTCGCTAACCCGACTTCGCCGCTGCCGAGCGGTTCAATCTTCTCCATTTCGCCCGCAAGAGTCCTCCGGCGAGCGCAGCGCCGGCGATCCCTTTCCTACCCGAGCCCGACCGGCACGAACGATCGCTCCGGCGACCAGGCGACGACCGGGGCGTAGTTGGTCGTGCGTTCGTTGCCTGCGCTTCTCGGGTCCGCACGGCGCGTCGCGCTATTGGGGAAATTTGCGAGTTGTCGCTGGCAGGCCGGCCCAGTGTCATCCTCCCGGGCCAGCTCGCGCCGGCCGCCGACTACACCGCGGCCATAGAGGGTGCCGAGGCGGCCAGCCGTTGGGTCGTGCTCAGCGCCGGAGGCGAGCCGGGTGACGCATGGACTGACATGTGCATCGCGGAGGCAGACCGGGTAATCGCCGTGAGCCATGGCCATCCGACGCGCCGGTGGATCGCGGGTGCGCCGCTCCTGCTCGGCTGCGAGCTCCTACTGGTCGGACGATCGGTGCCTGACGCGCTGCTCCGAGCCTTCGAGCCAGCCGTCGTTCAGACGCTCCCGGACGATGCCGCGGTCCGACGGTCACTCGAGCTCGGGGCGCGACGCCTCTCGGGTCGCGCCGTCGGGATCGTCTTTTCCGGGGCCGGTGCCCGCGCGTTCGCACATCTAGGGGTCGTGCAGGAACTTCGCGCCGGCCGCGTTCGCATCGATCGCGCCGCGGAGTGAGCATGGGCGCGCTCGTTGCCGGCGCCGTCGCGGCGGAGTGGGATGACGAGACGATGGTTCAGCGGTTCCACCGGCGGCATGACGATCGAGGGGCTGTCGATTCCCTTCTTCTGCTTGAGCGCGGATCTCAACAGCCGTGCCGCGGTGGTCCACCGGACCGGGTCGCTTCGCCAAGCGATCCTCTCGAGCCTTGCCGTGCCCGGCGTCTTTCCACCCGTTCCAACCCAGGACGGGCGGCTGCTGGTCGACGGCGGAGTGCTCGACAACCTGCCAGTGGAAACGATGGCGGCCGATGCCGAGGGACCCGTGATCGCAGTGACGTAACTCGAGCCGCGGTGTGGCGACCGCGCGGCCCTTCGAACTCCTCCCCGCGAGCGCGGCTGCGCCGGGTCATCTCTGGGCAGGACGTAGCTCTGCCGCGCCTGGGCGAGACGCTGTTGCAGACACTCGCGGTTGGGAGCAACGACACCGCGACGGCGGCTCGGCGGCATGCGGACGTTGTGATCACACCGGCCGTGGACGGCGTGGGACTGCTCGACTGGCATCAGCTCCCCGGGATGCGGGAGGCCGGCCGGAGAGCCGTGCACCACCTGCTGGAGCAGGATCCCGCGGCGTTGCGCGGGTGCCTGTGAGTGCAGGTCGGCCCCGTCGTCGCACGTAAAGGGGTGGCTCTTACAGTCGCTGTCCGTCAGACTGCGCCGGTGTCCGCGGTGACAGACAGCGGAGCGCTGCTGGCCGGAGCGTTGCGTGCCGAGGGGCGTCCCGTACGGTTTCGCCGCGGGCAGGCGATCTTTACGCAGGGCGATCGCGCCGAGCGGGTGTTCGTGATCGAGCGCGGCTGGGTCCTGATCACGAGCGTGGCTCCGGGCGGCCGCGAGATCGTCCTGGGGCTGCGCGGTCCGGGCGATCTCATCGGCGACCTGTCCGCGCTGGACGGGGCCCCGCGCTCGGCGACTGCGCTTGCGGTCGGCGCGGTGGAGGCGACCGTCGCGCCGAGCTCGGCCATGACGCGTGCGCTAAGCGATGCCGAGACCGCGTTGGATCTGCTCCGCGTGCTCGCAGCTCGCCTGCGCGACGCCGACCTCAAACGCTTGGAGTTCGCTGCGCTAGACACCTTGGGACGGGTCGCCTGGCGGCTGCAGGAGCTCAGCGAGCGCTTTGGCGAGCAAACCGCCGAGGGAATCGAGGTGGAGCTCCCGCTCTCCCAGGAGCAGCTCGCCAGCTGGTGCGGCGCGTCGCGTGAGGCCACGGTAAAGGCGCTCGCCGCGCTGCGCGGGCTCGGATGTATCACGACGGGTCGGCGCACCGTGCTCATCCGCGATATCGCGGGCCTGCGCCGGCGCGCGTACGGCGAGCTCTAAGGGCGCACGTACCGCTCGCTCCACAGCGCGGCTCGCAGACAGGGCGACTGTGTCAAAGGACGCACAACTAAAGCGTCAACGGCCGTGGGCGACTGGGCCGCGCGGCGCGACAGTACCGGTATCAGCCCGGACGACCGACCAGAGGCCACCGGGAACAGCCGCCCAGACCCCGTCGGAGGAGCAAACCCATGTCACCGTGCCTGCACTACGCGATCGCCCGCGCCCGTCAGCAGGAGATGGTCAGCGATGCCCTCAACTCTCACCGTAGCCACGCGATCGTTCGGCGCCGCAGCGTCAAGTATCGCCTC
>Ga0335085_10010982_pt1 | contig 13470 bp, 8 predicted proteins | sample Lox_Sample_45_FD_206712 | JGI IMG/M metagenome (GOLD analysis project Ga0335085, IMG submission 206712) | Soil microbial communities from Loxahatchee National Wildlife Refuge, Florida, United States - Lox_Sample_4.5 | ecosystem: Environmental > Terrestrial > Soil > Wetlands | place: USA: Florida...
ACTGATCCAGATCGCCGACCAGCACGCCGACGTGCAGGATGCGATCGGCAATGCGCGCGGAGGGCATGAACTTGTGGGCCTCGCGGGCGGTCCAGCTATCCGGCTGGTATTCGACCATCTCGACGATGTGGCCGTCGGGGTCCTGCACGTTGAAATTTTTGTTGCCGGTCAGACCCTTGCCGACGCTGCCTTTGTCGCCCATGACCGCCACGCCCTTCGACTTGAGATAAGCGTACATGCGGTCCGCATCGTCGGTGTAGAACGAGATATGGTTCAACTGGCCTTGGCCGCGGTCGGGTTCGGTGAAGATTTCGAAGTACTGATGGTCATTGACCTTGATGAAGGCGATGCGCACACCGCTGCCGTCTTTCTGCGGCAGGGTGAACGGCTCGCCGAAGCCCAGGAACTGTTCGTAAAAGCGGCGGGTCTTCTCCAGGTCCTTGACGTAGACGGCCATATGGGCAACGCCGAGGACCTTGGGCCGGACCGGTTCGGCGGCGGGCGCGAGCGCGGACGCGGCAAGCATCAGGGGCAGGATTTTCGAATGCATCTCACCGAATCTTACGAGGCGGCCGTGCCGGCTGCAAGCGCCTGATGGCGGCCGATGCGGTATGCTGAGCCGCAGGGAGGTTCTCCGCATGTGCCAACGGGCGGTGTCGCGACGCGATTTTTTCCTCCGGCTGACGGCTGCTCCGGCGGGCGCGTCGATTTTAGAGCGGGCCTGGCGCCGCGCCGCTTGGGCGCAGGCGATGACGCCGAACGCGCCAGCCGATCTGTTCGACGTCCAGAAGGTCGCCGATGGCGTTTACTTCGCCTTCGCGCGTCCGCAGGCGGTGGGAAACTGCAACGCCGCGATCTTCGTCAACTCGGCCGACGTGCTGGTGGTGGACGCGCACTCGAAGCCGTCGGCCGCGGCAGCGCTCATCGCGCAGATCCGCAAGCAGGTGACGGACAAGCCCGTGCGGTACCTGGTGGACACGCACTTCCATTGGGATCATTCGCAGGGCAATGCCGGGTACCGCGACACATTCGGCAAGGATCTGAAGATCATCGCCAGCGACACGACCAAGAAACTGCAGGCGCAGTTTTCGGCGGCACGCTTGCGCGAAACGCTCGATCCGCATGGCCATCCTTTCGCGGGCCAGCCACACATTCCGCTGCTGCTGGACCAGGCGCGGCAGCAGTTGAGCACGGCGCAATCGGCAGAGCAGAAGGCGCAGATCGCCGAGCGCATCCGCCAGTTGGAGGCGTTCGACCGCGAGATGCGCAACTTCCAGCCGGTGCTGCCCACGGTGACCATCGGCAAGACGTACGTGGTCAAGGACAAAGCCCACGACCTGCACGTGGAGTTTCACGGCCGGGCGCACACGGCCGGTGACGTGGTGGTGTTCTGCCCGCAGAAGCGCGTGGTTGCGACCGGCGACATGGTTCTGGGCTCGCTGCCGTTCCTGGCGGACAGTTTTCCCAAAGAGTGGCCGGCGACCATCGACTCAGTCGGCCGACTGGATTTCGAGCATGTCTGCGGCGGGCACGGCGCCGTCCAGCACGGGCGGCAGCGCATGACCGGCCAGCGCAACTACATCGCCGAGCTCGCGGAGCGGGTGGAGACGGGGCGCAAGGCTGGGCGGACGCTCGACGAGATTCAGAAGAGCATGCCGGTGGCATCGCTCAAATCCCTCGCATCGGATGGCTACGGCGACATGGTGCGGGCGGGCCGCGACGAGGCCGCTATGCAGGCTGCTGTGAATACCAACATCGAGCACGTATACAACCGGCTGTCGGCGAGCTAACCATGGACTGGGAAAAGCACGGAGTGAAAATTGTCTCGGGGCGCGACCTGGACACCAACACGCCGCAGACTCCCGGCATGCAGCGCGCCGCCGCGATCACGCATGCCCGCACGGGGGCCTCGAAGCTGTGGGCCGGCACGGTGGTGGTGGATCCCCAGGCCAAGACCGGGCCGCACCATCATGGCGAGTTGGAGACGGTCCTGTACATCGTGCGCGGACGCGCTCGGATGCGTTGGGGCGACCGGCTGGAATTCGCCGGCGAGGCCGGACCGGGCGACTTTATTTATGTGCCGCCCTTCGTGCCGCACCAGGAGATCAACGCGCTACCCGACGAGCCGTGCGAGGCGGTGGTGGTGCGGAGCGGGCAGGATCCCATTGTGGTCAATCTGGACATGGAGAGTCCTGAACCGGCCGCCAGTGGGCCGTCCCCGGCGCCGTTCCATCCCGCGCGCAAGCCTGCTGAATAACTCTACATTCGGTCGCCCACCCGCCTGAGCCGACTGTTGATTAATTCAACGATTTACAGAACCGTTGCAAAAAGCTATAGCTGCGGCGTGGAATCACAATATAATAAGGTCTGAATATAGTCTTTCTCAACTTCTTCGAGATAGGAGTTTCCGGATGGGGGTCCGAACGAATCAACGACTTCCCAGGGCGCTAGCTGGTCTGACAGCAGTGGCGCTGATGGCTGTGGCCGCCACGACCACATTGAATGCGCAAACCACGCAGCAGCCGCGGCTGGTGGTTCGCGCGCTGACGAACGGCGATATCGCGAATTATAAGCTGCCGTCCACGACCCAAGTGTCGGGCGGATTGAATACCGTGGCCCTTGGCGAACCGCTCTATTTGGAGGTGCAGATCGATATTGGGATTTCGGCGCAACAGATTGCCGGAGTGGTTTGGACGCTGACCAGCAAGCCGGCCGGCTCACAGGCCACGCTGGAGTCCAGCCCGCTCGGCGCGAACGTGCCGGTGGCCGAACCGTCCGATCGCCAGGTGTACCAGGTGGCCGGCCGGCAGGTGCTCCGCCCCGATGTGCATGGACCCTATGTGGTGTCCGCAACCGTCACGGCGGGCAGTTCCGGATCGACCACCCTGCAGCAGATGTTCCTGGCCGGAACGTACGTGGGCGTCGCCGCCTGCACGAAGTGCCACAGCGGCGGACTCGCCCAGGCGATGGTGCCGTCGTGGTCGCAGACCGCCCATGCCAGCGTCTTCACCAACGTCATCAACGGTACGGCCATTGCCGGCTACACCGAAAGCGCTTCCTGCGCTCCCTGCCATACGGTCGGGTACGACACCAATGCCACCATGTCCGATGGCGGATTCAACGACGTTATGAAGAAGTTGGGTTGGAGCTTCCCGGCCACCGGTCAGGCCGGCAACTTCGCGGCGATGCCGGCCGCGCTGCAGAACCTATCCAACATTCAGTGCGAGAGTTGCCATGGACCGGGCAGTGAACACGCCAATTACGGCGGCGCGCTGGCAGGAATCTCGGTGCCCAAGAACACCGGCGCCTGCAGCCAGTGCCACGATGAGCCGAGCCACCACATCAAGAGCGCCACGTGGGCCAACTCGATGCACGCCGTCACCACCCGCGATCCGGTCGGCAATGCCACCTGCGTAGGCTGCCACACGGGGACAGGCTTCACCACGCGGATGAGCGGCGCCACCATCACGGACACCACCTACCATGCGATCGACTGCTACACCTGCCATGAGCCGCACGGGCAGACGACCCCTTCGAACGATGCGCACCTGATCCGCAACATGGCCCAGGCCACGCTGGCCGATGGCACCAAAGTGACCACCGCGGGCGAGGGCGCCCTCTGCATGCAATGCCACATGGCCCGTCAGAATGCTTCGACCTATGTCGCCAATACCGCCGGCAGCGCGCACTTCGGTCCGCACGAAGGGCCCCAGGCCGATATGTTGATGGGCACCAATGGCTACACTTACGGCCAGACGATCCCCAGTTCGGCGCACCAGTTCGTGGTGAGCAACGCTTGCGTCAACTGCCACATGCAGACCGTGGCCAGCACCGATCCAGCCTTCCTGCAAGCCGGCGATCACACCTTCAAGACCACTTACGCTCCCAGCGGGCAGGCGGCGGAAGACCTGGTGGGAGCCTGCCAGACCTGCCACGGGCCGGACATCGCCAGCTTCAACTTCCCGCTGTTCGACTACAACGGCGACGGGAAAATCGATGGTGTGCAGACCGAAGTGCAGAATCTGCTCGACCAGCTTTCCACCATGCTGCCGCCCAACAACCAGGTGAAGAGCTCGCTGACCATCGACAACACCTGGACCAAGCCACAGTTGGCAGCCGCCTACAACTGGCAGTTCGTCAACAACGACGGCAGCAAGGGCATCCACAACACGGCCTATGCCGTCGGCCTGCTGAAGGCTTCGATCGCCAACCTGCAGGCGAATAAGTAGCGCCGTGGCGTAAGCACTCCTGCTTGGGGCAGTGGCGACAGCAGGTCTCGGCATGAGTGTCGGGATGTCACGCTGAGAGCGTGCGCCATGCCCCAGGCGCGCTGGAACCGTGATATGTTCTTTGCAGCGCGTCGGGGACCATGATCCGTTCGTTCCTTCTGCTTCTCGTTTCGACCTTGCCACTGGCGGCCCAACAGCAGATCTTCGCGCGACATTGCGCCGGGTGCCATGGCGCGGACGCCCGCGGCACGGCCCAGGGACCCGGTCTGGCGATGAATCCGCGCCTCGCCCAGGAGTCGATCGAGGAGATTCGTGCGTATATCCAGCGTGGCAATTCCGCCGCCGGCATGCCGTCATTCGCCGATCTGGGCGCGGAGGACCTGGCTTGGCTCGCCAAATACCTGCGCCGCCTCAATAACGACACCATCGTCACGCCGGCCGCGCCTGAAACCGGCCGCAAACTGACGTGGGGACCGCCGCAGCCCGGCGACTGGCTGACCTACAACGGCAACGTCTCGGGCAATCGCTACAGCCCGCTCAAAGAAATCAACACCACCAATGTTTCGGCGCTGAAGCTGAAGTGGGTTTTTCCGATTTCCTACTTCGGCCTCGAAACCACGCCGCTGGCCGCTTCGGGCGTGCTGTACGTCACCGGTCCGAACCAGGTGTTCGCTCTCGACGCGCTCAGCGGCAATCCGCTGTGGCAGTATTCGCGGCCGGCGACTCCCGGTCTGGTCGGCGATGCCCGCCTGGGCACCAATCGGGGTGTTGCCATCCTCGACGACAAAGTCTTCTTCGTCACCGACAATGCGCACCTGTTGGGGATCGATCGCGCAACCGGCAAATTGCTCTGGGAGACGCCCATGGCTCCGGGCGGGCAGCCTTATGGCGGAACGGTGGCGCCGCTGGTGGTGCACGATCTGGTGATCGCGGGCATCGCCGGTGGCGATCACGGCATCCGCGGCTTCGTGGCCGCTTACCGCGCTTCGACCGGCGCGCTGGTGTGGCGCCGCTGGACCGTTCCGGGGCGTGGCGAGAAAGGCATCGAAACCTGGCAAGGAGCGGAGCCTGTCGGTGGAGGCGGAGCGACCTGGCTGACCGGCTCCTACGACCCGGCCACCGACACGCTTTACTGGCCCACCGGCAATCCCTGGCCGGACAGCGACGACAAGGACCGCCCCGGCGACAACCTGTACACCAACTGCGTCCTGGCGCTCGACGCCAGGACCGGCGAGGTGAAGTGGCATTACCAATTCACGCCGCACGATGTGAAGGACCGCGACGCCACCGAGCCCGACGTCCTCGTGGACACCACCTTTCACGGCCGGGCTGCGAAACTCCTGCTCCACGCCGACCGTAATGGCTTCTTCTACGTCCTGGACCGCACGGAGGGTCAGGTGCTGCTGGCGAAGCCGTTTCTGCGCCGCGTGGACTGGGCCAGCGGCGTCGGACCCGATGGACGGCCGGTGGTCGTCGATCCGCACGGCTGCCCCAGCGACGCCGCCAACTGGGACTCGACCGCATACTCACCGGATACGCACCTGTACTATTTCATGGCGCTCGAAGAATGCGTCGGCAAGCCGACCGGCTATCCCGACCAGACCGGGCAGCGCTTCCTGCGCGCTGTGAACATCGAGACGGGCGAAATCGCCTGGGAAGTGCCGCAGCCTGGAGCGGCTCACGCCAAGACCTGGTCGGGCGTGCTGGCCACGGCGGGCGGCCTTGTCTTTTACGGCGGGCCGAACGGAGGCTTCACGGCAGTCGATCAGCGCAACGGAAAGGGGCTCTGGCAGTTCCCTACCAATGTGCGCATGAAAGGCTCGCCCATGACCTTCACGTTCGGCGGGCATCAGTACATCGCCGTGGCCGCCGGGCCGAACATCCTGTGCTTCGGACTGTGACCGGTTACTGCGCCTTCGGCAATTCCCGGCGCGGCAGCATCTCCTTGCGATTGGCCGCCTCGTAAACCACCGTGGCGATCACCGCCGAGGCCTGCATCAGGTCCGCGGGAATGGCGTGGTCGTAGGTGTCCATATTGGAGTGGTGCGTGATGGTGCCGTAATCCAGCGGATCTTGGACGAACTGAAATCCGGGCAGGCCGACCGCGTCGAACGACAGGTGGTCCGTGCCGCCGGTGTTGCGGATGGTAATGGCGCTGACGCCCAGGTCGCGGAACGGCGCCAGCCAGGCTTCGAAGATCGGGCGCATGGCCTCATTGCCCTGCAGATACACGCCGCGTACTTTGCCGCTGCCGTTGTCGAGATTGAAGTAGCCCGAAAGCTTGGCGTGCTCGGAGGTCAGCTTCATGGTCTGCGGGTCGGCGAAGTGCTCCTTCACGTACGCCCGCGAGCCGAACAGGCCTTCCTCTTCGCCGCCCCACAGTCCGATGCGCACCGTGCGATCGAGGGGCAAGTGCAGCGTCTGGAGAATGCGCATCACCTCCATCATCACCGCGCTGCCGGCGCCATTATCGGTGGCGCCCGTGCCGGTGTGCCAGCAATCGTAGTGCGCGCCGATCATCACCACCTCGTCCTTCTTGGCCCCGCCGGGGATCTCGCCGATGATGTTCATGCCGTCGCGATCGGCGGCGGACGCGGTGGCTTTCAAGTTCACCCGCACGGTGAGCGGCAGTTTCTTTTCCACTGCGCGGGCGATGCGATCGTACTGCTCGGCGGTGATGACGAAGGTTGGCGGCGCACTGTCGGAGCTGTGAAAGCCGCCGGCGGCCTCGGCGAACAGCATACCTTCATGCGCCCTTTGGTCCTCCAGCAGAGCCGCGGCGGCGCCCTCCCTGGTCAGAAAGCGCGCCCGATCAGCCACGGCCTCATCGTAGAGATCGTACAACTGCTCCATCAGGTGATTCGGGAGACTCGAAAAGAACTTGCCGAACTCGTCCGGACTTTCGGGCCACTCCAATTCATCAAGCTTCTTGGCGGTCGCCAGCGCGGTCGGCTCGGGCGCGCTTTCCATGTCCGATAATTCGGCTGCGGTGTAGCGGTGGAACTGTGAACGCGATTGCGGCTCCGGGACATGCGGGTTACTCAGTAGCACGATTTTGCCGCGCAGCTTGCCGGTCCACTTGGCTTCGTAGGCTTTCAACGACTCGGCGTATTTCTTCGGCCCGTCGCGGAAGGATCCGGTGAATGGCGCCAGGACGAGCTCCGCGGTGACCGGACCGTTGCTCGAGCCACTCCACGCCAGCGGCGCCGCATTCAACTGCTGGTAGCGCGGCTCCAGTATTTCGACCGAGGCCTGTTGCAGGGTCCAATCGCGTCCGGCGGGGGCCCATTTTTCCGTGTGAACATTGGCCAGTCCCATGCGCTTCAATTCGGCGACGGCCCAATTGGCGGCGTCGTCAAAACCGCTCGACCACGTCAGGCGCGGCCCATGCACTTCGGTGAGCTGATACAGGTGATCCATCACCTTGGAACGATCGAAGGCCTCCGCTTTGATGCGGTCCAGCACCCCCGGATCGACGCGCTCCTGCGCCATCCCCGTGAGCGCCGCCAGTAGCAATAAGCAAGAGATTCGCATTCCTGAAGTGTAGCGGATGGCGCGACCGCGGAGCCGCGGCGGCTTGTGAACGAATCGAGGGATCTCCGAGTCGGGGTGCGGGATGAATTCCGGGTGGTTCGGAACGCTGGCGGCAGGTCCAATGCCCCTGCATTCGGTAACGGCCGGGTGTTCGTCGATACCGGCCGGCATCCAGGCCTTTGGTTTGATGCGCTCCGTGACTGAAACAGAAATTGACAGGCTGAAGCCTGTTCCACAAGCAGCCGCTGCGAGTGGGGCATGGGCTTCCGCTAGCCAGCCGGTTTGCTATAGCGTATTCAGCAGCCCGCTAAATTCCCCCGCGGCGCCCTCGTCCGCGTCCGCCGTCCTGAGTGACCTGGCCGCCGCGTCCGGCACCGGCGGGCGGAGCGGGCGGCTTGTCCTGCTTCTCGCGATTGAGTTCCCACATATCAATGGACTGATCGCTCTCGCCCAGCAGGTAGCGGGCGAAGTAATCGGCGCGGCGCCACACCACATACTCCGAGTCCGGGCCATAAGCGTGGCGCTGGCCTGGCAGGATCATGAAGTCGAAGCGCTTGTTGGCCTTGATCAGCGCATCGGCCAGGCGATACGTGTTGCTCGGGTGGACGTTGTCGTCGATGTCGCCGGTCACCAGCATCAGGTGGCCTTTCAGGTTCTTGGCGATCTCGGAGTTCTTCTCGATGTCGTAATCGAAATGTACCTTGCCGTCCTTGTCCGTAACTTCCTTCACGCCGTGGTGTTTCTCGCTCCAACTGTTGTTATAGATGTTATTTTCGTGGTTGCCCGATTCCGACCAGCCCACCTTGAAGAAGTCGGGATAAATCAGCAGGGCCGCCGCCGTCATGAATCCGCCGCCAGAGTGGCCCCAGATCCCCACGCGGGTAATATCGATGAATGGGAACCGCTCGGCGAGTTGCTCGATGGCTGCCTTTTTGTCGGCCAGACCGTAGTCACGCAGGTTGCCGTAGCCGAACGTGTGGTACCACTTCGAGCGGTGCGGATTGCCGCCGCGGTTACCTACTTCGATCATGATGAAGCCGAGATTCGCCATCAGGACCTGGTTGCTGCGCGGCGTGAAAGTCTTGGTGACGCTCTCCGTTTGCGGGCCGGGATAGACGTATTCGATAATCGGGTACTTCTTGTGCGGGTCGAAATCGAAAGGCTTATACATCACGCCGTAAAGGTCGGTGATGCCGTCGTCGGCCTTTACTTTGAACGCTTCGGGAAATTTGAATCCGGCGGCTTTGAGCGGCCCGGGGTCCACCTTCTCGAGCGGCATCAACTCGGCGCCCTGTGCGTCGACCAGGTTCGATTCGGGCGCCGTGTCCACGCGCGAGTAAGTATCGACTAAGTACTTCCCCGAGTCCGACATATTGATGGCGTGCGAACCATCGCCCGGGTCGAGCAACTTAGTGCCGCTGCCATCCAGATTCACGCGATAGAAATGCATGAAGTACGGATCTTCGCCATCCTCGTGACCGGAGGCAGTCATAAAGAGTGCGCGGCCTTTCTCATCTACATTGGAGATGTCTTCGGCCACATACTCGCCCTTATCGATCTGGTTCTTCAAGTTACCGGCGGAGTCGTATAAGTAGTAATGTCCCCAGCCGTCGCGCTCCGACCACCAGATCAATCCCGCGCCGTTGTCGATCACCTTGACCGGCTTCGACTCGATATAAACGTTCATGCGCTCCTGGATCGCGGGCTTGACCTCGCCCGAGGCGGTATCGGCCGTGCAGAGATCCAGGCGGTGCATGTCGCGGCTCAGGCGCGTGAAGTACAGCTTGTCCGAGCCGGGTGCGGCCCACAGCGGCTCAGTGCGCTCATGCTCGCGGGCGCGCGCCGAAGGACGGTCCACTTCCACCTGCATGGTCTGGTCCTTGAAGGCATCCGACTTGGCCACTACCTTGGATTTGGAGGCCACATCGAAAATCTCGAGCGACGATTGCGGAATATCCACATCGCCCGGCATGGCGTAGCGATAGGTTTGTAGCGTGGGCCGCGGATTGGCCAACGCATTGATCACCCAGAGTTGTTTCACCTTGCGCGAGTCGCGGCGGATCAGCGCGAACTTTTTGGAATCGCGCGACCACGAAATATTGGCCGACTGGCGCACGTTGCGGTTCTGCTGCTCCTCGCCGCCATTGTTGTTTTCCTGCTGCTGTTCCTGTTGTTGCTGCTGTTGATCGCCGCCCTGCCCGCCGCGCCCGCCGTAGCCGTAATCTTCCACGCCGTCGGTGGTGATCTGCGTTTCGACGATCGATTTGTCGTTGGCGTCCTTCAGCGCCTTGGCATAATTGGCCGCATCCATCATGTAGAGGTTGTGGTTGCGCGCGAAGACCACCACTTTCTCATCGGGAGAAATCGACGCCCATGCGGGTTTGCGGGCCGGCCGCTCGTCGAGCAGGGTCAGCTTGCCGCTCGAAAGCTCGTATTCAAAGCTGAGCTGCTTCTGATCGCGGCCCGGTGGAGGGGCGAAAATGGCCCCGCCGCGGCCGCCCTGCTGCTGCGGCACATCCGCCTGGTCACCGTCTCCGTCTTCCGGTTGCTGATTCCCGTTGGTCTCGGTGACCGCCGTGGTGGATTTCGGCTTCTCGCCCGGGATCAGCGCGTCCTTCGGCACATTGATCTCGAACTGAATCGCCGAATCGCTCTTCACGAAGCGGATCACCGTGATCGGCAGATGCTGCGAGTCATAGGGAATGCCGGTCGCGGTGGTCAGGCTCGCGGCCAATTTCACCGGATCGAAAACGTAGCTGCGTGTCTTCTTGACCGGATCGATGATGTAGAACTTGCGGCCCTTGCTGTTTTCGAACGTGTACCAGAAGCGGTCGCCGGATTCGAGCCAATGCGGCGTGACGGCCAGATCGAACACCAGCTTGCCGACCTTCGCCGAGGTCCACTGCGAGGCCAGTTCGTAGTTGGCTTTCACGGGGGCGACTGCCACGGGGGCGACTGCGGCTGCTGCCTCGGCGGATTGCGGACGCGGCGGAGGCGCTCCCGGAAGGGTCAGGGCCAACAGGACAAGCAGTCCGGCGGCGACAAGCATGTAACGAGCCCAAGGGGCCCGGGCGCGACTTTTCTGGTGCATCGGCAAACCTCCGGTGACGGGTAGTTCTTTGTACTATATTCCATGCCGCGGAGCGGTGGTGAAGCGACAGGGCCGGCGGACTGGGATACGCTCTGTAGGAGGAGGCGATCTATGCAAACCAGGATCTCATCCCTGGCGGCTCTGGTACTTTACTCTACAATAGCAGCCGCTCAGACCAGTTCCCCTTCCCACAGCCTCGACGTGCCGTTCGTGCCAACCAGCGTTGAGGCCGTGCAGGCCATGCTGAAGCTCGCGGACGTGAAAAAATCCGATGTGGTGTACGATCTCGGTTGTGGCGATGGCCGGATCGTGGTAGCCGCGGCCAAGGATTTCGGCGCGCATGGCGTGGGAATCGATATCAACCCGGTGCGCATCAGCGAGGCCAAGGAAAACGCGCGTAAGGCCGGCGTCACGGATATGGTGCGGTTCGAGGAGAACGATCTCTTCCAGGCCGATATTCACGACGCCACCGTGGTGACGCTGTTTCTGCTGACCAGCGTCAACCTGAAGCTGCGGCCCAAGCTCTTGCAAGACCTCAAGCCGGGCACGCGGATCGTCTCCAACACTTTCGATATGGGCGATTGGAAGCCGGTCAAAGAAATCACCGTGGGCAATCCCAGCGACGGCGGGTACTGGAGCCACCGCTTGTATATGTGGATCGTCCCGCCGCGCGACGCCAAGTAAGCGGCCCTGCGCGTTCCGCCTACCGATCCCGACCGTCGCGGCCCGGTGCCGATTTCCTGCTTAGCCGCGCCCGCACGGAGCGGTCCGGCGCATGCAACGACTTGCAGTCAAACCGCGGCGAGTTTACATCTCTCCCGGATTGCCGTTCGGCCGCTGGCGTAAGATTGAGGCAATGGGCCGTGTGCTGTTAGCGCTGCTGTGCGCGGGGGGTGCCTGGGCGCAGACCATCATCGACCCCGCCAAAATTCCCGCCGGCCTCAAGCATTTTGCCATCCCCTCGGGCGCCAAGCCGCTACGCTGCGATCCCTCGTACCTGCGGCCGGTGCTCAACTTCAGCCTGCGCTTTCAAGCCGGCTATGTCGTGCGCGTACCCATGGATCAGTATCTGGGTAAGGGCCACTGGTGGCTGATCCTGGAGCGCATCACGCCGGAAGCCGATCCGTCCAAGGCGGTTTACATGGGCGACCGATACGCGCTGCCGGACGTGCCCAAAACAAATATCCAGCTTTCCGTGATGGGCGGGTATCTGCTGGGCGAAGGCCGCTACCACGTGGAGTGGATGATTATGGACGACCTGGGCCGCGCGACGCTGAAGGAATGGACGCTCGAAGCCCAGCGCACCCACGCCACGCGCAACGTCAACATCGTGATGCCTCCTGGCGCCGTGGCGGAATTTTCCTTGCGCGGTTCGGCGGCAACGCCCAAGATCGACGATACGGCGCCCATCCGTCTGACCGTGCTGATGAACGCCGCGCCCATGTCGTCGGGCCGCTTCCGGCTGCGCGCCAACGACAAAATGATGCTGCTGGCCGGCGTTTCAGCGCTGCTGGAGCACGTGCCCACCAAATCCGTGCGGCTGGTGGTGTTCAATCTCGATCAGCAGAGAGAACTCTATCGCAAGGAGGAGTTCTCGCTGAACGACCTCGACCAGGTCGGCCAGGTACTCAATAAGACCGAGTTAGACCTGGTGGACTACCACGTCCTGCAGCGGCCCAAGGGTCACCTGGATTTGCTGGCGGGTTTGCTGAATGGCGAGGCCCAGGGGCAACCACCGGCGGATGTGGTCCTGGTGTTGGGACCGCGGCCGCATTTCACCGACAAGATCCCATCCGATGCGCTGCCCAAGGAGGGCACGCCACGCATCCTCTATTTGCAATACCAACCGTTCCTGCGCGCCCGATCGCAATCGCCGGACACCATCCAATCAGCCGTCAAGACCATGCGCGGCAAGACGCTGGTGATCCGCACGCCCGCCGACTTCGCCCGCGGCATCGAGCAGGTCGAGCGCCATGAAGCGCGATAGATGCGCTCCGTTGACGCTCGCGGATCGGAGAGGGAGGTTGAAGCGCGTCGAACCGGCGTAACCGAGCCGCAACCAAAGGGAGTGGTCCCGCCTGGAGTCCAGCGGCGTCTTCGACAGAGCGCAGGCCGCCTCCAAGGTCCAGCGTTTGTCTTCTGACTCCTCACCGTTGACTGCCCAAACGCGAAGTCCTTAGCTTGCGAGATTCGCCCTCTCGCTAAAGCAGCTTCTCGAATTCCTCGACCGTCGTGACCGGCAACTGGCAGGTATAATTGCGGCAGACGTAAGCGGCAGGCCGTCCATTGAGCGGCTGCATCGCGGCCACCGGCGGAGCGCCCGCGGCGAAAAAGGCGCGGTCATCCGAGGAATCGATCAGCAGGATCGCCGAGTCGGGCAGGAAGCGGTGGTGTACGGTCCGCAGCAGGGCTTGTGTATCCGGCGCCGCGGGCGCTCCGGCAATCACAATCTCCCGCGTCCCCGAGAGGATTCGTTCGCAGCCGCATAGCAACTGCGGCAACGCCACCGGCGCATGCGCCAAGCGTGATCCGAACGCCGCCATGGTACGCTCCGCGGCTTTGCGAAAATCCTCGCGGCCGGTCAGCTCCGCCAGCCGAAGCAGGTTCATCGCCGCG
>Ga0335085_10010984_pt1 | contig 13470 bp, 10 predicted proteins | sample Lox_Sample_45_FD_206712 | JGI IMG/M metagenome (GOLD analysis project Ga0335085, IMG submission 206712) | Soil microbial communities from Loxahatchee National Wildlife Refuge, Florida, United States - Lox_Sample_4.5 | ecosystem: Environmental > Terrestrial > Soil > Wetlands | place: USA...
AGGTGGCGATCTCGGAGGCCTCTCTGAATTCGGCCCATCAGCAGATCGCCGCCGACCAGCAGCGCATCAAGGAAGAAACGGCCCAAATGTCGAAGATTCCGGCCCGCTCCACGACGCAGGAAAGCACGAACGCGTCCAGCGGCCTGCTGGAAAATCTGCAGGCGAGCCTGCTGGCCGCAAAAGTAAAGCGCGCCCAGCTCCTCGCCAAGTTCGAGCCGACCTATCCGCTGGTGGTGGAAGTGAACCAGGAAATCGCGGAAACGCAGGAAGCGATTAACAAAGCCCAAAGCATGAACTACGTCAACCAGACGACCGATCGTGACCCGACCTACGAAATGCTGCGCGAAGATCTTGCCAAGACCCAGGCTGATCTCGCGTCCGAACAGGCCAACGCGGCCGCACTCGTCAGCAGCATCAATAACATGAAGGGCCAGATGGTCGATCTCGACGCGAAGTCCGTGAAGCAGGAAGCCCTGCTGCGGGACAAAAACGCCGACGAGGCCAATTACTTGCTCTACCTGAGCAAGCGCGAGCAGGAACGCTCCGCGGACGCGCTCGACCTGCGGCGCATCGCGGACGTCGAGATCGCCGTGCCGCCCGTGATTCCTTCGCTGCCGGCGCACAACCCGCTCACTGTGGTGCTGGCCGGATTCTTTTTTGCGCTGGTGATGGGCTGTGTGGCCGGAGCGATCGCAGAATTTCTCGATCCATCGTTCCGCACGCCCGAGGAAGTCGCCGAAACTCTCAACATTCCCGTACTCGCGTCCGTTCCACGCCAGGTCGCGTAGAACATTCACCGCCACTCGAACCTTTTCATTCAGCCAGCAGGCGCCATTCCTGCAGAAACAGGACGACGATGAGCCGAAATTTCGATCTAATGCAACGCGCCGGCAAAGCCTGGGAAGTCGCGCCGGCCGTGTCTCCCAAGAAGGAGACTTCGCAACCGGTTGCCGCGCCGCCGCAGCCCGCTCCTCAAATCGTGCGAACCGAGAAGTGGGCGGCCACGTCGATGCCGCGGGGCGTCCAGGATATGGACCAGCTCGCGCGCGAAGAATCCCTCCGTCTGGTCCAGCGGATATTCCTGTTGCAGACTCAACAACCGCCGCGCGCCGTGGTTTTCGCCGGCGTCGATCACGGCAACGGGTGCAGCCGCATCTGCGCGCAAGCCGCTGAGGCTCTGCAGGCGCATATCCAGGGATCGGTTTGCCTGGTGGAAGCGAATCTTCGTTCCAAGCAATCCGCCGCGCCGAAAATGATTCCCGCGAATCACTACGGGCTCACCGACGCTCTGATCAGCGACGGCCCGATCCGATCCTTCGCGCGGCCGACCGATCGCGGCAATCTCTGGCTGCTATCGTCCGGTTCGCTCGCGGCCGATTCGCACGGACTGCTGAATTCCGACCGCCTCAAGCCGCGATTCGACGAACTCCGCAGCGAATTCGATTTCGTGCTGGTTGACGCGCCTCCTCTCACCCGCTATTCCGACGCCGTCGCGCTGGGTAAAGTGGCCGACGGCCTGGTGCTGGTGCTGGAGGCCAATTCGACGCGCCGCGACGCCACGTCTCGTGTCGCCGATGGCCTGCGCGCCAGCAACGTCAATATTCTCGGTGCCGTGCTCAACAAGCGCACGTTCCCGATTCCCGCAAAGCTGTATCAGCGGCTGTAATCCGTCCGCTTCTGGCCGGATTCCTCGCGATTCGAGTCGCGATTCATTCGTATCCGGCAGCCACACCCCAGGCTTCCAATTTCATAACCGTTCCAACGACCCCGGCGGAAGGGCTCCCATGCACGAAGTTCGACGACGATTTTTACTGAACGCACTCAAATTGTTCGATGTGACGCTGGTGGTGCTGTCTTTCGGCCTGGCCTCGGCGCTTGCAGCGTATTCCGACAAGCGCTTTTCGCTCGGGGAATTTTTCTCCATCCGCGTGAAGCTGTCGAACTGCCTGATTTTTGCGGCCATGCTGGTCATCTGGCATGCCATCTTCGCGCTCTGCGGCCTCTACCGCTCGCGCCGGCTCTCCACCAACCGGGCTGAAATCAACGACGTGCTGACGGCCGTGGCTCTCTGCACCGTGGTTCTCGCCGTGGGCGCGGCCATGCTGCCGATCACCATGATCACCGTGCGTTTCCTGATTCTTTTCTGGGCGCTCAGCACGATCCTGATGACCAGCGCCCGCATGGCGCTGCGCAAGTCGCTCGGCCAAGTCCGGCTGCGCGGTCGCAACCTGCGCCACGTGCTGGTGGTCGGCACCAACGTTCGCGCCGTCGCTTATGCGCGCAAAATCATGCAGGAGCCCGAGCGCGGATACCGTCTGCTCGGATTCGTGGATCACGAGTGGGACCAGCTCGACGATTTCAGGCGCACCGGATTTCCGCTGCTATCCGATTACGAAGGACTTGCGGAATTCCTGCGCCGCAACGTTGTGGACGAAGTCGCTCTCTATCTGCCGCTGCGGTCCCACTTCAAGCTCGCGTTTCGCGTCGCGGAGCTTTGCGAACAACACGGCATCCTGATGCGCTTCGACGGCGATATTTTCGGCCTGAAAACGGCCCATGCGCGCGCCGAAGAGCTCGACGGCGAAAATTACGTCGCCACTTACACCGGCGTCCGCGAATGGTGGCCGCTGGTGATCAAGCGCGCGCTGGATATCGCCGCCTCCACCATATTGCTCGCTTTGCTGGCTCCCCTCCTTGCCATCGTCGCCCTGCTCATCCGGTGCACCTCTCGCGGTCCCATTTTTTACCGCCAGGAACGCGTGGGCCTGAATAAGCGCCGCTTCCGAATCTACAAATTCCGGACCATGGTGATGGACGCCGACCGCCTGATGGCCGAGCTCGAGCAGCACAACGAAGTCTCCGGCCCGGTCTTCAAGATCAAGAACGATCCGCGCATCACGCCCGTCGGCAAATTCCTGCGGCGCACCAGCATCGACGAATTGCCGCAGCTGCTCAATGTTTTGAAGGGCGAAATGAGCCTGGTCGGGCCGCGGCCGCTGCCCGTTCGCGATTACGAAGGCTTCAACGAAGACTGGCAACGCCGCCGTTTCAGCGTCCGCCCCGGCATCACCTGCCTATGGCAGATCAACGGCCGCAGTGGAATTCCCTTCGAGCAGTGGATGGAACTCGATCTGCAGTACATGGACGAATGGTCGCTGTGGCTCGACCTGAAAATCCTGGCTCGCACCATCCCCGCGGTCGTGAAAGGTTCCGGCGCTGCCTGATTTCCAGGTTTTGCCTCTCGTTCGGTTTCGCCACTCGACATGATCAAATCCATATTCGGCCGGCCGCTCGTCCGCAACACCGTCTGGATGCTCTGCGGCCAGGGGCTGCGTCTGGTGATTCAGGCGCTCTATTTCATCGAGATCGCCCGCTCGCTGGGCGCCACGAACTATGGCGCCTTCATCGGCGTCGTGGCTCTCGTTGGAATCGTCTATCCCTATGGCGCGCTCGGCAGCGGCAATCTGCTGATCAAGAACGTCTCGCGCGACCCTTCGCTTTTCTCGATCTATTGGGGCCGCGCGCTCGCCACCACCGCGGCCACCAGTTTCTTCCTGCTCGCCGTGGTCCTGGGCGCTTCGCGATTTGCGCTGCCGCGCACGATTCCGCTCCTGCTCGTGGCCCTCTGCGCCGGCGCCGACCTGCTGGGCATGAACGTGATCACCATCTCCGGGCAAGCCTTTCAAGCATTCGAGCGCCTGAACTGGACCGCCACGATCAACGCAATGATCAGCGCCGGCCGCCTGCTTGGCGCGCTGCTGTTGATTGCCGTTCATCCGCATCCGTCGGCGTTGCAGTGGGGCTACCTGTACTTCGGCAGCTCGGTGGTGGTCGCCACCGCCGCGATTTCGCTGGTCTGGGCCAAGCTCGGCCGCCCGCGCCTGGGGCCGCCGCGATCCAGGGGCGAGTTGCGCGAAGGTTTTTTCTTCTCCGCCAGCCTCAGCTCGCAAACGATCTACAACGATATCGACAAAACCATGCTGGCGCGCCTCGGGACTCTCGACGCGACCGGAATTTACGGCGCCGCCTATCGCATCATCGACGTCAGTTTCGTGCCCATTACCGCGCTGCTCTATTCCGCTTATCCGAATTTCTTTCGCGCCGGCGCCGGGGGCGTTCGCGAAAGCTTTCGTTACGCAAAGCCTTTGCTCGTTCGCACGCTCGGCTATTCCACCTGTGTCTGCGTCGCACTGCTGCTCTGCGCCGGTATCGTGCCGCACATCCTGGGCGCGGAATACGCGCGGACGGCGGAAGCCATTCGCTGGCTCGCTCCGCTGCCCATGCTGCGCGGCGTGCACTATTTTCTGTCCGATTCGCTCACGGGCGCGGGACATCAAGGCCTGCGCGCCGGGATTCAGGCCTCGATCGCCGTGTTCAACGTGCTCGTGAATTTCTGGCTGATCCCGGCTTATTCCTGGCGCGGCGCGGCGTGGTCGAGCATTGCCTCGGACGCGCTGCTTGCCTGTGCCGCGGGCGCCGCCGTTTACTGGCTTTCGCGCCGGCCCCGGTCCGCCGTAAGCAAAGCGGTGGCTGCTCCGGAATTCAATTGAGGCCCTCGCAATAAAATGGCTCGGCCGTTCCTCACTCGCGTCTCGCTCGAACACTTCGCTTTGGGCGCTTCTATGCTCGTATTTGCCCAGGCTTTCCTCCGGTTTTTCGCCACCGGCAGCGGCGATCTGAAAGACGGCGACTGGCGCATCCAGATCATCCTCGCGCTGTTCTACGCCGCGATCGGGCTGATTGGCGTGATGCATCTCAACCCGACGATTCGTGCCGCGCTCCGGGCGCCGGGCCTGATCGCCCTGCTGATCCTGGCCGCTGCTTCGGCGCTGTGGGCCTCTTTGCCCACCGTCGCGCTGCGACGCGCTGCGGGCGTGGGCGGCGCAAGTCTATTCGGTGTCATTCTCGCCAGCCGGCTTTCGTTTCAGGACCAGCTCCTGTTGCTGCGGAAGGTTCTCCGGTTCGCTGCTGCTTGCTGCCTCGCTCTTTGGGCGCTGAAGCTGGCCACGGGCATGGACTTCGTGACCATGGGTCAATCGAGCAATCCGATGGCGGACGGCGTTGACGCCGATGCGCTCCGCGGAATTTTCGGACACAAGAACGGCCTGGGCGCCATGATGGCGCTGGCCATTCTGGTCGATTGGCACCTGCCCGTTCGCGGCACCCTCGCTAAAACAATTCGGATCGGCTGGTTCTGCGGTTACGCCGCGCTGCTCTACTTTGCGAATTCAGCCACAGCGCTGGTCGCTTGCGCTGCCACGCTGGCCGTACTGTACACCGTCAAGAAATTCCGCAACCAATACGGCTTTCTGTTTCCCCTGCTCTCGCTCGCAAGCCTCATCGGTGCCGTGGTGCTCGCTCTGTTTCGCGATGAAGCCATGCAGGTTCTCGGGCGTTCCTCCGACCTTACCGGCCGCACTGATCTCTGGCACTGGGTGATCATCATGATCATGAAGCGGCCGTGGCTCGGCTACGGCTATTCAAGCTTCTGGCGCGGGGGCTCCGATCAATCGGACGTGATCGAGGCCCACATCGGGTGGTCGCCGATTTACGCGCACGATGGTTATCTGGAACTGGCCCTCAGCGTCGGGCTGGTCGGTTTGCTGATTTTTCTCGTCGTCATCGTTCAGGGACTCTGGCGCGCCGTCGTTCGCGCGAAAAACGCCCAGGAGCTGCAGGATCTGTGGCCGCTCGCGTTCCTCGTGTTCTTCGTGCTCCACAATTTCGGCGAATGCACCATCCTGTTGCAGAACAATCTCGAATGGGCGCTGTGCATTGCCGTGCTCGTTCGTTCCCATCCGGCCTATGCCCTGGCCTCTCAAGCGCAACTCGCCGAATCGGATTCCGATTCACAGCATGCGGAGCCGGACGCTGCCTTGCCGCTGGAGCCTGAATACAACTGATGGCGTCCGTCACCCATTCCGCCCGATTGATCTCGCCGGCTCAGGCAAATGCGCCGCTGCGCGTCGCCGTGTGCGTCGCCACCTACCGGCGGCGCGAGATGCTGGCCGAGTTGCTGGCGGGCCTCTCGAATCTCGTGTTCCGCCGATTGCCTCAGCCGGAAGTCACGGTGATCGTCGTCGATAACGACCCGGAAAGATCCGCCGAAGATGTCTGCGGCGCAGCGTCGCTTCCCTGGCGCCTGAAATACGCGCCCGAGTCTCGCCGGGGCATTGCTCAGGCCCGAAATCGCGCCGTCCGGGAAGCCGCCGATGCTGATTTCATCGCATTCATCGACGACGATGAATACCCCTCGGCTGCCTGGCTCGACGAATTGCTTTGGACCCAGGCGCACTTCGACGCGGACGTCGTTTCCGGCCCCGTGATCCCGGATTACGATCGCGACGTCCCCCAATGGGTTCGGGCCGGCACGTTCTTTACTCGAGCGATTCACCACTCCGGACAAAAACTCGAGAGAAGCCACACCGGCAACGTTCTGATCCGCAGGTCCGTGTTCGACAACATCAGCGCCTTCGACGAGGAATTTGCCCTGACCGGCGGCGAAGATACCCAGTTCTTTCTGCGCGTGCTCCAGTCCGGTTTCAGCATCATCGGATCGAGCCGCGCCGTCGTCCATGAGTCTATCCCGCGTTCGCGCGCAAATCTGCCTTGGATCGTCAGACGCGCCTATCAATCCGGCAATTCCTGGGTGCTGTGCGAAAAATCGGTCGATCCGAAGCTCTCGACGCGGGTCGTTCGCCTGTTCAAGGCCGCCGGGTATCTGGCTCAGGGCGCATTCTCGATGCCGGTTTCACTTTTCCGGGGAACCACGGCCATGGCGCATTCTCTGCAAACATTTGTCGTCGGCATCGGAATGCTTGCGGGTCTGGCCGGTCACCGTTATCAGCCATATCGTTCGGCAGGCACCCCGCTCGCCGCGCCGCAGCCTGAAAACTGATGCGAGGCAAAACCATCGGCGCATGCGCAGTCGCCACGGCTGGCCTCCTGCTGGTGGCGAGCCGCCAGATCTCTCCGGTCCGGGCCGAAGACGCCACGCATCTCGCGGCGCCGTCCGAACTCGTACCGGCCTCTCTTTTCGGCATGCATATTCACCATGCCGGAGGCACCACTGCGTGGCCCAGCGTTCCGGTAGCCGAATGGCGACTCTGGGACGCTCGCGTGGCCTGGCCGCAGATCGAGCCGCAAAGAAATCAGTGGGATTTTCGGACCCTGGATGCCTATCTCGCGCTTGCGAAAGAACACAATGCGGACGTGCTCCTTCCGCTGGGGCTCTCGCCGCAATGGGTCTCGTCGCGCCCGGGCGAAAAATCCGCGTATCAACCCGGAATGGCCGCGGAGCCGAACGACAACGGCGCCTGGCGCGACTATGTCACTCGCGTGGCCACGCACTGCAAGGGACGCGTCCACACCTACGAAATCTGGAACGAGCCGAATTACAAACCGTTCTACACCGGCGACGTTGACACCATGGTCAATCTGACGCGCGAGGCCTATCAGATCATCCATCGCATTGATCCCGAGGCCCGGGTCGTGTCTCCGTCCGCCACCACCAATACCGGCGTCGATTGGCTCAGTGAGTTTCTCAGCCGCGGCGGGTCGCAGTACGTCGATATCGTCGGCTACCACTTCTATGGCGCTCCGCAACCGCCCGAAGCCATGGTCCCGCTGATCGAAAAAGTCCACGCAGCCATGGCGGATCACGGCGCGGGGGATAAACCGCTGTGGAACACGGAATCCGGCTGGCCTTCGCCGAAGCCCTTCCCGTCCGACGACCTCGGCGCCGCATACCTGGCCCGCGCGTACATCCTGAATTGGGCCGCCGGCGTTCAGCGCTTTTATTGGTACGCCTGGGACAATCACACCTGGGCCGCGCTACAAACCACCGCCGCCGATAGCGAAACGCTCACGCCCGCCGGTCGCGCCTACGGAATCATCCAGCAGTGGCTCGTGGGCACGCAGATGGGATCTTGCGCCGCAGACTCGCACCAGACGTGGACGTGCTCGCTCACCCGCAATCACGTCCCCGAGTGGATCGTCTGGAACGTGACGGGTGACACGCTCTTTTCAATTCCACCCGACTGGCGCGCCGCCAATGCCACTCCGCTGCTTGGCTCCGAATACCCGCTCTCCGGCGCCACCATCGAAATCAACCAGGTTCCCCAACTCTTCACCCAGAAAGCGAACTGAAATGGAACAAAAGCTTCACTACCGCCCCGACATCGACGGCCTCCGCGCCGTCGCGGTCCTCGCGGTGCTGGCCTATCACTTCCGCATCAGCGCTTTTCACGGCGGATTCATCGGCGTCGACGTTTTCTTCGTCATCTCCGGCTATCTGATCAGCGCGATCATCCAGCAGGATATCCACGCCGGAAAATTCTCGCTCGCCAGTTTCTACGAACGCCGTGTCCGCCGCATTTTCCCGGCTCTCATCGTCGTGCTGATCGCCACCGGGATCATGGGCTACTTCATTTTCCTGCCCGCCGAATTGATTAATTTCGCCAAATCGCAGCTCGCCGCCCTGTTCTCCGTGTCGAACTTCTACTTCTGGAAGCAGTCCGGATATTTCAGCGCGCCTGTCGAGACCAAGCCGCTCGTCCACACCTGGTCCCTCGCCGTCGAGGAGCAGTTCTACGTTTTCCTCCCGATCTTCCTCTACCTCGCCAACAAATACTTCCGCCGCTATCTGAAATTCGTGGTCTGCATGATCGCCGCGGCTTCTTTCGGCATGAGCGCCATCGGCGCCGTCCGGTATCCTGACTCGACGTTCTATCTCCCCCACACCCGCGCCTGGGAACTACTCCTCGGCGTGATGATCACGCTCGGTGTATTCCCGCCGCTCCGCACGGCCCTGCTCCGCAATCTCGCAACCATCCTCGGTCTCGGCCTGATCTGCGCTTCGATTTTCGGCTTCACCGCCTACACGCCATTCCCCGGCATCAACGCTCTGCCGCCGACTCTCGGAGCCGCGCTCATCGTCGCAGGCGGTGAGACCGGCGATTCCTTCGTCGGCCGTTTGCTCTCGCTCAAACCGGCCGTTTTCGTCGGCTTGATCTCCTATTCACTCTATCTCTGGCACTGGCCGGTGATCGTCTATCAGAACATGGGATTTTTCCTCGTCCAGGGCGTCCCCATCCGCGCTATCAAACTCGCCTGCATCGTGGTTTCGTTCATCCTCGCGATTCTCTCCTGGAAATTCGTGGAGCTGCCCTTCCGCGGCAAGAGCAAACTGTTCACTCGCACCGCCGTCTTCCAGTTCGCCGCGGCCGCCGCCGTGGTCGTCGCCGCCCTCGGTCTCGCCACGATCGCCGCCCGCGGCTTCCCATCGCGCTATCCCGAAAAAGCCAACGAGATGGCCGCCTATCTCGACTACAGCTCCGCCGAATACTTCCGCGAAGGCACCTGCTTCATTTCCTCGCAGAACCGGTTCAGCGATTACGACTTCGAAAACTGCCTCCACCAAGACCCCTCGAAGAAAAACGATCTGCTCCTCGGCGATAGCCACGCCGCCCAGCTCTGGTACGGATTCTCGACCACGCTTGCCGGCGTCAACTACATGCAAGCCACCGGCGCCGGCTGCCGGCCCACCATCGAGCAGCCTCTGATCGTGGCCAGCGATTGCAGCCACCTGATGAACTACGTCTTTTCCGATTACCTGCCCAGCCATCATATCGACCGCCTTTTGCTCGAAGCCCGCTGGCAAGCCGCCGACATCGCGCCTCTCGGCCCCACGCTCGACTGGCTCGATCGCCACAAAATATCCGTGGTTCTCTTCGGCCCCATGGTCCAATACGACATCGCCCTTCCGCGCCTGCTCGCATTCTCGATTCGCGGCCACGACCCCGCCATTCCCGACGAGCACCGCATCGACCTTCGCAAGCTCGACGAGAGCATGGCTGCCATGGCTCGCGCGCGAGGCATCCAATACGTTTCGTTTTATCAGTCGCTCTGCACCGCAAAATCCTGCACCGAGCTCGACGCCAACGGCGCCCCCATCCTCTACGATTACGGCCACCTCACCAAAGAAGGCTCCCTGCTCGTCGCCGAGCGCCTGCGAGACAACGAAGCTCTGCGTTAATCACAAAATCACCGAAACCGAAATCGCTCCATCAATCCAATTTGAGAGCCGTCCATGTCCACACCATTTATCGTAAAGCCCGAATCCGCTGCGCACGTCGTACCCGCCGCCCGGCCCTCCGCGCATTACGGCGGCGAATACTTCCACTGGCAGTCCGAAATCGGACGCTTCGGCGGCTGGGCGAATCTCTCCAAATTTGCGCCCTTCGTCCGCCACAACATGCGGGTGCTCGATTTCGGCTGCGGCGGCGGCTATCTGCTCTACCATCTCGACTGCCGCGAAAAACTCGGTATCGAAATCAATCCCGTCGCCCGCGACGCCGCCGAACGCAACAGCATCAGCGCCGTGTCCTCTACCGCCGAAGTCGAAGACGGCTGGGCCGATCTCATCGTTTCGAATCACGCTCTCGAACATTGCGAGTACCCGCTCGGCGAACTCCGCGAGCTTTTCCGCAAAGTCACACCCGGCGGCACGATCGTTTTCTTCGTTCCCTCCGAATCAATCCGCCACCGGTTCAGGAAGAACGATCCGAATCATCACCTGTACTCCTGGAGCCCGATGTCCGCCGCGAACCTTTTCGCCGAAGCCGGATTTCGCGTCCTTGAATCGAAGGCCTACCTGCACGTCTGGCCGCCAAGCGGGCTTCCAAAGTTGCTGCGCCGCGTCGGCGGCCGCTTCCTGTTCGAGCTAGGTTGCCGCGCCTACGGCACGCTCACCTATCTCGGCCTGAGCCCCACATCCGTCTCTCAAATCCGCATCATCGCCCAGCGCCCCTCGGCGATTTGAGTGGCGCAGACACTCCTGTCTGCGCTCCGGCGATCTCGAATTCGAATAACGGCACAATCACAATCGCTGTGACCGGACTGCAATGTTGAAATCCACGACGCCGATGCCCCGGCCCACAAAACCAAAACTCTCTCTCCTGCTCAACATGATCTCGCCCGCGCGAGTCCCGCTCTATTCCGCGCTCGCCCATCACTTCGAGCTCGAAATCCTCCATGGCGGCACGGAATCCAACCGCCCCGGCTGGCGATCGGTCGAGCAATCGCTCTCCAATGCGCAAATCAAACGCGCCTGGGGCTGGCAAATCCCCCGCTTTCGAAAATTCGCAGGCAAGACATTCGACAATCAGTACACGCACATCACCCCCGGCTACATCTGGCAGCTGCTGCGCTCGCGCCCGGACGCTATCGTTACCAATGAAATGGGCCTTCGCTCCCTCATCGCTCTCGCCTATGGCGCCGCGTTCCGCAAGCCCGTGTGGATCTGGTGGGGCGGCACGCTCCACACCGAGCGCCAGGCCGGCTTCGTCCGTCGCGCGTTGCGCGCGCTCTTCGCCCGCTGGGCCCGGCACTGGATCAGCTACGGATGGACTTCCACCGAATATCTCCGCTCCATCGGCGTTCCAGATGATCGGATCGTCGAAATTCAAAACGCTGTCGACGAACGCCGATTCCTCTCACCTGCCACGCCGGCGTTCCAGATCACGCCGCGTCCCGTTCTGCTCCACGTCGGCCAGCTCATCGCTCGCAAGGGCGTCGAGCCGCTCCTCCACGCCGCCGCCGCTCTGCAACAGGATGGCCTCGAATTTTCGATCCTCCTGGTCGGCAACGGCCCCGAAAAAGCAAACCTCGAGCGCCTCGCCGCCGATCTGCATCTCGAAAATGTTCATTTCGAACCTGCCCTGCCGCCGGATCGAATGCCCGCTGTCTACCGCAGCGCCGACGCGCTGATTTTCCCGACGCTGGAGGACGTCTGGGGACTCGTCGCGAACGAAGCCATGCTCACCGGTCTTCCGGTTCTCTGCTCCGTTTTCGCCGGCTGCGCCCACGAGCTCTTCCCGCCGGAAAACATCTTCAACCCCGGCAACGCCGAAGAATTCAAATCCCGCCTCCGCGCCGCCGTCACCGGCCAGCTCGCGCCGCCCGATCGCGCGCGCCTCAAAACTACTCCGGAGCTCGCGCACGATTTGATCCGCGCCATCGAAAGCTCACTGGCTTGGCCCGCTGAGATCGTCGGTGATTCCGCCGTCAGCGTCTCCGACCGCACCTGACCAACATGCCGCTGGCCACTCCACAGGACCGCCCCATGAAAATCGTCATGGTCCACAACACCTACCAGCAGCCCGGCGGCGAAGACGTCGTCTTCCAGCAGGAGTGCGCCAATCTCTCCCGCTTCGGCCACGACGTCGTCCGCTACCAGCGCAGCAATTTTGAAATCGACAAGCTTTCGGCCCTCGGCCGCCTCGCGCTTCCGAAAAACATCATCTGGTCGGCCGGCACGCGCCGCGAATTCAGCGCCCTGCTCGAACGCGAGCGCCCCGATCTGGTGCATGTTCACAACACCTTCGTCATGGTCTCGCCTTCGGTCTACGCCGCCTGTCGTGACCATGGCGTCCCTGTCGTGCAGACGCTTCACAATTTCCGCCTGCTCTGCCCCGGCGCCACGCTCTATCGCGACGGGCACATTTGCGAAGACTGCCTCACTGGCAGCCTCTGGAATTCGGTCCGCAACAGTTGCTATCGCGGCTCGAAATCCGCCAGCGCCACCGTGGCCTTGATGCTCGCCACCCATCGCCGCCTCGGCACCTGGCGCGATTCGATCGACCGTTACATCGCGCTCACGGAATTTGCCCGCGACAAATTCCTCTCCGCCGGTTTCCCCGCTCACAAAATCGCCGTAAAACCGAATTTCGTCGGCAGCGATCCCGGTGCCCGCACGGAAACGTCCGGCTTCGCGCTTTTCGCCGGCCGCCTCTCCTCGGAAAAAGGCCTCACTACGCTTCTCGACGCCTGGAAACGCCTCGCCGTTCGCTGCCCGCTCCAAATCGTCGGAGACGGCCCCGAGCGCGCCGCTCTCGAAGCCCGAGTCCGTGAGCAAAACATTCAGGGCGTCACCTTTCGCGGTTCTCTCCCGCGCGCGGACGCTCTCGCGCTCATGAAAACCGCCCGTTTCTTGATCGCTCCGAGCATTTGGTACGAAGGATTCCCGATGGTGATCGCCGAAGCCTTGGCCTGCGGCGCGCCGGTCATCTGCTCCCGCCTCGGCGCCATGCAGGAAATCATCGCCGACGGCGTCACCGGCTTGCACTTCACGCCAGGTAACGCCGAAGATCTAGCCCGCACAGTTGCCGAAGCCCTGGACCAGCCGGACGCGCTCGCCACCATGAGCCGCAACGCCCGCCACGAATACGAACAGCTCTACACCGCGGAAAAGAATTACGAGCTTCAGATGGAAATATATCGTCAAGCGATCGGCAAAAGCGCAAGTGGCGGAGATGGTTTAGGTGGCACAGACAATCCTGTCTGCGCTCCGACGACCTCGATGCCACAAGGAGCAATCGCCCAATCGCTCCGAGCATTAGTCCCGTAGGGACCGTCGGCGTTTCGTACCCGAGCGCGATCCAAAACCGCGCGCCCGGAAAATTGGGGCCG
>Ga0335085_10010985_pt1 | contig 13469 bp, 14 predicted proteins | sample Lox_Sample_45_FD_206712 | JGI IMG/M metagenome (GOLD analysis project Ga0335085, IMG submission 206712) | Soil microbial communities from Loxahatchee National Wildlife Refuge, Florida, United States - Lox_Sample_4.5 | ecosystem: Environmental > Terrestrial > Soil > Wetlands | place: USA...
TCCTTTCCAAACAATACCTAAAAAAACCTTTATTGAAATTTATTCCTCGTGGTTAAACACGGGTAGATATTTAACTGCCAGTCCAAAGGCTAAAATTCCTGCGGCGAATATTCCAATCGAAACGGAGATCTCAGGCAAGGTCGGGATGTAATTGACATTGCTCATGAAGGCCGGTAAGTAATATAACGGATCCGGGTGCTTGACTGCAAACCAACTGACATTGAAGCGATTCAAAATCATGCCTAACAGAAGAACAATCGCTCCAAATAAAAGCGCGTTGGGGCTTTGGCGGTTTCTCTTAAACGAGAACCATATCATCGGAAACAAGACTCCGATGAGAATTTCCGCCCAGAATAAACCACTCATCCAGCTGCTTGTAAAGAGCAAACCCAGGTTGCCTGTCCAGGCCAATTCACCAAATTTCAGAATCAGGTAAATTACCAAAATTATCGGAATCGCCTTTGCCAATGAATCGAGCAGATCGGTTTCCAAACCTCTTTTGAAATAACGGGAGCTCAGTGATGATTCGAGGATAATCATTGCCAGTCCGATGGAGATGGCGGAAACGAAGAAATTCACCGGCAGAAAGGGTGTCCACCAAAGCAGATTGAGCTTTGTGGGTTGAATGAGCAGCAGCGAGCCGAGTGACGACTGGTGCAGGGTGGATAGAACCACACCTAAAATCACAAAGGGAATTATGAATTTATGGATATAATGAGCCGTTTTTTCCCACTTGATTCCCTCGAACGCAACTGGCGAGAACTCAATCGCCAGCACCGTCAGATAGGACATGACACAGATGCCGATTTCCAGAAGAACTGAAGTGGGATTATGATATATCAGCATGTACCATATGCGCTCGGGATGACCAAGATCTACCAAAAGGGCTACGGCTACCATGGTATAGCCGATGAAAGCGGTCAAAACAGAAGGCCGCAACAAGGGTTGATATTTTTTAATCCGCAGAATGTAGACAGTCCCTGCCATTATAAAGGCGCCGCTGCTTATCGCTACTCCAGTAAACAGGTCGAAACTTATCCAGAATCCCCATGGGTAGGAGTAGCTTAAATCGCTTATGGCGCCAATCCCACTGATATAGCGAGCCATGGCCACGACGAATGCTATGCCCATGAGCGCAAGCAAAATCCAGACAAGCGGAGGGATGTTCAGACGCGCGCGGGGATGGATGGTGAGGTTGGCTTTCATTTGTTTTCCTCCTTCTCTTCCTGCGCAGAGGCTTTTTCCTTCTTTTCCCTGTTCTTTTCATAGAGAGCCGCACCTACCGTGACACCGGTCAGTACAGCACCCCAGGTAAGAGCAAACGGGATGGTCATTTCCATTACCTTCTCGCTGACCTCGTTGACCGGCGTCTCAGGCATATTGGGTAGCCCGAGTTGATTGAATGGGACATGCGAGAGGATCAGGTAGGACGTCCCGCCGTTCTCGCCTTCGCCGTAGACATGGTCGACGTAACGACCGGGATGGGCGGCAATGCGGGCATGGGCTTCCTTGATCAAATCCTCCCGCTCACCGTAGACCAATGCATCGGTCGGGCAGGTGGCCACGCAGGCGGGTTCCATGCCATTATCCACGCGCTGCGGACAGAAGGTGCACTTGTCGATGAAGGCTCCTTCAATAATGCCCTTGTCGTAGTCGAAGTGCGGAACGCCGAACGGGCAGGCGTTCATGCAGTAGCGGCAGCCGATACATTTGTCGCCGTTGTACTCGACGGGTCCGTCCAGCCTCTTGGTGTAGGCACCCACCGGGCAGGCAGACAGGCAGTCCGGGTGGTTGCAATGCATGCAGTGGTAGACCATGGTGGCACGCTGAAGGTCAGGATACTTGCCCATCAAACCTTCACCCGCCACCCAGATGCGGGTCTTGTTCATCGCGATGTTATTCTCCACGCTGCACGCCACCATGCAGGCGCGGCAGTCAATACAGCGCGTGGCGTCGAAAAGAAAAGCCTTGTGTTGGATCATGTCCGTCATGGGCCACCTATGCCTTGTTTACCGTTACAAAGGTCTGGCTGAGCGCCTGGCTGCCGCTGATCGGATCGGTGTAGGTCACATGCAGGACGGAATCACAGGAGCCGTAGCCAAAGGCGGTCGTCAGCCCTTTCGAGAGATGGCCGAAGCCGGGCGTCATGTACACACAGTCGGGACGAATGGCTTCGGTAGGGTGCAACTTGACATGGATCCTGCCTACATCACTGGCGGCCTCGACCCAGTCGCCTTCGCTTAATCCACGTTCCGCGGCGACCCCGGCATTCATCCACAGGCGCGGCTCGTCGGTGTATTTGTGCAGGAGCTGGTTGTTCTGCGTACCGAACTGGGTGCTCTGGGCCACCTTGCCGGTCAGCAGATAGAACTGGTTGTCGGCGGGAGCGGGCGGTTCCTCCCATTTGACAACGCCATCGAAACCAGCTTTGGCCAGGGTGTCGGAATACAGTTCTATTTTCCCGCTGGTGGTGTTCCAGGAGGGCTCAGCCGCTTCTTCGCCGCCGGCCTGCTCGTTGAACTCAACATAACCTTTTGCCTTGATGTCATCCAGCTTGACGCCCAAAGGCGCAAGCTGCTGATCGAGGTAATCTTCCTCATCCTTGTATTGGAAGTAATCCCCCAGGCCGAGCCTCTCGCCGAGCTGTTTGTAAATCCATAGAGCGGATCTTCCTTCCCCCTGGGGCTCGATGACCGGCTGGCGCAGCCAGGCCTTATCTCCGATGACATTGAGCGGGTCGTACCGTTCGAGATAGGAGGCCTCCGGCAGGACCACGTCCGAGAACCAGGACGTGTCGTTGAGGAGGATGTCCACCGTGGCGATGAAGTCCATTTTTCGGAATGCCTGCAGTGTCTTGCCGCGATCGGGGATGGACATGACCGGGTTCTGGCGCGAGATGAACCAGCCATGGGCCTGGTAAGGATCGCCGGTGACGATGGCATCGCGCAGCTCCTGGAAGATGCCGATCTTCAGCGGCACGAAGGGGAATTTCCACGGCACGCCGTCCAGCCGCAGGGCTGAGACCCGCGGATACGGCGGTTGGGGAGGTGCGCCCAGGTTGCCGCTCTCTTCACTCCCGGCCGTCAGGAGGGTTGTGCCCCAGTTGCCCATGATGGTGTTGAGGGCGGTAATGGCGCGCTGCGTGCCGAAGGAATTGACGAAGTTCGAGGTGCGCCAGCCGTTGTGCGCCAGGGCGTATTTACCCGCTTCGGCAAATTCGTGGGCGATGCGCTGGATGGTATCCGCCGGGACGCCGGTGATCTGTTCCGCCCAGGCCGGGGTATAATGTTTTACTTCCTTCGCCAGTTGATCGAAACCGACGGTGTAATTGTCCACGAAAGACCGGTCGTAGAGTTTCTCGCCGATGATGATATTAAGTAAAGCGAGATGGAACGCCATATCGGTTCCTGGCTTGATCGGCAGCCATTCACCGGCCTTGGAGGCAGTCTTTGTGTAACGCGGGTCGAGATAAACCACCTTCACGCCCGAGTCGATGACGTGGCTGAGGTCATGCGTTTCGGAGGTTGAGATCGCCTCCATCAGGTTGCGGCCGGTCAGGATGATGTACTTGACCTGGCTGTAATCGCGCGCCGGCTCTTCCATCCCATAGGTCATCAGGTTGGCGACGATCATGGCATTGAAGCACAGCGAGCGCTGGGTGCCGTAATTCGGCGAGCCGAAACCATAAAGCAGATTCTCGAAGAGCGGCTGGCTCAGGTTGTGGGTGGACGAGAACACCATCGCCTCGGGGCCGTATTTTTGCTTGATGTCGAGCATTTTCCTGGCGACCAGGTCGAGCGCTTCATCCCAGGAGGCCTTGCGGAACAGGCCCTGTCCGCGTGCCCCGACCCGGATGAGCGGAGTCAGCACCCGGTCGGGATCGTAGGTGTTCATCTGCCCCGACTGTCCGCGCGGACACAGGTTGCCTTTCGAGTGCGGGTTGTCCGGATTGCCCTCCAGTTTGACCACACGCCCATCCTTGACTTTGGCCAGCAGCCCGCAGCGCCACACACACATTTCGCACATGCTGGGGATATACCCGTCGCCGGCTGCGTTGAGATGCCCGGCCGCCCGTGCCGCCTGGGCCACTCTGGGCGCGAGCATCTGCCCGGCCACCAGGGTGATTCCCGCGGCTGTACCGAGTTTAAGAAAATCCCGCCTTGAGATTGTTTTTGCCATATATCCGCTCCAGTGCCCAATTACCGGTATTTATAGATCGGTTTTTTTGCCAATCCTTTTACCAAACAGCGCCGTAAAGCCCCGCCTTCAGGCGTGGGGAGCAGTCACTGGTCTTTCTGCTTCCGCTGCAAGCCGGCGCGGTCGATCAGATAGAAGAGCAGCATGGCCATGAGCGCAAAGGCCAGAACGGTGAGATAGGGATTCAGTTTCCATAGATCGGGGATGACGACGCTGCCATAGTTCGCCAGTTTGGAGAGCTGGGGATAGACCTGCTGATAGGTCATGCCAAAGAGCGCAGCGCCCACTGCGAAACCGAGCAGACCCGGGACAATGTAATCAAGTTTTCCTTCGCCGGACCCGGCGACACAGGTGCCCGGTCAGTATCCGGTCAGGGCCATCCCGACGCCAAATATCAGCCCGCCGGCGAGATTGCCGACCACATAAGTGGCGGGGAAGGCGGGGAAGGTGATCCATCCCAGGCCGCGCATGACATACAACCCGGCCATTGCGACGACCAGCGCGGTCATCATGAACTTCAGCACGGCCATATCCGTGAAGCGGAAGACGTTCACGATCTTGTTGTATTTTGTCAGCCCGGCCTTATTCAGCGAGAAGCCGAAGGCGACACCCAGGATCAGGGCGACGATATAAGTGGCCATTTTAGTAGCTCCTTCGATAGATGATCAAAGCGGTGACGATACCCGAGGCGAACATGCCGGCGATGAAGAGGAAGGCCGCCGGCGCAAGGAGCATGCCCCCGGAGATCGCCAGGCCGCTGGTGCAGCCTCCGGCAATCCCGGCAGCGTATTCAAGGATGATTGCGCCGAAGAAGGCGATGACCCAACGCTTCCAGACCTGCGGGCCAAAGACCCGCCTCCATTGCTCATCGCTGTTGGCGGAGCCCTTCTTTCCCCACATCAGCGTGCCGCTGGTCGCCGCGCCGACCATGCCGCCGAAGAACACCCCCACGAGCAGGATGACGCCGTAGGTGATGCCGGGCGGCATGATGAAGTTGAAGTACACATTGTTGAACGCAGCCGGGAGGATCGCCTTGCCGATCATACCAACGATGTTCTCGAATGCACCTGATGCGCCCAGCAGGGCATTGCTCAGCCAGACCGCCAGGATGCCGACGATTCCGAGCAGGATGCCTGCGACGTAGGGCGACCAGGTTTCCTTGCGAATGTAGTTGACGATATTTTTCATATGCTCACTCCTCGTCCTTTTCATCCGAGACGATTTCATCGATCAATCCAAAAACCTTTTCAGTCTTTTTGGGATTATCCAGCATCTTCTTCATGGTTTGTCGCGTGGAGGCCTTGAGCTTGCTCAACGAGGGCAGCATGTCCACCACGTCCGCGGGATATTCTCCGCTCACTGCCCTGGTATCGCCGAAGGACACCTTGACCAGCTTTTCATTGTAGATGACGAACATCCCGCCACCGACCGCGATCAGGGCGATCATGACGACCAAGATGACGTTCCCCCAATTGACCGGTTTTTGGCCCAGGACAATCTCATTGTAGCGGGCGGCATAATCCACCAGATTAGGATCGTCATAGTTTATCTCGGCGGCTGCAGGAGCTGCGGGTGTCGCGGCAGCCGGCTGTTCGGTTGCAACAGGCGTGGTCGATGAACCGGGGTTGGCTGCGGCCCCGCCGCCGCCGAGCGTTACATCCAGAGTTGTTGCATAGACCTGGGCGCGGGCTTGATAATCTGTGGCATGGCATTGCTGGCAGGCGGCCTTGACATCGGAGAGCGGATCCACCATGCCGGTGTGCGCCGCAGCTTTATCTGTGGCCTGCTGGTTCCCCCCATGGCAGATGTAGCAGAAATCTCCAAAGGCGTGAGATAGGTGCCAGGCAGTGCCGTCCGCATTGACTGATTTCTGTCCCTGCACCTCATGGCAGTTCTTGCAGGACGAGGCCTGCGAGCCGCACTGCGCCCTGGCGGGAGGGGCGGTGGCCAGCCACAATCCGCTGCCGATCAGAAGGAGCAATCCCCCGATAATAAAAAACAATGACGTCCTTTTTTGATGCATATGCTTTCCTCCTGAACCCGATGAGAATCAGGCTTCCACATCTGTAATCAGATTGGCGCGGTGCATGATGCGATCGCGCATCACTGACCGTAATATGTTGAGTGCTTCCAGCAAGCGCCGGTCGGACAATTGGTACAGCATGCTTGTTCCATGCCGCTCGGCGGTCACCAGCCCGTGATCGCGCAGAGTTTTTAAATGGCGTGAAATAGTCGGTTGAGAGACATCCAATGCAACGGTCAGCTCGGTGACAGTCTTTGGGCGCTCATCCAGTTCATACAGGATCAAGATTCGGGTGGGATCGGAAAAAGCCGAGCACAACTCGGCTTCCATCATGCAGACTTCCTGGGTGAGGGTGGGGGAAACAGTCATAATTTTTCCTATATATGGTTTGGCGAATAATTAGATATACATATAATATTATTCATTCGGAATGGCTGGCGAAAGTGATATAAATCACAATGACTGGTGTAATATGTAATAAATACTTGACAACCAGTAAAATATTTTGTTAATTGGCCAGTGGCTGCCTTTGTCCTTGTTTCTCATGAGATTTTCCTCCGCCTCTTCATATTGGAATTCAGTGAGCTGGCAGGGTTGCCGGTCAAAAGGGGAATGTAGCCACCGCCCTCAAGAGGGAGAAAACGATATGCATGAAAAAAGGTTTGAAGGGAATATCGATCGTCTGCGCGCCCCCGAAAGGGTGGAGCGGTTGGAGATCGAGCGGGTCCTCGACCTGTGTTTGGAGGACGGTCAGTCCGGCAGCCTGCTAGACGTGGGGACTGGCACAGGGCTCTTCGCCGAGGCCTTTGCCGGCCGTGGCCTGACCGTCTCCGGTGTGGACGTCAATCCGGAGATGTTGGCAGCCGCGCGGCATTATGTTCCAGATGGAGATTTCCGTGAAGGGATGGCGGAGAGTTTGCCCTACCCGAACGGCGCATTCGACCTGGTCTTTCTCGGTCTTGTTCTACATGAATCGGATGAGCAATTAAAAGTTTTGAAGGAAGCTTTCCGGGTCACCCGCAAACAGGTTTGCATCCTGGAATGGCCGTACCGCGACCAGCCCTTTGGCCCGCCCCGCGCTCACCGGCTGAGCCCGGAGGACCTGGCTGAATTATTCCAGAAAACCGGTTTTCGGAAATGGAAGATGATGAATCTGGCTGATACAGTCCTGTGCATTCTGGAAGTGTGAACAGGTGTAACTATTCGTCTCGGAATGCACACAGGCCGCCATTTTAGGCGGTCTTTGTTTTTTAAATTTTTAATGAACATCAGTGGCTACGGCGCCTGCCCTTCCAGCGGATATCCCGCGGCTTTCCAGGCAGTCAGCCCGCCGCTCAGGCAAAAGACGTTTGTATAACCGGCCTGCTGAAGAATAGCCGTTCCACTCTGGCTGCGGTGACCCGAAAGGCAGACCACAACCACCTCCTTATCCTTGGGCACTTCAGATAAACGCTGGGGGAGCTGATCCAGCGGGATCAGCGTGCTTCCCTGGATGTGAAATTGATTCCACTCGTCCTGGCTGCGCACGTCGAGGAAGAACGCTCCCTGTTGGAACTTGGCATAAGCCTGGGCCGGGCTGATCTCCACGGATGGCGCCGTGTGTGATCGGAAAAGCAGAATGCCAACCCCGGCAAGCGCCAAAACTCCCAGCGTGACCCAGAGCCAGAACAGGTTTCGCCCGGGCCTTTTATTCCGATGTTGTCGGTGGGAATCTGATGGGGCGGTTTTTGTGGTGGGGTGTTTTCTTGCCATTTCAGTTTCCTTGGTAAAAAATCATTCACTGCGGGTTTCATACCAGCCATCTGCTGTTCCAGTGCGGATATCGAATTCTGGAACGTATGGTTTTATGTCCAGGAGGGGAGTGCCCTCCAGCATATCCACGCCCTCGATCTCCAGAAGATTGTCCCTGCGGGCAGGCAGCCGGACGATTGACATCCCGAGCGGGTTCGGCCTTTCCGGATAACGGGTAGCAAAGACCCCGTGCAGGCGGTCGTCGAGAAAAGGTTTGACGATCAGGGAATAACCAGAGGATTGGTGGAAAACATAGAACAAGTAAATGTGCGAAAAACCTTCCAGGTCCTGCAGCCCATCCGCGTATTCCCGGAAAACTTCCACCACCCCTTTGGCCTGGGTGCGGGAGGATTGGATGGGGGTCTGGGCTTTTTCCCTGAACGGGGAATGAATGGTGCCGATCGGATGCAGCATGAAATCCATAATCGCCCTCGAGCAAACACAAACTGGAATATTTATAGTGCACAGGTTCGTTGATATGTCCGTGCGAGTGCACTCTTGGAACGCCGAATTGAGTTCTGTCTGTTATGCACCTCCTTTCTGGCTAGCTCAAGATAGCCTTTCGAGGCGATCTGTCAATTGGCCTGCAATGGTGACTTTCACGCTGGCTCAATCTGGTGGATATCCGTCGAGTGATGATTATGGGTTACAACGGCGATCTTCATCACTTTCTGCTCTTAAATTCTAAGAATACAAGGAGTCTGCCTCGTCAAGCAAGATAATTGACTGCCCGGGACAACTTAATCATACTACTTCGCATGGTCGCTGCAGTAAAAAACTCTATAGAAATATTTGATGATTGCCTATAGAAAAAAACTATAACCTGGGTGACCGTTGTCACTTGCTCTTGCTTTGGCCGGGAGTTAAGCTATCAGTGAATTAAGCAAGTGTTGAAGTCTCACTTATGGAACCGGGTTTTTCGGAAGAATTCCAGGATCTTGCCCAACGCCAGGCGGCGTTGTGCAAGGTTTTCAGCAGCGCCCAGCGGGTGTTGATAGTGTGGCTTTTAGCGGGCAAGGAACTCACGGTCAGCGAGATCGCCTCGGCACTCGGCGCTTCCCTGCCCGGCACCTCCCAGCATCTTCACCTGATGGAATTGAACGATATTCTTGAATCCCGCAGGGAGGGACATAACATCTACTATCGCCTGGCGGAGAATGATCTGCTGAAGAACTGCCTGGTTCTGGCCAATAACCCAAAAAAGCTGACAAGTGAAAAGCTGGTGAAATGATCTCATAGCACGGAGGTATCAGGATGACCATAGAAGAGCTGAAAGAATTGAAGGTCGATAAATTGGTGGATGCGCGCGGTACAGCCTGCCCCGGTCCATTGCTGGAGGCCCGGCGCGGCATAAACGAGTGCCCGGTCGGCGGAGTGATGGAGATCCAATCCTCAGACGCGGACACGATCGTGTCGGTTCAACGCTGGTGTACCAAGATGGAGCTTGAATACCTGGGCGACATTGCAAACGACGGTTTCTGGAGCATCTACCTGCGCAGGACGAAGTAAATGGCTGAAGGAAGCGGCAAGAAAACCGCTCGCAAAAAGATTCTCGTCTTCTCCACCAGTGCGATTTCCGACCTGGGAATCGACATGGCGGGCAGCGCCCACATGCATTATTCGCCTTCCGTTCAGGTGATCCCTCTGCCATGTTCCAGCGGGATCAAGCCGGCCTGGATCGTCCACGCCCTCGAAGAAGGATATGATGGCGTGTTCATTGCCGCCTGCGGCGGGGATTGCGCTTACCTGCCGGATTGCAGCTCCCGGACGAGCGTCCTGCTGGCGAAAGCCCAGGATTTGCTCAAGGAGCGCAATATCAGCCCGAAGAGGGTAAAGATGGCGGGGATCTGCTCCGTGTGTGCGGATAGCTTCGTCTCCCATATGCGGAAGTTCGAGGAGGAACTGGCCAGCTATGCCCCCCGACCCTGAGAAGAACGGGCTGGATTACGATGTCATGATCCTTGGCGCAGGCGTGGCAGGGATGGAGACCGCCGCGCTGCTCGGCGATATGGGCTACAAAGTGCTGCTGGTGGAAAAAGAGCCAAGCATCGGTGGAAAATCCATTTTGCTCAGCAAGGTCTTTCCGACGCTGGACTGCGCCAGCTGCATCGTCACACCCAAGATGGCCGCCGCTGCCCATCATCCAAACATCACGCCCATGGTTTACACCGAAGTGGACGGTTTCCTCCGCAACGGCGAGGGGTCTTTCACAGTGGACCTGCACAAAAAAGCCTCGTATGTGAACTTCGACGCCTGCACCGGCTGCGCCAAGTGTGAGCAGGTCTGCACGGTCGCCCTGCCGGATGAATATAACTACAACCTGATCGGCCGCCGCGCTGCGCACATTCCCTTTCCCCAGGCAGTACCCAAAAAGGCGGTCATCAGCCGGACGGGACAGGCGCCCTGCACGGCTGCCTGCCCGGCCGGCGTGAAGCCCAGCGGCTACGTATCGCTGGTCCGCGCCGGACGGTATGAGGAAGCCTTCAGGATGCATCTGGAGGATGCGCCTCTGGTGGGGAGTCTGGCTCGGGCTTGTTATGCTCTCTGTGAAAGCGAGTGCACCCGCGGGGATAAAGATGGCCCCATGCATATCCGGGCGATCAAACGATTTATGGCTGATCGTTACTACGCCGCTCATCCTGAGCCGGAATATGGGCCGGTGCAAAATCGCCTTGACTCGCGTGTGGCGATTATCGGCTCCGGTCCGAGCGGGCTGAACGCAGCCTTCCACCTCGCCAAAGCAGGGCACCGGGTGACCATTTTCGAGGCAGAAGAGCAGGCAGGCGGCATGCTCCGGCACGGCATCCCGGCCTACCGCGTGCCGAAGGATGTACTGGATCGTGACATCAAAAATGTCGCCGCCCTGGGCGTGGAGATCAAAACGGGGGCGAAGGTTGAAAGCATCGCAGAATTGAAGAAGGCCGGCTTTCAGGCGATCTACATCAGTGTGGGCAATCAGAAGCCGCGTATTATCCAGATAACCGGACACGACCTGGGTTGCGCGGAAGTTCGCGATTGCATGGAGTTTCTCAAAAAAACAAACGGCAGCGGCGAACTCCCGGAAATCAAAGGGAAACGTGTGGTGGTGCTCGGCGGGGGCAATGTGGCTCTGGATGTCGCCCGTTCGGCAATCCGGATGGCGTCTAAATCAGTCACCGTGGTTTGTGTGGAACCCCGCGATAAAATGCCATCTCATGCGTGGGAAATCCGGGAAGCAGAGGAAGAGGGGATCCGCATCCTGGCCGGTGGTTCGGCGAAACGGATTTACAAGGATGAAGCGGGAAAGGGGCGATTGGAACTGCTTGATGTTCCCAGCGTCGAATTCTCACCTGAGGGCAGGATGGTGAGCTTCGAGGTCGCTGCCGGCACGGAACACGACATCCCGGCCGACGTGGTGATCCTGGCCGTCGGTCTCGCCCCAAGTACCGATCCCTTCGCTACGGACATTACCCTTTCGCCGGGCAAAACAATCCAGGTCAATCCCGAAACCCTTCAGACCTCGGACCCGGTGGTTTTTGCCGGCGGCGATGCCGTGCTCGGCCCATCGGTCATGGTTCAGGCCATGGGACAGGGGCGACGGGCAGCTTTTTACATCGACCGGCTACTGCGGGGCGAATCGCTGGAGGTGCCTTTTGGTGATTCCTTGGAGGTCGTGGACAAGTCGGAAGTCCTCAATAAGACTCAGAACTGGGAGACGGTGACACCGGTTAACGTGCCAAAGCGTCCGCCTCACGAAAGGATCCAGAGTTTTGAAACGTACGAGTTTACCTTGAGCGAAGAAGATGCAAGATGGGAAGCGAACCGCTGTCTGAACTGTGCGGAATGTTCTCAATGTCAGGAATGTGTGAGCATCTGTCCGGCGGATTGCATCGATTTCAGCATGAAGCCGGAGCCCATGAGTTTGCGAGTGGGGAGCGTGGTCCTGGCAACCGGGTACCAGATCATGGATCCAACCGGCAAGGACCAGCTGGGGTACGGCCTGCTCCCTGATGTCATCACCGGTCCACAACTGGATCGATTGCTGGCGCCCACCCGACCGTACAATGGCGTGTTGCGTCCCTCGGATGGCAAGGAGCCGGAAAGCATTGCGATTGTGCTGTGCGCGGGTTCCCGGGACCATACCTTCTGCAATCCGTTGTGCTGCCGCATCGGCTGCATGTACGCCATCAAACACGCCCAGCTCCTGATGGGCGCCCTCCCGATCGCGGACGTCACCCTCTACTACATCGACATTCGCGCGTTCGGAAAGGGATACGAGGAATTCTACGAACAGGCCAAAGGCATGGGAGTGAACTTTGTAAAGGGAAAAGTAGCCCGGGTTGACCAGCTTGAAAATGGGCACCTGGCGCTGCATTATGAAGACATGCTGGGCAAAGGCGGCATGCAAACCCGGGAGCATGACCTGGTCGTTCTGGCAGTCGGCCTGACGCCGAACCAGGCGCCGTTCGCCCTTTATAAAGGCGGTGAGTTGGGAAGAGACCCCTTTAATTATGTCCGCGAGGTGAACCCTGTGGTCGAGCCGGGCGCCACCAGCGTGGCCGGGCTTTACCTGGCCGGCACGGTGAACGGGGCGAAGGATATTCCCGATACCGTGCTGCATGCCGGCGCGGCAGCCGCCCAGGTATCTGCCTATCTTGAGAAAACGAGGGCCGGGGCATGACACAGGAACGACGAATCGGCGTTTTTGTCTGTTTCTGCGGCGGGAATATCTCGGACTATGTCGACGTGGAAAAGGTCCAGGCCGAGGTCGCCAGGGAGCCCGGAGTGGTCATCTCCAGGACCCACATGTTCACCTGCTCGGATGCGGCGCAGCAGGAGATGATCGATGATATCAAGACGGCCAGGCTGGATGGCCTGGTCGTGGCCTCCTGCGCCCCTTCCCTCCACATGCACACCTTCCGGGGCATGGCGGAACGGGCCGGGCTGAACCGTTACCAGTATGTGCACGTGAACCTGCGCGAGCAGTGTTCGTGGGCACATACTAACAACAAGAAGGAGGCGACGGAAAAGGCCATCCATCTGGTGAGGGCCGGCATTGCCAAATGCGCGCTGACCCTTCCCCTGACCCCCTTGCGGGTGGAGACCAAACCGCGCGTGCTGGTGATCGGCGCGGGCGCCGCCGGGATGCGTGCCAGCCTGTCCCTGGCGGACATGGGGCTGGCCGTCTACCTGATCGAAAAAGAAGAAGAGCCGGGCGGCTGGGCGCTCCAGGCAGGACGGATGGGCCCGGAAGGTCAGCTTGGGTCGGATGTGGTCGCCGCCCTGCGGCAGCGCATCCAGCAGCATGACCGCATCGCCCTTTACACCCAGGCGGAATTGATCGGGAAGACCGGCAGCATCGGTGACTTTGATGTGAAGATCAATTTTCAAAGGGAAGAAGTCTCCCTGAACGTGGGGGCCATTGTGGTCACGACCGGCTTTGTGCCCTACGCCCCTGCCAGAGGAGAATATGGCTGGG
>Ga0335085_10010986_pt1 | contig 13468 bp, 14 predicted proteins | sample Lox_Sample_45_FD_206712 | JGI IMG/M metagenome (GOLD analysis project Ga0335085, IMG submission 206712) | Soil microbial communities from Loxahatchee National Wildlife Refuge, Florida, United States - Lox_Sample_4.5 | ecosystem: Environmental > Terrestrial > Soil > Wetlands | place: USA...
GCGCCTCGCCGTCGACCGCCCCGCCACCACCGCCTTCATCGAGCAGTATCGCGCCGAGCAGCGCGCGCGCGGCCGCCCTGATCGCGTGGCCCGGGAGTGGACAGCCTACGCGGCCATCTCGCCCGCGCTCAAGCGGGCGGTCCTCGTCGCGGAGGACGTCAACTTCTTCACCCACCACGGCTTCGCGATCGACGAGATGCAGAACGCCCTCGAGGAGGCGCTGCGTGACCGCGAGCTGCCGCGCGGCGCCTCCACCATCACCCAGCAGCTGGCCAAGAACCTGTGGCTCTCGAAGTCGCGCAGCCCGATCCGGAAGGTCAGGGAAGCGCTGCTCACCTGGCAGCTCGAGCGCGCCCTGCCCAAGCGGCGCATCCTCGAGCTGTACCTCAACGTGGTCGAGCTGGGCCCCGGCCTCTACGGGGTGGGCGCGGCGAGCCAGCGCTACTTCGGCAAGCCGGCGGCGGACCTGGACGAGCACGAGGCCGCGCAGCTCGCCGCGGTGTTGCCGAATCCGTCCGGGTGGCGCCCCGGATCCGGCAGCGGCGCCTACCAGCGCCGCGTGGCCGCCATCGAGCGGAGGATGGGGCGCGCCGCCTTCCTCCTCAAGCAGATCTAGAGCAGCGCGAGCAGATCCGGGAGCGCGGCGAGCCGATGATCCGCCTCGCTGAAATCCTGGTGGCGGGTGTGGTCGCAGGGCACCACCGCGCAGCGCATGCCGGCCGCCTTGGCTGCGAGGAGGCCGTTGCGCGAGTCCTCGATGACGAGGCACCGCTCCGGAACTATCCCGAGGCGATCCGCGGCGGCCAGGAACACGTCGGGCGCGGGCTTGCCGCGCGCCACCTGCGTGCCAGAGACGACGGCCTCGAAGAGCGGCCGGAGCGAGAGCGCGGCGAGATTGGCCTCGATCACGCGGACCTCCGCGGAGGAGGCCAGGGCCATCCGGTAGCCGGAGGCCCGCACGCGCTCCAGCACCTCGGGCACGCCGGCCATCGGGATCGGCCCACGGCCGATCTGCTCCAGCATGCCCTCGACGTACCACTCGGCCAGCGTCTCGGCCGACTCGGTCAGGCCGTGCCGCTCCCTCAGGATCCGGCAGGAGTCGAGCGTGGTGCGGCCGAGGAACTCCGCATTCTCCTCCTCCGAGAACGGCAGCCCGTGACGGGTCATCACCCGGCGCAGGGCCTCGAAGCCGAAAGGCTCGGAGTCCACGAGCACGCCGTCCATGTCGAAGATGACGGCGCGGATCGTCACCGGGCGGGAGCGGCGGACGCCGCGAGCGCGAGGCCGGCGCCCTCGAGCAGCGCCCGGATCGCGGCGCGCTCGGCGGGCGAGGCGGGCAGGAGCGGCGGCGCGGGACGGCCGTTGCCGAGGCCCCGCATCTCGCACGCCGCCTTCAGCGCGGACAGGAACGGTCCTTGCCGGTAGAGGCCGGCGAGCGCCGCGATGCGCCGCTGCAGCCGCGCGCAGTCCGCGGCCGCCCCGCGGTCCACGGCCGCCTGCAGATCCACGAAGAGCGCCGGTGCCACGTTGGCCAGGCCCGGCACCATCCCGTCCGCGCCCTGCAGCAGGCTGGCCGCGGCCAGGGACTCGTGGCCCTGCAGCACGCGGAAGCGCGGGCGCTCCTCCTTGATCGCGAGCAGCTTCTGGAAAGCCTCGAAATCACCGGCCGAGTCCTTGATGCCGAGCACGCGCGCGTCGCGGGCCAGCGCGCGCACCGTCTCGGGCGGCAGCACGTGGTGCGTGCACTGCGGGATGTTGTAGAGGAGCGCGGGCAGCGCCGTGGCCGCGATCACCGCCTCGACGTGGCGCTGCTGCGCGGCGGGCTCCACCCCGAAGTAGTACGGGGAGCTGACCACGAGCGCGTCGGCGCCCTCCCCCGCGGCCTGGCGGGCCGCCTCGATGGCGGGACCCGTGGCGGGCAGCATCACCCCCGCCAGCACCGGCACCCGGCCGGCCGCCGCGCGCGCCGCCGACCTGACCACCGCGCCCCGCTGCCCCGGGGTGAGCCACGCCCCCTCGCCACAGCCGCCCAGCATGAAAAGGCCGGTGCACCCCCCGTCGATCACGTGCTCGACCAGCGCGGCCATCGTGCCGGCGTCCGGGGCTCCCGAGTCGTCCAGCGGTGAGATCAGCGGGGGCACGATCCCGTGCAGCGCCCGCTCCCAGCCCCATCCGCCCGCCGGCTTGCCGTTCTCGCTCATGTCCGCCGCTCCTCGCCACGGGATTGACACCCGGACGAGCATAGCAGAGTAGCCGCGACGGCCGCCCTGAGGTAGGCTTGACCGACAGAGGAGGAACGCCCATGTTTGGTCTGCGCAAGCGCAGCATGCCCGGTCCGTCCGACGCGCTCCCCGGGCGCGCCGAGAAGACGCGCGTGCCCGACACCCACTTCGTGAGTGGCGCGCGGCTCGAGCCTCCCTTCCCGGCGGGAACGGAGCGCGCCGTCTTCGGCCTCGGCTGCTTCTGGGGCGCGGAGCGGAAGTTCTGGGAGATTCCGGGCGTGTATTCCACGTCCGTGGGCTACGCGGGCGGCTACACTCCGAACCCGACCTACGAGGAGGTCTGCAGCGGCGCGACCGGACACACCGAGGTCGTGATGGTGGTATTCGATCCGGCCAAGGTCTCCTACGAGACCCTGCTGCGCGCCTTCTGGGAGAACCACGACCCGACCCAGGGGATGCGCCAGGGCAACGACGTGGGCACCCAGTACCGCTCCGCGATCTACTGCTACGGCGACGCGCAGCAGCGCGCCGCGGAAGCCTCGCGCAAGGTCTATCAGGCCGTGCTCGACCGGGCCGGATATGGGCCGATCACGACCGAGATCCGCCCGGCCCCCGAGTACTACTACGCGGAGGACTACCACCAGCAGTACCTGGCCAAGAACCCGTGGGGCTATTGCGGCATCGGAGGCACCGGCGTCGCCTGCCCGGCGGGCCTGGTCGAGTCGGCGTAGCGCGGATCGGGGGGCGCGGCTGAGCTACGGTCACCGGCCGCAGACGGTGCACGCGCCTGCGATTCTGGCGATATACTCCCCCGAATAATGTCCGACGACTCCTTGCCCCTCCACGGCCTGGTCGTGGTCGACCTCACCCGCGTTCTGGCCGGGCCCTACTGCACCCGCCTGCTCTCCGACCTCGGCGCCCGCGTCATCAAGATCGAGCGGCCCATCGAGGGCGACGAGATGCGTCGCAACCCGCACCAGATCGAGCCCGGCCGCGAGGACCAGTCCACCTACTTCGCACGGGTCAACGCGGGCAAGGAGAGCGTGGCGGTGGATCTGAGCCGCTCCGAGGGTCGCGAGGTCGTCCTGGGCCTCGCGCGCCACGCCGACGTGTTCATCGAGAACTTCGCGCCCGGGGTGGCGGGCCGCCTGGGCCTGGACTACCCGGCCGTCTCCGGGGCCAAGCCCGATATCGTCTACTGCTCGATCTCGGGCTTCGGCCAGACCGGGCCCTGGCGGGAGCGCCCGGCCTTCGCCCACATCATCAACGCCGCGTCCGGGATGATGGCGCTCGAGCAGGGGGACGAGGCGGCGCCGCGCGCGTCGAACCTGCAGGCCGCCGACGTGCTGGCCGCCGCGCATGCCATGGGCGCCATCATGGCCGCGCTCTGGCGCCGGGCCCGCACCGGAAAGGGCGCGCATCTGGATGTCTCGATGCTGGAGGCGCTGGTGGGCGCCGACAGCGTGACCTTCGCCTCGGTGCTCAACGGCGGCGAAGAGCACGGCAATCCGCGCCCCGGCATGATCGTGCACCGCGTCGGCGACCGCTACATGGCGATGCAGATCGTGGGCGCCCCACGGCTCTGGGAGCGAGTGCTCGGCCTCATGAAGCGGCCCGACCTCGCTCGCGATCCGCGCTTCAGCTCGTCCCTGACGCGTCGCCGGAACTGGCGCGAGCTGCGCGCGGTCATCACCGGCTGGCTCGACACCTTCGGCAGCGCGGACGAGGCGCTGGCGGTGTTGACCGAGGCCCGGATCCCCTGCGCGCCGGTCCTGCGCCCGGCCGAGGTCATCGCCCAGGAGCACCTCGCGGTCCGCCAGTTCTTCCCGGTGCTGCCACATCCGGCCCGGAGCAATCTGCGCGTCACCGCCAGCCCCTATCACCTGGACGGCAAGCCCACCCACCCGCGCGCCCCCGCCGCCTACCGCGTGGGCGAGCACACGCGCCGGGTGCTGCGTGACCTGCTGGGCTACAAGGACGACCGCATCGCCGAGTTGATCGCGGCCGGCGTCGTCGAAGGGCCGGCGTGAACCAGCGAGAGGAAGCCCTCCAGCGGACCGAGAAGGAGATCCTCGCGGAGAAGGCCGCCACCCTGGGCCGGGCAGGCGAGCGCCTCGAGGCGGCGCTGCGCCTCTGTGACGAGCTGCGCGAGGATCTCGAGCGCGCGCCCGACATCGCCCGGGAGGGGAGGCTCGCCCGCTATCGCGAGGCGCGTGCCCGAGCCCTCGAGGCCCGCCACACCCTGATCATCCAGCGCGAAGCCATCGGGCTCCGCATCCACCGCGTCGTGGATCAGCAGTTCCCGGAGCCGCCCGCCCTGCGCTAGCCGAGCAGAATCTTCCATGGTGGTGCTGCGCTGACACGACGAGCGGCGCCATCCTCGGGAAAAACCCATGATTCGCTGCCATTCCACGCTGGCCCATGTCTTGCTCCTTCCCCCGCACGAAGGAGCCGGCCATGAACAAGGCAATCGCGCTCGGCTGTGTCGCGGCGTTGACAGTCGGCTTCGCGTGGCCCCCCGACTACGCGGAGCAATCGCGGGCCGACGTGGCCACGTGCGTGAGCTACGCCCGCCGGATCTCGCCGACCTTCGACGCCCAGGTGCGCGACGTGGATCTCACCACCGGCCAGGTCGACATCCAGCGCTCTCCCGGCGACGCGAGGGGCGAGGCTGCCTTCGCGAAGTGCCTGCACGCGGTGCGGCAGTGGCGGCTGATCGAGCGCCACTTGCCCAAGCCCGCCGACCCCGGCCTGCCGGACGTGGCCACGATGGCCGGGAAGGCGCCCAGCTCGTTCATCCGCTGAGCCCGGTCGCGGCGTGGTAGGCTCCAGCCCCATGAAGCTCGGCATCTGCTTGCCCCACTACGGACGCCCGATCGAGCCCTCCCGCCTGATCCAGATCGCGGCGCGCGCCGAGGAGATGGGCCTCGACTCGCTGTGGGTCACCGATCACGTGGTGGTGCCGCGCGACGTGTCGCTGATCTACCGCGACGACATGCTCGACCCCCTCGCGGTGCTACCGTGGCTGGCCGGCGTCACCGAGCGCATCGCGCTCGGCACGAGCGTGGTCGTGCTGCCGTACCGTTCGCCCCTGCCCGTGGCCAAGCTGCTGGCGAGCGTCGACGTCCTGTCGGCCGGTCGCCTGATCGTGGGAGTAGCGGTGGGCTGGCTCGAGGGCGAGTTCAAGGCGCTCGGCGTGCCGTTCCGCGAGCGCGGCCGCCGCACCGACGAGGCCATCGAGCTGTTCCGCAAGGTGTGGACGGATGAATATCCGACCATCACCGATGGGAGCTACCGGCTCGCCGACGTGAAGGTCTCGCCGATGCCGCTGCAGAAACCCCGGCCGGCGATCCTCGTCGGTGGCGGCTCCGACGCGGCCCTGCGCCGCGCGGCCCGGCTGGGCGACGGCTGGCACGCCTCCGGGGTGGCGCCGGCGGCCTTCCGCGCGGGGGCGCTGGCGGTGGCCAACCACTGGAAGGACGCCAGACGCGAGGGCAACCCGCAGCTGACCCTGCGGATCCCCCTTCTGCTCGACGGCATCCACCGCCCCGCGGTGGACCAGGCCCTGCTCGGCACGCGCCACGTCGTGCGGGGCTCGGTCGCGACGGTGGCGCGCGAGCTACGGCAGTACCAGGGCGCGGGGTGCGAGCACGTCGCGCTCGAAGTCAGCTACAGCACGTATCCGGCGATTCTCGAGACGATCGACGTGATCGCGGAGGAACTGCGGCCGGCGCTGGCTCAACGCTCTTCCGCTTGAGGCGCGGGCGGGCGGGGCGGCGGGGGGTGCCCGGGGGCCTCTGACCACGGCAGGCTTTCTCGCTATCTCGCGGGAGGAGTTCCCAATCCTGGGGGGTAGGCGTGGCTGACTTGCCCTCGCGGGGAACGGGTCACCCGGCCCCCGGGCACCCCCCGCCGCCCCGCCCGCCCGCGGTCACGCGTATCCGACTCCAGCCGCCTCCGCCCTTCAGCTTCTGCACCCCCACCTCCGTCGCCGCACTCCTCTGCGCATCCGGGTTTCGCTCTTGGCTTCTCTGACGCCGCCACATGCTTGGGGGTCAGGCGCGGAGGGTGTCGAGCGCGGGCCAGTCGAACTGGATGCCGTGGCCTGGGCGGTCGGGGGCGATGGCGCGGCCGGATTGGAGCGCGAGGGGGATGGCGATGTAGCGGTCGAGGCCGAAGCCGTGGGCTTCCAGGTACGAGCGGTTCGGGACGGCGGCGAGGAGGTGAACGGTCACATCGTGGGCGCCGTGGGACGTCACGGGAAGGTTGAAGGCCTCCGCGAGGTGGCAGATCTTCATGAAGATGGTGATGCCGCCGCAGTTGGTGACGTCGGGCTCGGGAAAGGTCACGCCGCCCCCCGTGATCAGGGCGCGGAACTCGTGCAGCGTGTGGAGGTTCTCGCCGGCCGCGATGGGCACGCCGCCCTCGGCGACGATGCGGGCGTGGCCGGGGACGTCGTCGGGGATCGTGGGCTCCTCGAGCCACACCAGGTCCAGATCACGAAGGGCGCGGGCCGCGCGGATGGCCTCGTCGACGCTCCAGCGCATGTTGGCGTCGACCATCAGCGGAAACTCGGCCCCGAGATGCGCGCGCATGGCGCGGACCCGCTCGACGTCTTCCCGGAGAGACGAGCGGCCCACCTTCATCTTGATGGCGCGGAAGCCGCGGGCGAGGTTCTCCTGCGTCTGCCGTAGCAGGCCGTCGAGCGGCAGCTCGAGATCGATGCCGCCCGCGTAGCAGGGCACGCGCGGGTCGAAACCCCCGAGCACGCGCCAAAGCGGCGCGCGCTGCCGGCGCGCGCGCAGATCCCAGAGCGCGATGTCCACCGCCGAGATCGCGAGGGCCTGGGCCCCGCCGCGGCCACCGTAGTGGAGCGCCCACCACATGGTCTGCCAGAGCGCCTCGATGTCCTCCGCCTCGCGGCCGGCCAGTCGCGGAGCCAGATCGCGCGCGATCAGCGCGTGCACCGCGGCGCCCCCCGTCCCTACCGTGTAGGTGTATCCGGTGCCCTCCGCCCCCTCGGCGTCGCGCACGCGCACCGTGACCAGCTCGAAGCCTTCGATGAGCCCGTGGGTGGAATCGGACAGCGTCACCGGGAGCGGGATGCGGTAGTGGTCGGCCTGGATCTCTCGGATCTTCATGGCGTGACCTTCATGTGGTGATCCGGCGCGGGCGGCGCAGCCAGGCCATCGCCACGAGGTAGGCGACGTCGACGGCGTAGGCGAGCACGATCGTGGCGGGCAGCCCGATCGGCACGAGCGTCCGGGACGCCACCAGGTTGAAGAGACAGATACCGAAGGCTCCCACCGGGAACATGCGGATGAACGGCAGTATCACATGGGAACCGTAGCGCGCGTGGAGCAGGGCGATGACCGGGAGGCCGTTGACCGGGAAGCCGACCACCAAGCCCGACCATTTCGGTCCCAGCAGATGGGCCACCGACGTCACCACGAGCACGGTGAGGGTGGAGACCCCGAGGCGGATCGCGAGCAGGGGCATCGACACCGGCCCGCGCCGGAGCGTCGCGGTATCCGGCAGGTCACGCACCGCATAGCCGGCGGCGAGGCAGACCGCCGCCGCAAACGGCATGACCGTCAGCGGGCCGAGCGGGATCGCGCTGAGGGCGAGCGTGGCCACCACGAATGTGCCGGTGCCGAGGGAGACCGCCGCGGCCACCGAGCGCGAGCGGGACGACGGCGAGAGCCGCACCGCCACGAGGTAGCCGAGGTATACCGACAGCGCCGCCCCCATCCCGGGGATCGTCCAGAACGCGGTTTCGGCGGCGAAGGCGGGCCCCTGCTCGACCGAGAAGAAGATCAGCGAGAGGACCGCGAGCTGCGGTGTCGCGCCCACGATGGAGCCGAGCCGCGGCCCCAGCCATTCGGCGGCCGCGGTGCCACCGAGGACGAAGAACGCCGACGCCCCGACCTTCGCGGCCAGCAGGAAGAGAGCGGACGAATCGATCAGGCGGCCTCGGTCTGCGCGCGAGGCGGGGCCGTCGGCGCCCGATGATGTCGCAGACCGAGCAGGCTCCCCAGAATGCCCTTGGGCAGGAACACGATGAACAGCACGAGCAGCACCCCGTAGACCAGGTTGTCCCAGCCGACCGCGCGAGTGCCGAACGAGATGCGCAGGACCTCGGCGAGCAGGATCGTGATCACCGCCCCCACGGTGGGGCCGAGGGCGACGTAGATGCCGCCCACCACCACCGCGAAGACCATCTGGAGCGAGATCGAGATCCCGCTCACCGTGTCGGGGGAGATGAACATCTGGTACTGGCAGTAGAGGGCGCCGGACAGCGCGGTCATCATCGCGCTCAGCACCGTGATCTTCAGCTTCTCCGCGGTCACGTGCACGCCCGCCGCGGCCGCGCCGTCCTCGTCCTCGGAGATGGCCTCCAGCGCGTAGCGGATCATGCTGCGGTCCACCCGGTACCAGATGAAGAGGCCGGCGGCCCAGACCCCGAGCGCGATCAGGTACCAGGTGGTCTTGCCGGTGAACTGGAGCGCGTAGAGCGAGCTGCCGCCCTGATAGCGGATCGGGGTGTAGCCGAGCGAGCCGCCGGTGTGGTCGCGGGTGGCGGTGATGACCTGGAGCACGATGCCGGAGAGCGCGAGGGTCACCAGCGCGAAGTAGTGGCCGGTGATCCGGAAGCGGAAGCACGGATAGGCCACCAGGACCGCGAGCACGCCCCCCGCGAGGAGAGCGAGCGGGATGCCGATCCACGGGGTCAGCCCCAAGTGGTTCCAGCCGAGCGCGGTGACGTAGGCGCCGATGCCCATGAACCCGCCGTGTCCGAGCGAGACCAGGCCGAAGCGGCCCATCATCGACCAGGAGGTGTAGGCGAACGACCAGATCAGGATCACGATCAGGATGTGGAGTGGATACGGTGCGTGGTAGACGAACGGCAGGGCGACCAGGGCCGCCCCCGCGATCCAGCCGAGATAGCGCTTCACGCCGGGTCGCTCACGAGCGGGGGGCCAGCAGGCCCTCCGGCCGCACGAACATCATCACGATGAAGAAGACGAAGGCGAACACGTAGCCCCACTCGAGATCGAGATAGAGACCGCCCAGCGAGATGAGCTCCGCGAACACGAAGGAGGCCACGAAGCCTCCCACGAAGTTGCCGAGGCCGCCGAGGACGCAGATCAGGAACGTGATCGGCCCGAAGGACAGCCCCACGAAGGGATGCACGTCGTACTGGAGGACGAGCAGGCACGCCGCGAGGCCAGCAAGCCCGCCGCCCAGCGCCGAGGTGATCAGATAGATACGCCGGCTGTCGACACCCATGAGCGTCATGATCTGGCGATCCTGCGCGATCGCGCGGATGGCCGCGCCGGTATAGGTTCGGGTGAGCAGGAGATAGACGAGCACCATCCCGATCAGGGCGGCCGCGAAGGCGAGGAGCCGCGAGTAGCTGATGAACATCCCGGAGAGCTTCAAGACGGGGAGCCGGAGCCCGAGGTTCCGGAACTCGATGCCGAAGAGCACGGTGGCCGCGGATTGCAAGAAGAAGAGGACCCCGCCGGTGGCCAGGAACTGGTTGATGGGAGCGGCCCCCAGCAGCGGCGCGATCACCACCACGTGCAGGATCACGCCCAGGATCGCGACGCCCACGATGCAGATCACCGCTGCCAGCCCGATGGGCACGTGATACACGGTGTAGAGGAAGTACATCCCGTACATCCCGAGCATGATCAGCTCGGCGTAGCAGACCCACACCACGTCGATGACCCCGAAGACCAGGTTGAGCCCGAGCGAGAGCAGGGCCAGGACTCCACCCAGCAGCACCCCGTTGATCACCGCCTCCAGCAGGAAGATGTCGAAGATGCCCATTGGGTCCGCCTGGGTCAGACGCCGAGGTAGGCTTCGCGGATAGTCTCGCTCGCGAGCAGCTCGGCCGCGGTGCCGGAAGCCCGGATGCTCCCCGCCTTGATGAGGTAGGCCCGGTCCACCACCCGCAGCACCTGCTGCACGTTCTGCTCGACGATCAGCACGTTGAGGCCACCCGCCCGGATCCGCTTCACGAGGTCGAAGACCTGCTCCACGATCACCGGGGCCAGCCCCGCCGAGGGCTCGTCGAGCAGCAGGAGCTTCGGGTCCGACATCAGCGCGCGGCCGATCGCGCACATCTGCTGCTCCCCGCCCGACATGGTGCCCGCGAGCTGGCGGCGTCGCTCGCGCAGGCGCGGGAACAGCTCGAACACGAAGTCGAGGCGCTCGCGGTACTTGGGCCGGGCGGTGGGGAGGAAGCCTCCCATCTTGAGATTGTCCTCGACGGTCATGCGCGGGAAGAGGCGGCGACCCTCCGGCACGTGAGCGATTCCCGCTCCGACGATGTGGTGGGCGGGCGTGGCGAGCAGATCGGTCCCTTCCATGGCGATGGAGCCCGAGGCGGGCCGGATCAGCCCCGAGATCACCCGCATCAGCGTGGTCTTGCCCGCGCCGTTGGGACCGATGACACCCACCGCCTCGCCGTGGCGCACCTCCAGCGAGATGTCGAACAGGGCCTGGAAGCTACCGTACCCGGCGCGGACGGATCGAAGCTCGAGCACGGATCAGGGGCGCGGAGCCGCGACAGCGCGGGCCGCGCCCGACTGCGTGCCGAGATAGACCTCGATCACGCGTGGATCGGCCGCGACCTCGGCGGGTAGCCCCTCTGCGATCTTCTCGCCGTGGTCGAGCACCATCACGCGGTCCACCACTCGCATCAGGACCCCCATGATGTGCTCGACCCAGACGATGGTGATGCCGAGGTTGCGGCAGATCCCCTGCAGCATCTCGGCGGCCTGATCCATCTCGTGCTCGTCGAGACCGCTCAGGCTCTCGTCGGCGAGCAGCAGCTTGGGATCGGTGGCGAGGGCCTTGGCCAGCTCGAGCTTCTTGAGCGCCGCCGCCCCCAGCCCGTCCACGCTGGCCCCGCGGTCGATGGGCAGGCCGACCAGCCCGAGCGCGCGCTCGGCCGCCTCGAACGCCTGCCGGCGCGAGGTGCGGCCCCGGCCGAAGAAACCGGCGAGGGCCACGTTCTCCAGGATGGAGAGGCGACGGAACGGCCGCGGGATCTGGAAAGTGCGGCCGATCCCGAGGTTGATGATCCGGTGCGGGGCCTGCCCCGCGATCTCTCGCCCCTCGAAGCGGATCGAGCCCCCGCTGGGCCTGAGCGTGCCCGAGAGCAGGTTGAAGATCGTGCTCTTGCCGGAGCCGTTGGGCCCGATGAGCCCGAGGATCTCCCCCTGCGTGACCGTGAACGAGACCTCGTTCACGGCCGTGAAGCCGCCGAAGCGCTTGGACAGCCCCTCGACGGTCAGCACGGCCGGGTCACCCGACGGGCCCGCCCCACTCCCTAGTTGGCCGCGTAGGGCGAGGAGGACGGCAACGGCAGCACGGGCTCGCGGAGCTGGAGGCTCTTGGGCCACACCACGTACGGCTTGTCGTCCACGTACTGAATGATCACCGGGAAGGCGCGGTCGTTCTGCCCGGCCATCGCGGCGGCCTCGGGCTCGAACTTCACCCCGAAGCCCAGCATGGTGCCGCCCTCGGGCAGATTCACCTCTAGCGCGGCCTTGCGGAGGGCGTCCGCGTCGACGCCGCCGTACTTCTTGATCGCGCGCGGCAGCACCTCGGTCAAGAACACGTAGGTGTTGGACGCCGCCATGCCCACGTGGGCCGACCGGATAGTGGTCCCCGGCCGCGCCTTCTCGTACTCGTCGCCCACCATCTTGATCAGGGGCACGAGCTCGGGCTTGAGCGCCGCCGGATTGGCGAGCCAGATCGAGATCGGATCCACGTTGAAGAAATAGTTCACGTCCTTGCCGAGCGCTTCCTTCAGCTTGTCGTAGACGCCGTAGCCGGCCCCGTGGCCGACCAGCGCGCTGAAGCGCAGCCCCAGCTCCCGCGACTGCCGCAGGAAGAGCGAGATGTCGGGGTTGTACCCGGTGTGGAAGATCACGTCCGGGCGAGCGCGCTTCAGCTTGGTCACGAGCGAGGCCAGATCGGGCGCGGTCGCCGAGTAGCCCTCCTTCAGCACCAGGTTGAAGCCCGCCTTCTTGGCCCCCTCCTCGTTGCCCTTGGACACGTCGACTCCGTAGGCGCCGTCCTCGTGGATGATCGCCACCCGGAGATCCTTGGGCTCCTTCCCGAACTTGGCCTTCGCATTCTGGGCGATGAAGTCGGTGGACATCAGCCCGAACTGCCGGCCGCTCGGCTGCACCCGGAACACGTACTTGAGGTGACGGTTCTCGAGGACCGCCGAGGAGATGCAGGTGGTGATCCACATGAACTTGTGGAGCTGCTCGACGCGCGCGGCCGCGGGCACGCACTGGGCCGAGGAGTAGAAGCCGAGCAGCATGTCCACCTTCTCCTGCTCGATGAGGCGTATCGCCTCGTTGATGGCGACGTCGGGCTTGGATTGCGCGTCGGCGTAGACCGCCTCGAGCTGGTAGCCTTCCACCCCACCCTTCTTGGCGAAGTAGTCGATCATGATCTTGGCCCCGAGCGCGTGCAGATCGGAGCCGCCCCCCGCCAGGGGACCGGTGTAGTCGAAGACGACCCCGATCTTGAGCTTCTTGGCCTGGGCGTGAGCATCGCGGACGGGCAAGCCACCCGTCAGGAGCAGGGCGGCGACGAGCCCGGACACGAGGAGAGTCCACACGGTCGAGCGGCGCAGGAGCATGAGTGTCCTCCCAATCGGCAATGGTCGGGATCGGAGCGTGCGCGGCATTACAGACTGGCGGGCCCCGGTTGTCAAGAGTCCGCCCGGCCGCGCTAGCGCAGCACGCCGGCTCCCTGCAGGGCCCGCCGGATCGCGTCGGCCTGCGCGGCCGACGTCGCGGGCATGGGGGCCCGCGGCACGCCCGCGGGCCGGCCCATCAGGGCCTGGCAGTGCTTGACGTTGGCGGGCAGGTTGTCGTGGGCAATCGCGTTCCAGACCGGCAGCAGGCGCTCGTGGAGCGCGAGGGCCTGCTTGTGGTCGCCCCCCTGCACCGCCTCCCAGAGCTGCACGCAGAGGGTGGGCACCGCGGTGAGGATCGCGGCGATCGCGCCGTGGGCGCCGAGGGCGAAGGACGGATAGAGCAGCGCGTCCACCGCGCTCATCACCCGGGCCCGGTCGCCCACCAGCAGCAGCAGGTCGGCCAGCAGCTTCATGTCGCCCGCGCTCTGCTTGACTCCGATCACCCCGGGCACCGCGTCGATGATGCGGGCGAGGAGCTGCGGCGAGAGATAGGTCCAGGGCACCACGTTGTAGA
>Ga0335085_10010987_pt1 | contig 13467 bp, 11 predicted proteins | sample Lox_Sample_45_FD_206712 | JGI IMG/M metagenome (GOLD analysis project Ga0335085, IMG submission 206712) | Soil microbial communities from Loxahatchee National Wildlife Refuge, Florida, United States - Lox_Sample_4.5 | ecosystem: Environmental > Terrestrial > Soil > Wetlands | place: USA...
CGTGCACGGCGGCGGCAAGGCGATCACCCGGGCGATGGATGCCGCGAACCTGAATGCCACGTTCGTCAACGGCCTGCGGGTGACCGACGAGGCGGCCATGGCGGTCGTCAAGAAGACGCTCAATGAGGTGGTGAATCAGGAGGTGTGCGACGCCATTGCCACGGCGAAAGCCCGCCCCAAGAGCATGCCCGGCGACACGGTGCTCGTCTGCCAGAAGCTGACGGCGGACGACGACGGCAACGCCGTCGATCTGGGCTATGTGGGCGAGGTCACCGAGGTGAAGGTGAAGCTCATCAAGAAGGAGATCGCCGACGGATTCGTCCCGGTGATTTCGCCCGTCGCCGAGGGGTTCGACGGCAAGGCCTACAACGTGAACGCGGATCTGGTGGCCGGCCGGGTCGCCAGCGCCCTGCGCGCCCGCCGGCTCGTCTACATGAGCGACGTGCCCGGCCTGCTCGGCAATCCGGCCGATCCCGATTCGCTCATCTCCACGCTCAAGATCAGCCAGGTCGACGACCTGAAGAAGCGCGGCATCATTGGCAAGGGCATGCGCCCGAAGGTGGCCAGCGCCATCCTCGCGCTGCAGGAGGGCGTGCAGCGCGTGCACTTCATCGACGGACGCCTGCCGCACAGCTTGCTGCTGGAGATTTTCACTGACAAAGGCATCGGAACCGAGATCGTCACCGGCTGATCTCATGCCGATGCCGACAGCGGGCCCGCGGTCAGTCGACCGCGCCGGAGCGCCCGGCTCCGCGCGCCCCGCCAGCACCCGGCACGAGCGTCCCACTTCATCCGCCTCCATGCAACCGACCATCATCCGCACGAGTACGGCCGAAATCTACGACACCTACGTGGTGAAGAGCTACGCGCGTCCCGACCTCACGCTGGTGCGCGGCCGCGGCTGCTCCGTGTGGGACGACACGGGCCGCGAGTACCTCGATTTCACGTCGGGCATCGCGGTCAGCGCGCTCGGGCACTGTCATCCGGTCTGGGTCGAGGCGGTGCGCCGGCAGGCCGGCGAGTTCGTGCATGCGAGCAACCTGTTTCGGAACCCGCTGCAGGCGGAGCTGGCGCGGCAGCTGGTGCTGCGCACCGGCCCGGGCCGCGCGTTCTTCTGCAACAGCGGCGCCGAAGCCAACGAGGCGCTGATCAAGCTCGCGCGGCTGCACGGGATGAAGAAGGCCGGGGGCGAGGAAGGGCGCTGCTTCAAGATCGTCTGCGCGAAGAATGCCTTTCACGGCCGCACCTTCGGCGGCATGAGCGCCACCCCGCAGGAGAAGATCCAGAAGGGTTTCGGTCCGCTCGTGCCCGGCTTTTCGTTCGGGGAACTGAACAATCTCCGGAGTTTCGCCGACCTGATCGACGACCAGACCAGCGCCATCTTTGTCGAAACCATCCAGGGCGAAAGCGGCATCAATCCGTGCACCGACGAGTTCCTCGCCGGCTTGCGCCACCTGTGCGACCAGCACGGGCTCCTGCTGCTGCTCGATGAGGTGCAGTGCGGCGTGGGACGCACCGGCCGGTTCTTCGCGTTCGAACACGCGGGCATCCTCCCCGACGCCGTCGGCATGGCGAAGGGTCTGGGCGGAGGGTTTCCCATCGGCGCGGTGTGGATTCGCGAGAATGCCGCCGGTTATTTCCACCCCGGCTCGCACGGCACGACGTTTGGCGGGACTCCGCTGGCCTGCGCGGCGGCGCTGGCGGTACTTCAGGTGATCGACCGGGAGAAGCTGCTGGAGAACGTGACCGCCAACAGCGGCCCGTGGCTCAGGCAACTCGAGCAGCTGGCGGCGGACTTTCCGCAGCAGCTCAAGGCTGTCCGCGGCCGGGGTTACCTGATCGGCCTGCAGATGGCGTCGAATCCGTCCCCATTTCAGAAGGCGCTGCGCGACGCCGGTCTGCTCGCACCCACCGCCGGCAACAATGTCATCCGCCTCCTGCCGCCGCTGATCGCCAAGAGCGCCGAACTGGACCGCTCGGTGGAGATCATCCGCCGCGTGCTCACGGACAAGGCGTGAGCGCGGGGAATTCCGCGGTGCGCGCCCGGAGGAATCGATTCCGGGAACGCGCCCAGGGGCGCTCCCGCTTGCAACCGCTTGGTCAGTGGTGGCTTAGTTTTGTCTGGCCGCACCGGGCCCGGCACTGTAGAAGCAACCCTTTTCCCCATGAAGCACTTCCTCAAAGAGACGGATTTCGCGCCGTCCGAGGTGGCGGAAGTTTTCAGGCTCGCGCGGGAATTCAAGCGGACGCGCGGTGCCAGCGTCCCGAAGAACCGGGTGCTCGCTGGACAGACGTGGGCCTTGATCTTCTCCAAGGCCAGCACCCGCACACGGGTGTCCTTCGAGGTGGGCATCCATGAACTGGGCGGGCACGCGATTTTTCTGAACAAGAACGACATCCACCTCGGGCGCAGCGAGTCGCTGGCCGATACCGCCCGGGTATTATCGCGCTTTGTGCACGGCTTGGTGGTGCGTACCTTCGCGCAGGGCGATGTCGAGGAACTCGCCCGCTTCGGCAGCATCCCGGTGATCAACGCCCTCACCGATCTCCTGCATCCGTGTCAGGTTTACACGGATGCGTTCACGGCCGCGGAACGATGGACCGGACCCCGCGGCGATCTGGCGGCCTCCCTGCGCGGCCGCAAGATCGCGTTTCTGGGCGATACCCGCTTCAACATGGCCAATTCGTGGATCCTGGGCTCCGCCCTGTTTGGCATGAGAGTCGTGCTGGCGGGGCCGGAGGGTTTCCAGCCCGGAGCACAGATCGGGGCCCTGCTCAAGGCTGAAGGGTTGCCCAGCGTCTACGAATTCACCACCGACCCGCACCGGGCCGTGGAAGGGGCCGACATCGTCTACACCGACGTGTGGGCCAGCATGGGCCAGGAAGGGGAGGCCACGCAGCGCATCCGCCAGATGCGGCCCTACACCGTGACTTCGAGGTTGTTCGCCACAGCGAAGCCCGACGCGCTCTTCATGCACTGCCTGCCGGCCCATCCGGGCGAGGAGGTCGAGCAGGCGGTTCTCGAGAATCCGCGTTCGATCGTCTTCGATCAGGCGGAGAATCGCCTGCACGTCCAAAAGGCGATTCTCGCCGTGCTCGCGCGGCAGCCGCGGCGGTGACGATTCCCGCGTGGCGCCCGACCGGCCTATTTCTGGAGGATATAGGTCAGACGGCTGCCATTCTTGACCAGATTCCCGGACGAGAGGTTGCCGTTGTCCATTTCCTTGTCGATGGCCAGCACCTGGTCCTCGTCGACAGTCACATCCGTGACGGAGATGCCCGCAGTGACGCCATTGGTCTTGTAGTCCCAGTTCCAACGGCCTCCCAGCGCGCAGTCCTGCGCCCAGTCGGCATCGCGGAGTTCGCCGGACATCCCGGTGGGCACGGCGCCGCTCGCGGCACTCGGCGGCCACCGGCCATTCTTCATCGCGTAGGTCTCAAAGGCTTGGGCGAAGGTGTGGACATCGTGGATGAATCGCTGGCTCTTCGCGTTGCGCCGGAAATGACCAAACGTGGGGACGGCGATGGCGGCGAGGATGCCGACGATCACGACAACGACCATTATCTCGACAAGTGTGAACGCTGGATCAGGACCCTCCGGCCCTGACCGGCTACGGGACCTCATGATTGAAAGTTAATGGGAATGAAGAATGATATTCGAAACGCCATTGATTTACCTTAAGCCCTCGGCTGAGGCAAATCCCCTACCGTCAAAAAACCGTGAAATGCCCCGATATCGGCCTCGGTAGGAGGTGGCTGACGGCGCGAATCGGTGACGGTCCAACTCGTATCAGGGCACGCGGGTGGGTGCGCTGGGAGGAGCCGCATAGATCAGGTGGGGCGCACCGTAAGTGAGAGCGCGCACGCGGCTTGGCGCGCTGGCGACCGCGGACTTCATCGATTCCCGCCGGGAACGCGTCATGTTTTTCCTTTGCGCGCCGGGCGCTTTGCCCAACACTCGCCCACCCATGAAAATCGTCCTCGCTTACTCAGGGGGGCTCGACACCTCGGTCATCGTTAAATGGCTCAAGGAGTCCTACGACGCGGAAATCATCACTTTTTCCGCGGACATCGGGCAGGAGGAGGAATTGAAAGGGTTGGCGGCGAAGGCCCGCAAGACCGGAGCCTCGAAGCACTACACGCTGGACTTGGTCGAGGAGTTTGCCCGCGATTTTGTCTATCCGATGATGCGGGCCGACGCCGTCTATGAAGGCCAGTACCATCTCGGGACCTCGATCGCGCGGCCGCTCATCGCGAAGGCGCAGATCGAAATCGCCAGAAGGGAAGGGGCGGACACGGTGGCGCACGGGGCGACCGGGAAGGGCAACGACCAATGCCGCTTTGAGTTCACGTACATGGCCCTGGCGCCTCATTTGGCCATCATCTCGCCGTGGAAGCTCGACGCCTTCCGGGCGAGGTTTCCGGGCCGCGCCGAGATGATTGCCTACTGCCGCAAACACCGGATTCCCGTCGCGGCGTCGCCCAAGAAGCCCTACTCAATGGATCGAAACCTCCTGCACATTTCCTATGAGGCCGGCATCCTCGAGGACCCGTGGTTCGATCCGAGCGCGAAGGCCAACAAGAGCATGTTCAAGCTGTCCGCGGCGCCCGAGGATGCGCCAGACCGGCCGGAGCACGTGACGCTCGATTTTGCGCACGGCGACTGCGTGGCGGTCAACGGCCGGAGATTGACGCCGGCCGGCGTGCTCCGAACGCTGAACCGACTGGGAGGCAGGCACGGCATCGGCCGGGTGGACTTGGTCGAGAACCGCTTTGTCGGCATGAAATCGCGCGGGGTTTACGAGACGCCTGGAGGCACGATCCTCGCGCACGCGCACCGGCAGATCGAATCGCTCACGATGGATCGGGAGGTCATGCATCTGCGCGACTCCCTCATTCCGAAGTACGCCGAGCTCGTCTACTATGGCTTCTGGTTCGCCCCCGAACGCGAGTGCCTGCAGGCGCTGGTGGACGAAGGCCAGAAGTTCGTGACCGGCACGGTGCGGCTCAAGCTCTACAAGGGCAATGTGATCACCTGCGGCCGCAAATCGAAGTATTCGCTCTACGATCCGCGCATCGCCTCGATGGAGGGCGTCCGGAGCGCCTACAACCAGAACGATGCCGCGGGTTTCATTCGGATCAACGGGCTGCGCCTCCGCGCGCGCCGCGCCGCCCAAGGCGGGCCCAGGCTCTGAGACTCCAACCGCGCGCCCTCCGCGCCTCCCGGATCCCATGGACAGAGTCCGCCTCGGTATCGCCGGTCTGGGCAACATGGGGACCCTGCATGTCAACAGCGTCCGCGCCGGCAAGATCAGCCGCCTCGAGCTCGCCGCGATCTGCGACGCCAATCTCGCCCGACGGGAGCAGTTTCCGGGCATTCCCAGTTTTGCTACGGCCGACGCGATGATCGCCTCGGGCCTTATCGACGCCCTGCTCATTGCGACGCCGCACTACTCGCATACTCCCCTGGGCATCGCCGGGCTCAAGGCCGGCCTGCACGTCCTGGTGGAGAAGCCCATTTCTGTCCACAAGGCCGATTGCGAGCGGCTGATCGCCGCGCATCAGGACGAACGGCAGGTCTTCGCGGCAATGTTCAACCAGCGCACCGATCCCGCCTACCGCCGGATCCGCGCTCTCGTTCAGGACGGGGGGCTCGGGGAAATCCGCCGGGTCAACTGGATCATCACCAACTGGTATCGCACCGCGGCCTACTATGCCTCCAGCGGCTGGCGGGCCACCTGGGAGGGCGAGGGCGGCGGGGTGCTGCTCAATCAGTGCCCCCACAATCTCGACCTGCTGCAGTGGATGCTCGGCCTGCCCGTCCGCGTGCGCGCCTTCTGCCAGTTCGGCCGGTATCACGACATCGAAGTGGAGGACGACGTCACCGCGTACCTGGAATTCGCCAACGGAGCGACCGGGGTCTTCATCGCGTCCACCGGCGAGGCGCCGGGCACCAGCCGCCTCGAAATCACGGCCGAGGGCGGCCGCATCGTGTATGAGCGCGATGAACTCCGCTTCGCGCGCAACGCCGTGCCGATGTCCGCGTTCAGCCGCAGCTCGCCGCAGCCGTTCGCCCAGCCCGAATGCGCGGAGACGGTGGAGCCGGTGCCTGACCATGGCGGGCAGCACAATGAGATACTGCAAAACTTTGCCGACGCCGTGCTCGAAGGACGGCCGCTGATTGCGCCGGCGCGCGAGGGGATCCGTTCGGTCGAACTGGCCAACGCCATGCTGCTTTCCGCGTGGCTCGATCAAACGGTCGACCTGCCGCTCGATGGCGCGCGTTTTGAGCGACTGCTCCGGCAGCGCGCCCGGAAATCCCCCCGCGCCCAACGCGTGATCACCGCGGCGGCGGCCGTGGACTTGGCGAAATCATTCAATCGATGACCATCGGCGGACCCCGCGAAGCGGCGGCCGCCGGCCAACCCCTTTCCTCATGAAACTGTCCCAAGTCGCCGCCCAGCTCTACACCGTCCGCGATTTCTGCCAGACCGCCGCCGGGCTCGCCGCCGCGGCGCGGAAGATCCGCGCCATCGGCTACCCCGCCGTGCAGCTCAGCGGACAGGGCCCCATCCCCGAGGAGGAGATCGCCCGGATCATGGCCGGCGAAGGCCTGGCGATCTGCGCGACGCACGAACCCGCCCTGGTAATCCTTGACCAGACGGAAAAAGCCATCGCGAGCCTGCACAAACTCGGCTGCCGGCTCACGGCCTACCCCTGGCCCCAGGGCATCGACTTCACGGATGCCCGCAGCATCACGACGCTCGTGCGCAAGCTCGACGCCGCCGGCGCCCGGTTCCGCGCGGCCGGCCTCACTCTGGGCTACCACAACCACGACCTTGAGTTCCTGAAATTCCAGGGCGCGCCGGTGCTGGAATATATCTACGACCACACCGATCCGCGCCATCTCGTCGCGGAGCTCGACACCTATTGGGTGCACTACGGTGGGGGCGACTGCGTGGAGTGGTGCCAGCGGCTGCGCGGGCGCCTGCCGTTCATCCATCTCAAGGACTACGCCATCACGCCGGAACGCCGGCCCGTCTTCAGCGAGATCGGCTCCGGCACGCTGCCGTTCCGACGGATCATCGACGAGGCGGAACTGTCCGGCTGCGCATGGTTTATTGTTGAACAGGACACGTGTCCGCGTGATCCTTTCGAGTCTCTTCAGATCAGCTTCGATTACCTCAAAACCCATCTCGCCGCCTAAGGCGGCCGCCCGCCATGTCGTACGCCAATCCCTTCCTCCCCTACGATTTCCTCCTGACGACCCGTCTGGCGCGCACGCTCTACTTCGAGCATGCGGTGCCCCAGCCGATCTTCGATTATCACTGCCATCTGCCGGTCGAGGAGATCGCCGCCAATCGCCGCTTCGAAAACCTGACCAAGATCTGGCTCGCCGGCGATCACTACAAATGGCGCGCCATGCGGGCCAACGGCGTGCCGGAAGATCTCATCACCGGCGCCGCCTCCAGCGATTATGACAAGTTTCTGGCCTACGCGCGGACCGTGCCGCACACGCTGCGCAATCCGCTGCACCACTGGTCCCACCTGGAACTGCGCCGCTACTTCAACATCGATCTGCTCATCAACGAGCAGAACGCCCCGAAGATCTGGAAGCTGGCCAATGCCAAACTGGAGAAGTCCGCGCTGTCCGTGCATGGCATCCTCGCGAAGTTCAAGGTGGCCGTGGTCTGCACGACCGACGATCCCGCCGACGATCTGGTCCACCACCAGGCAATCAAAAGATCCGGCCTGGCCACGCGCGTCTATCCCGCCTTCCGGCCCGACAAGGCGCTCCTGGTCAACCACCCTGAAGTCTTCAACGGGTGGTGCGACCGGTTGGGCGCGCAGGCCAACATCGACGTGAAAGACCTCGCGAGCCTGCTCGCGGCCCTCAAACAGCGCCACGATTTCTTCCACTCGCTCGGCGCGCGCGTGTCGGACCACGGCATGGATTACGTTCCCGCCGAGGAGTGCACCGAGCGCGAGGCCGCCGGCATCTTCGGTCGGGCCCGCGACGGCACCGCCGCCGCGCCCGAGCAATGGGCGAAGTTCGCCTCCTTCATGATGCTCTTCTTCGGCCGGCTCGACGCTGAACGCGGCTGGGCCAAGCAGCTGCACCTCGGCGCGCTGCGCAACAACAACAGCCGCCTGCTCAAACGGCTCGGCGCCGACTCCGGCGTCGATTCCATCGGCGACTTTCCGCAGGCGGTCTCGCTGGCCCGCTACCTCAACCGGCTCGACGCCGAGGGCAAGCTGCCGCGCATCATCCTCTACAACGTCAACCCCGCCGACAACTACGTCTTCGCCACCATGGCCGGCAACTTCCATGATGGCGTCATCCCGGGCAAAATCCAGTTTGGCAGCGGTTGGTGGTTCCTCGACCAGCGGGAGGGCATGGAGTGGCAGATCAACGCGCTCTCCAACATCGGCCTGCTCAGCCGGTTTGTCGGCATGCTCACCGACTCGCGCAGCTTCCTCAGCTACGTCCGCCATGAATACTTCCGCCGGGTGCTCTGCGGCATGCTGGGCGCGGATGTCGAGGCCGGGCTCATCCCGGGCGACCGCCGGGCGCTGGGTGAACTCGTGGAAAACGTCTGCTTTAAGAACGCGGTCACCTATTTCGGCATGGAGGTCGGAGAGGTTTAGTCCGGGGTGGGCCTTGCGCGTCCGGATCCGGGCCGCCGATCCAAGCCGGCCGGCTCACTCCATTCCCGTCACCCGGCTGCGCCGTTCGAGCAACACGGTGTCCCGCCAGCGGCCGGCCAGCGGTCCGTAGCGCATGCGGCCGATGCGTTCGCGCCGGCCAACGATGCGAAAGCCGTGCTTCCGCTGGAGGCCGACGCTGGCCTCGTTCTCCGGAAACGTCGACGATTGCAGGGTCCAGACACCGTGGGCTTCCGCCACCCGCACGAGCGCGCCGAGGAGCGCGTTCCCCACACCCTGGCCGCGGTGGCTCGCCGCGACGTAGAAGCTGACCTCGGCCACTCCGGCGTAGACCCGACGCGCCGACACCGGCGACAGGACGGCCCAGCCGGCGAGGGTGCCGGCGCCGTCGCGCGCGACGAGGCTGCATTCGGCCAGGCGGCTCTTGATGAAATCCTCCCAGGTGTCCGGCGGTGCGGACTCGAAGGTGGCATGGCCGGTGTCGATGCCCTCCTGGTAGATGCGCCGCACGTGCGGCCAGTCAGCGGCAGTCATCGATTCAAGGCGGAGCGGGTCCATGCGGGCGGATGCAAGCTGACGCGGGCGCGCCAGGCAAACCCGTTGCGCCAAAATCGGCACGGCCGGCGCCTGGCGCCGGCCGTGCGGGGAGACACTGGAGAACAGGATCGCCGGCTAGAACAAGGCCTTGGCGGCGACGCCCACCGCCGTGATCGGGCCTTGGTCGCTGAGACTGTCGACGGCGCGGTCGACCTTGCGCAGCGTGCCTTGCGCGTCGCGATAGAGCGAGTCGTCGCCGATCAGCTTGCCGAGGGAGCCCTGGCCGCTGTTGAGCTTGTCGGAGAGTTCGCGGAGATTCTTTGCCGTCAGCTTGATTTCGTTCCCGGTCTGTTCGTCATAGAGGAGCGTGGCCAGGGCGCCCTTGCCCGCCTTGACCTGGTCGACGAGGGACTGGGCGCTGGACACGAAGGTCCGCGCGTCCGTCGCCGCGGCCTTGATCTGGTCTACCGACGCCAGCAGCTCGTCATGCAGCCGCGGGTCGTTGACGAGGCGGCCGAGGGTGCCCTCGCCGCCGCGGATCTTGGCGGTGATCTCCTGCAGGTTGGAGACGGTCTCGGAGAATTTCGGCCCGTTGTCCGTGACGAGCTTGTCGACCTTGGCGAAAAGGTTGCCCCCCTGGCCGCCGCTCAAAGTCTTGCCGATCTCGCCCACCACCTGTTCCAGGCGGTCGCCCAGCGAGCCGAGCTTGGCGATCACCTCGTTCATATCGACCGTGTCGCGGGTCTTGATTTCAGCGCCGGGTTCAAGGCGGGGCGCGTCGGGCGAGCCGACGGTGACCTCGAGATGGTTGGTGCCCAGCAGGCTGGATTGGGCGACTACCGCGACGGCGTCGCGGGCGATCCGCACGTTGGGCTCGATCGAGAGCACCGCTTCCGCCTGGCGGCCGACGAGGCGGGTCTGAGTCACCGCGCCCACCCGGACGCCGGCGATCAGCACGTCGTCGCCCTTGAGGAGCCCCTTGAGGTTGTCGAAGCGGGCGGTGAGCGTGTAGCCCTTGGCTTTGAACACGCGGCCGCCGCTGAGCGACTCGAAGGTCACCCAGAGGAGGGCGAGTCCCAGCAGGAAGAACAGGCCGACGCGAATGGTCTGCATGCGGTTATTCATAGTCGTTCTCCAGTTGTCGGAATCGGGGATGCTTAAGGTCGATGGTCGGATTGAGGAAGTTGGCGATGGCCGGGTCGGTGGTCTGCCGGAATTCGGCGGGCTTGCCGATGGCGCGAATGCGTCCGTCCATGAGCACGGCCATGCGGTCCGCGATCCCGAGGGCGAGATCGCGGTCGTGGGAGACCACGATCGAGGTGACGGCGGTGTGATCGCGCATCGTGGCGATAATCTCGGCGATCGTGGCGGACATGACGGGGTCGAGTTCCGAGGTCGGCTCGTCGTAGAGGAGCAACTCGGGTTCCATCACCAAGGCGCGCGCGATCGCCACGCGTTTCCTCATGCCGCCGGACAGTTCGCCGGGGAATTTGTCGGCCGCCTTCTCGAGGGAGAGAATCTGCAGCGCGCGCATCACCCGTTCGCGAATGCCCGCCTCGTTGCAGAGCCGGTGCTCACGCGGGTAGAGCGCGAGGTTGTCATAGGCCGTCAACGAGTTGAACAGCGCGCCGGCCTGGAAGACGAGGGCGAGGTGGACGCGCTCGCGCGTCTTGGGATCGGAGGCGTCGTGATCGCCGATGAGCACGCGGCCGCTGGTGGGCTGTTCCAGTCCGGCGACGTGCTTGAGCAACACACTTTTGCCGGAGCCGCTGGGACCCATGATGACAAAGATCTCGCCCGGGCGCACCTCCAGACTGACGTTCTTGAGGACGGCCAGGCGATCGAAGCTCTTGTTGAGCTTGTCGAGGGTGACGCCGAAGGTCTTGCCGACGAAGGGAGTGGCGGAATAGTCAGCCATGGCGGGTCAGAGGAGAGCCTTGGTGACGAAATAATCGAGCACCAGGATGAGGATGAGCGAGATCACGACGGCGCGCGTGACGGCCGCGCCGATCTCGCGCGGGCCGCCGCGGGTGCTGAGCCCGGTGTTGCAGCAGACCAGCACGACCGCGAAGCCGAACACCTCGGCTTTGATCAAGCCGTCCCAAATGTCCTTCATCTCCATGAAACGCTTGAGCGTGGCGAAGTAGGAATCGGGTTCGACCGAGATGAAGCCGGTGTACTTGCAGATGAGGGCACCGCCGTACCACCCGCAGAGATTGGCGACCGTCGTCAGCACGGGCATCATGACCAGCACCGCGGCCAGCCGTGGCAGCACGAGGATGCGCTCCGGCGGAATGTTCATGGTCACGAGCGCGTCGACCTCCTGGTATACCTTCATCGAGGCCAGCTCCGCGGTGATCGCGGAGCCGACCCGGCCCGTGACCAGGATCGCCACCATCACGGGGCCGAGTTCCCGCGCCATGGACAGGCCGACCAGCGACCCGATGAACTGTTTGGCGCCGAAATTCGACATGCTGTAGCCGCTCTGCAGCGCGAGGACACTGCCGATGAAGAAGCTGAGGATCGTAACGATCGGCATCGTGGAGTAGCCGATCTGGTAACATTGATCGATGAAGCGCGGGAACTGCCGCGGCAGCGTGTTGAGGTAGCGGCCCGAGCGGACCGCCAGCAGCACCGTGTTGCCGATGCCTTCGAGAATGGCGTGGAGTTGTTTCATGGCGCGTCAGCCGGTGCAGCCTTCTTAGCCGGTTTGGTGAAAAAATCGAACAGGAAGAGCCTCCAGGCGCGGTCGCCCGGGCCGCGCTTCAGGCCGATCAAGCCGCCGGCGAGCGCGATGCGGCGGCGCCCGGGCCCGCTCTCGACGCCCAGCAGCGGACCGAGATGAAACTCGCGGCGGCCCGGCGCGCGCCGCCAGGTGACGGCATCCCAGAGCAACGAACCCCGGACGTCGTCCGCGGCGCGGCGGTCCAGGCGGTAGAGGGCGAAGAGCGGGGAGTAGGCGAGGCGCACGGGTTCGTTGTCCTGAAAGAAAACCTCGAGCGGACTGAGCACTTGGAGTTGGCGGTGGCCGGCGCCGTTGTCCCAGTAGCTGAACAGCGGCCACAGGTGGGTCTTCTGCGCGTGAGCGGCCACCGGATTCGCCGTGCTCCGCTGCCGCAGCGACCAGTAAAGGAAATAGAGAAACTGCGTCTTGGTCTGCGCCAGGCCGTCATCGTTCCACTTCTCCTCGCGAAACAGCGGCCACAGCACCCAGTGCTTGTCGTCACCCCCGACGACGGAGTGGGTGTAGAAGGGCGCCCAGCGGTCGATGCGGCGATCGTCGCCGCGACCCTGGACGAACAGCGGCCAGAACCAACGGGTTTCGTCGTAGCGGCGCGGCGCCGTCCGGTGCGTGTAGCCGAAGAAAGGCCACAGGTAGGTCTCGCTGCGGGCGTCGGCGCTCTCGTCCCGCGCGTAAAAGGGCAGGACGCCGAGCGCCACGTCCGGCTTTGGCGCCCACAGCTTTTCCTCATTCCGATAGATGAGCGGCCAGAGGAAATACTGTTCGCGGTACGCCCCCGCCTTGGCGCGCCAGCCCCACAGGGGCCACACGGTGAAGCCGCGGTTGCCGTCGCCTTTGAGCACCTTGATGATGGGCCACGGCGCTGTCGTGGTGGTCACGCCGTTGCGTTCGAACCGCCCGTAGAGCGGAAAGAGGGTCCATGAGATTCGGTCGTCGCCGAATCGGTTGATGACGGTTCCCTGCAAGGGAAACACGGCGTGGTAGGAAGTGGCTGGATCGCCCGTGGCGCGGGAGAAGTAGAACGGCCAGAGGTCGAAGCTCCTTGGGCCGGGGGTTGCCGGATCACGGGGTCCCTCCTTATTCACCAGACTGAGCAGGCTCCAGCGGTGGTCAGCGGCGTTTTCCCGATGGGTGAGCAACGGATAAAGGAAATCGCTCTCGGTGGTGCGCCCCGCCGCATCCTGTTGACGGACATAGAAAGGGCGAAACCCGCCGGCCCGGCTGCCATCCGGGCGCTCCAGGCTGAAGAACAGCGGCCCTCCGCCCTGCCACGCCACGACGCGGCCGGAATCCGTCTTTCCGGCGTCACGCTGCTCCACCTTGATCGGCCAGAAATTGTTCTCCCCGGCGCCGGCCGGCCGAGAGCAAAGGGCCGTCAGACCGAGGAAGGCGATGAGCCGAAAGGCAGGCATGAATTGTAGTTTGAACAAAAAAAGACACGACAACCGCGCCGGACCGGGCGGAGAGTCGGCAACCGCCTGATCCAGCGTATTTAAGATTGTCAGATAATGGACCTGTTC
>Ga0335085_10010988_pt1 | contig 13466 bp, 11 predicted proteins | sample Lox_Sample_45_FD_206712 | JGI IMG/M metagenome (GOLD analysis project Ga0335085, IMG submission 206712) | Soil microbial communities from Loxahatchee National Wildlife Refuge, Florida, United States - Lox_Sample_4.5 | ecosystem: Environmental > Terrestrial > Soil > Wetlands | place: USA...
CGAGACGTTGAAGCTCGCCTGCAACGACGGTGCGGCGATCAATTCATCGACAACGAGTTCAAGCACGCGATGGTCGAGGAGTCGCACCAGCCCGAGACGCTCGGCCACCGGGACGATGTCGCTTGCCGCGATCAAGCCGCCGTCGGCACGCCGGATGCGCATCAGGCACTCATAGAATGCAGGTTGCCGGTCCATGGCTTTGGCCACGGTCTCGTAGGCGATAAAAATGCGCCGCTCATTGAGCGCGGCGACGATCTCGTCGGTAGCGCGCACATTGTCGCGGCGCAGCGCTTCGCGTTCGATGTTGGGCTGGTAGGCGAGGAATGAGCCTCGCCGCTTGGTTTTGGCGGTGTCGAGCGTTTCCTGCGCGCGCGCCAAAACCTCGGCGAGACTTCTCGCGTGGCGGGGCGCAGTGACGCCGCCGATGGTGATCGTGACCGCGATTGAGCCCGCGCTGGTCGGGATCATCTCGTCGCGAATCCCGGCGAGGAGACGGTCGCCGGCAATCGCCAGATCGTCGGGTGTGCAATCGCGCAGCACCAAGCCGAATTTGTTGCCCGAATACCGGCCCAATGTGTCCTTGCCCCGCATCCGGGTGCGAATGCGTTTGGCGACCGCGGCAATCACCTGATCGGCCACGTCGAAGCCATAGGATTCGTTGATGCGCGAAAGACTGTCGATCGCGACCAACATGAAACCGCAGGACGAACGAGACCGCAACGCATCGTCGATGGTGTCTTCGAGGACCTGATTGAGATGGTGACGGTTCAATTCGCCGGTGAGCCCGTCGCAGCGTGCCAGGAAACTCAGCCGCTGTTCGTACTCATAGCGTTCGTTGATGACACGCACGATGCCGTGCGCGCGCTCCGCCCGGCCGTCGGCGCCGGCAAACCAGCGGCCGGAGTCCTCGACCCAGAGCCTTGTTTCGGAGCCGGGCTGCGGCCGGATGCAATATTGAATCTGGTAGCCGACGCCATGGCCTTCGTCGCGCCGGCCCGATCGCGTGACGGCGTCAAAGCGCGCCTGCGCGTTCTCGGGTTCGAGATAGTGTGCGTAGCCGCATCCGGTCGAGATCGAAGCAATATCTGAAATGAGCAGAACACTTGCGGCGTTCATGCCCCACGACAGTGCATCGCTCGCGATGTGCCACGCGTAAGGCACTTCGCCGACCGAGGCGAGGATTTGCGCGGCATCGATCGTTGACGGCGTCGTCGTTGGCGCTGGCTCACCGTTCACATTGCCGGCATCGGAAGGTCTGTGCGGGAGCGAATCTTGCGGACCGTCGTTGTTCAAGGTCGCCTCAATTCGGGATCGATGCAGTCCGCGACGGGCGATGGCAGACGGCTTTCGCGCCGCAAAGCTAGCGATCGGACCCTAAGATTTCGCAAAATCCCGCACGCGGCCTGGATTGCCAGCGATGACGTGGCACATGGCTTGCGAGCTCCCGGCTAGAGGCCACACAGTGTCCCGTTTTGGGACAGGGAGTGCACGTGAACCGAGCCGTCGTTGCGTTGCTCACGTTTGATCAGGACGCCGCGACCCATCGAGGCAACGTGGTCGCGTATGCAACTTGCCGTCCGCGCGCCGACTTCCTCGCCCAGCTTGTTGCGACGTCCGCGCGGCTACCGCAAACGCGCGTGCTGCGCCGTGCCGCGCCGGAGCATGCAGTTACAGCCTACAGCGCCATCGATCATCGGCCGGCAGGCACCGGTCTGATGCTGTCCCGCTCGCTTTGATCGGGGTTGTCGAGCGGGGCTTTTCAGCCGTGTTCAGGGGCCTCGATCTCGACCTGACGCTGGGAGCCGCGGATGCTGATGATAAAGCCGGCGAGCACGTCCACCAACGCGATCATCATCAAAAGGAAGAACGTCGACGTTCCGGCGCGTTGCACCAGTAGAAATTCCACCAGCATGGCGACGAACAAGGCCATCGCCAGAAGATGATCCATAATCGTGCGTGTCCCCATCCGGGTCGATTTGATGAGTTCGACCCAGAGCAGCAAAATGGAGAACGCGATCAGGAGGTCTTCCCAGGTCAGCACCCAGTCCTGGCCCGACATCATGTGAACCGTCGTGACCGATGATGTCCAGCTCACGCCCGGCGTGAGAAAGGCAATCATGTTGTAGATCGCAAAGGGGACGAGAAGCAGGGGAAAGCCAAGCACAAACATGGCGCGCATCTCTAGGCCGGAGCCGCGGGCCCCGTGATCTTGGGCAGCTTATCCGGACCCTTCTGCATTCTCCAGCGTGCCGCTGGCGCAGCGCTGACGACTGTCATTGCCGGCGAAAGCGAAGCACCCGGTTGGCTTCGTCGCTTTTCGCTCCTTGCCGTGATGCAGCGCGGGAAACAGCGGATCTACGTGTCCGACTTCTTGTTCAGGACCTGCCGGCCGCGATACATGCCGGTCTTGAGATCGATGTGATGCGGACGGCGCAATTCGCCGGAATCCTTGTCCTCGATATAGGTCGGCGCCTTCAACGCATCGGCGGACCGGCGCATGCCGCGGCGCGACGGCGATGTCTTTCTTTTCGGAACGGCCATGGCGCCATTCTCCTCTGAATATTCCAGTATCGGTTGGATTGTGGGGGCTTATAGAGGAACGACCCGAATAAGGCTAGTGGGCGCGGATACAGGCATCGAGGCCGGGATAATCGGCCGAACGGTGCTCATATAGACCGGTCAACCGGCGCACCAGTGGCCCCGGCGACTTGGCGCTGCGGCTGACCGGGTTGGGCAGAATGGATGCCATTTCCGCGGCTTCCCGGGCGTTGAGATTTTGCGCCGATTTGCCGAAGGCCCAGCGGGCGCCGGCCTCGGCGCCAAACTCGCCGTTCGGCCCCCATTCGGCGATGTTCATGTAGATTTCGAGCACGCGGTGCTTCGGCAGCACAAGATAGAGCCAGATTGCCAATGGGATTTCGAGCGCTTTGCGGACGAAGCTTCGTCCCTCCCATAGGAAGAGGTTCTTCGCCACTTGCTGAGTCAGCGTCGAAGCGCCGCGAGCCTCGCTGACGTCGCCGCTCTGTTCCAAGGCTTCCCGCATGGCGCCGAGGTCGATGCCGCGGTTATGGCAAAAGGTGCCGTCTTCGGCGACGATCACGGCGAGCGGCAGCGCCGGCGAAATGCGGCTGAGCGGAACGGCGATGCGCTCAACGCGCCTTCCGGTCGCCCAGCGCCATAGCATCGGCGTCGAGACCGGATCGACGAACCGGTAAAACGGCGCGATCATGTAGGGAGCGATCAATACGGCCGCGATACCGATCACGCACAGCACGACGAGGCGTCGTAGAGGGCGTCGCTTTTGGGATTTGGCGGGCATCGCACTCGCATTGTAGCGGGGCGAAGTTGCTGGCGCACTTTACTTGCCGCTGCTAAACATGGAGCAAACGCGAAGGGAGAGCACCGTGTCGATGGATGCCGTCATTTCGGCGAAAGACGCCGTCGCCACCAAGGAATTGGCAGACAAGTTCAGGACCGAGAAAGATTCGCCCTATCTGCGCCTGGTGCGCAGCGACGGGCTCGACATCATCGGCGCTCACTACGTGCGGAATCTGCGCACGGTTGAGCTTAAGCCATGGCCGCGCCGCGACGCCAAGGGCGTTTACATCAATCACGAGGCGTCGCGCTTCTCCAACGATTGCTATGTCTGCGAGATTGCGCCTGGCAAGACGCTGCCGCCGACCCATCACCTCTATGAGGAAATGCTGCTGATCCTCGGCGGCCGCGGTTCGACCACCGTGTGGAACAATGCGGGAAGCCGCATCACTTTCGAATGGAAGGCGGGTTCGATCTTCGCCATCCCGCTCAACTGCTGGTACCAGCACTTCAACGGTTCCGGCCAGGAGCCTGTGCGTTTCGTTGCCGTGACCAATGCGCCGTCCGTCATCAACCGCTACGACGATCTCGATTTCGTCTTCGACTGCCCCTACGACTTCAAGAACCGCTTCTCCGGCGAGCCGGATTATTTCTCGTCGAAAGGCGAGCAGGACGGATTCCTGCTGCGCACCAATTTCGTGCCGGATGCGGTCAACTTGCCGCTCATCACCGCCAGGGAGCGCGGCGCCGGCGGTGGCCATATCCGCTTCAACATGGCGCGCGGCACCATCGCCAGTCATATCTCGCAATTCCCGATCGGCACCTACAAGAAGGCGCACGCCCACGGGCCGGGCGCGCACGTCGTCATTCTCTCGGGCGAGGGCTATTCGCTGATGTGGCCCGAAGGTGAAGAGCCGCAACGCTTCGAATGGCAGGTCGGCACGCTGGTGGTGCCGCCGAACGCCTGGAACCATCAGCACTTCAATTCCGGTCCGATGCCGGCCCGCTACCTTGCTTTCAAGCATTGGTCGCCGCGCAACGGTCAGGGCGTGCCGGTGTCGTGGATCAGCCGCCGCCTCGGCGGCACGCAGATCGACTACGCCGACGAGCACCCGCGCGTGCGCCAATTGTTCGCTGAGGCGCTCGCCAAACACGGCCTCAAGCCGCGGATGGACGACGTCTACGCCGCCGAGGCCGCGCAACTGCCGCCGCGGGCGGCGTGATGATCATGCGTATCGCTGCGCATTCGTTTGCGGTCTTCGTTTTGCTTTTGGCCTCAGCTTCCCCACGTCCTGCCGACGCACAAACCATCGCTGACATCGCCGGCTATAGCGGGCCCGATCGCACCCAGCGATTGATCGACGGCGCCAAAAAGGAGGGCACCCTCTCGCTCTACTCATCGGCGGAGGTCAATGACACCCTTGCGATTACCGGCGCCTTCGAGAAGGCCTACGGCGTCAAGGTGCAACTCTGGCGCGGCAGCTCCGAGGATGTCCTGCGCCGGGCTGTCACCGAAGCGCATGGCGGTCGCTACGACGTCGATGTGGCTGAGACCGCCGGCACCGAAATGGAAGGATTGCAGCGCGAGCAATTGCTGCAGGAAATGTCATCGCCGGTATTTGCCGCATTGATGCCGCAGGCGGTGGTGCCGCATCGCGGCTGGGTCACGGACCGGCTGAGCATCTTCACTGCGGCCTTCAACACCGGCATCGTCAAGCCGGTCGATGCGCCGAAGACCTATGATGACCTCGCCGATCCGAAGTGGAGGGGCAAGCTCGGAATCGAAGCCGATGACGGCAACTGGTTGATGTCCGTCGCCGCCGCCATGGGCGAGGACAAGGCATTGCCGCTGTTCCGCAAGATCGTCGCGACGAACGGCATGTCGATCCGCAAGGGCCATACGCTTTTGTCCAACCTGGTGGTTGCCGGCGAAGTGCCTCTGGGGCTCACGGTCTATGGCTATCGCGTCAATGAGCTGAAGATGAAAAACGCTCCGATCGAGGGCGTTGTGCTGCCGCCGGCGATCGCGCTGCCGACCGGCATCGGCGTTTTCGCCAAATCGCCGCATCCATACGCCGCGGCACTGTTCATGGATTTCTACCTCACCGAAGGCGAGCGCATCCTTGCCGCTCGCGGCAATGTGCCGACCAACCGCACCGTCAAGGAGCCACCGCCCGGATTGATTCTCGTCGACGTCGCCAAATATCTCGACGAAGGCGACAGATGGACGAAGCTGTTCAAGGAGACTTTCGCGGCGCGATAGCCTCCTACGCCGCCTCTGCTCGCGGCAGCGCGGGCTTGCCGCGAATGAGATCGGCGCCCTTCTCGGCCATCATCAGCACGCAGGCATTGATGTGGGCGGAGACGAGGTCCGGCATGGCAGAAGCGTCGCAGACGCGAAGCCCCTCGATGCCTCTGACTTTAAGGTCAGGATCGAGCACGCCGTCATGGCCCATTGAGCAAGTGCCGGCGGGATGGTGCGCGGTGATGACGACTTTTTTCAGCCAGGCGTCGATGTCGGAGTCGGACTTCACTTTCAGTCCCGGACCGACCTCTTCGCCACGGAACGGGTCCATCGCTTTCTGAAACGCGACCTCTCGGGCGCGCTTGAAGCCTTCGCGCAGGGTCGGCAAATCGTTCGGCGCGGTGAAAAAGCGATAGACGATGCGCGGCGGCGCCAATGGATCGGCGCTGCCGAGCAGGATTTCGCCGCGGCTGTCGGGATGCAGCAGCGTCGGCCGTATGCCGAAGCCGTCGAGGAAGGCCGGGCGCACGAGCGGAAACCACAGATGCGGCGCCGCGGCCGTGCCGCGGAACATGAACTCGATGTCAGGCACCGCAAGCTCTGGCCGCGTCTTGATGAAGGCATGCAGGCCGCCTGGCACCACGGTCCCCGGACCGGTGCCGAACAGGTAGGCGCGCACCATGCTCATCGCCATGCGGTCGAAGCGCATCTCGCGGTGGAACGCGCCCGGGTCTGGCCGCGTATAGGTCATATAGGCGCCGAGATGGTCTTGCAGGTTGCGGCCGACCGGCAGATCAGCAACGACGTCGATGCCGTGCGAGCGCAGATGCTCTGCCGGGCCGATGCCGGATAGCATCAAAAGTTGCGGCGAGTTGAATGCGCCGGCGGCCAGGATCACTTCGCGCGACGAATCGGCTTGGATCTTGGCGCCGCCCTGCATGTATTCGATGCCGGTCGCGCGCGTGCCTTGCAGCACTACGCGTGTGGTGTGCGCGTTGACCGCGACAGTCAAATTGCTCCGCCCCTTGGCCGGCTTCAGGAACGCGTTGGCGGAGGAAGAACGCCGGCCGTTACGGATGGTGTACTGGCTGCGCCCGAAGCCTTCCTGCTGCTTGCCGTTGTAGTCCGGGTTGAACGGATAGCCCGACGCCTCTCCGGCCTTGATCCAGGCTTCGTAGAGCGGGTCCTGGGTCTTGGCGAACTCGGTGCCGAGGGGCCCCTGGCCGCCGCGCCAGGTGTTGGCGCCGCCTTGCCATGTTTCGCAGCGCTGGAAGTAGGGCAGCACGTCCGCATAGGACCAGCCGCGTGCGCCTTTCTGGCCCCAGCGGTCGTAGTCGCCGCGGTTGCCGCGCGTATAGGCCATGACATTGATGGACGACGAGCCGCCCAACACCTTGCCGCGCATCGCCTCGATGCGGCGGCCGTTGAGGTTGGGCTCGGGATCGGTTTCGTAGCCCCAGTCGAACATGCCGTAGTCGTGCATGCGGCCCATGCCGAGCGGGATGTGAATGTAAGGGTGCCAGTCGTTGCCGCCGGCTTCGATGAGCAACACCTTGGCGCTGCCGTCCTCGCTCAGGCGGTTCGCCAGCACGCAGCCGGCGGAGCCGGCGCCGACGATGATGTAGTCGTATCCATTGGCGGACATTGCACTCCCCTTACTCGGCTATTCTTGCCGCTCGGTCATTGCGCACTTAATCACGCGCATAGCCGATAAGCGGCTTCTTCTTGCGGCCGAGCAGGATGAGTATGCCAGCAATGACAGCCAGCACCAGCCATGCCGGCGAATTGAGGATCGAGGTTGTGACCGGGTCCCACAGCCAATGCGGCGCGTGCCTTTCGATCGATGGTTGCAGGAGCAAGAGGGTGTTCTGATCGATCATCGCCCAAGCGTCGCTGAACTTGAAGAACAAGAGCTGTTGGTTAGCGATGGTTTTTGTGCCGTCATACACAAAGAACACAAAGGCGGTCGCGAGCAGGCAAAGGCCGATGAAGCGAAACAGGAATCTTATCATGGCGATGCCGGCGGGCCGAGAAAGCGGAAATCGAGTGCAGGCATTACTCTCCCGCGCGGGCTTGTTCAATGCGGCGCACGTGAGGCATTTTTGGCACCGCAGCGTTGCAAGGTCGTTCGCTCACTTGAGATAGCTGCCGGGTTCGCTAAGGTTTCCCCGTGTCACTGCAAAATACTTGGATCGCGCGCGATCCGGGCGCGATGGATAGGGAGTTGAAATGGCTTCCAAAAACGGCGGCCGCTCGAACCGGCCGACTTTCACCGACCAGGAAGCCCTGCTGTTTCACAGCCAAGGTCGCCCCGGCAAGCTCGAAGTGGTCGCCACCAAGCCGATGGCGACGCAGCGCGACCTCTCGCTTGCCTATTCGCCCGGCGTCGCCGTGCCGGTGCTGGCGATCGCCGCCGACGAGGCGCGTGCCTACGATTACACGACGAAGGGCAATTTCGTCGCGGTGATCACGAACGGCACCGCCATTCTGGGCCTTGGCAACCGCGGCGCGCTGGCGGCAAAGCCGGTGATGGAAGGCAAATCGGTGCTGTTTAAACGCTTTGCCGATGTCGATTCCATCGATCTCGAAGTCTCGACCGAGGACCCGGACGCATTTATCGATTGCGTCAAGCTGCTCGGCAAAAGCTGGGGCGGCATCAATCTCGAAGATATCAAGGCGCCAGAGTGCTTCATCATCGAGCAGAAGCTGCGCGAATTGCTCGACATCCCGGTATTCCATGACGACCAGCACGGTACCGCCATTATCGCCGCCGCCGGCCTAATGAACGCTCTCGAACTCACTGGCCGCGAAATCAAGAATACGAAGCTCGTCTGCAACGGCGCCGGCGCCGCCGGCATCGCCTGCCTCGAGCTACTGCGCGCGATCGGCTTCCGGCCTGAGAACCTCATGCTGTGCGACACCAAAGGCGTCATCTACGAGGGCCGCACAGAGGGCATGAATCAGTGGAAATCGGGCTTCGCCGTGAAGACCAAGGCGCGCACGCTCAGCGAGGCGATCGCCGGCGCCGACGTATTCTTCGGCCTCTCGGTGAAAGGTGCGGTGACCAAGGATATGGTGAAATCGATGGCGGACAAGCCGATCATCTTCGCCATGGCCAATCCCGACCCCGAGATCACCGCCGAGGAGGTCGCCGAAGTCCGTACCGACGCCATCATGGCGACCGGGCGCTCCGACTATCCGAACCAGATCAACAATGTGCTCGGCTTTCCCTACATCTTCCGCGGCGCGCTCGATGTGCGCGCGCGGGCCATCAACATGGAGATGAAGATCGCGGCGGCGAAGGCGCTGGCCGCGCTGGCGCGCGAGGACGTTCCGGACGAGGTCGCCGTGGCCTATGGTGCGCGGCCGAAATACGGACCCGAATACATCATACCGGTGCCGTTCGATCCGCGGCTCATTTCGGATATTCCCCCGCCCGTGGCGAAGGCCGCCATGGATTCGAAGGTGGCGCGGCACCCGATCGCCGACATGGAGGTTTATCGCCAGCAATTGCGCACGCGGCTCGATCCGATCGCGGGCGTGTTGCAGGGCGTTTACGAACGCTTGCGCCGCCGGCCGCGGCGCGTCGTCTTTGCCGAAGGCGAAGAAGAGCAGGTGATCCGTGCCGCGGCGACCTTTGTGCACCAGGGGCTCGGCACAGCGCTTTTGGTCGGCCGCGAGGCGCGGGTGCGCGAGACGGCCCGGGCGCTCGGCATCGAGCTCGGCGGCGGCATCGGCATCATCAACGCCGCGCTGTCGTCGCGCAACTCCGCCTATGCGGCTTATCTCTACGAGCGGCTGCAGCGCCAAGGCTACTTGCAGCGCGATTGCCAGCGCATGGTCAACCAGGACCGCAATCATTTTGCCGCCTGCATGGTCGCGCTCGGCGATGCCGATGCCATGGTGACCGGCGTCACTCGCAATTTCTCGGTGGCGCTCGAAGACGTGCGGCGCTGTATCGATCCGAAGCCGGGCCACCGCGTGATGGGCGTTTCGCTGGTGCTGGCGCGGGGCCGAACCGTGCTGGTGGCCGATACCGCGGTCACCGAAATGCCCGACGCCAAGGAGATTGCCGAGATCGCCATCGAGGCGGCGCGTGTCGCGCGCTCGCTCGGCTACGAACCGCGGCTCGCGCTGCTGGCCTTTTCGACCTTCGGGCATCCGCCGGGCGAACGCTCGGAGCGCGTGCAGGAGGCGGTCCGGCTGCTTGATCATCAGCGTGTCGATTTTGAATACGACGGCGAAATGGCGGCGGACGTGGCGTTGAACATGGAGCTGCGCGAAGCCTATCCGTTCTGCCGCCTATCGGGACCCGCCAACGTGCTGATCATGCCGGCGTTTCACTCGGCTTCGATTGCCACCAAGATGCTTCAGGAGCTCGGCGGTGCCAATGTGATCGGTCCGATGCTGGTCGGGCTTGATCGCTCGGTGCAGATCGTGCCGCTGTCGGCGAATGACGCGCAACTCGTCAACATGGCCGCGATCGCCGCCTATAACGTCAGCGGCTGAAAACATATATCCGTCGTCTCCGGCATGACGGATGTCATCATGCAGAAACGCAAGCTCGGAAACGCCGGCCCGGAGGTTTCTCTCGTCGGCCTGGGCTGCAACAATTTCGGTGGCCGCATCGATCTTGAAGCCTCGCGCCGTGTTATCGACAAAGCGCTCGATCTCGGCATCACCCTGATCGATACGGCCGATACCTACGGCAACAGAGGCGGTTCCGAGGAGATTCTGGGCAAGGTCCTCGGCGCGCGCCGAAACGACATCGTACTTGCCACCAAGTTTGGCCTGCCGATGGACGATGCCGGCAAACTTCGTGGCGCGTCGCGGCGCTACATCACGCAGGCGATCGAAGCGAGCCTGCGGCGGCTGCGGACCGGCTGGATCGACCTGTATCAGTTGCATCGGCCCGACCCACAGACTCCGATCGAGGAGACGCTGCGCACCCTCGACGAACTGGTGAAGGCCGGCAAGGTGCGCTTCATCGGCTGTTCCAATCTTTCGGCGGCGCAACTCGAAGAGGCGCAAGCCGTGGCGCAGCGTCTCGGCCTTGCGTCCTTCGTCTGCTGTCAGGACGAATACAGCCTGCTCGAGCGCGATCCCGAAAAGGATCTCGTCCCTGTCATGCGCAGGGACGGCCTGGGCCTGCTGCCGTATTTCCCGCTGGCGAGCGGGCTCCTCACCGGCAAGTACAAGAGCGGCGCGCCGCTGCCTTCCGGCACGCGGCTTGCCAACAGTTCGCGCCATGCCGCCGGCTTGCTCACCACGCGCAACTGGCGCATCCGCTCGGCTCGTTGGCAACGCGACGCGGGCATACGCTGCTCGAACTGGCCATGAGCTGGCTCGCCAGCCGACCCTACATTTCCAGTATCATCGCCGGCGCCACCAGGCCCGAGCAGGTGGAACAGAACGCCGCCGCCGTCGGCTGGAACCTTTCAGCCGCCGACCTTGCTGGAATCGACCGGATAACCCTTTGACAGCGTGCCGTGAAATCGCGGCGTTCGATTCACAAGGCTGAAACCTGTCCCCGTTAGATGTTTCCCGAGCGGTGTACCGCTCCGAGCTGCACTTGCATCCGGGAAACGACTTGGAGAGTTAAGTAGCGGTCATGAAGCCCGTCGCGCCGATAGACCAGTTCGCCCTCGAGCTTCGCGGCCTCGTCAAATGCTTCGACCGTCCGGCGGTCGATGGACTCGACCTCAATGTACGGGCCGGCGAGTTTTACGCGCTGCTTGGGCCGAACGGCGCCGGCAAGACCACCACATTGCGCATGATCGCCGGGCTGTTGCGGCCCGATGCGGGAACGATCCGCGTCGCCGGCATCGATGCGCTCGCTGATCCGGCGGCGGCCAAGCAGATCATGGCGTGGATTTCCGACGAGCCGATGATCTACGATAAGCTTACGCCGCTTGAATTTCTCGAATTTGTCGCAGGCTTGTGGGGCGTCGAACCGGGGCTTGCGCAAGCGCGCGCGCGCGACTTGTTGGCCTGGCTCGACCTGATGCCGCACGCCGACGAACGCTGCGAAGGTTTCTCCAAGGGCATGCGACAGAAGGTGGCGCTCGCCGGCGCGCTGGTGCACGACCCGCGCGTGATCATCCTGGACGAGCCGCTCACCGGCCTCGACGCCGGTTCCGCCCGCCAGGTCAAGAGCGTGCTGCGCGAGCGCGTCGACGCCGGCGGCACTATTGTGATGACGACGCACATTCTCGAGGTCGCCGAACGCATGGCCGACCGCATCGGCGTCATCGCGCACGGCAAGCTCATCGCCGAGGGCACGCTCGAAGAGCTGCGTCTCGCCGCGGGCCAGGGATCGGGCGCCGGCGGCGCGACCCTGGAAGACACGTTCCTCGCGCTCGTCGCCGAGCAGGCGCAGGCGGCATGACCGCGCAGCCGGGAACGGCGGTCTGGTTCGCTCAGCACGAGACCAGGCTGGTCTGGCGCGATTGGATTTCCATGATGACCGCGGGACGGCGCGAGCGGCTGCGTCGGGTCACCATCGCGATCGTTTTGTTCGTGGCGTTCATGCATGTTGTCGCCGATTGGTCCGTCGGCCCCTATGCCGATGCCGTGCCGGACAGGCAAACGCTGATTGCGATCACCGCGAGCGTCTTGCTGTCGTGGCTGCTGATGGTGTCGCAGGCGATGGAATCGATAACGCGGGCGTTCTATTCGCGCTCCGACCTCGATCTCATCCTGGCTTCGCCCGTCACAGCCGACAGGGTTTTTGCTGTGCGTGTGGCGACGATCGCGGCCGCCATGGCGATGATGGCGCTGCCGCTCGCTGGACCGTTCATCGACATATTGGTGCTGCGCGGCGGCTGGCGCTGGCTCGGCGCCTACGGGGTGATCCTCGCCATGGGTGCGACCGCCACCGCACTCGCCGTCGGTCTCACCGTTGTTTTGTTCCGCCTCATCGGCGCCAAGCGCACGCGTCTTGTGGCGCAGGTCGTCGCCGCTGCGATCGGCGCTGCATTCGTCATCGGTCTGCAGCTCGCCGCCATCCTGTCCTATGGCACCCTGTCGCGCGCTGCCCTGTTGCAGTCGGACGTCGTGCTTACGCATGCGCCCGAGCTCGGCAGCCTGTTCTGGTGGCCGGCGCGCGCCTCTTTCGGTGACGGCGAGGCTCTCGCGGGTGTGCTTGCTGTAAGCTTTCTGCTGCTCGCCGCGGCGATCGTGTTGGTCGCGCCGCGCTTCGGCGAATATGCCGTTGCCGCCGCCGGCGTCAGCCATGCACGCACTGCACAGGGGCGGCGGCTGACGGCGTTCAAAAAGGCCTCGCCGCAAAGCGCGCTCCGGCGCAAGGAATGGCTGCTGCTGCGCCGCGACCCTTGGCTCGTCTCGCAGACCCTGATGCAGATGCTTTATCTGATACCGCCGGCCGTTCTGCTCTCGCGTAGCTTCGAGAATGGCGATGGCGCGTACAGGCTCCTCGTGCCGGTGTTGGTGATGGCGGCGGGGCAGCTTGCCGGCGGCCTCGCTTGGCTCGCGATTTCGGGCGAGGATGCCCCCGATCTTGTCGCTTCGGCGCCGGTGCCGAAGAACTTCATCATGAGGGCGAAGATCGAGGCGGTGATCGCCGTCATCGGCGTCGTCTTCGCACCGCTCGTCGTGGCGCTCGCCTTCGCTTCGCCGTGGCATGCCGTGGTGACCGCCGCCGGGATCATCGTCGCCGCCACGGCGGCGACTTCGATCCAGTTCTGGTTCCGGACGCAGGCCAAGCGAAGCCTGTTTCGCCGCCGCCAGGTTTCCTCGCGCGTTGCGACCTTCGCGGAGGCGTTTTCCTCGATCGGCTGGGCCGCGACCGCCGCCGTCGCCGCCGCTAGCCTGCCGCTTGCCATCGCTCCGGGATTGATGGCGTTCGCCGTGGTCGCCGGCGCCTGGTTCATGGCTCCGCGCGCAC
>Ga0335085_10010989_pt1 | contig 13465 bp, 15 predicted proteins | sample Lox_Sample_45_FD_206712 | JGI IMG/M metagenome (GOLD analysis project Ga0335085, IMG submission 206712) | Soil microbial communities from Loxahatchee National Wildlife Refuge, Florida, United States - Lox_Sample_4.5 | ecosystem: Environmental > Terrestrial > Soil > Wetlands | place: USA...
GTCCGCTTCCACCGCTGCGACCTCTCCAAGGCCGACTTCCGCGGAGCGCGGATGCGCCGTTGCGAGCTGCGGCGGAGCAACCTCGCCGGGCTCGAGGGCCTCGCGAGCCTGAGCGGCTCGGCGATGGAGCTCGCAGACATCGTGGATCTGGCCCCGGCGCTTGCCCGTGAGCTCGGCATCGAGGCGATCGAGGAGGACGGCGAGGACGTCCCCGAGCGACGCTGAGTGCGCCCGGCCCGGGGCAGTCAGCGACCCGCCGGGGCGCGGTCGCGCTGCAGCCAGGCGAGCGCCGCCAGCGTGCGCCCCTCGACCGAGTCGAGGTCGAGCGCCACGGCCTTCTCAATGCGGCTGATCCTGTTGCGCAGCGTGTTGCGGTGCAGCGGCAGCGCCGCCGCGGCGCCGCCGCGGCTGAAGCCGTGCTCGGCGAGCACGTCCAGGGTGTGGGCCAGCTCGCTGGAAAGCTTGCCGTAGACGCGCTCATAGGCGCGCCCGGCCAGGTCCGGTGAGCGCCGCAGGAGGAGCTCCGGCAGGTACTCGTCGGCGCTCACCGGGCCCCGTCGCCCGCGCTCTCGTGCGATCTCGACGACCGCGCGGAGCTCCTCCAGCAGCCGCCCGGCGCCCCGCTTGTCGATCACGTCCGCCTCGGCCAGGATCGCGCCGTTACCGGAGTCGAGCTCCCCGCAGGCCCCGGCGTCGTTGGTGAGGCCGACCACGCTCGTGCCCTGTACCACGGCCACCACGCCGCTCCTGCGCAGGCGGCGCGCCAGCGCGAGGCGCTTCGAGCCGAGGCCGCCCGGGGTCATCGCCACGAACGCGTGCCAGCCGCCGGCCGGGTCGAAGCCGATCGCCTCGGCCAGCTGCTGCTCGCCGTCGTGCAGTTCCTCGCCGCCGCAGAGGCGGCGCAGGAGCGCCTGCGCGCTGCGCTCCTGGGCGGCGGACGGCAGGTCGCGCATCGCCTCCTCGTAGGCGGCGGCATACACGCGCGAGATGCGGTCCACGTAGTCGAACAGCAGGTCCGTGCTCTCCAAGAGGATCGTGCGATCGGCGTCGCTCGCGGCCTCGAGGAAGGTGCGCCAGGCGAAGCGTGCCCCCAGGCGATAGTTGCCGGGAATCGTGTCCACGGGGGTGCCAGTGGCCGCGCGCACCCGCGCCAGCTCGCGCAGGCGCTCGAGTTCGGAGCTGCTGGGTGGCTGGCCCCCGAGCAACCAGCGCACGGCGAGCCCGAGGTTCCAGCGCACGAAGTCGCGCATCTCCTCGCGCGAGGGGCGCCACGCCACGAAGTCCGGGCGCTCCCAGAAGCTCATCAGCACGCCGTCGATCAGACGGTCGGCGTCGATTCGCCCCAGCGTGCGGCTGATGACCTCGCGGCGTGCGTCTGGCGCGGACTGCACAAACAGAAGTATTGCGCCACCGCGGTGTGCCGTTGCACAGCATGGCTCCTCAAAACGGTGCGGCCGGGCTCTGGACAGGAGGTCCCGGAGCAGCGAGCATGGTGCGCTGGAAATCGGCAGCAAGATCCCGTTCTCCTCCCTCCGGGGCGCCGTCCACCCAGGCGGCGCCCCGATCCCCTCGGGATCACCTCGGGCGCCCCGCGTCCCGCCGGTACTGCCGTGGCGGGGCCTCGCGCCCCGCCTTCCTCGCTCCGATCACCCGCCGTGACTCGCCAGGGGCAGGTGGTGCGGGCGCTCGCCGTCGCCGAACACCCCCAGCGCAGGCACCATCTCGCTCGTCACCAGCCCGCGCTCGGCCGTGAGCTCGTCGATGATCTCGAAGGAGCGCGCCGCGCCCGCCGGGGTGTCGATCACGGTGGTGACCACGGGCACGTGGCGACGCAGCTGCAGGAGCCTGTCGCCGTGCGGCTCGTGGTCGCCGTGGAAGCCCCAGATGCCGCACAGGCTCGTGGCGCCGGCCGCGGAGGAGGCCCGCAGGCGTCGGACGAGCGCCGCGTGCAGGGGGCGGCCGTCGTGGGTGGAGGCGTGCGACGTGTAGACGGTCAGCTTCTGCCACATCTGGAAGCCCCGCTCATCGCGCGACGGGAGCGCCTGCGGGGTGGCCAGGCGCTCGCCGTCGCGCTTGCAGACGCGGACGCGCTCCAGCGTGAGGAGCGGGTCCTCGAGCAGCCCTCTCAGCGCCGCCAGCGCGTCTGCCACGAGCGCCCCGGAGCCGACGGCCACCACCACCACCGGAACGTCGGCGTTGCGGGCGAAGAACCTCGCCCGCGCCCGCCGCCCGTGCCGCGTGCCGTCCACGCCGAGCAGGACCGTGGCGCCGGCGAGGCCATGCCGGCGCAGCAGATCGGTGACCGCCGCATAGGCCGGCCGGCCGGCCACGCGCTCACGGCGCCCGAGGTGGATCGTCAGCTTCGCCTCCTCCCCGACCCCGCCGGGCACGGGCGCGGCGGTCTCGCCGTCGAGGACGCGCGCACGCTCGAGCGTGACGAGCCCGCGGCGCTTGATCTCGAGCACCCGCGCAAGCGCCGCCTCGATCCGCTCCCTGCGGTCCACGGCGGTCGCAACCAGCGGCAGGTCTTCGGACAGCGAGAGCAGCCGCTCGGTGTGCAGCTGGTGGGGGCGGCCGAAGCCCTCTATCCCGCGCAGGAGCACGCTCGCCTGCAGCCGCTCCGCCTCGTAGATGTCGAGCAGGCGGTCCGCCAGCAGCGCCTCGCCCGCGCGGTCGCGCTCGCCGAAGTACGTCGTCAGCCTGAGGAACTCGGCGCTCACAGCGAAAGCCCGATCGCGCGTCCGATGAGCGCGGCGCCGACACCGGCCGCGAGGCTGAGCAGGCAGTTCAGGGCGGCGCGCACGGCCTCGGCGTCCTCCACGAGACGCTGCGTCTCGAGCATCCAGGTCGAGAAGGTGGTGTAGGAGCCGATCGTCGCGGTGCCAGCCAGCAGCAGCAGGTTGCCGCCGACCGCCAGGCCGTCGAGCAGCCCGAGCACGAGCGCCCCGCTGAGGTTGACCGCGAGCGTTCCCAGCGGGAACTCGGCCCCGGCGCGCGTGGAGACGGCCGAGTCCAGCAGGAAGCGCGTGATCGCCGCGGTCCCGCCGAGGCCGCCCACGGCCAGCCACAGCCAGGCGCTCATGCGATCACCCGCGCCCGGCGCACGAGCCCCGTGGCGAGCCAGACCGCGATGTAGCCGGCCGCGATGCTCGCCACCGCGTAGCCCGCGGCAAGGCCGTAGCGGTGGGCGTCGGCGATGCGCAGGATCTCGACCTGCATCGTCGAGAACGTGGTGTAGGCGCCACAGAAGCCGGTGCCCATCAGCGGCCTGCGATAGGTCGACTGCGGCAGGCGCTCCTGCAGCCGCGTGGCGAGGTACCCGAGCAGGAAGGACCCGGTCACGTTGATCAGGAAGGTCGCCCAGGGCCACGCGTCCGCCGCTCCGGCGAGCCGCAGGCCGACCCAGACGCGCACCGCCGCGCCGGCGGCGCCCCCGGCGAAGATGGCCGCCAGCTCGCGGCGGTCAGTGCGCGGCATTGCCCGCTCCCGGCGCCGTGGCCGTCGCGGGCAGGGCCCGCCGCCGACTGCGCGCCGCAGGGTGCACTGCGGTGGTCATCCATGGGAAGTGGCTGGGCACTGCTCGGGTTGCTCCTCTCGCGTTGCCTGCGATTTCTGCGAAAGGTGCCATCAGCCCTTTTCCGAGTGGGCGGTTCGGAGCGTGTCGCGGGGGCTTCCCGGCCGGCTCGCCTCAGGACTCCATCTGAGCGAGGCCAAAGATAGCGCAGCCGTCGCCGGCCACCGTCCACTGCAAGCCCGCGCACAGTCGTCCCGCGTCCGCCCCGAGTTTCTGCGGACCTGGCGAAGTCGAACAGAACTCGGTATTGCCTTCCGTCCCGTCTTCGACTACTCTCGGGGCACAGGAGCTGAGCCTCCTACTCCCTCGACGCGGCCCGGGCGGCGCCGCCCAAGCGGCGGCGCTCGGGCACCGTCAGCAGCCCGGCTCGCCGGGCCCAGACCGTCCCGACCCGCACGCCGGCCGTCCTCCTCCCTGCTAAGCGATCGGCTTGCGGGGCGGGGCGGGCACCGCGTCTGCCGCTGCGGTGCGAGCGGCCAGGATGGTGTTCGCGGTGCGCAGCAGGACCTTGACGTCCTCGCGGCGCGCCGGCGCGCCGTGCGAGAGACGCAGGCTCGCCGGCAGGCGCCAGCGGCGGCGCTCGCCGCGCGCGTAGTTGTCCCAGACCGCCGCGAAGCGGGTCTCGGGCGCGTTTATGGCGCAGCGCAGCGGATAGAAGCCGGCCAGCACCATCGGGCACTGGGGTCGCCACGCCCCCACCGTGACCTCTATCTCGGGGTCGTCTTCGAGCCGGTCGACGAGGCACTGGATGCGCTCCGAGGTGAGCCCGTCGAGCGCCCCGCGCAGGTCGGCGGCGGTCATCGCCCGCCTCGGCCCGCGGTCTGCCGGCCAGGCGCTCATCCGGTCACCGCCAGGGCGTGGCGCTTCATCTGCTCGAACTCCTCCTGCGTGATGGCCCCGTCGTCGAGCAGCTGCTTGGCGCGGGCGATCTGGGAGGCCGGGTCGCCGCCGTCGACCGTCGAGCGCACGTAGTCGTCCATCTGCGCCTTGGCCGCCCGCTGTTGCGCGAGCGTGCGTTCGGTCATGCCTTCGTGCTCGATGATCAGGTAGGCGAGGATGCCGATCAGCGGGAAGAAGATCACGAACAGCACCCACAGCGCCTTGATCCAGCCGGACTCGTCATGGCGGCGAAAGAGGTCGGCGAGCACCGTGAAGAGCAGCCAGAACCAGATCACGAACCCGAAGACCATGAGGATCGTGAGGAAGGCGTCGAGCAGTGGGTAGCTGCTGGCGAGGACCATCGTCATCGATCACTCGGCGCTCGCCATGACCGCGATCGCCTCCTGTTCGGCTTCCTCGCTGTCGGCGTCGATCATCTTGGTGGCGTACTTGCGCGCCTGCGAGACCGTCTTCTCGATGCGCTCGGCATCCTTGTCGACGCCCACCACGATGAGGGCGGCGCTGCCCTCGTCGAGCATCTCGCCGACCTCCTTGGCGTCACGGCGGCTCATCCCGCGCGCCAGGTGGCCGACCCAGGCGCCGAGCCCGGCACCGCCGGCGGTCACCAGCGCCGGCATCGCGACCGGTGCGGCCACGGCGATCGCGGCGCCCGCGGCGAGGCCCACCCAGCCGCCGTGCTGGGTCGGCTTCTCGGTCTTCCTGACCTTCACCCTGCCCTGCTCGTCCTTGGTCACGATCGCCGAGTCGTAGGACCCGATCATGCCCCCGTGGTGCAGCGCCTTCACAGCCGCGTAGTCGGCCTCGGCGCCAGACGGGTCGTCGTAGACCCCGACGTAGAAGAACATCGGCTTGCTCATGTGGGTGACCTTTCCGAGGTGCTGATTGGTCGCCCCGGCGGTTGGCCGAGGACCGGCATGCCTTCAGGCTAGCCATCCCCAGAGGCCTCGCATCACCCGCATCGGGCTACGGCCTTGCGCGTGGGAGCGCCCCGCCGCCGGCGTCACCTGGTTGGGGTGATGCAATCGCGGCGGCGGCGAGTAGCTTCGAACGTGGGCAGCCCCGCCGAGGCGCCCGTCCCATCGAGCGAGGAAAGGAAGCAGCGGCCATGGCAATTGTCAAACAGGACGTTCAGGATGTCTTCGCCGGCATCAGCGCCGGCGACCTCGAGCTGCTGGAGAGCGCGATCGGGCTGCGCGAAGCGCACCAGGAGAGAACCGGCCTCGACCCGCGCACCTTCGCGCTCGTGAAGATCGCCACCCTGATCGCGATCGGCGCGCCCAGGGCCTCCTACGCGTGGCAGGTGACCAACGCGCTCGAGGAAGGCGTGACGCCGGAGGACCTGCTCGGCACGCTCCGCGCGGCGGCGCCGCAGGTGGGTGGCCCGCGGGTCGTGGCCGCCGCCAGCGAGATGATGCAGGCGCTCGGGCTCGGCATGCCGGAAATGGGCGCGTAGCCGGGCCGGAGAGGGGGCGCCGATGTCGACGGGCACCCACACGTCCCCCGGGGCCCGGGGCCCGGCCTCCTACCAGGAGGGTGACAGCCACGGCGAAGGCTGGGTGATCTTCGCCGGCATCATGATCGCGATCGCCGGGGTGATGAACTTCATCTACGGGATCGCCGCGATCGGCAACTCGCGCTTCTTCCTCGCGGAAGAGCACTACGTGATCAGCAGCCTCAGCACCTGGGGCTGGGTCCTGCTCGTGCTGGGCGTATTCGAGCTCTGCGCGGCGCTCGGGATCTGGGTGCGCGCCCCCTGGGCGCGCTGGTCGGGCGTTGTGCTCGCGAGCCTGAACGCGATCGCGCAGCTGCTCTTCCTGCCCGCCTACCCCCTGCTCGCGCTCACCATCTTCACGCTCGACATCCTCGTCGTCTACGCGCTGGTGACCCATGGCGGGCGCCGGCCCGAGGGCTCGTGAGCCGGGCGCGGGGGGCCCGCGAAGGGGATGCCCGCAGTCCGCATCCAGCAACCGCCGACGCACGGAATATGATCCGCGCACCAAGGTCACCGGAGGCGAAGCCATGAACCCAGAGCGAGACGACAGCGGTATGTCCACCACCAGCGAGCCCGGCACCTCGGGCCGTCTCTCGCACGCGCGCGCGCTGCGCCTGCGCGGGCGAAGCACCGCGGTGGCATTCCTGCTCGTGGGCTCCCTCGGGCTCGCCGGCTGCGGCGAATCCTCCGGCGAAAAGGCGGCCAAGCAGGTCTGCTCGGCGACCAAGGAAATCACGACGCAGATCGGCAAGCTCCAGTCCCTGGCGATCTCCCAGAGCTTCCTCACCGAAGCGAAGGACAGCCTGGCGGCGATCAGCAAGAGCACCAAGCAGATCCAGGAAGCGAGCCCGAACCTCGACCAGGCGCGCCGCGAAGAACTCGAGGCGGCGAACAAGGCGTTCCAGTCGGAGATCGTGAAGATCACGGCCAGCGTGGGCACCTCGGCGTTCTCCTCGAAGAACCTCGAATCCGCCCTCAAGAGCGCCGAACCGCAGATCAAGGCGGCGCTGAGCGGCCTGGCGGCCAGCTACAAGAAGGCCTACGAAGCGCTGAACTGCTCCTCCTAGCGCGCCGAGCGATCGGAGCGCAACGGCCGGCTGGCATGTCCTCGGCAGCCCCCGCCTTGGCGCGGGGGATGAGCCGCGAGCGCTGGATGGCGCTCCTCTTCGCCTGCGGCTCGACCTGTTTCCTGATCGGCCCGTTCCCCGGCTATGTCGAGCTCGTCGGGGAACGGGCGGACGCGATCACCTTCTTCCTCGGCTCGATCCTCTTCACGGGCGGCGGTGCCCTGCAGTCGCTGCTCGCCTTCCCCCACCGCGCCGAGCGCAGGGTGGGCCGCGCGGCGTGGCTGGCGGCGATCATCCAGTCGGCGGGCACGCTCTTCTTCAACCGCACCACCTACCAGGCGCTCCACACGGCGCTCTCGAACCCCTCCTACAACAGGCTGGTCTGGCGGCCGGACGCGCTTGGATCGGTCTGCTTCCTCGTCTCCGGGGCGATCGCCTACCGCGCCTCGGCGCGGCGCGGCTGGCTGCCGCAGCGCGGGAGAGCGGGCTGGTGGGAGGCCGCGGTCAACCTGCTCGGCTGCATCTTCTTCGGCGTCTCGGCGGTGGCCGGCTACGTCGTGCCCTCGCGCGGCTCGATGCTCAGCCTGGCGGCCGCGAACTGGAACACCTCGCTCGGGGCGGCCTGCTTCCTCGCCTGCGCGCTCGGCACGCTCATGACCGGCCGCACGCTGAAGTCCCCGCGCCAGCGCCTGCGGTCACTCGGCCATCGGCTCGACCAGGACCTCGGGCGGCTCGCCTGATCGGCGACACCGCCGGCCGGACGGCTAGTAGCTGGTGTTCGTCTTCACCCGCTTGCGGTCATGCGGGTGCAGGCGGCCCTTCTCGTTGAGCGTGGCGCAGGCCGTGGCGAGGTCTTCGGCGAGCGTGGACACCAGCGAATGGCCGAGCGTCTCCTTGACCAGCGCCCGCATGATCTTGATGTGATCGGCGTTCGGCGGGAGCGTGTAGGCGGGGACCATCCAGCCGCGCTCCGCCGCCAGCTGCGCGGCGATGTCGAACTCGTCGTACTCGCGTTGCTCGGCGAGCTGGAAGGCGACCAGCGGCAGCTGCTCGTGCTCCTTGCTCCCGATCACGGTCAGCTCGTCGATGGCCTCGATCTTGTCCGCCAGCCAGCGCGCGTTGTCCTGCATCATCTGCATGATGTAGCGGTAGCCTTCGTGGCCGAAGCGGACGAAGTTGTAGTACTGCGCGAGCACCATCGCGGCGCCGGTCGAGAAGTTGAGCGTGAACGTGGCGTCGCGCTTGCCGAGGTAGTTCTCGTAGAACACGAGGTCCTCGGGAAGGTCTGCCGTGGTACGGAACACGAGCCAGCCTATGCCCGGGTACACGAGGCCGAACTTGTGCCCGGACACGTTGATGGAGCGCACCTGCTCGAGGCGGAAGTCCCACGCGGAGTCCGGGTACAGGAACGGCCACACGAAGCCGCCGCTGGCCGCATCCACGTGCAGCGGGACGTCCAGCCCACGCTCGCCCTTGAGCGCCACCAGGTGGTCGTTGATGCCGCGGATGTCGTCGGCGTGCCCGGTGAAGGTGGTGCCGAGCACGGCCCCCACCCCGATCGTGTTCTCGTCGACGTGCGGGGCGACGTCGTCGGGACCGATCGTGAACTTGTCCGGCTGCATCGGGACGATCCGCGGTTCCACGTCGAAGTAGCGGCAGAACTTCTCCCAGACGACGTGGACGTCGCCGCCGAACACCAGGTTGGGCTTGTCGGTGGGCTGTCCCGCCGCCTCGCGACGCCTGCGCCACTGCCACTTCAGGGAGAGCGCGCCCAGCATGATCGCCTCGGAGGAGCCCTGCGTGCGGGCGCCCGTGGTCTCTCCCGGGGCGTTGAAGAGGTCCGCGAGCATGCGGATGCAGCGCTGCTCGATCTCGGCGGTGCGCGGGTACTCGGCGTGGTCGATGAAGTTGCGATAGAGGTTGGAGGCGATCACGTGCTCGGCCTCCGGCTCCATGTAGGTGGTCACGAAGGTCGCCAGGTTTCGCATCGGATCGCCGTCGAGCAGGAGCTCCTCGTCGAGCAGGTTCATCGCGTCCTCGGCCGACATGCCCGAGAGCGGGAGCCTGCGGTCCGGCGCGGCTTCCAGACGGAAGCGATTGCCGTAGGTGGCCGCGCACTCGTCGAGCGTCTTCGGCACGTGGACGGGGTTGTCAGTCGGGGTGTTCGCCTTGCCGGCTTTCGCGTTGGTAGCCATGCGGGGAGCTTCTCACAGATGGCGGCATGAGCGCGCGATACGGTGTGCGCCTGCCAGCCATCACCCGATCAAGACGATGCGCCGCGCCGCCGACCGATGGAGACTCGGCGCGCGGGGCTGCGACGACAGGGACCGCGGCGCCCGTCCCACATGCGCGCGCCGGATGCCCGGTACCCCGATGAGCCAAGCAGCCCCACAGCAGGATGGAGCCGCCCCGCCCCGCGCGGGACTGGTCCTCGTGGCGCTGATACTGGTTGCCGCTGTCGCCAACCTGAACCTCTCGGTGGCGAACGTGGCACTCCCCGCGATCGGGCGGCACTTCGACTCCAGCCAGACCACGCTCGACCTGATCGCGGTGGGGTACTCGCTCGGCCTCGCCTGCTCGGTGCTCTGGCTCGGCGCGCTCGGCGACCGCTACGGGCGCAAGATGATGCTGCTGACGGGCACGATCCTTGCGATCCCGATGTCCCTGCTCGCCGCCCTCGCGCCCAGCGACACGGTGTTGGGGCTGGCCCGGATCGGCGGCGGGATCGCCGCGGGCATGGCCTACCCCACGACGCTCGCGCTGATCACCGCGCTCTGGTCGGGCCCCGGCCGCACGAAGGCGATTGCGCTGTGGTCCGGGCTCGGCGCGGCGATCGCGGCGCTCGGCCCGCTCCTCGCCGGGCTCCTGCTCGAGCATCACGAATGGGGCTCGGTGTTCCTGCTGACCCTGCCCCTCGCGGTGGTGGCGATCGTGATGGCCTGGCGCCTGGTGCCGGCACACGTCAACGAGGGGACCGAGCCGGTGGACAACCTCGGCGGCATCCTCTCGCTCGTCCTCGTGGGCGCCCTGATCCTCGCGATCAACTTCGCCCCGGTGCCGAACAGGACGACCCTCACGGTGGTGCTGGCGGTGGTGGCGCTCGTAGCGCTCGTCCTCTTCTTCGCGCGCCAGCGGCGCGCTCGCAATCCGCTCTATGACCTGACCATCGCCTCGCGCCGGCCGTTCTGGGTGGGAGCCTGCGCCGGCATCATCGTGTTCGGCTCGCTGATGGGCGCCATGTTCATCGGACAGCAGTTCCTGCAGAACGTGCTCGCCTACTCCACCGTGGACGCCGGCCTCTCGATCCTGCCGGCCGCCCTCTTCATGGTGCTCGTCGCGCCCCGCTCGGCCAAGCTGATCGAGGCGCGGGGAACCCGGGTCTCGGTGCTGATCGGGCAGGGCTTCGTGCTGCTCGGCTTCCTCACGATGCTCCTGCTCTGGAAGGAGAACATCCCCTACTGGAAGGTCGGCCTCGGCTACGCACTCGTGGGGATCGGGGTCGGCCTGGCCGGGCCTCCCACCTCGAACATCCTGACCCGCTCCGTGCCCGTCAGGCGCGTGGGCATGGCCTCGGGGACCGCCGACCTGCAGCGCGACCTGGGCGGAGCGATCATGCAGTCGATCTTCGGCGCGCTGCTGACCGCAGGCTACGCCGCCACCGCCGCCGCCGAGCTGAGCGGCCACAAGGTCACGAGCAGCATCGAAAACACGCTCACGAAGTCCTTCTCGAGCGCGGCCGACGCCGCCAAGCAGTACCCGGCGCACTCCAGCCAGATCATCGCCGGCGCCAAGACCGCCTTCCTGCAGGGCGACCAGTGGGCCTACACGGCGGGCATCGTCGCCGTGCTGATCGGCGCCGCGCTCGTCTTCCTCAGGTTCCCCAGGCACGAGGAGGAGAGGCGCCTGCTGGCCCAGTACGAGGCCGAAGCCGAGCGGGACGCCCGGGTCGCCCCCGGCGAGGGCGCGGACGGCCCCGCGCCGGCAGCCGAGGACGACGCGAGCGCAACGCCGGCCGGTGATGGTGACGGCGCGCTGAGTGGCGCCGGCGAGCCGGCGGAGGGCGGGCCCGCGCCGAGCCCCACCTGACCTCGGCCGCCTACTTGAGCGAGCCCGAGCCGGCCGTGACCGCCAGCGGGTCGTGATGGCGGCCGCGCAGCACGATCGCGCAGCCAACCGCGATCAGCGCCCCGAGCACGGGCCCGAGCACGTAGACCCAGAAGCTGCTCCAGCTTCCGCTCACGAGCGCCGGGCCGAAGGAGCGCGCCGGGTTCATCGAGGTGCCCGACACCGGCGCCGACCAGAGGCCGGCCAGCGCGATGTAGCCGCCGACGCCGAGCGCGCCGATCGTGCCCACGTTCTGGGCGGTCGACGCCGTCCCGAGGATGACGCTGACGAGCGTGGCCGTCAGCACGATCTCCATCAGCAGCGCCTGCCAGTCGTGATAGCCGGGACCGGGCAGCGTGGCGCCGAGGTGCTCGACGTTGCCGAACACGGCGAGCAGGAAGAGGCATGCCAGCGTGGCGCCGATGAGCTGGGCGACGAGGTAGCCGAGGAAGCGCCGCCAGGGGAAGTCGCGGCGCATCGCGAAGGCGAGCGACACCACCGGGTTCAGGTGCGCGCCCGACACGGCGCCCATGAAGAGGATGATCGCCAGCACCATCAGCCCCGGGGCCACCACCGCGGCGGCCAGGCTGATCTCGCCCTTGGCGTGGAGGATGCCTCCGCCGGCCGCCACGAGCACGAGCATGAAGGTCCCGAGCATCTCCGAGAAGAGCCTGCGGTACTCGAGGCTCGGATCGTCGAAGGCCGCCCGCGAACCGAACTGGAGCATGAGCATGCGGTGTGCCCATGGCAGGTCGACGTCCGAGAGCCTGTCCTGAGGCGGATGAGCTGACACTGCATCCGCATCCTCTCACGCCCGGTGGACGGCCCCGACGCGCCGCGGGCCGCCCGGGGGCTCGGCCGGCATACCAGGGAGCCGGCGCGCAGGTCCGCCGGCCGGCTCCGCGACCTATCCTTGCCTGGCGGCACGGGGCACACATGGTCCGATCAGGGTGTGGCGTGCGTAGCGCGCCGCAGGGGCCCGGTGCGGGAGGATTTGAGCGATGACGCGAGGTGATAGCCAGGAGCCGGAGGCGGGCAGGAGGCTCGCCCGGGCGCGGGCCGCCCGCGGGCGCGTGCGCAGGGCCCGGCTTGCCCTCTCGGCCCGCCTCGACGCGCTGGTCAGCGCGATCCAGGACGACGACGACGAGACGGTCGAGCGGATCCTGCGACTGAGCCGCTCTCGACGGCTCTTCGCGCCGCTGGCCTTCGCCGTGGGCGCGTTCGCGATGCTGCTGGACGGGCTGCGCATGCTGTTCGCGAACTGGCGCCTCCTCGTGATCCAGATCCTCCCGGCGATGTGGATCTGGCTGGCGATGTACGACCTGCGCGCGCATGTGCTCCATGGCAAGTCCCTCCGCGTCATCGAAGGCCCGATCCTCATACCGGTGGGTCTCCTGATCGTCGCGATCACGACCGCCGGCTTCTTCCTCAACTCCGTGTTCGCGTTCGCGATCGCCGAGTCGCGCAAGCCGCGCCTGCGGCCGGCGTTCACCGAGGCGCGACACCACCTCGGGCCCGTGCTGGTGGCGGGCTGCTGCGTGGGCGCGATGCTCGCGTTCTCCACCACCGTCGTGACCCGCTGGGGGCGCCCCTGGTTCTCGATCGCGCTGGGCGTCGTGGTGGGCCTGATGATGGTCTGCTACGTCGCCGTGCCGTCGCGCGCGGTGGGCATCAGGACGACCGGCTCCAAGCGCGACAGGCTGACCGCCTCGGCGCTTGGCAGCGCGATCGGCACCACCGTCTCGGCGCCGGCCTACCTGCTCGGCCGGCTGGGCCTTCTGATGCTGGACTCGCGCGCGCTCTTCGTGCCGGGCGTGATCGCGCTGGTCACCGGTGCGACGCTCCAGGCCGGGACCACGGGCGCGGTCCGCGCGGTGAAGCTGAGCGCCTCGCTGCTCGCGGGGCACCCGCAGGCCAGCGAGGGCGACCCCGAGATCGATACGGCCTCGAGCGCCAATGGGGTCGCTGGCGCCGACGACGAGCCGGCCGCCCTGGCCGAGCCCTCGCCGCGCGCGCCGAGCGCCTGACCCGGCGCCTTCGGCGGCCCCGCCGGGTGCCTGCTCAGACGGTGGCGCCGCTGGGCTCGGCGGGGATCCTGCTGAGCTGCCAGCCGAGCAGCGCGAGCAGGAAGCCACGCACGATCAGCACGATGCCGATGATGATCGCCAGCGTCGCGAGCCCGAGTTCCGGCCAGGAGAGGATGACCGTGCCGGCCACCATGTCGAGGATCGCCATGAAGAAGCTGAATGTGCGACCACCCTCGAGCGAGAAGCTGGCCACGAAGCGGGCGATGCCCGCCACCACGAACCAGATGCCGACGATGACCGT
>Ga0335085_10010990_pt1 | contig 13465 bp, 13 predicted proteins | sample Lox_Sample_45_FD_206712 | JGI IMG/M metagenome (GOLD analysis project Ga0335085, IMG submission 206712) | Soil microbial communities from Loxahatchee National Wildlife Refuge, Florida, United States - Lox_Sample_4.5 | ecosystem: Environmental > Terrestrial > Soil > Wetlands | place: USA...
CCCGCGCCACGGCGGCTCGATCGCGGACGTCGCCGACGTGGAGCTCGACCGCCGGGTCGAGGTACTCCGGCCTCGCCCCGCTCCCGTGCACCTGCGCGTCGAGGCTGTCGAGCGCGCGTACCTCGTGCCCCTCGGCGAGCAGCCGATCGGCGAGGTGCGAGCCGATGAAGCCGGCGCCGCCGGTGACTAGGACCTTCATCGGGCCTTGAGGCTAGCCGTTCAGAACGGCCGCCGGTTGGGTAAAGAGGATTTCACACCACCTCTGCGGGACGACCCGGCGGGCGGGGGAACGGCGAGTTCCTCCGCCCGCATTACGCTTGCCTCCATGCGGCGTCCCAGCCGGGCCGTTCTTCGAAGCGCGCTCGGGATCGCGCTCGCCGCCGTCGTTTTCGCAGTGGTCGTCCCGCGGATCGCGAGCTATGCGAGCGTCGGGAGACAGCTCGCGACGGTGTCGGCAGCCTGGGCGGTCGCCCTCGCCGTGGCCGCAGCGCTCGACGTTCTCACGAGCGCCCTCCCGTGGAAGGCGCTCATCCCGAAGCTCTCGTGGCTCGGCGCCCTCGGCTTCACCCAGGCCTCCACCGCCCTGACGATCGTCCTCCCCGGTGGCGCGCCGCTCGGGATGGCCATCTCGTTCGGGCTGCTGAGACGACTGCGCGTGACGGCAGGGGAGGCGGGGTTCGCCGTAGCGCTGACCGGCATCTGGAGCCAGGTGATGATCCTCCTCTACCCACTCGTCGGGGCAGTCCTCGTCTTTGCGAACGGCAACCTCTCCAGCTCGACTGCGGCCATCGCCGCGGCGAGCTTCGCGGCGGGCGCGATCATCGCGGCCCTCGCCGTCGCCGCCTTGCGAAGTCCCGGGGCTGCGCGGTGGCTCGGCGACACGGCGAGCCGCGTTGCGACCTGGATCGCGCACCTCTTCAGACGAACGCCGCCCAGCTGGAGCGGCGAGGCCCTCGTACGGCTGCGTGAGGAGCGGCTCGTATTGCTTCGCAGGCGCTGGCTCGTCCTCACCCTGGCGACGCTGGGCAATCAGCTGACCGCATACCTGATCTTCGACTTCTCGTTGCGGGCGGTCGGGATCTCCGTCGCGACCATCCCGCCGAGCGAGGCGTTTCTCGCGTGGGCGGTCGGCCGGGTGATCAGCTCCCTGCCGCTCACGCCCGGAGGGATCGGCGTCGTCGAGCTGGGGATGATCGGGACGCTCGTCGGCTTCGGCGCGCCGCACGCGCACGTCGTCGCAGCCGTCCTGCTCTATCGCGCGCTGGTCATCCTGCCGACACTCGTCGTGGGCGCGGCCGCGCTCGTCGGATTCCGTCTCAGGCCGTCGGCGGCGCTCGACGAGGCCTAGGAAAGCGCCTCGGCGATCTCCTCGCGCGGGTCGTCGAAGCGCAGGCGCTCCCGTACCTCCGCGACGATCCACTCGAGCCGCCGGTAGACGAGCGAAGCCCGGCGCTCGGACTCGAGGCGACCGCGCGTCCGCGCGAACCCGCGATCGATGTAGCGCGGCGCCGTGAGCGCAGCATCGGGATAGAGCCGGCGCAGCGCGACCTCGAGCGGGCCGTGATCGAGAACTGCATCAGCGTACTCGACCGTCTCGCCCGGAAGCACGTCGAGCACCGCCTCCGCACGAACGAGGCCCTCGACCAGCGCCCACGGATGCGCGTCGAAGACACTCGCGGCGCGGGCGGGATAGAGCCATTGCCGCTTCAGCATCGTGTAGGCGACCTCTGCCACGTCGCGCCGCACCTTGAGGACGTTGAAGTCGCCGAGCCCCTCCCAGCCGCCGATCACGAACGGCTGGACGACGTCCTTGTAGGCAAAGCCCCGCCGAAGCGCGGCGCAGTCGAGGTAGCTCGTCATGCTGGCGAAGGTGTCGGGCGCCGAGCTGAGGAGGGTGAAGCGCTCGTCCGCCGGGGCGAGGGTCCGCCGCCGCCGCGGCACGCGGTCGCGGTTGAGGATCTCCCCGTCGCTCGTCCACGTGGGCTCCGCGAGGCCGATCGCCCGCGCCGCCGCCACGTAGAGAAGGCTCGAGAGCGAGCGCGGCAGGGAGAGGACGAAGAGCGAGCCGAGTTGCTCCGCCTGAGCCCATGCGTTGTCCCGCTTGAGTAGTCGGAGCCTGCTCACGCCGGGAGCCTACGGACAGCGGCGGAGAACTTCATGTGAGAAAGATATGAATCGAACGTCACAAGGCCGAGGTCAGCGCGTGAGCGTCACCTTGTGCAGGCCGACTGGGCGGTCGAGGTCGCGTCCGCGGAGTCTCGTCAGGCGCATGGCCGCCACCTGCCCGGGCACGACCGCCGTGAACGGGCTGAGCCACTCGGGCACGCCCGGTGCGAGCACGAGCTTGGTCTGCGCCCGGCGCAGCACCGCACGCACGTCGGAGACCGCGATGAGCCGCGCGCCGCGCTCCCGCAGCGGCGGCACGATCTCCTCCACGCTCGGCCGCGCCGGCCCGCTCGGGGCGACGACCACGACCGGCCAGCCAGGCTGGATCGCCGCAATCGGCCCGTGCATCAGGTCGGCGGGCGAGTACGCCTCGGTGACGAGTCCGGACAGCTCGCGGATCTTGAGCGCGACCTCGAACGCGGTGCCGTAGTTGACGCCGCGCGCGACGACCGTCAGACCCACCGCATCCTGATACTCCTCGAGCGGCGGCGTCCCCGCGAGGGAAAGCTCGATCTGCGCAGCGAGCACCTCGGGCATCCGCGAGAGCTCCTCGCGAGCCGCGGTGTCGTTCCCGGTCTCTGCGAAGAGGAGCGCCACCGCGCCGAGCGAGTTGACATAGGTCTTCGTGGCGGCGACCGCATGCTCCAGCCCGGCCTCGAGGGGCAGCACGGCGTCGGCGGTCAGCGCGAGCGGCGAGGCGACGTCGTTCGTGAGCGCGAGCGTCGGCCTGCCCTGCTCGCGCGCCTCTGCGAGGACGGCGACGACGTCGGGCGAGGCCCCGGACTGCGAGATCCCGATCGCGAGACCTCCGTCGAGACGCGGCGGCTGGCCGTAGATCGTGTACAGGGAAGGGGTCGCGAACATCACCGGCACCCGGTGCGCGCGGCCGAGGAGGTACTGCGCGTAGCGCGCGACGTTCGAGGAGCTTCCGCGGGAGGCGATCAGCAGGTAGCGGATGTCGCGACGGCGGAAGAGGCGGGCGGCGGCCCGAGCGGCGCCCGCCTGCTGCTCGAGCAGGCGCGCCAGCGCCTCCGGCTGCTCGCGCAGCTCAGTCTCGAGCCACGACATCGCCCCGTCCCGCGCAGAGAACGGCCTGGATCTCCAGCCGATCGTCGAGGACGACGACGTCCGCGAGCGCTCCCGGCCCGAGTACGCCCACGTCATCGCGGCCGAGGAAGCGGGCCGGCACCTCGGTCGCCGCGCCCACGGCGTGCTCGAAGGGGACCCCGAGCGCATGGAGGTTCCGCACCGCGTCGATCATCGTCAGCACGGTACCGGCGAGCGTGCCGTCCTCTCGCATCGGCGCGGCGCCGTCTTCGACCGCGATCTCGACGTCGCCGAGCTGGAACGTGCCGCCGTTCGAGCCGCCGGTTCCGGCCGCCGCGATCGCGTCGGTGACGAGCGCGACGCGGCCTGCAGCGCACGCCCAGACGAGCCGTACCGTCTCCTCGGCCAAGTGGTGGCCGTCCACGACCATGCAGATCACGATGCCGGCGCGCGTGAGGGCCGCACCGGCGATCCCCGGATCGCGCGAGCGGAACGGGCGCATCGCGTTGAAGACGTGCGTGACCGCTCCCACGCCGCGATCGAAGGCGTGGTGGGCCTCCGCCGCGGTCGCATTGGTGTGGCCCGCCGACACCGCCACGCCTCGCTCGAGCAGCCGCTCGATCAGGGCGTCCGCGCCGGGCAGCTCGGGCGCAAGCGTCATCTGCGTCACGTCCCCCGCGTCGAGCAAGCGGTCGAGCAGGGCGACGTCCGGCGCGCGGAGATGGGCGAGCGTGTGCGTCCCGGGCCGGTCGGGCGACAGGAACGGTCCTTCGAGGTGCGCGCCCAGGATCCGCGGACCCACCGCGTCCGTGGGTATCGCGCGCAGCGCCTCGGTCGTCGCAGCCTCCGCCGACGTGATGAGCGTCGGCTGATAGGCCGTCACGCCGGAGAGCAACAGCGCCTCGCCCGCCCGGCGGTAGTCGTCTCCCGCGGCAGAGAGGAAGTCGACGCCGCCGTAGCCGTTCACCTGGAGGTCGACGAAGCCGGGGATCGCGATTCGTCCGCGCGGACCACCACCGAGCCCGAGCGCAACGACGCGCCCGTCCTCGACCTCGACGTCGCCCGCAACGAGCTCGCCGCGGACGAGCGCTGCCTCTACCCCGAGCCTCATCGATCTGAAGCTTTCCGCACCGAGCCGTCGGAGGCCTCGAGGCGCGAGCGAGCCGAGTCGGCGTCGACACCGGCCAGCAGCGAGACGAGCGCGACCCGCGCGTCGCCGGCGGCCGCCTCGAGCGCCTCGTCCACCCGCTCCTCGGAGGCGCCGGTCGCAAGCACCACGTTCCGGCGGGCACGCTCGCGGAGCTTCTCGTTTCCGGGGTCGACGTTGACCATCAGGCCGCTGTACGTACGCCCGAGCCGGATCATCGTCACGGTCGAGATCGTGTTGAGAACGAGCTTCTGTGCAGTCCCGGCTTTCAGGCGTGTCGAGCCCGCGATCACTTCCGGGCCGACGACGACCGCCACCTCGTGGTCGGCCAGCGCGGCGGCCCGGCTGTCGCGCACGCTCGCCACGGCGACGCGAAGCGCGCCCGCCTCGCCCGCAGCCTCGAGCGCGGCGAGCACGAACGGCGTGGAGCCGCTCGCGCTGACGGCGACGACGCAGTCCTCGGGCCGGAGGGGTAGCCCGTGCAACGCGTTCGTCGCCGCAGCGCGATCGTCCTCGTCCGCGTCCTGCTCTGTGACGATGGCGAGGACCTCGCCGGGTGGCGAGCCGAAGGTGGAGCCGCACTCGGCCGCGTCGAGCGCCGCCAGGGCCCCCGATGTGCCGGCGCCGGCATAGACGAGCCGACCGCCGCGGCGGAGCCGCTCGACGATCGCGTCGACGGCCGCCGCGAGCTCGTCGCCGGCGTCGGCGACCGCGGCCGGAACGGTCGCGTCCTCCTCGTTCAGAAGGCGAACGAGGTCGCGCGTCGAGCGCAGGTCGAGGTCGGCGAGATCCGGACGGGCGGCCTCCGTGGTCACGATCCGACGCCCGGCCGTGAGCGCCACGCTCACCGCCTCCCAGACGAGCGGCGCGTCGGCTGTGGCCAGCGACGTCATGTGCCGGCAGGCTTCGTATCCCCACGTCCAGAGGTCCTCGACGCCTTCCTCGCGCGCACCGGCGACGGCTGCCTCGAGCTCGGGGATGTCGTTCCTGTCGAGACCGAAGCTCGGCAGCCAGAGCTGCGCACCCACGCCGTGCCGGTCGGCGGTCTCGCGGAGGAGGCGGGCAAAGCGCCGCACGAACGGCCCGGCGGACTCCCCCCAGTGCTTCCAGTACGGATCTGTCGCCAGCGTCGCGAGCCCCGGGAGCGCGGCGACCTCGTCCCAGTCCGCGAGGCCCTGCGCGCCCTCGGTCGCCGGCAGGAGGCAGATCGTGTTCGTGCCGCCTCGCTCCGCAACGTACGCGACGAGCTCACGGAGGAAGTCGACCACGGAGCTCTCGCGGAAGCGCCGCACCTCCGGCGTCAGCTCGGCAGGGACGGAGCCGCCGAAGCGCTCGGCGCAGCGGTCGCAGCGGCACGTCCACCGCGCGGCATCCTCGATGCCCACATGGACGGGAACCACCCACGCCGGCTCGTCCCAGAAGACCGAGTCGACGCCGCACTCGAGCACCCAGTCCGCCCACTCCTTGCAGAAGTCGCGATACGCCCGGCTGTTGAGGCAGGCGGCCGCAACCCGCCGCCCATCGTCGAGCACCTGGCACTCCTCGGGATGGAAGGCGACCCAGCGGCTTTCGGCCTCGCCGCCGAACGTGCGGCCGAGCCCCCAGGGGCTCGCCCGGACCGAGAGACCAGCGGCGTGCGAGATCCCCACGATCTCGGCCATCGTGTCGCGGTAGTACGCGAGGTCGTTCTCAGAGAAGGTGTGGAGGACGCCCGTGTAGCCGCGCGAGGCGAGGTCGGTCATGTCCCTGCGCACGTGCCGCGGGATCCGGACACCGAAGTACGAGCAACCGGCGTGGAGGGCATTGGTCATGACCACCTCATGCTTTCACAGCGCCGGTGGTCAGGCCGAAAGCGATCCGACGCTGGACGAGCAGGAAGAAGATGACGACGGGGATCGCGATCAGCGTCGATGCCGCCATGATCTCGCCCCAGTCGACGAACCGGTTGCCGCCGTAGAGGTAGGAGAGCCAGACCGTGATCGTCTGCTTGTTCCCGCTGTGAAGAAGGGTGTTCGCGAAGATGTACTCGTTCCAGCTCGTGATGAACGCGAAGACGGACGTCGCGACGAGCCCCGGCGCGACGAGCGGCAGGAGGATGCGTACGAACGCCCCGACGCGCGTCGAGCCGTCCACCATGGCCGCCTCCTCGAGCTCCTTCGGGATGCCGAGGACGAAGCCGCGCAGCGTCCAGACGCAGAACGGGAGCGCGAACGTCAGGTAGACGAGGATGACGCCGGTGAGCGTGTTCACCTGGTGCCGGCCAGCGAGGACGATGTAGAGCGGGATGATCAGCCCGGCCTGCGGCAGCATCTGGATCCCGATCACGAGCACGATGAACAACTTGCGCCCGCTGAACCGGTAGTTGGCGAGTGCGACGGCCGCGAAGAACGAGAGCCCGAGGGCGATGGCGACCACCGCGATCACGACGATGGCGCTGTTCTTCACGTCGGTCCAGAAGTACTGGCGGTGGATCGCGTCTTCGAAATGGCTCAGCGTCGGATGGCGCGGGAACCACGTCGGATTGAAGCTGTAGATCTGGCCGTTCGTCTTGAACGCGGTCGAGATCATCCAGAAGACCGGAAAGATCATCACGACGAAGAGCGCGATCCCGACGATGTTCCAGCCGAGGCTGCCGGCGCGGCGGCGGCTCATGCGACCTCACCCACCCGCAGCATTCGGCGGACGTAGACGACACTCATGGCCGCCACGATCACGAGCATGAGAATCGAGATCGCGGCGCCGATCCCGAAATCGGTCTTCGCGAAGCCCACGAAATAGAGGTAGGTGCTCATCAGGTAGTTGGACGACGTCTGCTGGCCGGGCCCGATCAGGAGGTACGGCTGGGTGAAGGCCCCGAAGTCCCAGATGATCGACAGGCTCGTGAGGATCAGCAGCACGGGCATCAGGACGGGCAGCGTCACGTCCTTGAAGACCCGCCACGCCCGCGCGCCGTCGATCTGGGCCGCCTCGACGAGCGCGTCCGGCACCTGCGAGAGCGCCGCGTAGACAGTGATCGTGACGAAGGGGATCGCTCCCCAGACGATGAGGCTGGTCACCATCGAATACTGCGAGAACGTCGTCTGGTACCAGTTGTGGTTGAAGTAGTTGCCGACGTGGAGCCTCGTGAGGATGTAGTTGAGGACACCGTTCTCGCTGTTCGTCATCCAGCTCCAGACCTGGACGGCAACGACAGGCGGCATCGCCCAGACGAGGACGAGGCCGACGGTGAGCAGGAGCCGAACCCAGGTCGAGACCCGCACGAGTAACAACGCGATGAGCGTCCCGAGCACCATCGTCAGGCCGACGTTGACGGCGGTGAAGACGAGCGTGCGCAGGAGCGTGTGCCAGAAGATCGGGTCATGGAGAACGGTGCGGAAGTTGTCGAGCCCGATGTACACGCCCTTGTGCTGAACGAGCTCGAGCAGCCCGTACTTCTGGAACGAGAGCTTGACGAGGTAGTAGATCGGGTAGCCGAGGATCGCCGCCAGGACGACGACGACCGGCAGGAGGAGCAGGTACGGGACCGACCCGCCGGCGATGCGTCGGCCGGTCAGCCGCCGCCGCCGCGACCCTGCGGTCGCGGCGGCGGTGGTGAGTGCGGTGGGATCGCTCCCGCTCAGGAGCGGCCTACGGCTCGTTCAGAGTTTGAGCGATGTTCTGGTCTGCCACCTGCGCGGCCTTCTTGACCGAAAGGTGACCGGTGAGCATCTGGGCCAGGAACGTCTTGAGGATGTTGCCGGTCTGGACGTCCACCCAGTGCTTCGCCTGCGGCACGAACCAACTGCGCGCGGCAGCCCGCTCGTTCACGCTGTTGCCCAGCAGGTTGGTTGCGTTCGGGATGTTCCCCTTCTTCTCCAGCGCCTTCTCGGTCGCGGTGTTGGTGAAGTCGGCGATCCACGCCCGGGCTTGGGCCTGCGCGTTGCTCTGGATCGGCACCGCGAGGTCAGAGCCACCGAGGAAGCCGGGGATCGGCTTGCCCTTCGTGTGGCTCGGCATCACGAACTGCTTGGTGACCTTCGTGTAGTCCTTGCCACCCTTGGCGGTGGTGCAGCAGGTGTACCAGGCGGGGCCGTAGTTCGCGGCCGTCCGCCCCTGCGAGAACACGGTGTACGGATAGGGATTCGTGCCGTCGAGGTTCGCCGTCGACTTCGACTGCGTGGCGTCGAAGAACGCCTTGAACCTGTTCAGCCCGGCGAGCGACTTCTTCGATGCGAGCGACCCGACCCACTTGCCGTGGGACTGGTGCGCGATCGAGCCGCCGTAGTCGAAGACGAAGCCGAGCGCGGTGAACCAGTCCTCGCCGCCGACGTACAGCGGCGAGAAGCCCTTCACGTGCTTCTCCATCTTCCCGATCTTGACGAGCTCTTTCTGGAACTGCGACATGCTCGTCGGAGGCTTCGTGAATCCGGCCTTCTTGAACAGGTCCGACCGGTACGTGATCACGCGCGAGCCGGCGTAGTACGGAACGCCGTACAGCTTCCCGTTGAACGTCGAGGAAGCCTTCAGGCCCGAGAGCCACTTCGACGAGTTGTCGAACGACGACTTGTACGGGCCGAGGTTCGAGAACTCTCCGCTGGCCATGTACGCAGTCATGTCGGTGTTGCCCATCTCGATCACGTCCGGCACGTCGTTGCCGGCGATCGTGGCGTCGAACTTCTGCAGATGGTCGTTCCACTGCTGGTACTGCACGGTCACGTTCCAGCCCGGATGCGAGTTCTCGAACGCGTTGTTCGCGGCCGCGACGAGCTCCGGCCAACCGTTCTGCGCATCCACCTGGAGCCAGACGGTGAGTGTGTGCGCATCCGTCTTCTTACTGCTTGCTGCGGCCGTCGCGACGACGACCGAGAGCGCTATCGCGGCGGCGACCACCGCGAGAACCCGGTATCTCATCTAGATCTCCCTCGAGACGTCGACGCGTGAGCGGGCCGTCAGAATCGTCTGTGGCCGGGGACATGTGACGTCCAGCGGTGCGTCGAGTGGTCTATACCAATCGGCCACGCGGGGAATCTTCCACACAAGACCACTCCTTGTCAAGAGGGGGTTACCGCAACGTGACTACGCGGTTACGACGGAGTCAGCTCGGAGACGATCTGATAGCGGTCGCCGCGATAGATCGAGTGGACGAACTCGAGAGTCCGACCATGTGCGTCGCGGCTCGTTCGCTCGAAGAGAAAGGCCGGCGAATGGAGTGGCACGTCGAGCGCAGCCGATTCCTCCTCGTTGGTCACCGTCGGCTCGATCGTCTGTGTCGCCGTCGCGATCTCGACGCCGTACCGCGAAGCCAGGAGCTCGTAGAACGAGCCCTCGAGGTCGCGCGGCCCGACGCCGGGCACGACGTTCGCGGGAATGTGGAGCGTCTCGATCGCCATCGAGACCCCGTCTGCGAGCCGGAGCCGCTTGACGACCACGATTTCGTCTCCTGGAGAGACATTCAGGAAGCGCCCGAGCTGTGGCCCGGCGAGCTGGTGCGTGAGCGAGAGCGTCGTGCTGCTCGGCACCATCCCGCGGCGGCGCATGTCCTCGCTGAACGAGGTCATCGTGAGCTGCTGCGAGATCTTCGGCTGCTGCACGTAGGTGCCGCTGCCGCGTCTGCGCACGAGATAGCCCTCGCGCGCGAGGTCATCGAGCGCGGCGCGGATGGTCAGGCGCGAGACGCCGAGGTCCGCGCTGAGCTGCCGCTCGGAGGGGATCGCGGTGCCGACGCCGAGCCGCTCGATGAGCTCGAGCACCTGTTGCCGCGCCGCGCTCTGCTTCGTCATCTTGGCGGGTGCTCCGGTCGCCTCCATCGTGGTGGCGACTATAGAGCCACTCGACCGAGTGGTCAATGCCATTGCGCTCGGCCGCGCCGTGCGGTATAGACTCTTCACTCGTTCGCCGATGGCCGAGATCGTCCTCGACAACGTCAGCAAGGTTTTCTCCGGTGGAGTCGTCGCCGTCGACAGCGTCTCGCTGACGATCGGCAGCGGAGAGTTCCTCGTTCTCGTCGGGCCGTCGGGCTGCGGCAAGTCGACGCTCCTCCGCATGATCTCGGGTCTCGAGGAGGTGACGGCCGGAACGATCTCGATCGGCGACCGGGACGTGACCGAGCTGCCGCCGAGAGCCCGGGACATCGCCATGGTCTTTCAGAGCTACGCGCTCTACCCCCACATGACCGTGCGCCAGAACCTCGGCTACGGACTGAAGGTGCGCAAGACGCCGAAGCGCGAGATCGCCGAACGAGTGTCGCGCGCCGCCCGGCTCCTCGGCCTCGACGAGCTGCTCGACCGCAGGCCGGCGGCGCTCTCGGGCGGGCAGCGCCAGCGGGTCGCGATGGGAAGGGCGATCGTGCGGGAGCCGAAAGCGTTCCTGATGGACGAGCCGCTCTCGAACCTCGACGCAAAGCTCCGCGTGAGCATGCGCGCCCAGCTGGCCGCGCTCCACAGCCGGCTGTCGACCACGACGATCTACGTCACGCACGACCAGATCGAGGCGATGACGCTCGGCCAGCGCGTCGCGGTCATGCGCGACGGACGGATCCAGCAGGTCGATACGCCGCAGGAGCTGTACGCGCGACCGGTCAACCTCTACGTGGCGGCGTTCATCGGCTCTCCGGCGATGAACCTCGTCGAGGCCGAGATCGAGGGCGGCCGGCTGCGCTTCGGCGGCCACGCAATTCCGCTCCCCACGACCGGAGCCCCGGCAGGGGGCCGCGTGGTCGCAGGTATCCGTCCCGAGGCCTTCGAGGACGGTGCGTTCGCCGAGACTTCGCTCCCGCGAATCGACGTCAAGGTCGAGGTCGTCGAGGAGCTCGGCGCGGACACGCACGTGCTCTTCTCCGTCGACGCCCCACGGGTGGAGGCGACCGAGGTGCGCGCAGCCGCAGGCGAGGAGGATCTCTCCCTCGCCGCAGCCGAGGGCTCGCTGTTCACCGCCCGCGTCGATCCAGGGACGTCCGCCAGGCCCGGCTCGCCGCTGCGGCTCGCCGTCGACCCGTCGCGCTTCCACTACTTCGACCCGGAGACCGGGCTCAGGCTCGAGTCGGACCGGGCGCTCGCGGCGCTCGCGACCTGAAAGCCGGCCCCTCGCGCGGCTCCGGGGAAGGGAAGCACGACGGCCTCGCCGGCGTTCTAATCGACGCGGCCGTTAGGGTCGCTCGAAAGGAGGCAATGGATGGAACTGACGATCGGCGATACCGCGCCGGATTTCGAGGCGCAGACGACGGAAGGAACGATTCATTTCCACGAGTGGATCGGTGACTCGTGGGCCGTGCTCTTCTCCCACCCGAAGGACTTCACGCCCGTGTGCACGACCGAGCTCGGCTACATGGCGAGCATCAAGCCCGAGTTCGATCGGCGCAACGTCAAGATCATCGGGCTCTCGGTCGACTCGGCCGACAACCACGACGCGTGGGCGAAGGACATCGAGGAGACGCAGGGCACCGCGCCCAACTATCCGCTGATCGGCGACCCGTACCTGACGGTCGCCAAGCTGTACGGCATGCTGCCCGCGGGCGTCGAAGGAGAGGCAGAGGGACGGACGCCGGCGGACAACCAGACCGTTCGCAACGTCTTCGTCATCGGTCCGGACAAGAAGATCAAGCTGATCCTCGTCTACCCGATGACCACCGGCCGGAACTTCGACGAGGTGCTGCGGGTGATCGACTCGCTGCAGCTCACGGCCGGCTACAAGGTTTCCACTCCTGCCCAGTGGCAGCCGGGGGAGGACGTGATCATCGCCGGCTCCGTCTCGAACGACGAGGCCAAGGAGCTCTTCGGCGAGTGGGACGAGCCGAAGCCCTACATCCGGATCGTCCCGGACCCCTCCAAGGTTCCGGCGGAAGCCTGAATCGACCAGCGCTCGGGCCGGCGTCTCGTTTGATGCCGGCCCGAGTGGGTAGATATCCGGCGTCCGCCACGAGGAGGTGGTCGCCGTGCTGCACATCCCCGGACCGCACGCTCCCCATCCGCATCTGCCCCACCCGCACGTCCATCCGGACTTCGACGAACACCCGTGGCGGATGGTGCCCGTGGCGCTCGGAACGGTCGTTCTCCTGGCCGCGGTGCTCATCGCCGTGTGCTTCGAGCTCGCCAAGGCGTTCACCGGGCACGCGTACTGACTGACGGCTGGCCTTGACTCGAGCCGCTGCTGGGCGGAGAGTCGTCCGGACACTGCCGTCTAGTCCTAGGGGAGGACCGATACATGAAGCGTCGGTTTAGGGCACCGAGCCCGGCGCTCGTCATCTCGCTGATCGCGCTCTTCGTCGCGCTCGGCGGAACGAGCTATGCAGCGATCCACCTGCCGAAGAACAGCGTCGGCGCCAAGCAGCTGAAGAAGAACGCCGTCACCGGGACGAAGATCAAGAAGGGGGCGGTCACGGCCGGCAAGATCAACACGAGCGGCCTCGTCGTGCCGAATGCCGTCCATGCGACATCGGCCGGAAGCGCCGCTCCGAGCGGTGCCGCCGGTGGGGCACTCACGGGCAGCTACCCGAATCCCACCCTCGCCCCGATCGAGGCGTGGCACGAGGTGGGAGCAGCGGGAGAGCCGGCGTTCCAGAACAGCTGGACGAACTTCGGGAATGGGTACACATCGATGGCCTTCGCCAAGGACTCTCTGGGTTTCGTCCATCTGAAGGGAACGGTTACCGGCGGGACGTTCCTCGCTCCCGTCTTCACCCTGCCGGCCGGCTACAGGCCGGCGCAGAACCTCTTCATGCCCGTGGCGGAGCAGATCGGTGCGTTGGTCCTCACGACCGGCGAGGTCGAGATCGAACAAGAGGGCGCGAATACCAACGCCGGCTTCGACGGCACCTCGTTCAAGGCCGGCTAGCCGAGAGATGCGCGAATCAGAGGACGGGCGGGCATTCGCTCCCGCCCGTCCGATACCCCGTCCGGGGGAGCCTGGCCTCGCGAAAAGTGGCCGATTCTCTGTCCGTGTCTGCGGCGCCGCTCCCTTTTCGTGAGTACGACGACGAACTGCCTTCCGACGAGGTCGTCCGGCGCTACCGCACCCTGATCGAGCAGCTTCCGCTCGTCGTCTACGTCGACGCACTCGACTCGCTGAGCTCGAACATCTTCACGAGTCGCCAGATCGAGCCGATCCTCGGCTACACCGTCGAGGAGTGGG
>Ga0335085_10010992_pt1 | contig 13464 bp, 9 predicted proteins | sample Lox_Sample_45_FD_206712 | JGI IMG/M metagenome (GOLD analysis project Ga0335085, IMG submission 206712) | Soil microbial communities from Loxahatchee National Wildlife Refuge, Florida, United States - Lox_Sample_4.5 | ecosystem: Environmental > Terrestrial > Soil > Wetlands | place: USA: Florida...
GGACACTTTCGATAAAATCGGGCACAGTCCAAGCTTTGCGCTCGATAGCGGCGATGCTTATCCGGGAAATATGACGCTGTTTTCGGCTGAGTTCCCGCTGGCGACATTTATCAGCTTTGCGTATAAGCTGCCGCCGATCGAATTTCGGTCCTTGGAATCTCAATTGCCGAAGTGGGCCACAAGCGGGAGGTTCGATATCGAAGCGCGCGCTGCATCGCCGAGTACGAAGGACCAAATGCGACTGATGATGCAGTCGCTACTGGCCGATCGCTTCCAGCTTAAAGCGCACTTCGAAACGAAGGAAACGCCCGTTTATGCACTGGTGCTCGTGAACCCTGGAAGGACAGGACCGGATCTTCGGCGCTATGCCGAAGATCCGCCGTGCACTACGAGGCCGCAGTTCCAAAGAGGCGGCAGTCCGGGTCTTGTGTTGAGCGTCGGGCACTTTCCGCCGATGTGCTACACGCTGATGGGTTTGCAGCGCCCTGTAAATGGCGCGCAGGCGATTACATGGGGTTCGAGAAATGTGAGCATGAGTCAAATCGCGAATGATATGCCGATCGCTCCAACAGCGAATCTCGACCGACCTGTGATCGACCGGACCGGATTGAACGGAAATTTCGATTTCGTGATGAACTTTGCCGGGCCGAGCCCCGTTACACCAGATGGGGCGGAGGCTGCGGAGCCGGATGCGCCAACGTTTCTGGAGGCGTTGAAGGAACAGCTTGGGCTGAAGCTGGAATCGACGACGGCGCCGGTTGAATCGATGGTGATCGATCACATCGAGGAGCCGACGCCGAATTAGAGGAGGCGACACGTGGATCAAAGCGAAGAGATGCGAATTACGCGGAAGCCAGAAGGGATGAGGCGCAAAATCTGGGTTGAGTTTGTCTCGTGGTTCTGGGTGATCGTCGCGTTCGTTGGAATTGAGGCGGGCGTTGCGCAGGCGCGGATGATTCCCACAGGGTCGATGGAGCCGACCGTGCTTGTCGGCGATCATCTGCTTGTGAGCCGCATTGGATACGACGTGGGCGTTCCGTTCACGTCGATTCGGGAGCCGCTATGGCGCGAACCGAAGAGGCAGCAAATTATCGTTTTTCAGGCGCCGCTGGCCGATCAGGGATTCCCGGACTTCATCAAGCGGTGCATCGGTGTGCCGGGAGATCACGTCAAGATCGTGGGCGGGACAGTCTACGTGAACGACAAAGCGCTGGATGAGCCGTATGCGCAACATCGGCCCGGCTACGAGCAGTTGCCTTGGGAGAATTTTCCTGCGGACGCGGCGGAGATGGCGGCGTATTTCGTGGATCGGCCGGAATGGGCGGGCGAATTGGCGAAGCATACTGTGAATGGCGAACTGGTCGTGCCGCCCGGAGAATACTTCATGATGGGCGATAATCGCGACGATTCGAACGATAGCCGTTTCTGGGGGTTTACTTCACGCGCCAGCATCATTGGAAGGCCGGTGATGGTTTATATGTCGATTAGGGCACCGGAGGGTGACTGGGATTCGGGCCATTTGCGGGATCGTTTTGTGGCCTATGGAAATGCGCTGATTCATCCGACCGATATTCGCTGGCGGCGGTTGTTTCATGTTTTTTAAGGCGATAACAGCGAATTGCAACGGCTCCGCGCGCGAGAAAAGCAAGATGGGTTCTTTGGGGACCGCCTCGGTGGACAGGCGTCGTGTCCCGTAGAATGAACGACGTGATTTCAGCAGATGTCCGGTAACCCTTTGGGGTGATGGAAAAATAAGAGGGGTCCTTCGGCTCGCCGCATTCGCGGACGAGCCTCAGGATGACGAACGTTTTCAATTTTTACTCAGAGATTACTTTTTTAGAGATTGTTCAGGAAGAAGGCGGTGAGTTGTTTGTCGAGTTCGAGGCGTGCGGGGACGTCGCTCATGCCGTGGCCGCGGCCGGGAAGAAGGAAAAGGTCGGCGGGATACTCGCCGTGCTGGATGAGCGCGTCGAGCAACTCGGCGGTGTTTGCGAAATGAACATTGTCGTCGCCGGTGCCATGCGCGACGAAGAGCTTACCTTTCAAATTGCCGGCTTGATTTACTGGCGATGAATCGCGATAGCCTTCGGGATTGTCTTGTGGGCGGCCCATGTAGCGCTCGGTGTAAATCGTGTCGTAGAGGCGCCAATCGGTGACAGGCGCGATGGCCGCGCCGGCTTTGAATATGCCTGCGGCATTGAACATCGCTTCGAGCGTCATGTAACCGCCATAGCTCGAGCCGTAAATTCCGATGCGCGACGGATCGACGTACGGAAGAGATTTCAGGTAATTCACGCCTGCGAGCTGGTCGGCGAGTTCGATTTTTCCGAAACGATGGTAAAGCGGAGTTTCGAAAGCGTGTCCGCGGCCATAGGCGCCACGATTATCCAGGCTGAATATGATATAGCCGTGCTCTGCCATCATTTCGCGCCACAGAAGGCCAGGGCCGTCCCATGCGTTTGTCACGTTTTGCACATCCGGGCCGCCGTAAACGTAAACAATTACCGGATATTTTTTGGCCGGATCGAAATCGCGCGGCTTGATGATCGAGGCGTCGAGTTCGGTGCCGTCGTCGGCGCGGACCTTGAGGAATTCGACGGGCGAAAGATGATAATCGGCCAGCTCAGGCACGCGGTTCTCGTTGAGCGCAGCGATTTGCGAACCGTCGGCGCGCATAAGAAGCTGGCGAGGCGGAGTTGTGGCATCAGAAACGGTGTCCACAAAGGCGCTCGCATCTGGCGCGAGTAGCACGTTGTGCGTGCCGGGCGCTTTCGTGACGCGCGTAATCGATTTATCGGCGAGCGAGACGCGGTACAACTGGCGCTCGGTGACGTTGTCTTTGTTGGAGATGAAATAAACGTACCCGCGCTTCTCGTCGAGGCTGAAACGATTGCCGACGCTCGGGCCGAATCCGCCGCCGGCGGTTACCTCCCAATTGCCGCTCGTCAGTTGATCGAGCATTTTGCCGTCTGTGCTGTAGATATAGATGTGCCAGAAGCCAGTGCGCTCGCTTAGCCAAAGGAAGCGCTTGCCGTCGGCAAAAAAGCGGAACGGGAGATCGCTTACGTTGAGCCAGTAGCGATCCTGCTCGGTGAGAATGGTGCGGGATTTCCCTGTGGCGGCGTCTGCGAGGAGCAGGTCGAGCTTTTTCTGCGAGCGGTCGAGGCGTTGAATGAGCAGCGATTTGCCGTCAGGAACCCAATCGACGCGCGGGAGATAGATGTCCGTGTCCGCGCCGGTGTCGATCCATGCAGGCGCGCCTCCGGTGATCGGCTCGATGCCGACGCGCACGATGGGATTGGCTTCGCCCGCCTGCGGGTAATCGGTGGTTTCAATTTTGCCGTCGAGATCGACGATCGGATATTTGGTGACGGGGTGCTCGTTGAATTGCAGAAAGGCGATCTTCTGCGAGTCGGGAGACCACCAGTAAGCCGTCTCAAGGTCGAGTTCCTCGGGATACACCCAATCGAGCTCGCCATTGAGTAGTTCGTCGCTGCCGCCCATGGTGAGTTGCTTTACGGCGCCGGTTGCGACGTTGGCGAGCCAGATGTCGTCGCCTTGCAGATAGCTGACCCATTTGCCGTCGGGTGAAAACTTCGGATCGCTGACGTCTTCTTTGCTATCGACGAGAATTTTTGACGTCATTGAACGCAGATCGACCCAGACGAGGCGGCCGTTGCTTTTGAAGAGCAGCTCGTTGCCGTCCGGCGACCAGAAATAGTCTTTTGCGGCGACGCGTCCGAGGCCGGTGGATTGAATCGCGGCGGCTTTTTCCGGCTGAAGAAAGCGGCCTAGTTGTGTCGCGTTGAGAAGCACGCTCTTTTGGCCGGTGGCCGCACTCATCACCCATAGTTCATCTTTGGAGGGATCGCCCGGAGCCGGCTGCATGAAGGAAACGCGCGTGCTATCCGGCGACCACTGGACGCCTTCGGTCAGATTGCCGCTGAGGCTCGGTGCGCCATAAATTCGCTCAACCGTGAGTTGTGCAGAAGAGCCGCGCGTTTGCGCGGAGATTGCCGCCGGGCATGCGATGGCGAGAACGGCACAAACAATCGCGAGAAGGAACTTCTTACGGACCGTAAACATGAGGTGTGTGTTCATTTTCAGTGCATGCTTTTTATACACCTTATGCGACGCAAACCGAGTAATTTCGCGATGCGGATACTCCGCGCGAGTACGAAACAACACAGTACCCCGAGCAGAATAGCTGTGTGAAACAATTTCTCGCACTCGGAAAGTTCGAGTACAATCCTGCGCCATGTCATCCGAGGATTTCGATTGCGGCGGGCAAAACGACAGGCAGGTGCAAACGAACTTATCGAGTGCGGAAGCATCCAAACGGCCCATCACAGCTTCCAAATTGCGCCGTTGGTAATTGGGCTGCGTCTAATTTAAGTAGGAGAGAAATCGCGGTCCCAGTACGCGCCGGAATTGGCCCGAGATGTGCTCGCATTAAGTCGCCGACCCACTGCAATCATGGATGGAGTAAATGGCGGAACGAATTTTGATCGTTGACGACCACCCTGCCGCGAGAATGGCGCTGACCACGCTATTGCGGCGCGAAGGTTTCGAAGTGCATGAGACGAGCAGCGGCGAAGAAGCGCTGGCGCAATGCGCGTCTTTCCGCCCGGATCTGATCCTGCTAGACATCGTGATGCCGGGAATGAACGGATTTGAAGTTTGCCGGCGAATCAAGGCGACTCCCGAGACGCGCCTCACGCCGGTGGTGCTCATCACCGGCCTTTCGGAAACCGAAGACCGCATCAAAGGCATCAATGCCGGCGCCGACGATTTCCTGAGCAAGCCGATCGATATGAACGAGCTTCTGGCGCGGACGCGTTCGCTGCTGCGGCTGAAGCAATACACGGACGAGCTGGAGAACGCGGAATCCGTGCTCTTCACGCTGGCGCACAGCATCGAGGCGCGGGACCCGTACACGGGCGGGCATTGCGAGCGGCTTTCAGAAATGTCCGCGCGGCTGGGAGAAAAACTGGGGCTGCCGGAAGAGCAGATCAAGGCGCTGCGGCGCGCAGGGATCGTTCACGATATCGGCAAAGTCGTCGTACCGGACGCGATCCTGCTCAACCCCGATCCGCTTTCGCCCGAAGACATGGCTATCATGAGGAAACATCCGATTGTGGGCGAACATATCTGCAGGCCGATGCGGACATTCCGCTTAGTGCTGCCGATCATCCGCCATCACCACGAACACCGCGACGGCTCGGGATATCCGGACGGATTGCGGGGGGACCAGATCCCGGTGACTGCGTCGATTCTTCAGCTCGTGGACGTCTACGACGCGTTGACTACGACGCGGCCCTACCGGCAGGCGTCCACGCCAGCCGAGGCGCTGGAGATCATGGATAGAGAGTCCGCTAAGGACTGGTGGGACCGCGATCTTCTGAAGGCCTTCCGCGAAATGATTCTCAACGGGCACAAGGGCGCCGGAAACGGACATGGCTAAAAAATACTGACCCGAGCCAGGATCCGGCTCGGGCCAGGGGCGTTGTGCGGCAGGGGCACTACGGAGAATACTCTAGTAGTCTTTGCCGCCGTCTTTGTCGCCTTTTGTGTTCACGACTTGCCCGGTTGATGGATCGAGCAGGACAACGTCGTCGCGCTTGTTCTTGAAGTTGAACATGTTGAGAATTGGGCCGGCGAATGCGTCGAAAGAGCCATTGCCGATCCGCGGCAATCCCCAGTTGTCCTCAATAAAGCGAACCACGGAGCTCTGATCGATTACGGTGTGGTCCACGAAGTTTTCCTTGGCATAGGGAGAGATCACCAGGAAAGGAATGCGCGGACCATAGCCGCAGCGGCCCTGGACGCCTTCGAGCGAGTTCCCCGCAATGCCACACGAGCCGGTGCCGTTCAGCGAATCATCACCGGAGACGGACTGATTAAGGATCGGTCCCATCTGGTGGTCGTACCAGCCATCCGAATCGTCGTAGGTGATGATCACGGCCGTGCTGTCCCACGTGGGAAGCGATTGGAGGAAATTGATCGTTTGCGCGATGAACACCTGCTCATCGAGCGGCGATGAATTGCCCGGATGGCCGTCCTGTGCGGCAGGCGCCTTGAGGTAGCTGACCGCGGGAAGCTTGCCATGCATTGCAGCCTGCATGAACCAGGTCAAATCGTACTGGTGATTCGCCTGGCCGTCGTGGCCGACTTCGTTGAGATTCTTCGGCGCGACGTGATGCGGGTTTGCAGTGGACGCATAGTACTGGAAAGGCTCGTGGTGAGGGACGTAAGCTTTTATCGCGCTGCCGTCGAGCCTGATCGTGGTATTGCCGCAGACTGCCTTGGTGCCGCTCACACCGCTGGGGGTGAAGCCGCCCTCAAACCAGCCCCAGGTGATGCCGCGCGTGCTAAGAAGATTCCCGACGTTTTCGTTCGTCGAATTCATGCCTACCACGTCACTGCCGCTGCAATCGTCGTAAGCAGGGTCGGGGTCGCCGACGATGCTGCCTGCGATGACGTCTGAGGCCGTGTTGCTCTTGCTGACGCTGGCATCCACGCCACCGGTCATGCCGGAGATGACATTGACGGCACCGACCGTGGAAGGCCCGAAGTTCGTGCCGTAATGGTTGTCGTCCATCGCGAAGTTCTGCGCGTAGTTCCACAGAGCTGTGACGGTGTTCCCGTCGTAATAGCCCATCACGATGCCCGCGCCCAAGGGCTGAACGGAGGGATAACTGGAGTTGCAGCTATGTGCAGCGAATTCGGGGAACATGTCCATCAGGCCGCTGTCATACGCCTGTTGCTCGGCCTTATAGCCGTGATTCATGCTGCAGGTGTAGTTCTGGCCCGGATCGAGACGGAAAGGCTTGACGGTGTTTTGGTTCAGCGCCATCACCCCTTCGGTGATGCCGTTGACGCTGGGAGTCTTGGCCTTCGCCTTGAATTTGAGTTCGCCCTGCGGGTTGAGCGCGTTCGGGTAAGTGGCGAAGTAATGATCGAACGAAACGTTTTCCTGGAAGATGACGACCAGGTGTTTGATCGGCGTCGCAGTATCGTAATCCGCGGCAGGGTCGTCACCGCCCTTGCCGCGATCTCTGCCGTTCGGGGCAGCCAATAGGCCGCTTGGAGAAAAGACCGCCAGGTTCGTGGCCATCAGAAGGCTGGCCATCCAGCGTAGATTCTTCCGGATCATGAATTCTCCTTGTGGGGAAATGGTCTGATTCCGGTCCTGGTAACGAAGACGGACTCCGCCGTTTTCGCGAGGCTTTCGGATTCAAACTGTGCAGAACGTGAATAAACGGAAGTTGTTATCGCCGGATGACAGCCGTATTAAAAACCATTCTTAGAGGCGAGCGAAGACGAGGCGCCTTCGTGCATCGGCTGCCTGCGAGGAGAAGTGCCGGACGAGGCGGGCTTGGGCGCAGATGGCGCCGCGTGGGATTCGTCTGGCGGAGACGTACGCGGCTCGACGCGGATCACTCCCATCATGCCGCCGTCCTCGTGTTCCAGAAGATGGCAGTGATAGATGAACGTGCCGACGGTGTTTGGATCGCGGAAGTCCATGCGGAGGCGAACGCTCGGATATGTCTGGCTCTTTCCATCCCAATATGGAACGTTGATCGTATCGCGCAGGAACGGTTCGCTTACAGGAGCGCCGAAGAATTCCTCGAGAACGAAATGGAGTTGGTGAATGTGGAACGCGTGCAATTCCTGCGTGCGATTTTCGATGATCCAGTCTTCCACATCGCCTTGATGGACGATGATATTCGGCGTGAGATCGTTGGGATCGAACGGTTTCGGCGTCTGGCCGTCGACGGTGATCATGAAGACCGTGGGACTCTTGGGATTGTTGGGATCGGACGGCTTTTCCGAAAAATAGAGAAGGCGTGTGCGAACGGGTTTGACATTGCCGACCCACGGAAATGGCGGCTTCGGAAGAGGCGTGGTATCGGTCGGAAGCCTCAACGGCGGCTCGGGCGCCGTGGGCGACGCGGTGATCGTCGCGATCACGCGAACGGGATCGTTCTCACCGACGGGGCCTGTATTCACGCTGCGCGTGAGCAGAGTGGCATCCGTTGACGCCGGAGGACCCTTCACGATGAATTCCGCGCGGCCGCCGGGTGGCAAGCCAACGTGATCGATCCAAACCACGCCCTGACCGCCGAGGCCGTTTTCGTTAAGTGGAACTCCATCCATCGCGACAATTTCGAGCGGCTGCGCCAATCCGTTGTAAATTAGCTGCAAATTGAGATACGTGATTGCAGACGCGTTCACCACACGCCAGAGCTGGCGTTCGCGCGGCTTCATGCGGATTATCGCGGGCTTGTATTCGGGATAAGAAACCGGCACGAAATTTATCGAGAGGTCTTTTGCGGGCTTGCCATTGCCGGAGCCGGTGTTGAGAACTTCACCGTCGGGATCGAGAACTGCTGGCGGGGGCTTCGGGCCGTTGTCGAGCGGCGCGGCATTGGGATTCACAAGATCCTGATCGCGAACAACCAGAACGCGCTCGGGAAGCCCGGCAACGTCGTGCTCGGCGCGCTGCAAACCTTCGACGATCAGCGCGCCGGAGGCTCCGCCGAGAACCTGCACCTTTGCGAAGCCGTGAATGTGCGGGTGATACCAATAAAGGCCGGGCGGCTCGTCGGGTGGGATTTGAAATTTGTATTCCATCGTGCCGGATGGATCGACAGCGGTTTGCAGCACGTCGTCTTCATGGCATCTCGAGGGCACCGTGAGGCCGTGGAAGTGGAGATTCGTCGACGTGGGGCTCATGCGCGTGCCGCCGCCGCAGGGCGCCTTCGCCAACGACAGCGAGAGGCTCATCATCGGCATTGTTTGCGGCTGCTTTGCGGCGATGGCGGCCGAAAGCTCGTTTTTCAGCGACAGTTCGAGCCAATCGCCGGGCTTCAGGCGCAGAGTAGGCGCTTCGGCGCCGTCTTTGTAGATGTAGCAGTAGCCGACCTCGCCATCGGGTTCGATGAAATTGCGAAACGTGAGTTCGAGCTTGAGGACACCATTCTGGCTCGCGAGATTTTCAGGCTCTGGCACTTCGCTGCCAGGAGTTGGGCGCTGGCAGATTTGCTGAGCCGTGCTTGGCGTTGCAAACACGACCGTAGGCACAAGGCAGACGAGCGCGGCTATAAGAAATGTCCGGCGGAGGTTCATCAGTACTATTGGACTCACGCCCAGTATACGCCGTAGAACCGTTGTTCATGTGAATGCAGCATGAAAAGCAAATCGAGAGCGCGGTTTCAAACTGAGCTACTTCTTGCTACGCTCCCGCTTCCGAAGGAAACACGATGGGCGCGCCGAACCTCACAACTATGCTAGGACTCGGATCGAAACCTGCGGATCGTGAGACCGCGATATCTCGAAAGTACATCTATGCGCCCTGGATCGGTTCAGCTGCTTACCTGCATACCATCTACAAACCCGCAGATGATGCGGCGCTTGTGCAAAATTCCAATGAGCTGTCGATCCCACATATTTGGCAAGACTTTCTCAGAGTGCAGAATGGGGCGCATATATATCATGTTGTTTCAATTTTGGGGGCCATAGATCCGCGGCAGCCGATGCGGAGAACACCCGATGATGCAGGTCCCTTCCGTATAATCAGCTCAAACCGGGAGGCGAAGCTATCGCCAACCGGCGAATGGTTGGAAATTGGCGTGTACAGCTACAGCGGAGCCCGCGTGTTATTGCATCGTCTCAACCACTCAGTGAAGGCGGTGGACCGCCCCGTAAAAAAGGATTTGGCGAGTTGGGCAGACATAGATACTTGGCTTAGGTCTGAGTTGGACAGGCTGTCTGTTCTGTTCAATCCGGAAGGAAGATTACTCGTTGACGAGCGATTGACCGAGCCTTCTTCCGATGCGGACGTTTGAAGAAAACCGCACAAAACGGAAGGAGCAGCGTTAGGGCGACCATGCCGTAGCCGGCGGCTCCTCGAAAGTCCCGATGCGGCGCTCGAACTCCGTTAATTCTTCGCAGGCGCGGTCAAGCTCCTCGTATTCGCGGGCGAACTTCTCGCGCATGGCGGACTGAGCCTCAACGCTATCCCAGCGGTCGATCGTGAGAAAGCGGCACGGATTTTGTGAATCATGGAGCAGAGAGGTTCCATGAAATCCGGGGCTCTTGGCGAAGAGTTTGGCCCAAGGGCCGGCGCCGGCATAGATTCGCTCAAATTCGGCAATGCGCTCTGCCCGCGCCAAAAACTCCCAGACGAAATAGACCATTTTGCTCCCGGCTCCGCGCGATTGACGAATCACATGATAAAATAACAGTGCGTTTGTAAGTCCTGAAGATTTCATTCGGAATGGCCGGGGCTGCAGGATCGCGCTTGCAGCCCATTTTTGTTTTTTTTACCAGGCGTGTTCCACGCAGGCTGCTTCGTGCGAGCAACGATCGAGCAGAGAATCAGAGGGATCGGATCCCTCGCTTCGCGGCTACCCTTAGGATGACGAGAAGGAAGAAAGATTGAGATGAGCGAATTACGGAATATTGCGATTATCGCGCACGTGGACCACGGCAAGACCACGCTCGTGGACGCGATGCTGAAGCAGAGTGGAATTTTTCGCGCGAATCAGGAAGTGGTGACGCGCGTGATGGATTCGAACGAACTGGAACGCGAGCGCGGAATCACGATCCTGGCGAAGAACACCGCGCTTACGTATCACGATACGAAGATCAATATCGTGGATACTCCGGGCCACAGCGATTTTGGCGGCGAGGTGGAGCGTGCGCTGCGCATGGTCGACGGCGTCGTGGTGCTCGTCGATGCCAGCGAAGGACCGCTGCCGCAGACGCGCTATGTGCTGCAGAAAGCGCTCGCGGCGAAACTTCCGCCGGTCGTCGTGCTGAATAAAATCGACAGGACGGACGCGCGGCCTGCCGCCGTGCTCGACGAAATCTACGATCTTTTTATCGATCTCGATGCGAACGAAGATCAGCTCGATTTTCCGGTGATCTACACGAACGCCAAGACCGGTGTAGCGCACCGCACACCTGGAGATGATTCGACGAATCTCGAGCCGCTGTTTGAGGCCATTGTTGCGACGATTCCTCCGCCGGCGGGCGATCCTGCCGCAACTCTGCAAATTCAGGTGACGAATCTCGATTACAGCGATTTTCTCGGCCGCATTGCGATTGCGCGGGTGTTTCAGGGCACTCTGCGGCGCGGAACGGAGGTGGGAATCGCGAAGCGCGATGGAACGATTCAGCCCACGAAGATCACGAAGCTCTTTACGTTTCGCGGGCTCGAACGCGACGAGGCCGAGGAAGTGGCAGCGGGCGAAATCGTGGCAATCGCGGGTGTGGAGGGAATCCAGATCGGCGAGAGCATCACGGATCTCGCGAACCCCGCGCCGCTCGAGCCGTTGACGATCGACGAGCCGACGCTCGCGATGGTCTTTACTATCAATACGTCGCCGTTCGCGGGGCGCGAGGGACAATATGTGACGTCGCGCGATCTGCGCAGCCGGCTGGAAAAAGAGTTGCTGACGAATGTTTCGTTGCGCGTGGAAGACACCGGCTCGACCGATGCGTTTCGCGTATTGGGGCGCGGCGAATTGCAACTCGCGATCCTGATCGAGACGATGCGGCGCGAAGGCTACGAATTGATGGTCGGCAAGCCGGAAATCGTGGTGCGGGAAGAGAACGGCAAGAAGCTTGAGCCGCTTGAGTCGCTGATTGTGGATTGTCCTGAAAATTTTATCGGCATCGTGATCGAGGCACTCGGCAGCCGCCGCGCACAGATGGGAAAGATGGTGAACCATCATTCAGGGCGCGTGCGGATGGAATTCAGCATTCCTTCGCGCGGGTTGATCGGCTTGCGCGGACAATTACTCACCGATACGCGCGGAACGGCGTTGATTCATTCGACGCTCGAGGGTTGGACCGAATACACCGGCGACATGGCGATGCGTCTGACGGGCGCACTGGTTGCGGACCGGCCAGGCGTTTCCGTGCCGTATGCCATTTGGGGAATTCAGGAGCGCGGCGAGATGTTCGTGGGGCCGGGCATCGAGGTCTACGAAGGAATGGTTCTGGGCGAGAACTCGCGCGAAGAAGACATGAACGTGAACGTAACCAAAGAAAAGAAACAGACCAACATGCGGTCTTCCAGCGCGGACGAGGCGATCCGGCTGATTCCGCCGCGCGAACTAACGCTGGAGAAGGCGATCGAATTTATCGCGGACGATGAGTACGTGGAAGTGACGCCGAAGTCGATCCGGCTGCGCAAAAAAGTGCTCGACGCGAAGAAACGGCCGCGCAGATGGCAGGAAATTCGCGCCAGCATCGAAACGGCTTCTTAGAAGTCCCAGGTTGTGGAGGAAGGCCGGGCAAAGCGCAACGCTCCCCCGTTGCTTCGCCAAAACGTAGCCTGCAATCCCCCGAACCGGTATTCATCGATCAGGTATCCTGCCCCGAGGGAAATTCTCTCGCGAGAAAAAGGCGCTCGAACTTTGCGCCGAATCCTGAAAGGGGTGTGCGGGCCCCGGGCGTGTCGGAAAAGGGGGACGGAACCCGCACATTGCGGTTCAGCGGATCAATTGAACTGCCCTTGGGAGGGCACACGGCGTGCCAAAGTTGCGAACTCGCAACGTACTGATAAACCGGGTGGTTGTGGAACGAACGTCTGCCGAAGCAGCGTAAAATTTTCAAGACCCAGATAAAAAAGGAGATAAGGCTAATTACGGATACTGGACGAGGTGGCTTTCCGTGCTGGATCTTCCCCTTTAGCCACTACTATTGCATTCCCATATGTATTGTGAAACGATAGCAAGCGAAACAAATTGTCGAGGCTCAGGAGGAGGCTGGATGGGCGGCAAAACGGATGTCTGGCAAGGCACTCTCGCGCTGATGGTGCTGAAGACGCTGGAGGCCATCGGGCCATTGCACGGATATGGAATCGCCCGGCGAATCGAGCAGACGAGCGGCGATCTGCTCTCAGTGAATTACGGGACGCTCTACCCCGCCCTGCTCAAGCTCGAGCAGGAGGGATACATCGCATCGGAGTGGGGAGTCTCGGACAATAATCGCCGCGCCAAGTATTACAAGTTGACGCGCGCCGGGAGAAAGCAACTCGAGCGCGAGGCACGGGATTGGGAGCAAACCACTGAGATCATCGCGCGTTTCCTGGCACCGAGCCGTTCGTGAGGGCGAGGACGGCATGGCTCGGCTGAAAGGGTCCCGCGCAACGCATTTTGTGCTTGACTGAGCCGCGGCTTTTAGCTACTTCTTGTAGCGTTACAGTGTGTAACACACGGCGTCTTGCCCGGTATGCCTCCCGGATCTGAGGTATTTTCGGGCGCTCGATGTGTCGCGGCTGGTTTTCCCTGGGAAGGGGAACTTTTCGCGTCGGACATTCGTATCTGGATGCGTGGCCGATATTGTGACGTGCAGGCCGGCAATTTGAAATTTGCCGGAGAACTTTTTCGCGGTTGCGGAGTCTAAGGGCTCATCGAGGTACCTTCTTCCCGGCCGAGAAACGACCCA
>Ga0335085_10010996_pt1 | contig 13458 bp, 16 predicted proteins | sample Lox_Sample_45_FD_206712 | JGI IMG/M metagenome (GOLD analysis project Ga0335085, IMG submission 206712) | Soil microbial communities from Loxahatchee National Wildlife Refuge, Florida, United States - Lox_Sample_4.5 | ecosystem: Environmental > Terrestrial > Soil > Wetlands | place: USA...
CGCGCATCAGGCCTCTTTCTTTCGCGGCGTGAGCGCGTGCGCCTGCAACACGATCAGGCCGGCGATCACGTACGGGAAGAAGTTGACGGCGTGGAGGACGAGCGCGTACGGGAGCGCGTCGGACTTGCCGACCCCGTAGGCCTCCAGCCCGATCAGCGCGGCGGTCTCGAAGACGCCGACCGCGGCCGGCGACGACGGGATCACCAGCGACAGGCCGACCGCGACGGTGACGAGCGCGCCCGCGAGCGGCGAGATCCCGAAGTGGAAGCCGAGCATCAGCACCCACGTGCTCAGCGCGAGCAGGATCCACGACACCGCCGTCAGGACGAGCGCGATCGCGGCGAGCTTCCAGTCGCGCAGGGCGGCCGCGCCGCGGACGAAGCTCGCCGCGGCACGCTCGGTGCGCTCGAGGGACAGGTACGGCAGCCGCGCGAGCGGGCGCAGGACCCAGCGCACCGGACGGTCGCCGAAGACCGCGAGCAGGACGACCACCCCCACGGTCAGCGCGGCCAGGCCGATCGCCAGCCCGGCGGCGGCGTGCAGCCACGTCACGTGCGGGAGCCACGGCAGGAGCAGGAAGAGCATCACGAGCAGCGCGAGCACGTCGAAGAGGCGCTCGACCAGCACGGTCGTGAAGGTCTCGGCCGTGCTCACGTTCGCGCCGACGCTGAGCGCGACGACCCGCGCGGCCTCGCCCGCGCGGGCGGGCAGGATGTTGTTGAAGAGCTGGCCGATGATCGTCGCGTACAGCACCGGCCTGTACGGCGGCCGCGTCTCGGCGGCGAAGAGGTACTGCCAGCGCAGCGCGCGCAGCGGCAGCGCGACGGCGAGGAGCCCGATCGACGGGAGCAGCCACCAGTAGTTGCTCTCGCGCAGGCCGGCCCAGACGTCGTCGAAGTTGACGCCGCGGACGGCGAGATAGGTGAAGCCGGCGCTGATCGCGAGGCCGAGCCAGACGAGGTAGCTCTTGCCGACGCGCGGGCGGGACCGTGCGGTGGCGGGGAGTGGTCTGCCCACGCTGGGACAATTCGCCGGTGATCTGGCTCGTCCTCGCAGCGGCCGTGGTCGCCGTCACGGCCGCGCTGGGCGCGTCGGCCCTCCGCCTCGACACGGCCGTCCCGTTCCTCCTCGCCGCCTACCTCTTCGCCTCGGCCGAGGTGATCCTGCTCACCGAGCTCCTCTCGCTCCTCGGGATCGTGCGGGCGGCGGGCTACGCGGTCGGGGAGGCGCTCCTGCTCGTCGCCGCCGGCGCGGCCTGGCAGCTGCGCGGGCGACCGCGGCCGCCGCTCCGGAGGCTCGCGGTCGGAGCGGGGATCCGCGCCCACCCGCTCGTCGCCGCGCTCGCGCTCGTCGTCGGCTGCGCGGTCGTCTACGAGGCCGTCGTCGTCTTCGCGAGCCCGCCCAACAACTGGGACTCGCTCAGCTACCACCTCTCCCGCGCGGCCGGCTGGTACCAGCGGGACCGGGTCGAGTACTTCCCCTCGCACACCGAGCGGGAGAACGCGTTCCAGCCGAACAGCGAGATGGAGATCCTCTACACCTTCGTCTTCGCCGGGCGCGACACGGCCGCGGCGGCGACGCAGCTGCTCGCCGAGGTCGCGCTCCTGCTCGGCGTCTACGGCTGCGCGCGCCGGGTCGGGTTCACGCGGCCGGCGTCGCTCTTCGGCGCGCTCCTGTCGGCGACGCTGACGGAGATCGCGCTCCAGTCGGTGACGACGCAGAACGACCTGCTCGCCGCCTCGTTCCTCGTCGCCGCCGCGTGCCTGGCACTCGGCGAGACGCGCACCGACCTCGCCCTCGCCGGGCTCGGCGTCGGGCTCGCGCTCGGGACGAAGGCGACGGTCGGCGCCGGGCTCGTCGTGCTCGCGCTCCTCGTGATCACCAGGCGGCCGCGCTGGACGCGCCTGGCCACGCTCGCCGCCGCCTCGGCGGCCGCGTTCGTGCTGGTCGGCTTCTACGGGTACGGACTGAACCTGATCGAGACCGGGAAGCCGCTCGGCGACCCGGTGGCCCAGGGCAACACGCAGCCCGGGCAGATCACCGTGGGGGGCACGGTCTCGACCGCGGCCCGCGTCACCTTCCGCCTCTTCGACTTCTCGGGGTTCTACCCGCCCGCCTGGGTGAAGACGCCGGTGACGAGCGCGGGCAGGCACGTCTTCAGCGCGCTCGGGATCCCGGCCAACCCGGACGAGGCGACGCAGTCGTACTTCTCCTTCCGCATCAACAACCGCGTGAACGAGGACGTCTCGTACTTCGGGCCGCTCGGCTTCCTGCTCGTGCTGCCGCTCTCGATCGGGTTCCTCGTCGCCGGCGCGCTACGCCGGGCGCCGCCGGCCCGCGTCGTCCTCGCCGCCTCGGTGCCGCTGTTCGTCCTGGGGCTGGCGCTGGCCTTCCGCTACAACCTCTGGCTCGGCCGCTTCATGATCGCGCCCGTCGCGCTGACGATGGCGCTGGCGGCGTTCGCCTACCGGAGCCGCGCGATCGCCGCCGCGCTCGTAGTCGTCGGCGTCCTCACGCTCTACTACGCGCAGACGAAGAACGAGGAGAAGCCGCCGGGGATCCACGGCATCCCCGGGATCTGGGGCATGCCCCGGGCCCAGGCGCAGACGCTGGTGCAGCCCGACCTGCTCCAGGTCTACCAGGGCGTCGAGCGCGCCGTCCCCGCCGACGCGAAGCTCGGCGTCGTCCTCCGCTTCGACGACTGGGACTTCCCGCTCTACGGGCCGAAGCTCGAGCGACGGCTGGTCAACGTGCCGCAGCAGGGGATGCTCCAGTTCGCGGAGCGGAACGGGATCCGCTGGATCGTGCTCAACCGGGACGCGGTCCGCCCGCCGCCGCGCGCAGGCTGGCGCAGCGTCGACTTCCACCACAGCCGCTGGACGCTTCTCTCGCGGACGGGCTAGGACGCCGGCGGCTCGGCTGGCTCGGCCGGTGCCTCGCCCGCGGCCGCGGCCTCCTCCTCGTCCTCGAGCTGCTTCTTCAGCGCGTTGATCTTCTCGACGCGCTCGGTCAGCTCGGGGTGGGAGACCGCGCCGCTCTCGACGAGCTCCGCCGTCTTGCGGCCGAGCTCGCCGTAGGCCTGCGAGAGCCCGTACTTGGTCTGGAGGTCGCCGACGCCTTCCTTCGTCTTCGCCGCGACCACCGCCGTCGCGTCCTTCAGCCGGTCGAAGAAGGAGGGCTCCTTCTTTTCCTCTTCGCCTTCCACGGAATCGATCTTACTCCGGGTCCGGGGGCGTGCCCTTCATGTCGTCGATCGCCGCGCGGGCGCGCTCGTGCACGGCCCGGCGGCGCTCGTCGACGCCGGCCTCGGGCCCGGGCGGCGGGGCGTCCGGCTCGGGCTCGGCCGGCCGGGTCTCGGCGAGCTTGCGGCGGAGCTCCTCGGCGGGATCCGCCGCCGCCTGATCGGCCGCCGGAGCCTGAGCCGGCGCCGGCCGCCTGCGGCGCAGCCGGCGGAGCAGCCAGGCAAGGCCGATCGCGCACGCGAGCCAGGCAAGGGGACGGCGCATGACGGCCCGATGCTACTCTTCCGCAGTCTTCTCGCCTCGCCTCGCGACCGTCCGTTCCCGGCGGCGCACACCAGGGTGAGGCCGACTCAGACCGAGGGAAGGAGCAACGAGGGAACGTGAACGACTACGAGGTCCTGCTGATGCTCGATCCGGACACCCCGGAGGAGCGCCACGACGAGGTGATCGCCCGCACGCGCGAGCTGGTCGAGAAGGGCGGCGGCACGTGGCTGTCCCACGACCCGTGGGGACGCCGCCGGCTCGCCTACGAGATCGACCACAAGACGGACGGCGTCTACCACCTGCTCCAGTTCGACGCGGAGCCGGAGACGCTGAACGAGATCACCCGCGTGCTGAAGATCACCGACGGCGTGATGCGGCACATGGCGACCCGCCGTGTCAAGGGCGGCGGCCGTATCGCGCCTCCGCCGCAGCCGGTGTTCGAGCCCGAGCCCGAGCCCATCCCCGCGCCCGAGCCGACGCGGCCGCTCGAGGCCGGGGCCGGAAGCGCCGATTCGGAAGTCCCCGCCGAGGAGTACGCTGAGCCGACTGAGTCCGAGTCGGAGCCGGCGCCTGGAGCGGAGCCGGAGGAGGGAGCCTAGTCATGGCAGCCAGCATCAACCGCGTCGTCCTCGTCGGGAACCTGACGAAGGACCCCGAGCTTCGCCACACGCCCGGCGGCACCGCAGTCTGCAAGCTGCGGCTCGCCGTCAACACCCGGCGGAAAGACGAGACCGGGCAGTGGACCGACAAGCCCAACTACTTCGACATCACCGTCTGGGGCAATCAGGCGGAGAGCTGCTCGCAGTACCTCTCGAAGGGCCGGCCCGTCGCGATCGACGGCCGCCTCGAGTGGCGCGAGTGGGACGCGACCGACGGCTCCGGCAAGCGGCAGGCCGTCGAGGTCGTCGCCGACAGCGTCCAGTTCCTGGGCGGCCGGGGCGACGCGGGCGGCGACGCGGGCGGCGACGCGCCGCAGTTCGTCCCCGCCGGCGCGGCCGGCGAGAACGCCGACTTCCCGTCCTCGTCCGCAGACGACGACATCCCCTTCTAAGGAGCATCGATGGCACAGCCGAAGCAGCGAGAGGAGAAGCAGTCGGGCCGCAGGCGGCCGCCGCTGAGCGCGATGCCGCGCCGGCGCAACTGCCACTTCTGCCGGGAGAAGGTGGAGGAGGTCGACTACAAGAACATCGCCATGCTCCGCCGCTACATCTCCGAGAAGGGCAAGATCCGCTCCCGCCGGATCACGGGCGCCTGCCGCCGGCACCAGGTGCAGGTCGCAGCCGCGGTCAAGCGCGCCCGGGAGATGGCGCTCCTGCCGTACGTCTCGGGCAATTGATGGAGGTCATCCTCCTCTCCGACGTCGAGAAGGTCGGCCTCCGCGGCGAGGTCGTCGACGTCGCGCGCGGGTACGCGCGCAACTACCTGCTCCCGCGGAAGCTGGCGGAGCCGGCGACGCCCGGGCGCGTCGCCGAGCTCGAGAAGCGCTCGGCGCAGCGCGCCCGCCAGGAGGCGAGCACGTTCGAGCAGGCCCGCGAGCTCGCGGCCAGGCTCGAGCAGGTCGAGCTCCGCTTCGAGGTGAAGGCCGGCCCGACCGGGTCGCTCTTCGGCTCGGTGACGCCCACCGACCTCACCGACGAGATCTGGAAGGTGGCGAAGATTCGCGTCGACCGCCGCAAGATCCACCTCGGCGACCCGATCAAGAAGGTCGGCCGCTACGAGGTGCCGGTCGAGCTCTTCGCCGACGTTCTTGTGGACGTGCGGACGCTCGTCGTCCCCGAGGGCGGCGAGCTTCCCGAGGTGTCCGACACCGAGGCAGCAGACGCCGATCTGCCCGCCGAGGCGCCCGAGGCCGAGGTGTCTGACACCAGCCCTTCTGACACCATCGCCGAGCCGGACTCCGAGCCGACTCCGTAACGCCGAGTCGTCTTCAAGCGGCCCTCGGCAGAGCCGAGTGCCGCTTGTGGGACACTCTGTCAACAGGCCCTGTGGAGGGTCTGGGGAAATTCCCACAAATAGGCCGCTCGTAGCGGGCTTTTCATCCACCGCTGCCGTCCGCCGGGCGTGGGAACATACGTTCTGATCCGCCCGCAAACACACGCAATCCGGCGTGTGGAGAAACGGCTTGTCCAAGGGGTTTTCGGACCTGTTCAGGAGTGGTTGATTTGTCCCGTATGTATCAACTTGCCGAGGCTTCGCCGACCGCCCCGGTCCCGCCGCAGAATCTCGATGCCGAGGAGTCGGTCCTGGGCGCGATGATGCTCTCCCCCGGTGCGATCGGGGCGGTCAGCGAAGTCCTTTCGGCAAGCGACTTCTACCGGGCGAGCCACGCCACGATCTACAAGGCCGCGATCGACCTGTACGCGAAGGGCGAGCCGGTGGACGCGATCACGCTCACGGACGAGCTCGAGCGGCGCGGCGAGCTGGAGGAGGTCGGCGGCCGCGCGCGCATCAACGAGCTGGCGGCGCTCGTCCCGGCGAGCTCCAACGCAGGTCACTACGCACGCATCGTCCGCGAGATGGCGACGCTCCGTGGGCTCGTCCGGGCCGGCCAGGAGATCGCCCGCCTCGGGATGGAGCGCGAGGGGCTCGCCGCCGAGGAGCTGGTCGACAAGGCGGAGTCCGTCATCTTCGACCTCTCGCAGGAGCGCGTGAAGGGCGAGTTCACGCACATCGAGGAGCTCCTGAAGGACAGCTTCGAGCGGATCACGGCGCTGTACGAGGCCGGCGCGGAGGTGACCGGGCTCGCCTCGGGCTACCGCGAGCTCGACAAGCTCACCTCCGGCTTCCAGCCGGGGAACCTGATCGTCGTCGCAGCCCGGCCGAGCATGGGCAAGTCGGCGTTCGGTCTGTGCGTCGCCGCGAACCTCGCCGTCCGGCAGGGCGTCCCGGTGGCGCTGTTCACGCTGGAGATGTCGAAGATGGAGGTCACGCAGCGGCTGATGTGCTCGGAGGCGAAGGTCGAGTCGCAACGGCTTCGCACCGGCAAGCTCGCGCAGGAGGACTGGCCGCGCCTCACCGCCGCCTGCGACAAGCTCGCGAAGGCGCCGGTCTACGTCGACGACACCGGCTCGATCACGCTGATGGAGATCCGCTCGAAGGCGCGGCGCCTGAAGATGCGCGAGCCGAACCTCGGGCTGGTCATCATCGACTACCTGCAGCTGATGACCTCGGGGACGACGGCCGAGAACCGCGTCCAGGAGGTGTCGCAGATCTCGCGCTCGCTGAAGGTGCTGGCGCGCGACCTCGACGTCCCGATCGTCGCGATCTCGCAGCTGTCGCGGGCGGTCGAGCAGCGGCACGACAAGCGGCCGATCCTGTCCGACCTGCGCGAGTCGGGCTCGATCGAGCAGGACGCCGACCTGGTCGTCTTCATCTACCGCGACGAGTACTACAACGGCGAGGAATCCGACCAGCAGGGGCTGGCGGAGGTGCACCTGGCCAAGCACCGGAACGGGCCGACCGACATGGTCAAGCTCAGCTTCCTCCGGCGCTTCGCCAAGTTCGCCGACCTGGCCGCATGAGGAGGTAGCGAACACGGAGTCCCATCAGGTCATCTGGCTCGGCGCCGACGCCACGGAGTACGCGGCGCCGTGCGAGGCCTGCCAGGAGGAGCGCCGCTGGCCCGGCCTGATGGAGCCCACGCTCGTCGAGGGAACGCTCCGCCTGCAGGCGGACGTCGGCTTCACCACCTGTCGGCGCGGACACCGGATCCGCGTCCGTCGCATCGCCCGCTTGCGCGTGGTGGCAGCCCGCTAGCATCCCCGCCCCGTAAGGAGGACGGGGCGGGGTGGCGGGTTCGACGGGCATACTCCAGCGCGTGCCCGCGACCGTGATCGTCGGGGCCCAGTGGGGCGACGAGGGGAAGGGCAAGATCGTCGACCTGCTCGCCCAGGACTCCGACCTCGTCTGCCGCTACAACGGCGGGCCGAATGCCGGGCACACGATCGTCGCCGACGGCGAGACCACCAAGCTCCGGCACATGCCGTCGGGGATCCTCTGGGGGAAGGAGTGCGTGATCGGCGCCGGCTGCGTCGTCGATCCCGGCGTCTTCATCGAGGAGCTCGACGAGTTCGAGCGGCGGGGGATCTCGACCGAGCTCGTCCGCCTCTCCGGGAACGCGCACGTGATCATGCCCTGGCATCTCGCGCTCGACCAGGCGAGCGAGCGGCGCCTCGGCAAGCTCCAGATCGGGACGACCCGCCGCGGGATCGGGCCGACGTACGCCGACAAGGCGTACCGGCTCGGGATCCGCCTGCAGGACCTCTTCGACCCGAAGATCCTGCGCCAGAAGATCGAGGTCGCGCTCGCGGAGAAGAACGTGTGGCTCGAGCGCGTCTACGGCGTCCCGCCGATCGAGCTGGAGGAGCTCGCCGCGCGCTACGAGGAGTACGCCCGGCGGCTGCGGCCGCACCTCGCCGACACGTCGCTCCTCGTCGACCGCGCGCTCCGCGACGGCCGGCGGGTGCTCCTCGAGGGCGCGCACGGGACGCTGCTCGACATCGACCACGGCACGTACCCGTTCGTCACCTCCTCGCCGACGCTGGCGGGCGGGGCGACGACGGGTATCGGGATCGGGCCGACGCGTATCGACGCCGTGATCGGGGTCGCGAAGGCGTACGTGACGCGCGTCGGCGCCGGGCCGTTCCCGACCGAGATCGAAGGCCCCGACCAGGAGCGCGTCCGCGAGCTCGGCGGCGAGTTCGGCACGGTCACCGGCCGCGAGCGGCGCTGCGGGTGGCTCGACCTGGTCGCGCTCCGCTACGCCGTCCGGCTGAACGGGATCACCTCGATCGCGCTGACGAAGCTCGACGTGCTCTCGGCGTTCGCCGAGCTGCCGGTGTGCACGCGCTACGAGCTGCCAGGCGGCGTGGTCGCAGACGAGTTCCCGGCGCACCAGAGCGACTTCCACGCCGCCCGTCCGGTGTACGAGACGCTCCCCGGCTGGGCGGAGCCGCTCGACGGCGACGAGCTGCCGGACGCGGCGCGGCGCTACGTCGAGTTCGTCGAGCGTGCGCTCGACGTCGAGGTCTCGTGGGTCGGCACCGGCGCCGACCGCGAGCGTGTGCTCGTCCGATGAGACGGAGGACGATCCTCGCCGTCGGGCTCACCTGCCTGGGTGTGCTTGTCGCCGGCGGGATCGCCCTCGGCGCCAAGCCCAAGCCGAAGCCGCCGCTGCCGCCGAACACGAACGTCGTCATCGGCCAGCTCAACCTCTGGTACTACGGCACCGGGCCGAACGGCGGCTTCGAGGCCTACGACGGCAGCGGCAAGCCGACGTCCCGCCTCCTCCCCGCCGCCGGTCACTACTACAGCCGCGACCCCAGCGTCGTCCGGCGCCAGATCGCGTGGGCGGCGAACAACGGCGTCGATGTCTTCTCGATCGAGTGGCTGGCGCCGCGCGGCGAGCCCGGGTCGATCGAGGACAACCTCGACGACGCGTTCCTGAAGGCGCCGAACCTCTGCCGCGTGCGATGGCTGATCTTCTTCGACTTCAACCTCCACCTGACGTGGCGGAAGATCGATTACTCGAACGGCGTCGACTTCAGCAACGCGGAGATCCGCTCGCTCTTCGTGAGCGACCTCGTCCACTTTGCGACCAAGTACTTCAAACAGGCCCAGTACTTCCGGATCGGCGCCCGGCCCGTTGTCTACATCTGGGCGACCTGGAACTTCAAGGGCGACGTCGCGGGCGCGGTCGCCGAGGCACGCCAGAAAGTGCGCGCCCTCGGCTACGACCTCTACCTGGTCGCCGACGAAGAGACGAACGACCGGTTCGACCCCGCGCACGCCTCGCTCTGGGATGCGACCACGAGCTTCGTGCCGTTCCTCATGCAGGGTGCGCCCTCGATCCACACGCTTCCGGAGGCCGCGAGCTTCGAAGACGGGGCCTTCACGAAGTGGCAGCAGCAGATCCAGGGGCTGACCGTCGCCGGCCGGAGCGACCCGGTCGCGTTTCAGCCCGGGTTCACCCCGCAGTACGACGACGTGCTCTTCCGGACCGCGAACAACATCCCGAACCCGACCTCGATCCAGGCCCGGAGCCAGGCAGAGGTCGAAGACCTGGCGAGGGTGTCGCTCGCGCACGCGCCCGCGCTGCCGGACACCGGCCAGAAGATCGTCTGGCTGAACACATGGAACAACTGGGCCGAAACGACGACGGTCGAGCCGACGGCAGCCCTCGGGCCGAAGTACCCCGCCGGCAACTACCAGTTCGACATGCTCAATGCGATCGACGACGTCTTCGGCGCGCGCACGTACGGCACCGGACTGACCGCCGCGTCCTGCACGAAGAGGCGCTAGCGCAGACTGACCGAGCCGTCGTCGGCCAGCGTCCAGTGCGGGTTGTGGGCGACCTCCCAGGCGTGGCCGTCCGGATCGGTGAACGCACCCGAGTAGCCGCCCCAGAACGTCTCCGCGCCGGGTTTTGTGACAGTCGCTCCGGCGGCCGCCGCCTCGGCGAGCACGGCGTCGACCTCGGCCGGCGAGCGGACGTTGTGCGCGAGCGTGACCCCGCCCCAGCCGCCGGCGTCCTCGACGCCCGAGTCCTCGGCGAGCTCGGCCCGGCCCCAGAGCGCGACGACCATCCCGCCCGCCTGGAAGAAGACCACCTCGTCGCCGGGCGCCGCGCCGGTCGTCCAGCCGAGCGCCTCGTAGAACGCGCGGGCACGACCGAGGTCGCCGACGCCGAGCGTCACGAGGCTGACGCGCTGCTCCACGGCGCTAGACGACGCCGAGGGCGAACCAGGCACGCGCGGTCAGCTCGAAGGGGCCGTCCGGCGAGCCGATCCGCCGGTGGAACGCCCCGCGGACGGCGTCGAGCTTCTCCCCCTCGAGCCCGGCCGCGTACGTGCCGGCCGGCCCGACCCGCAGGAGGAACGAGTCCCAGAGCTCGTCGAAGTCGCGGTACTCCGCCGACGCCGTCAGCACTCCGTCGACGACGTCGCGGAGGCCGGCCTCCCGCCACAGCCCGCCCAGCTCGCCCGGCTTGCCGCCGAAGCGGCCGACCTCGTCGGGGGCGTCGGGGTCGACCTCGCGGGCCGAGGCCCAGAAGGAGGCGAGCATCGTCATCCCACCGGTGAAGTCCCACACGCATGCGGAGACCCGGCCGCCGGGGCGCGTCACCCTGGCCATCTCCCTGACGCCCGCGGCCTGGTCGCCGACGAAGTGGAAGACGAGCTGGGCGAGCGTGACGTCGAACTCCCCGTCGCCGAACGGGAGCGCCTCCGCCGGGGCGACGCGGAACTCGGCTCCCGGCACGCTCCGGCGACACTCCTCGACGAACGGCTCGGAGGGGTCGGAGCCGGCGAGGTGCTCCGGGCCGACGATCCCCGCGAGGACGGTCGCCAGGGCGCCGGTGCCGCAGCCGACGTCGAGCACCCGCTCGCCGGCGGCCACGCCGGCGGCACGGGCGAACTCGTCCGCCAGCGGCCGGCTGTAACGGCCCATGAAGGTCTCGTAGGCGTCGGCGGCCTGGAAGAAGAACGTCTGGTCAGATCCGGGCGAGGTCATCGGGCGTGTTGACGTTGACGAGCTCGGATTCGTCGAGCTCGACCACGAGCGTATCGAGGCCGGCGAGGACGCCGCGGAGCGAGAGGTCGCCGGCGGCCAGCGCCCGCTCGAACGCGGGGAGCGTCGACGTGCGGTACACGCCCGGGAGCGGCCCCGCCTGCGAGACGGCGGCGTCGGCGCACGCGAAGGCGAGCGCCCGGAGCGAGGCCGGCCGGACGAGCGGCGTGTCAACCGGGAGGATCACCGCGACCTCGTTCGCCGCCGCGCGCAGGCCGGCGACGACGCCGGCGATCGGCGCGCGCACCTCGGTGCCGTCGTCGAGCAGCGGGAACGGGAGGTCGAGCCCGTCGGCAGCCTTGCCGACCGCGATCCGCTCGGCGCAGAACGCGAGCACGTCCCAGGCGATCTCGGCGAGCGTCCGGCCGCAGTGGACGGCGAGCGCCTTCGGGGAGCCGAACCGCTCGCTCGTGCCGCCGACGAGCAGGATCCCCGTCAGGCCTGGATCCGCCACGGCTCCGTATAGACGTTCAGCCGGCCGGCACGGGCGAAGCCGCAGAGCGTGATCCGGCGGTCGGTCGCGAGCTCGACGGCGAGGCTCGACGGCGCCCCGACGGCGACGACGACCGGGCAGCCGGCGACCGCCGCCTTCTGGACGAGCTCGAACGAGATCCGGCCGCTGAGACAGAGGAGCGCGTCGGCGAGCGGCAGCCAGCCCTGGACGAACGCCCAGCCGACGACCTTGTCGACGGCGTTGTGGCGGCCGACGTCCTCGCGGAGGCAGACGAGGTCGCCCGTCGCCGAGAACAACCCGGCCGCGTGCAGCCCGCCGGTGGCGTCGAACGTGGACTGGCCCTCGCGCAGGCGGTCGGGCAGCGACGCAGCCAGCGCCGCACTCACGGTCAGGTCGCTCTCGACCGGCGGCGCGTCCACGGCGACCGCCTCCAGCGCGCCCTTGCCGCACACCCCGCACGAGGAGGACGTGTAGAAGCTCCGCCGGAGCCGCTCCGGGTCGAAGCCGGGCGCGTCCACCTCGACCGTGTTCGAGGCCAGGTCGTCGGGGAGGCGGGCGCCGTCCGGCCGGAGCCCCTCGGAGAGGCAGAAGCCGAGCGCGAGCTCCTCGTCGTGGCCGGGCGTGCGCATCGTCACCGCGACGGGCACCCCGCCGATCCGGATCTCGAGCGGCTCCTCGACCGCGAGCAGGTCGCGTTCGGAGCCGCCGGCCGGGAGCCGGAGCACCTCGACGGACGCGGTGCTGTAGGGCGGCGCCGTCTCGTCGGCCGTCATGCGCCGAACCCTAGTCAGCGGGCGGTGAAGCCGCCGTCGACCGGGAGCACCGCGCCGGTGACGAACGCGGCCGCGTCGGAGGCGAGGAAGGCGACGGTGCGCGCGATCTCCTCCGGGGTCGCAATGCGGCCGAGCGGGTGGTCGGCCGCGATCACCGCGAGCAGCCCCGCCGGGTCGTCGGTCGAGTCGACGATCTGGTGGAGGAACGGCGTGTCGATCGCGCCGGGAGCGACGGCGTTGACCCGGATCGACGGCGCCAGCTCGACGGCGAGCTGGCGGGTCAGCTGGACGATCGCGCCCTTGCTCGCCGCGTAGGCGGACTGGTTCGGCAGGCCGACGAGGCCGGAGATCGACGCGGTCGAGACGATCGAGCCGCCGCCGCGTTCCTGGAGCGCCGGGATCGCCGCGCGGCAGAAGAGGAACGTGCCCTTCACGTTCACGGCCTGGACGCGGTCCCACTCCTCCTCGCTCGTCTCGAGGATCGGCGTCCAGACGATGTAGCCGGCGTTGCAGACGAGGACGTCGAGCCCGCCGAACCGCTCGCGCGCAACCTCGACCGCCCGCGCCGCCGTGTCCGCGAGCGAGACGTCGCCCTCGACCGCGGCCACGACCGCCGCCTCGAGCCCGCCGACCGCCGGCGCGACGTCGACCGCGACGACCGAGGCGCCGCGCCCGGTGAGCTCGGCCACGACCGCGCGGCCGAGCGCGCCCGCCGCCCCGGTGACGATCGCAACCCTGCCGTCGAAGTCGGTCACCGGTCGACCTGGTGGACGCGGTCCGGCTTCGTCACCTCGGCGACGAGCCCGAAGTGCTCGCGCGCCCATTCGCGGGCGGTCCAGTCGCGGACGATCTGCCCGAAGTGGCCCCAGCCGATCGCCATGTCGCGGAAGATGCGCTCCATCCGCTGCCCGGCGCGGGCGGCGCTGGAGCCGGCGGTCTTGTAGATCTCGCCCTGCATCGCGTCCCAGGAGAGCGTCAGCGCCTCGCGCGCGACCATGTTCAGCCGCAGGTCGTCCTCGCGCGTGAACGGGACGCCGTCCTCGACGCTCCGGCGGCAGAGCTCGTGCCACTGCGCGGCGCACTCGATCAGCGCCGCCTCCGCGGTCGCGACCTTGCCGACCGCGAGCCCGTACCAGCGCTGGTAGTCCGGGTCCTCGAA
>Ga0335085_10010997_pt1 | contig 13458 bp, 6 predicted proteins | sample Lox_Sample_45_FD_206712 | JGI IMG/M metagenome (GOLD analysis project Ga0335085, IMG submission 206712) | Soil microbial communities from Loxahatchee National Wildlife Refuge, Florida, United States - Lox_Sample_4.5 | ecosystem: Environmental > Terrestrial > Soil > Wetlands | place: USA: Florida...
TCTGGTCATCGCGACGGATATCACCGAGCGCAAGCGCGCCCAGCAGGAGCTGGTCCGGAAGGAGGCGCAGTTTCGTTTCATCTTTGAGCGCGTTCCCATCGGCATCTCCTGGGTGCACGGGGTGGGTGGCCAGAAACTGGGCGACACCCGCATCATCAACCCGGCGCACGCCCGCATCACCAGCGTCTCGGCGGAACGGTCGCGCGATACGAGCAGCTATGTCGCGGTCACGCACCCGGAGGACAGCAAGAAGCAGCTCGCGCTCGAGAAGGAAGTCTACAGCGGCAAGATCGACACGTTCTCGATCGAGAAACGCTACCTCCATCCCGACGGCCGCACGGTCTGGGCGCTCTACACCATGCACGCGGTCCGCGATCCGATCAATGGCGAGCTGCAGGAAGTGGTGACGCTGGTTGACATCACCGACTTGAAGAAAGCGGAGGCGGATTTGGCCCGCAAAGAGGCGCAGTTCCGCTTCATTTTCGAGCATGTGCCGGTGGGTATCTCCTGGGTGCACGGGGTGGGCGGCCAGAAACAGGGCAACACCCGCATCATCAATCCGGCGCACGCCCGCATCACCAGCGTCTCGGCGGAACGGTCGCTCGACACCTTCAACTACGTCGCGGTCACGCACCCCGAGGACAGCAAGAAGCAGCTCGCGCTCGAGAAGGAGGTCTACAGCGGCAAGATCGACACGTTCTCGATGGAGAAACGCTACCTCCATCCCGACGGCCGCACAGTCTGGGCGCTCTACACCATGCACGCGGTCCGCGACCCGGTGAGCAAAGAACTGCAGGAGGTGGTGACGCTGGTCGACATCACCGATCTGAAGAGGGCGCAGGAAGAAGCCGCGCAGGAGCACCTTCGCATACGCTTGATTTTTGAATCCGTGCCGGTCGGCATCGCCTGGAAAATCGTCGGCCGCCCGGAGACCCGCACGGTCAACGACGCGGTCGCCCGCATCACCGGTGTGGCCAACGACGTCTCACAAAAGGATCCCACCGCCTACGCCGCCGTGACCCATCCGGAGGACCAGACGCACCAGGATGAGCTCACCGAGAAGCTCCAGCGGGGCGAGATCGATTATTTTTCCCTGGAAAAACGCTATTTTCGTCCCAACGGCGACATCGTCTGGGCCTATCTCACCATCCGGCATTTTGTCGACACCCAGTCCAATCAAAAACACGAAATCACCACGCTGGTCGACATCACCGTGCAAAAACGGCAGGCGGACGAGCTGCGCAAGGCCAAGGAGGTGGCCGAGCAAGCCAGCCACGCCAAGAGTCAGTTCCTCGCCATGATGAGCCATGAGATCCGGACTCCGATGAACGGCGTCATCGGCATGACCTCGCTCCTGCTCGACTCACCGCTCACGACCGAGCAGCGCGAATTTGCCGAGACCATCCGCGGCAGCGGCGACACCCTGCTGGCCATCATCAACGACATTCTGGACTTTTCCAAAATCGAGGCCGGCCGCCTCGAACTCGAGAAGGAGGTCTTCGGCCTGCGCGAGTGCGTCGAAAGCACCCTCGATCTCGTCTCGGCCACCGCGGCGAAAAAGGGCCTCGATCTGCTCTACGAAATCGCCGCCGACGCGCCCAGCCAGGTCCGCGGCGACGTCACCCGCCTGCGGCAGATTCTCGTCAACCTGCTCAACAACGCGATCAAGTTCACTGATCGCGGCGAAGTCGTGCTCACCCTCAACGCCGCCTCGCTCGGCAACGGCACGATCGAGCTGCATTTTTCCGTGCGCGACACCGGCATCGGCATTCCCCCCGCCGCCATGGAACGGCTTTTCCTCTCCTTCAGCCAGGTGGATGCCTCGACCACGCGCAAATACGGCGGCACCGGCCTGGGCCTCGCCATCAGCAAACGCCTGGCGGAATTGATGGGCGGCCGCATGTGGGTGGAAAGCAAGGAGGGCAGCGGCTCCACCTTCCATTTCACCATCCACACCGAGGTCGCCTCGAGCAAACCGCTGCCTTATCTCAGCGGCGTCCGCACCCATCTCACGGGTAAGCGCATGCTCGTGGTCGACGACAACTCGACCAACCGGCGCATTCTCGCCACCCTGGCCCAAAACTGGGGGCTCGCGCCGCGCACCGCCGACTCGGGTCCGGCGGCCCTGGCCCTCGTCGACTCCGGGGAAGAGTTCGACGTCGCCATCATCGACATGCAGATGCCGGGCATGGACGGCGTCGCGCTGGGGCGCGAAATCCGCAAGCGCCGTGGCACCGAGAAACTGCCCATGGTCCTGCTCTCCTCCGTCGGCATGCACAACCAGGTGCCCGAGGATCTCTTCGCCGTCCGCCTGACCAAGCCGGCCAAGGCCTCGCAAATTTTCGACGCCATCGCCGGCATCTTCCCCTTCGAGGAGGAGACGCTGCATGTGCCGCGGCACGATCCGACGGTGCATTCGCCCTCAGCCGTGCCCGTGCGCACCGAGCGCATCCTGCTCGCCGAGGACAACGTCGTGAACCAGAAGGTCGCGCTGCACATGCTGTCCCGCCTCGGCTACCGCGCCGACATCGCGGCCAACGGCATCGAAACCCTGGAAGCCGTCCGCCGGCAGCACTACGACATCGTGCTCATGGACGTGCAAATGCCGGAAATGGACGGCCTTGAGGCCATGCGCCGCATGGTGAAGGAATATCCGGATCGCAAGGACCGCCCGTGGGTCATTGCGCTTACGGCCAACGCCATGCAGGGCGACCGCGAAATCTGCCTGCACGCCGGCATGGACGACTATATCAGCAAGCCGCTGCGCCTGACCGAGCTGTCTTCCGCGTTGGAGCGGGCGCGCACCGCGCAGGTGGCCTGAGCGGCGCTTTCACCCGGCGCTGCGCGCGGTCTCCGGCCAGTTTTCCCCCCCGGCCGCCCCTCCGCCGCACAGCCGCGCCACTTTTTGCCAGAGTGCGCCGGCTTTTTCCGCGATCATCGCCTCGGCCCGCGCCACTTCGGCCTCGCGCGCGGCGCGGTTTTCCTCCGCGATCTTGGCCAGATCGTCGAGATTGTAGAGAAAGACGTTGGCCAGTCCGGCCGCCGCCGGGTCAACGTTGCGCGGCATGGCCAGATCGATGAAAAACAGCGGCCGCGCCGGCCGCCGGCGCAGGGCCGCGGTCGCCATCTCGGACGTCAGTACCACGCCGGGCGCCGCCGTGGCGCAGACCACGATGTCGAAATCCGCCAGCCGGCCGGACACATGCTCGAAGGGCAGGGCCGCGGCCGCCAGCGATTGCGCCAGCTCCATCGCGCGCTCCAGCCGCCGGCTCGCCACGGTGAGCGCGTTTGCCCCGCGGCTCTTGAAGGCGCGCGCGGTTTTCTCGCCGATCTCGCCGGCGCCGAGCAGCAGCACGCGCGCCGCGCCCAGTTCGCCGAAGATTTTCAGCGATAGGTCCACCGCCACGCTGGCCACGCTCACCTGGCCCTCGGTCAGGGCGGTGTGGGTGCGCACGAACTTCGCCGCCTGGAAGGCCTTTTGAAAAATGCGGTTCAGCACCGGCCCGGTCGTGCCGCGCCGCTGCGCCTCCGCATAGGCGTCCTTCACCTGGCCGAAAATTTCCGTTTCTCCCAGCATCTGCGAATCGAGGCCGGCCGCGACCGCCAGCAGGTGCCGGATCGCCTCCAGGCCGGCGGTGCGCTGCAGCGCACCGAGCAGATCGGCCGGCGGACATTCCAGCACCGCGCAGAATTCCGCCTCCAGCCGGTCGATGACCGCGGCCGACTCGGCCACGCCGTAAAACTCGGCGCGATTGCACGTGCCCAGCACCGCCCATTCCCGCAGGCCGCCGAGTGCCCCGGCCCGCGCCCCGAGCACGGCGGATTTTTCCGGCGTGAGCGCGAGCTTTTCCCGCAGCGCGAGAGGCGCGGTGTGGTGGCTGGCTCCGAAATGAAAAAATCCGCCGCCGGCCGCATTCATGGCTGATGGAAAGGAGGCGCCGGCGGCGGCTGCCGGGTCCGGTCCACCGGCCCGAGCGAAATCAGCGCCGCCGCGAAAAGTCCCGCGCAGACCCAGGCGAAGCGCTGCGCAATCAGCGTGCCGCGCAGCCGCAACCCCAGCGCCAGGGCGTAGGCCAGCCAGACCGCGATCGTCACGAGCACTTCATGGACGCGGCCGGGATCCCGCAGCCACCACACCGAGCCCACGGCCAGCGAGGCGGTGAGGAGGACGACGCCGGCCACGAGCAGGCGCAGGCTGATGTGATCGAGATCGAGGATCGGCGGCAGGAAGGAAAACCAGCCGTTCAGCCGTTTGTGTTTCAGTGAATAGTTCCGGAGCAGATACATCAACGATGTCAGGGCGAGCAGCGCGAACACGCCGTAGCCGAACAGCGCCAGCGCCGCGTGCAGCTCGATCCAGGGATTGCCGCCGAAAATGTCGGTCCGCCGGGTGGCATCCCACGACGGGATCACCAGCGACACGAGCGTGAGCACGGACATGAGGGTCGAGGTGAAGTAGCCGAGCAGGCTGAGCCGGAAGGTCGCGCCGACGACGAGGAACAGGGTCGTGGCCGACCAGGCGGTGAATTGGAAAATCTCGAAGGTGTTGCCCAGCGGACAGCCGTGCGCCGCGCGTCCGCGCAGCCACAGGCCGAAGGTTTGCAGGGCGTAGCCGGCGAGGATGACGGCGTACATGATGACGCGCGGCTGCTGGCGTTCCCGCGCGAGGGAGAGCGTGCCCAGGGCGAATCCCGTGAGATAGAAGCCCGCGGCGATCCACAGCCACTGGCGGTCGGTCAGGACGGAGAGCATGGAATTTTGCAGATTATCCCAGCGCGGCGTCCCGGGCAAGTCCCGGTTGCAGAATGGCGCGGGCGGGCCGGAAAGGGCCGGCCCGGCGAGGCGGAAAAAAATCCGCTGGGCAGCTTTTTGCTCTCGTCCTCGGGTCGGAAATTTTTCTAATCTTTGCGGTGCGTGAGACTGCCCCTGTCTCGCGCGGCCCGCCTTTCACGGCGGGCCGGTTTCCCGCTGTGCCAGCCGGTTTTGGGAATCCTTTCCTGCCCGGGAAACTCATGTCTTCCGCTGATACAGCCTTGCCTTCACCCCGTCGGTCCACCCCGCGAATTTTGTGGGTGGTGGTGGCCGCGTTGCTGGCGGTTTATGCCGTCATGGCCTTCACCGCTTCGTTGGGAAAAACCCTTTCCTACGATGAGGGCGAGGAATTGGCGGTCGGATACAATGTCTGGCGGCGAAAAGACTTTCGCATGGAATCCGCCAACGGCGACCTGGTGAAGCGCTGGGCCACGCTGCCGTACCTGGTTTCCCGTCCCGTCTTGCCCAGCCGGTCGGACACCTACTGGCGCGCGGGCGGGCCCTACGAGGTCGGCTACGAATTTTTTTTCAAGTGCGGCAACCGGGCGGAGTCCCTCCTGCGGCAGGGGCGGGCCATGAATGTCCTGCTGGGCGCCGCCCTCGGCCTGTTGATCTTCGTTTGCGCGCGCGAACTGTTTGGCGGTCTCGGCGGGCTGTTTTCGCTCGGCCTGTTTGCCTTCAGCCCGCACATGCTGGCATTCGGCGGGACGGTCTCCACCGAGATTTCGATCTGTCTGACCCTGCTCGGCTCAACCTGGTGCATCTGGCGGCTGCTTCATCGCGCCACGTGGGGGCGGCTGGCGGCGAGCCTGATTTTTTTCGGATTGCTGGTGCTGGCCAAGCCGACCGCCCTCGTGATCTTTCCACTCACGGCGGTTTTGATCGCGGTGAAACTCTGGCGCGGCCGGCCGCTGGTGTGGTGCATGAGAGCGCCGCGGATGATCCGCTCGCGGGCCGCGCAGGCCGCCGTCATCGGCGGTTTCATCGTCCTCCACGGTCTTGTCGGCTGGGGCGCGATCTGGGCCAACTACGATTTTCGCTTTGCCGCCAGCCCTGATCCCGGCGACACGGAGATCGCCTTCCGCAGGCAAATCTCCGATCCGGTCGATCCGACGGTGGCGGCTTTCCTCACCTGGTCGCGCGACTCCCATTTCCTTCCGGAAGGATTTGTGCGCGGCATCGAGTGGCTGCTCGGTCAGAACGATTACCAGCCCGCCTTCATGGACGGCCATTGGCGGCTGGGCGGCTGGCGCACCTTTTTTCCCTACGCCATGTGGGTAAAGACGCCGCCGGCGCTGATCCTGCTGTGCGGCCTCGCACTCGCCGGCTGGTGGGCCCTGCGGCGGAAAATGCGGGAGGAGCGGGCCGCGGCCGGCGAAACGGCGGACCCGGATTTCGTGCCGCCGTTTTACGATGCGATTCCCTTCGCCGCCCTGGTGATCGTTTATTTCGGCCTCGCCGTCATGTACAACCTCAACATTGGATTCCGGCACATCCTGCCGGTTTATCCAGCGGTCTACGTGCTGGCGGGCGGGCTGGGTACGGTGTGGTGCGCCAATCGAAAATGGACGAAGATCGCCATCGGGCTGCTGCTGGCCTGGTTGGTCGTCGACTCCGTTTCCATTTATCCGGATTATCTTGCTTATTTCAGCCCGGTGGCCGGCGGACCGGCGCAGGGATACAGGCACCTGGTAGACAGCTCGGTCGACTGGGGCATGGATCTGCCCGGCTTGAAGCGCTGGCTGGACCGGCACAATCCGGGCAACCGCGAGCCGGTGTTTTTAGCCTATTTCGGAACGGGGGATCCGGATTACTACGGGATCAAGTCCCACCGCCTGCCCGGCCGGCCCGACTGGCGAAAATTCGAGGCCTACACGCTCACGCCGGGAATTTATGCCATCAGCGCCACCCTGTTCGAAAACATTTACACGCAGGCGAGCGGTCCGTGGAACAAAATTTATGAACGGATTTATTGGCGGATCATTCGCAATCTCATGACCTATGAGCTGACGGCAAACAATCCGGCGGCCCACGCCGTCTTGCTGGCAAAATTTCCACAAACCTTCTGGGACCGCGAGTACGCCGCCTTCGAGGTGCTCCGTTTCAACCGGCTTTGCGCATGGTTGCGCCACAAGCGCCCGCCCGATGCCAATGTCGGCTACTCCATCCTGATCTGGCATCTCAACGCCGATGATCTTCACGAGGCCTGCTCGGGTTTGCCTGTCGAATTGGAAGACCGGCCGCTGCAAGTCGGGGGCTAGAATCGAGGAAAACGATTGTGAAGACAGAGTCGGGCGTTGAGGAATCCTTGAGCCAGCCTAACGGGGCGCCGCTGGCGTGGCGAGAACGGGGAGCGAGGATGGGAATGCCGTCCAACCCTGCACGGCGGCATCGCCGCCAAAGATGGGAAGATCGAGCCCGGTCAAACGCGGGTAACGCGCCGGATCCCTGACCAGAACGGACGCGAGCGGATCGCGGTAAACTTCCTTCCAGCCGGCTTGAATGAGGAAGGCGACTGCCGGGCCTCCGGCCTGCAGCAGCGCCGCGTCGGCTTCACCGCAGTTCAGGCCGCGGCCGGGCGCCTCGCCGCGATAAAGGCGCCAGTGCGCGTCCATGACATTTTTCGGATAAACCGTGTCGAGCCGGCCGTCGAAGGAAACGGGGTTGTCCGGCAGCTCCCACAGGACGTACTGACCCCAGTCAAAATAGGTGATGGTTTTGCCACTCAGCCTGTGTGCACGCATGAAGTCGACGGCGGCTTCCGGAAAAGTGTTTCGCTCCACGTCCATGGTGAAAAAAGACCGATCGCGCGGAAACGCGCTCGCAATCACGATGGACATGGCGGCCAGCCCGAGCAGGCCGGCGAACAACCAGCGGATGGGGGGCCGCCGGCTGGCCGCCGCCAGGCCGCCGCAATGCGGCGTCAGCCGCGCGGCGGCGCTGACAAGATGGGGCGGGGTGAGCATCAGGTTGACCAGGCCAAAAAGCGGCGTGTGCCGCTGGTGCTGGATGGCGATCACCGCGAGCACGGCCAGCACCGCGGCTTCCCAGGCGGAACGCGGCTTGAGCGTGAAGCACCAGGCCAGGACCGAACCGGCGAGGACGATATAAAACACCACGGCCAGCGCCGGCAGTTCCATGATGGCGGTCAGGCCGAGAGGCTGCCATTCGGTGATGTTCGGGCGGGGCAGCAAAACGCTCTGCGCCGTCCATTCGATCAGCCGCCAGCCCCAGGGATTGCAAAGCGTGCCTGCGCCGGCGAGCGCGGCGGCGAGAAAAAACACGACTGGTGTCCGGCGGGAGACAGGGGCGGTGAAAAAGGAATCCAGCCGGAACGGCCGCACGGCCTGGACCGCCAGGGCGGCCGCCGCCGCCACCAGCAGGCCGAACCCGAGCAGGAAGCCGCCGTGAAAATTCGTCCAGAGGGCAAACAGCACCGGCATGGTCAGCGCCCAGGCGGGCCGCTTGGCGGCGATCCGGCGCATGAGGATGATCTGGAGGACCAGCGCCAGCATGGTGAAAAGCTGCGGCCGCACCGAATAGCCGGTGACGATGAAGTTGATCGAGGCACCAAAGAGCAGGAGCGCCGCCCATTTCACGGCTGGATGGGAGGCGGCCATGCTTTCCCGCAAGGCCAGCCCGACCGTCGCGACCGCCATGAAAATCATCATCAGCCACAATCCCGGGCCGCCGCCCAGCCGGTGCACCTGGGCCAGCGCCAACTCCGACAGGATTTCATGGTTGATCCAAAGATGTCCAGCCGCTGTCCAGGAAAGCGTATCTATACGTTCGATACCTCCGCGCAGCCAGGCGCGCTCGCCATAGAGCACGTGGCCCCAGAGATCGGGGTCGGCGAAATTGTAGGAAAACCGCAGCCAGGCAAACGCCGCCAGGGCCAGCACGAACGCGATTTGCAGGGCCCGGGTGGCGCCACGGGCCGGATCGGGCGGGGCGGGCAAATCCTGGTTCATGCCGGCGGACGGAAAGGAATCATGGCGTGGGAGGGCGCGGAACTTACCGCCGGCTCCAGCGCCGGTCCGGCTTCAATTCGAGTTTCTTGGCCTCGAGCTGCACGCCGGCCACGGCGGGATGGGCGCGGAGCTCCTGGAAGCTTTGTGCGGTGAGCTTCCAGGTCAGGCCGGACGAGGCCTCGGCCACCGGCGCGGCGCGGTCGCCAAAAAGGAAGGCGAGCTCGAGCCGGGTGTCGCCGCTGGCGGAGTTGACGGTGTCGCGGAGCCGGCGCAGGAATTCGACCGCCTGGGGGTGCCCGGGCGACAGCAGCCAGGTGACTTTTTTCACCAGGTTGGTCACCGCCGGCTCCAACGGGTAGCATTCCTTGACATTGAGGCGGGCGCCGTCGTTTCCCTGGATGATGTTGCCGAGCACGAGCACGGGCGCGTTCTCGGCCAGGTTGCGGCCATAATTTTCAAAGGCGTCGGCGAACATGTTGAGCGGCACCGCCGCGCGCCGGGTGGCGAGAATGAACGCCACCCAGGGGCGGTTGTCCTTTTTGGAAAGCTTCTTGGCGATGTTGCCGGCGATGCCGCAGAGGCGGAACTCGGTGCGGTCGGGCAGCTGCAGCAGCGCGTCCTCGGCGCAGGTGTCGAGCGCGTCGGCCAGACCGGCATAGAGGTTCATCGGATGGCCGGAGACGTAGAAACCGAGCAGCTCTTTCTCGAAGGCGAGGCGTTCGAGCGGGGAAAATTCGCCGTTCGCGTGGCCCGGCGGAATGGCGGCGCGCGCGCCGTTGGCCGGCGGCTCCTCGGCCAGCACGTCGAGGAAGCTGTGCTGGCCGGCGGCCTTGTCGCGCGCGGCCGCGGCGGCGCTGGCCAGGACTTCGTCGATGCGGTCGAAGAGCGGCTTGCGCGGCGCGCCGCTGAAATCGAACGCACCGGTTTTGATCAGGTGCTCGAGCACGCGCTTGTTGATGGCGCGGCCGTCGACGCGCGCGGCGAAATCGTCGAAATCGCGGAAGGGCCCGCGCGCCTCGCGCTCGGCGATGATCTTTTGCGCGGCGGCCTCGCCCACGCCCTTGATGCCGGCGAGGCCGAAGCGGATGCGGGCGCCGACCGGCGTGAAGTTTTCGCGGCTTTCGTTCACGTCCGGTCCGAGGACCTGCAGGCCCATGGCGCCGCACTCGGCGATGAAGTGCGCGACCTTGTCGGCGTTGCCGAGCTCGCTCGACAGCATGGCGGCCATGAATTGCACCGGGTAGTTGGCCTTGAGGTAGCCGGTCTGGTAGCTGAGCACGGCATAGGCGGCGGAATGCGACTTGTTGAAGCCGTAGCCGGCGAATTTGTTGAGGATGTCGAAGATCGCGTTGGAGGTTTTCTCGTCGATGCCGTGGAGCTTTTTCGCGCCGGCGACGAAATTGCCGCGCTCCTGCGCCATCGCCTCGGGATCCTTCTTGCCCATGGCACGGCGGAGCATGTCGGCGCCGCCGAGGGTGTAACCGGCGATGATCTTCGCCGCCTCCATGACCTGCTCCTGGTAGACCATCACGCCGTAGGTCTCGCGACAGACGTCCTCGAGCAGCGGGTGGGGGAACTTGACCGAGCTCGGGTCCTTCTTGCCGCGGATGTAGTCGGGAATCCACTCCATCGGGCCGGGCCGGTAGAGCGCGATGAGCGCCACGATCTCGTCGATGGAGGAGAGGTCGATCTGGCGGCAGAGGTTCTGCATCCCGCCGGACTCGAGCTGGAACACGCCGGTGGTGCGGCCGGAGTTGAGCAGGGCGAAGGTCTTCGCGTCGTCGAAGGGAATTTTTTCGATGTCGAAGGCGGGGTCGGCGGTGCGGCGGATGTTGTCGACGGCGTCGGCGATGACGGTGAGCGTCTTGAGGCCGAGGAAATCCATCTTGAGCAGGCCGAGCTTGCCGACGGCGTTCATGTCGTACTGCACGGTGACGTCGCCCTCCTGCAGCGTAAGCGGGACGAATTCGTCGAGCGGCCGGTCGGTGATGATGATGCCGGCGGCGTGTTTGCCGGTGTTGCGCACCATGCCTTCGAGGACGCGGCCCTGGTCGACGATCTTTTTGGCCACGGGATTGCGGGCGATTTCGTCGCGCAGCTCGGCGGACTTGGCCACGGCGTCCTCCAGCGAGATGTTGAGCTCGTCGGGAATCATCTTCGCCAGCCGGTCGGCCTCGGCGTAGGGCAGGTCGTGCACGCGCGAGACGTCGCGGATGACCATTTTCGCGCCGAGCGTGCCGTAGGTGATGATGTTGGCCACGCAGTCGCGGCCGTATTTCTGGCGGACGTAATCGATGACCTCGCCGCGGCGGCGCATGCAAAAATCGATGTCGAAGTCGGGCGGCGAGACGCGCTCGGGGTTGAGGAAGCGCTCAAAGAGGAGCTTGAAGCGCAGCGGGTCGAGGTTGGTGATGCCGAGGAGGTAGGCGACGAGACAGCCGGCGCCGGAGCCGCGGCCGGGTCCGACGGGGATGCCGTGATTTTTCGCCCAGGCGATGAAGTCCCAGACGACGAGGAAATAATCGACGAAGCCCGTCCTGCCGATGATGCCGAGCTCGTAATCCATGCGTTCGACGAGCGTCTTCGCGAGCGTGGGATCGGCGGCTTTTTCCGGCGCGGCGTAGTCGACGCCATAACGTTTTTTCAAGCCCTCGACGCAGAGCTCCCGGAGATAGGCGTCGCGGCCGATCTTCACCTCGGGTGGGAGCGGATATTTCGGGTAGCGCTCGCTGCCCTTGGGAAACGGGATGGCGAGGTCGCACATTTCGGCCACGGCGAGGGTGTTGGTGAGCGCACCGGGCACCTCGCCGAAGAGCCGGAGCATTTCCTCGCGCGATTTGAGGTAGAATTGCGAGCCGTCGAAGCGCATACGCTGCTCCTCGGCGATCTTGGCGCCGGTCTGGATGCAGAGCAGGGCGTCGTGCGGGCCGGCGTCCTCGGAGCGGACGTAATGGACATCATTCGTGCAGATGACCTTGAGGCCGAACTCCTGCGCCAGCTTGAGCAGGCCGGGGATGATTTTGCGCTGCTCAGGGATGCCGTGGTCCTGGATTTCGACGAAAAAGTTTTCGCGGCCGAAGATGTCGACGAAGCGTGCCGTGGCCTTGCGCGCCTCCTCCTCGCGGTCGCGCAGGAGATGCTGGGGCACGAGCGCGGCGAGGCAGCCGGTGAAGCCGATGAGGCCGTCGGCGTGCCTGGCCAGCGTCTCGAAGTCGGCGCGCGGCTTGTAGTAGAAGCCGCGCAGGTGGGCGTCGCTCACGAGCTTGAGCAGGTTCTGGTAGCCGGTGAGGTTGCGCGCGAGCAGCCCCATGTGGTAGTAGCTTTTGCCCTCCTCGGCCCGGCCGCTTTTTTCCAGGCGTGAGCCCTCGACCAGGTAGATTTCGCAGCCGAGCAGCGGCTTGAGGCCGCGGGCCTTGGCCGCGCCGTAGAATTCGATCGCGCCAAAGAGGTTGCCGTGGTCGGTCAGGGCCAGCGCCGGCATGCCGAGGGTGGCGGCGCGGTCCATCAGCCGGTCGATCCGGCAGCAGCCGTCGAGCAGGCTGTAATCGGAGTGGACATGGAGGTGGACGAAATCGGACGATGGCACAGCGGCTTAACCAAGACCGCTGCGCGCCCGGCGCAAGTGCGAAAGGCACGGCCTAAAAAACGCCATTGACGCGGCCGGCCGCAGGCGGTTTGATTTTACCCTTTTTCACCAACCGCCTTCGTTCCCGACATGTCCATAGAGATCAAAATCCGCAAAAACGAGCCCATCGACCGCGCCCTGCGCCGGATGAAGAAGAAGCTCGACCGCGAAAACATTATTCGCGGGACCCGCGCCAAGCGTTACTACGAGAAGCCCTGCGAGCGCCGCCGCCGCAAGGAAAAGACCGCGGCCTTCAACGCCATGCTGCGCGCGCGCTACGCGAACTGACCGCGGTTTTGCTTTGCACAAAACAACGGGCTGCTGCCGCCAGACGTTTGCGGCCGGCCCGTTTTTCTATTGCCACGCGCGAATGTCTGGCCGCTTTACTTTTTTGTGAAGCCCACGCTCGCCCTTTCCACCTGCTGGTGTTCGCCGCGCCACACCGACGGTTACGCCATGCTGCGCGAGATGGCGGACCTCGGCTTCAGCCACGTCGAACTCAGCCACGGCATCCGCATCACGCTCGTGCCCGGCGTGCTCAAGGCGCTGGAAGAGGGCGTCGTCCAGGTCAGTTCAACCCACAACTTCTGTCCGCTGCCCACCGGCGTCAACCAGGCCGCGCCCAATCTCTACGAGCCTTCGGCGCGTTTTCACCAGGAACACGAACAGTGGCTCCGGCATACCAAGCGCTCGATCGATTTCGCCGCGCAGGTGAAGGCGCGCGTGCTCGTGATGCACCTCGGCCGCGTGCCGTTCCTGTGGCGGAACCCGGCGCGGGCCTTGCAAAATTACGTGGACACGCATCCGTCGGCGGACCTGACGGGCGACGAGGGCTACCGGCGCACGCTGGCCAAAGCCCGGACCCGCCTGCGCCATAAAATGGGTCCGTTCTGGGCGCAGACTCAGGCCGGCGTCGCCAAGGTTCTCGGTTACGCCGCGGAGAAGAATGTCCGCCTCGGTTTCGAGAACCGCGAAAATTTCATTGAGCTCCCGCTCGACGACGATTTTGCCGCATATTTCGATTCGCTGCCGCCCGGTTCGCCGGCCGGT
>Ga0335085_10011002_pt1 | contig 13454 bp, 9 predicted proteins | sample Lox_Sample_45_FD_206712 | JGI IMG/M metagenome (GOLD analysis project Ga0335085, IMG submission 206712) | Soil microbial communities from Loxahatchee National Wildlife Refuge, Florida, United States - Lox_Sample_4.5 | ecosystem: Environmental > Terrestrial > Soil > Wetlands | place: USA: Florida...
ACGAGCAGGGCGTTGGAGAAGTCGCGGTGCGCAGCAAAACGGTGATGTCGCAGTACCTGGATGATCCGGAACTGACGGCCGAGACGATTGTGGAGGGTTGGCTGATCACCGGCGATTTGGGCCGCTTTGATGGCAATGGCCATCTGCAGCTTTTTGGCCGTAAGAAAAACATGATCGTGACCGAGGGCGGGAAGAATATTTATCCCGAGGACATCGAGGCGGTGTTCGACAGCCTCCCGGTCAAAGAGTATTGCGTGTTTGCCGCGAACTACGTGTGGAAGGAAAACAAGCTGGGTCAGGAGATGCTGGTGCTGGTGCTGCGGCTGGAGCAGAACCAGCAGTTCGACGATGGGCTGAAAGCCGAAATCGAGTCGCGGAACCGGAAGTTACCCGACTTCAAACGGGTGGGTGGATATTTGCTCTGGGGGAAAGATTTTCCGCGAACCGCCTCGATGAAGATCAAGCGCACGGCGCTGGCGGAGGAGATGGCGAAGAGCGCGGCCCGGACCGCCGTGGTTGGCTTGTGACGGAACGCTTTCTGGCGGTGGTGAATCCGGCGGCCGGAGGCGGACGCTGCCGCAAGCTGGTGGGGCCGGCGCTGCAACGATTGAGGAACGGCGGGCTTGAATTGGATGTAGTTGAGACGAGCGCGCCGGAGCAGGCGATTGCAATCACCCACGACGCTTACCGTCGCGGTTATCGCAAATTTGTTGCGGTAGGCGGGGACGGCACTTCCTACGAAATGGTGAACGGACTGTTTCCGGAGGCAGAGGAGCCGCCGACGCTGGCGTTTCTGCCTCTGGGAACGGGGAATTCGTTCTTGCGGGAATTCAGCGACCGCGGCGTGGAGCATGGGATCGAAGCGCTGCTGGCGCGGCGATCGCAACCGTGCGACGTGATTCGCCTGAAGCACAAGCGGGGCGTGCTGCACTACATCAATCTCTTGAGTATGGGGTTCGCAGCGGATGTGGCGACCTTGCGGGCACGGCGCTTTGCCGGCTGGGGCGAGTTTGGATATCAGTCGTCAATTTTCATTACGCTGGCGCGATTCCGGCGAAGGCCGTTTCCCCTGAGGGTGGATGGAGCCGAGCAGGTCGATCGGCGACGCTGCCTGTTCCTGACGTTTAACAACAGCAAGTTTACCGGGGGCACGATGATGATCGCGCCCAAGGCCGAGGTGAATGACGGGCTGATTGAGTACGTGCGTTGGGGGCCGATTGGGCGGGTGGGGCTGATCCGCAATCTGCCCACGCTTTACGATGGCACACATATTGAACATCCGCTGGCGGAGCGGAGACCGGTGCGGCGAATTGACTTCGAGTTGGATGGTCCCGTGGATGTGATGGTGGATGGCGAGGTGCTCACCCTGCATTGTGAAATGCTGGATGTGCTGCCGTCGGCACTGAGGGTCGTGGTATAAGTTCGAAAGCGTCGTCCGCTGGAGCGGGCGTTCTGAATCTGGGGACCGGGTCTTCATTCTATGTCGGAAGAACGCAGGAAGCGGCAGCAGCAGAAGGTCCAGGAGCAGCAGCCTCCGGACTATGCCAGGTTGTTTCGCAAAGCGGGGACCGCACTTTTGATCGTGGCCGCGTTTGGAACGGCATACTACCTGGGTACGCGGAAGCGCATTAGCCGTCTGGACTCGTTTGCGCAGTGCGTCACAAACAAAGGCGCGAAGATGTATGGCCTGTACTGGTGTCCGCATTGCGAAGAGCAGAAGGAGATGTTTGAGTCGGCGTTCCAGTACATCCACTACACCGAGTGCGGCATAAAAGGGCAGCACAAGGAAACCGACAGCTGCATTGCGAATGGGGTTAAGAATTTTCCGACCTGGGAGTTTGCCGGAGGAGAACGGCATGAAGGGGCGCTTCCCCTGACCGATTTGGCGCAGAGGACGGGGTGCAGCCTGCCGTGAGCAACCCGACGCGCCGTATTTACCAGGTAATCGCGGTGCTGGCGCTGGCCGGCACGATCATTTCTTCGGTGGCACTGCAGCACCACTACCGGAAAGACAAAACCACATTCTGCGACTTCGGGGAGAACTTCAACTGCGACATTGTGAATCGCAGTGCCTATTCCCAAGTGGTGGGGATTCCGGTGGCGCTGATCGGAATTGTGGGCTATCTCTCGCTGTTGGCCCTGGCGACGTTTTATCGCGAGAAGGCCGAAACGCCGGGAATGCTCCTGATTGCGGCCACGCTGGGGCTGGGATTCGCGATCTACCTGACGTACATCGAAGCCTATGTGCTGGCGACGTGGTGCATTTTATGTTTGTCGTCTTTAGCGCTGATCACGCTGATCACGGTGTTATCGTCGGTGCTTTTTGCGCAGTCGTTGCGGCGGACATATAAGGAGAGCTGTTAACCGCAGAGGTCGCAAACAACGCAAAGCAGGAGCAACCGAGATCGTACGCCATCCATGGATGAATCCACTCCATCGAAAACTTCTGACGACGCGATTCTGGTGAAAGACAACCCGTCGGTGACGGGTGACCTGCGCCTGCATTCCTTCGAGAGCCGGATTTTTCGCAACCAGCGCATGCTGCGGGTGTGGCTGCCTCCAGCCTACGATGCCGAGCGCAACCGCGAGCGCTATTACCCTGTGTTTTACCTGAATGATGGGCAGAATCTGTTCGATAAGGCAACGGCATTTGCCGGCGTGGAGTGGCAGGCGGATGAGACCGCAGACCGGCTGATCCGGCAGGAAATAGTTCCACCGATGATGGTTGTGGGCATTGATAATGCGCAGCGCGAGCGGATTCGTGAGTATCTCCCCTACCGGGCCATGAACCCTCCGGTGCTGCGGCCGCTGGGAAAGCAGTACCCTGACTTTCTGATCAACGAAGTCATGCCCTTTCTGTTCCAGCGATACCGGATCGCGCGCGGGCCCGAGAATACCGGGCTGGGGGGATCGTCGCTGGGGGCGATTATCTCGCTGTTCACGACCATTGACCGGCCAGGAATTTTCGGCAGGCTTCTGCTGGAGAGTCCGTCATTGTTCGTGTCGAACCGCAGGATACTGCGGCTGAGCCGGGGGCACCGGCAATGGCCGGAGCGGATTTTTATAGCGATGGGAACTCACGAGGATGGGCGTCCGGACCGGGATCGAATGGTGGTGGAGGATGTGGAAGAGTTGGAGCACATTCTGCGACGCTGGGGCCTGGGCGAAGATCGCCTGAAAGTGGAGATGGCCGAGGGGGCCGCGCACAACGAGGGGGAATGGGCCAGGCGTTTTCCGGCAGCGCTCGAGTTTCTGTTTGGCGAAAAAGACAGATCGCCGCAAAAACAAGACAGAGAAAAAGCTTAACTGCAAGGGACACGAAGGAAGAAACTCGCTCACTGCGATCTCCTACGCGCCGTAGTAAGATGTTGCTTCTCTTTCACCATCCAGAGGAGGCCGTCTCCATGAAGCACTTTCGAACTTCTGTCTCCGCAATATTTCTGTTGGCATGTTTCGTGACACTAGCCGCCGCCGGGCTGGCGGCGCAGCAGTATAACGACGCGCAGATGAAAGCCATGAAATGGCGCCTGGTGGGGCCTTTCCGTGGCGGGCGCGTGCTGGCGGTGACGGGAATTCCGGGCAACCCTTACACCTTCTATTTCGGCGGAGTGGCGGGCGGCGTGTGGAGAACCAGTGACGCCGGCGTTACCTGGGTGCCGCTCACCGATAAGGAGCCGTTCGCTTCGGTGGGAGCGATTGCAGTGGCGGAGTCGAATCCGTCGGTAATCTATGTTGGTACCGGCGAATCGTGTTTGCGGGGAAATATTTCCTACGGCAACGGCGTTTACAAGTCGACCGATGGCGGCAAGAGTTGGATGTCGCTGGGACTGAAAGATACGCAGCACATTTCACGAATCGTAGTGAATCCCCGCAATCCCGATGTGGTGTTTGTGGCGGCGGTAGGACACGCCTACGGACCGAACGCGGAACGGGGCGTGTATCGTTCCACCGACGGCGGCAAGACCTGGGACAAGGTTCTCTACAAGGATGACAAGACGGGGGCGATTGACCTGGCAGTCGACCCGCACAACTCCAACCTCATGTTCGCGGCCATGTACCAGATCCAACGCACGCCCTGGAGTCTCGAAAGCGGCGGCCCGGGCAGCGGTCTTTACCGCTCCGTGGATGGCGGTACGACGTGGAAACATCTCGAGGGAAATGGCCTGCCGTCGGGCATCCTGGGACGCATTGGAGTCTCGGTGTCAGGAGCGGATTCAAACCGCATCTATGCGCTGATTGAGGCCAAAGAGGGCGGGCTCTTTCGCTCGGATGACGGCGGTGACAGCTGGACGAAGGTCAACGACGATCAGCGGCTGACGCAGCGGGCCTGGTATTTCACGCATATCTTTGCCGATCCGCGCAGCGTGGATACGGTCTACATGCTGAACACCGGTATGTTCCGTTCCACGGATGGCGGAAAGAGTCTGACTCTGCTGCCGGCACCGCACGGCGATCATCACGGGCTGTGGATTGATCCGGTGAATCCGAACCGGATCATCAACGGCAACGACGGCGGGGCGACAATCAGTGTGGACGGCGGCAAAACCTGGAGCACGCAGTATAACCAGCCGACGGCGCAGTTCTATCACATCTCAGCCGACGATCGCCCCCTGTATTTCCTTTACGGCGCGCAACAGGACAACAGTACCGTAGGCATTGCCAGCCGCAGCGACGATGGCTACATCGGGCGGCAGAGCTGGTACGACGTGGGCGGTGGAGAGAGCGGATATATCGTGCCCGATCCACGCGATGCCAATATTGTCTACGCCGGCTCGGGGGGCGGGATTATTACACGCTTTGACAAACGCACCCAGCAGGAGCAGGACATCACGGTGTGGCCCCTCGATGAGAGTGGGCGCGGGGCGAGGGATGTGAAATACCGGCAGGCGTGGACCGACCCCATCGCCATGTCGCCCTTCAATCCGGATGTGCTCTACACGGCGGCTGAAGTAGTGTTCAAGAGCACCGATCACGGCGTGAGCTGGACCAAGATCAGCGGCGACCTGACGCGGAATGACAAGAGCAAGCAGGAGGCATCAGGTGGGCCGATCACGAAAGACAACACGACGGTGGAGTATTACGACACGGTGTTTACCATTGCCGAGTCGCCGATGCAGAAGGATCTGATCTGGGCTGGAACCGACGACGGGCTGATCCACCTGACGCGCGATGGCGGCCAGCACTGGACGAACGTGACCCCGAAGAGCGTCCCGGAATGGGCGATGGTGAGCTTGATTGATGCTTCGCCGCATGATGCGGGGACGGCATATGCGGCGATTGATACGCACAAGCTCGACGATGTGCATCCGCTGCTGCTGAAGACCCATGACTTCGGCAAGACGTGGACGAAGATCACCGACGGGATTCCCGACGGGGCTTATACGCACGTGGTGCGCGAGGATCCCAAGCAGAAGGGATTGCTTTACGCGGGCACCGAGATGGGGGTGTACGTTTCGTTCGATGACGGAGCGCACTGGCAGACGCTGCAACTGAACCTGCCGACATCGCCGATTCACGATCTGTTGGTGAAAGACGATGATCTGGCAGTCGCCACGCACGGGCGTGCGTTCTGGGTGCTGGATGACATTACCCCGCTGCGGCAGTTAAGCGCGCACTCCGATAAGGACGAGATGATTCTGTACAAGCCGCGAACCACGTTCCGCTACCGCTGGCCGGATGACTACGAGCGGCGGCAGCCGGTGGGACAGAATCCGCCGGCCGGAGCGATTCTGACGTATTACTTCAAGACGGCGCCGAAAGGGGAAGTGACGCTGGATATCCTGGACGGGCAGGGGAAGGTCGTGCGGTCGTTCTCGAACCAGGATAAGAAAGAGGCACAGACGCCGCCGGAATGGCCGGACCAGGAGCCTCCCCAAGAAAAGATCTCCGCCGATGCGGGTTTGAACCGCTTCACCTGGAACCTGCGGTATGACGGTCCGAAGAAACTGCCGGGCGAAGTGGGCGCGGAGTACAAAAACAAGGGGCCGTTTGCGCTGCCGGGGAACTACCAGGTGCGGCTGACGGCGGGCGGGAAATCACAGGCTGTGCCATTGGAGTTAAAGCTCGATCCGCGGGTCAATGTTTCCATGGCTGACTTGCAGAAGCAGTTCGATCTGGACATGGAGATCCGCCGCGAGTTGAGCGAACTGCATGAGACGGTGGAGCAGATTCGCAGTATCCGTCAGCAATTCCACGCACTGCAAACGCGTTTGGGGGACGATTCCCGGTACGAACCGGTGATGGCGGCCTCGGAGGCGCTCGACAAGAAGATGACGCCGATCGAGGAGCAATTGCTGCAGGTGAAGATCAAGTCGTCGGAGGCAAGCTTGAATTATCCTTCGCTGCTCGATGAGCAACTGCACGGGCTGGCGCTCAGCGTGGACAATGCGGATGCGGCTCCAACCACGCAGCAACAGGCAGCGTTCGCGTCGTTGCGGCAGCAAACGCAGCCGCTGATGGCGCAATGGAAGCAGATGGAGTCGACCGACGTGGCAGCTCTGAACGAGCTGATGCGGAAGCAGAGCGTGCCGGCGATCTATGTGGCTCCGGCGGGAACAGAAGGCGGAGAAAAGGCCGGCGGTAATCAATAAGACAGCAAAAAGGGAGGGCGCAAGCGCCCTCCCTGCGTTGCGACCGAGAGACGGAAAGCTACCAGACGGGATTGCCGTCCTTATCGCGAAAGACGAAGGTATCGTTGCCGCGCTTGACCTCGCGGGCGAAGATGGTCTCCACCCCTTCAAACATTACTTTCGACCCAGTGACCTCAATCTGATCGCCCTTGTTGAATACCAGTTCATAGTTCTTCATGAACTTGGTGGTGGCGAGATGGACTTCGATGGTCTTGCCATCGCCCAGTTTCAGGATGATATGGGCGCCCATGCCACCGCTGACGGGGCACTCGCGGTCGTGAACGTCCTCGACCGTGCCTTTAAAAACGCCTTCCGTGGTGACGTCGTATTTGGGAACCCCGGGCTGCGAGCCGGGCTTGGTAGCCGCCAGCGAAGGAGTCAGGATGAGGGCGAAAACAAGGGTAAGGATGACAGCCAGCCAGATTTTCATGGTGCGCCTCCTGCCCGAGTCCGATGCGCGGGCCCTGGCACCACTTTGATTATCGGCCGGGGATCTCTCACCCCGGTGTGATTGCGGTCACCGTCGGGTGTGATGTCGGGCGCGTTGGTACAATGCCTTTCGTTCATGGCGAAAGGACGCGTTTTCGGCGCGGTGCTGGCGGCCGCAGGCTCGCCACGGGTAGTCTTTCTGGTGGCTTTCCTGGTGCGTGTCCTGGTGGCTATCCAGTTGATTCCAGGGCATGCGGAGCAACGGTTTTATGGGCCCAATGAGCCCGCCCGGATCGCCTGGAACCTGGTTTCGGGCCGAGGCTACAGCTCGCCCTGGCCCGACACGGTGATGGCGCCCACGGCGCAGCAGCCGCCGGTCTATCCCCTGCTTCTGGCAGCCATCTTCCGGGTGGGCGGGGCATACACCTACCTCTCCCTCTATTTCGCCATTTTTCTGAATGCGGCGTTTTCGGCGATGACGGCAGTCCTGCTGCTTCGCCTCGGCGAGCGGGCCTTTGGGCGTGGCGTAGGGATCGTGGCGGCGTTGACCTGGTCGTGTTGGATCTATGAAGTGACGGTATCGCTGCGCTTGTGGGAGAGCGCGCTGTCGGGAATGCTGCTGGCGCTGGGCTTGTGGTGGCTTCCACGATTGCGAGAGGAGCCGGGGACGTTTCCCTGGATTCGATTTGGAGTTCTCGCAGGGGTGGCGGCTTTGACCAATGCCACGTTGCTGGCGGTGTTTGCCGCGCTTGGGATAGCGGGTTGGCTGGCGATGAAGCCGCCGAAGCGTACGCAATGGCTGATGGCTGCGGGAGTGTGTGCGCTGGTGCTGTTGCCCTGGACGGTTCGGAACTACGTGGTGTTCGGGAAATTCATTCCCCTCAGAGATAACTTCGGGCTGGAACTGTGGGTGGGCAATCATGAGGGCGTGACACACCTCTACGATTTTCAAGGCAGCTTTCCGTTGTCAAACCCGGCGGAGTACAACCAATTGGGGGAGATGGCGTTCATGGAGCGGGAGCGGTCGGTGGCGGTGGGGTTTATTCGCGAAAATCCGGCGCAGTTCCTGCGCCTGTGCGGCCAGCGGGTGGTGGATTTCTGGGCAAGTCCCAATCCGCGAGTGTGGCTTCTGATCACAGTCCTGGCGGGGATGGGCGCAGCCTTCGCCTGGTGGCGGCGAAAAGAGGAAGCGCTCGCGTTCACGCTGGTGCTGATCGTGTTTCCGCTGGTTTATTACGTTACTCACACCTGGAGCACGTATCGTCACCCGATAGAGCCGGAGATCCTGCTGCTGGCGGTGTATGCCGGGGCAGAGATCGTGGGGAGGTTCCGGTAGTGGTTCCGGCTAAGGGCAATGCAACGGAATGTTCCCGTCATAAGAGGTGACGATTGGGGAGTCTTCGAACTGATCGCGGAAAGAGAGAATCCAGACATCACGATCGCGGAAGTAACGAATTAATTCCTGGTTGGCCTGCGCTCCCATGTCGCGGGCCCAGACGACTTTGGAGGCGTCAATATGGGCATCGTTGTAAACCCATTCCTTGTCGATCTGGATGGGGTGCTGGCGCACAATCACGAGGCTCTTGGCGGGACGCCGGGAGAGACATTTTTCGATACGCGCGCGGGGCAGGTTTCCGCGCGGCCAGGCGGGCTCAATCGGTGCGTGCGCGGCGGCGGCGGCCACTCGCAGGGTAATCATGGCGAAGGCGAGAACCGGGATGGCGCGAACCAGGGAAAGTCCGACCGGCCTGCCTTTCCAACGCCAAAGGCGGAGATGGCGCATGCATTGCATGAGCACCAGGTACAGCAGGCAGGTAGCGGGAGCGAAGTAGTGGGGGAAGGTGAAGACTTCCAGAGCCAGCCCGAGGATGAAGATGGCGAGGGCGATGAGGGGAAAGCGCATGCGACGGTCGCGAAGAATACAAGGGAAAGCGAAGAGAGGAACGGTCAGGAGCGGACCCAGGTAGAAACTCCACCAGAGTGCAACCTTACCCGCGCTGGTACGCAGGAATCCCGCCGGTGTGATGTCGTGCTGATAAAGGCCGAACTCCCAGTGGTAGAACCGGCGCATAGCTTCATGGCGGTAGTTCGGCTCTGGATTCGGTTTCTGCCACAAGAAGTACGGGGCGATCGCGTACTGCCTGCGATTGATGACATAGGCCATGCGGAAGGGGCTTCCGGTTACCCGCTGATAGTAATACCCGGTTGCGATGGCAGTGAGGGAGAGAATCACCACGACGGGCATTACCACGCGCAACCATGCCGTGGACCGCTGGCGGTTCTTCCATAGCCACCACAGCATGATGGCAAGCACCGGCAGGCTCAGGACGAATCCTTCATAAGGACGGCTGTTGGCAAGAATGGCGAGGCCAAGGGCCATGAGGATGGCATCGCGGGTGTGAGGGTGCCGCTGAATTCGGGGCAGAGCGCCGAGCACGAGAGCCCCGGCAAAGGCGACAATGGAGGCGCTCCAATACCCGTTCATCCAGTAGCTCAATAATCCCAGACGCAGTACAGAGAGAAACCCACCCAGCAGGGCCCATCCCGGCGGCAGCCAGGCCTGGAGCATCCAGCAAATCGCGCCGCACATCAGGGCGGTGACCACCAGTTGTCCGATCCAGGGATCGCCCAGTTTTTCGCCCGCGGCGAGTGCCATGCCCTGGGCTGGGGGATACATCGACATATAGGTGGGCTGCTGGATTTCGTGCAGGGTTTCAAAGTGCTGCCACATGGGGTGGGTGGGATTGGTAAGGCGTCCATGGGCGAAGGTGTCGGCTGCCAGCAGGTAACTGAACTCGTCTTCCCATCGCGGAGCGGGGATTCCGAGCACAGGAATGAGCACGGCGCGGGTGAGAAGGACGGACAAAATGACGGCAAGTACCGAGAGTTTCTGGTTGCGAGCGAGGCAGGAGAATTTCTCTTGAAGCCTTTGCAGGGTGGGCTGCTTCTTCGCCGGACGAAGGAAGATGAGAGCCAAAGCGCCCAGGACGAAGGCCAGCTCAATGAGGGCCACCATCGATGGCGCCAACCGGGCGAAGAAGAGCATGCACAGGGATTCTTGATGGAGCGTGCGCGAATGTCAATGCAGGGACGGGCGCAGAGGCACCCGTCCCCTGCAAGGCCTATATGGCGTCTTTCTCGGGGGTAAGGCGGTCGAGGATGCCGTAAGCGACTTCGATCATTTCGGCATCCACTTTGCGATTGGAGGAGATGGCGTCGAGCAGCGGCACCGAGACGATCTTGTTGCCGCGCAGGGCGGCCATTTTGCCGAAGTCCCCGCGGTGCACCATGTCGATGGCGCCGATACCGTAGCGAGTCGCGAGCACCCGGTCGAAGGCGCTGGGTGAACCGCCGCGCTGGATGTGTCCAAGGACAACGGCGCGGGTTTCGAAGCCGGTGCGCTTTTCAATTTCGCGGGCGAGCAGGTTGCCGATGCCGCCCATCCGCACATGTCCGAACTCGTCTTTGCCGAGGTCGGCGAGAACCACTTCGCCGTGAGCTCCCACATCCGTAGAGAACTTGGCACCTTCGGCGGCGACCACAATGCTGAAATAACGTCCCCGGGAGTGGCGCAGCTTGATGGTTTCCGCAACCTTATCGATGTCAAAGGGAGTTTCGGGGATGAGGATAACGTCGGCCCCGCCGGCGATGCCGCTGTACATGGCGATCCAGCCGGCATCACGTCCCATGACTTCGACGACCATGACGCGGTTGTGAGCTTCCGCCGTGGTATGAACGCGGTCGATGGCGCTGGTGGCGACGTTGACCGCAGTGTCGAAGCCGAAAGTGTAATCGGTGCCGGCCAGATCGTTGTCGATGGTCTTGGGCACTCCGACCACCTTTACACGTTTTTCGTAAAGCTTCTGCGCAACCGAGAGGGTATCGTCGCCGCCGATGGCAATCAGCGCGTCAATATTGTGTTCCGCTAATGTCTTGATACATTGATCGAGCCCGCCGGGGTGCTTGGCGGGATTGGTGCGGGAGGTCCGCAGAATGGTGCCGCCACGCGGCAGAATTCCGCCCACGCTCGAAAGGTCAAGAGCCATGAACTTGTTCTCGATCAGTCCTCGCCAGCCTTCGAGAAAACCAACAAATTCGTCCTGGTAGTGAAAGTAACCTTTGCGCACTACGGCGCGAATGACGGCATTCAGTCCGGGGCAGTCGCCGCCACCGGTCAGCATTCCAACTTTCATCGCGTGCTCCTGAGAAGTATGAATCGGGTGTGGACGAATACACGTCCGACTACCTGGATATGGGACGGAACACTCAGACTACCACGAAAAACGACGGCATCGTGTGCTGGGAGGAGAGGGCGAGAGCCGCAGCGCTTGGAGCATTGAAGGGACAACCGAGTCGGGCGCCGGAAACATGCCACAATTTCGTTGCAGACCAGGAGGCGATTGTCGACAATACCTTGCAACTTCAAGGGGTCCCCAGGGAGATCATGGCCAAAATACTGCGTGTTTTGGTTTGGATGGTGGTGACGATTCTCTGTGTTCTGGCAGTTTCCACAATCGCGTTGCATCGCGGTGAACAGATCAATGCCATGTGGCTGGTGATAGCCGCGTTATGCAGCTACGCCATCGGCTACCGCTTCTACAGCAAATTCATTGCAACCAAAGTACTGGTGCTCGACGGGCAGCGGGCGACGCCCTCCGAGCGCCTGGACAACGGGCGTGATTTCGTGCCGACCAACAAGTGGGTGGTCTTCGGCCACCACTTCGCGGCCATTGCCGGGCCGGGGCCGCTGGTGGGGCCGGTACTGGCCATGCAGTTTGGATATCTTCCGGGCACGCTGTGGATTCTGGCCGGCGCCGTCTTCGGCGGATGTGTGCAGGATTTCGTGATCCTGCTCTTCTCGGTGCGGCGCGACGGCAAATCTCTCACCGAAATGGCGCGGGAGGAGATCGGCAAAATCGGCGGGTTGGTGGCGTATGTGGCGGTGATTGGGATCATCATCATCCTGCTGGCGGTGTGCGCACTGATCGTGGTGAATGCGCTGAAGGCAAGTCCGTGGGGAACCTTCACTATTGCCATGACGATTCCCATCGCACTGCTGATGGGGCTTTACTTGCGCAGGATTCGCCCCGGCAAAGTGCTGGAAACCTCGGTGCTGGGCTTTGTGCTGGTGCTGGCGGCGATTTTCGGCGGGCAATGGGTTTCCGAGAGTGCGTCGTGGGCAAGGATCTTTACGCTGACAGCTCCGGGACTGGCGGTGGCCATTATCATCTACGGCTATGCGGCTTCCGCCATGCCGGTGTGGCTGCTGCTGGCGCCGCGGGATTACCTGAGCACCTTCGTGAAGTTGGGAACGATCGGGGCGCTGGCAGTGGGGATTGTCGCGCTGCGTCCGGAATTACACATGCCGGCGCTGACGCGCTTTGTGGACGGCAGCGGACCGATCTTCGCAGGCAAAATTTTTCCCTTCGCGTTCATCACCATTGCCTGCGGCGCGATCAGCGGGTTTCATTCGCTGATTTCAAGCGGCACCACGCCGAAATTGATTCGCCGGGAAACCGAGACCCGCATGGTGGGCTATGGCGCGATGCTGGCGGAATCGCTGGTGGCGATCATGGCGACGGTGGCGGCGGGACTGCTGCAGCCGGGAATGTATTTCGCCATTAACAGCCCGGCGGGCGTGGTGGGACAGGCGCCGGAGGCCGCGGTCGCAACCATCAGTAACTGGGGATTCCCCATCACGACCGCAGAAATGCAGTCGCTGGCACATGCGGTCGGAGAGCAGACGTTGTTCAATCGCACCGGCGGCGCTCCCGCGTTTGCGGTGGGTATGGCGCACATCTTCGCCCACGGCCTAGGCGGGCAGGCGGTCATGGCGATCTGGTACCACTTCGCCATCATGTTTGAGGCGCTGTTCATCCTGACGGTTCTGGATGCGGGTACGCGGGTGGGCCGCTTCATGGTGCAGGATGCCTTGGGACACTTATGGAGGCCCCTGGGGAGAACGAGTTGGTATCCCTCGATTCTGGCGACCAGTGCGCTGATCGTGGGGGCGTGGGGATACTTCCTCTGGCAGGGGATCAAGGATCCGCTGGGCGGGATTAACTCTCTATGGCCGCTCTTTGGAATTTGCAACCAGTTGCTGGCGGCCGTGGCGTTGTGCGTGGCCACGACCATCATCATCAAGATGGGCAAGGCGCGGTATGCGGCCGTGACCCTGACACCGTTGCTATGGCTGGTGGCAGTGACGTTTACCGCCTCCTGGCACAAGATTTTCGATCCCAACCCGAAGATCGGATTTCTGGCACATACGCAGCTGCTGGCGAGTTCGCCGGTAAAAGACGCGGTCCGGCTGATGTTCAACGATCGTCTGGACGCGGTCGTGACCGGGGTGTTGATCGTAATGGTGGCGCTGATTTTGATCGAGTCGGGGCTGGA
>Ga0335085_10011003_pt1 | contig 13454 bp, 12 predicted proteins | sample Lox_Sample_45_FD_206712 | JGI IMG/M metagenome (GOLD analysis project Ga0335085, IMG submission 206712) | Soil microbial communities from Loxahatchee National Wildlife Refuge, Florida, United States - Lox_Sample_4.5 | ecosystem: Environmental > Terrestrial > Soil > Wetlands | place: USA...
GTTTCGGCAAACTCAAGCTCTACCGTCGTATCGCCACACGGTTCGACCGTAACGACTCCCATTTCATGAGCTTCCTCTACCTGGCCTGCTCACTTTTCTGGATCAATTGAATGTCGATTAGCCCTAATTCGTTTGTCCCTCTCGGAACGCTTGATGGTCCTCTCTGATTATTAAGCAAAGGCCGTTCCCACTTTTAATGAATTACTGATGGCACGCACTTAACCCTTGTTTTTCAATGGGTTAAACATCCCATGGCGAATCCGGCTAGTGAGTGACCGAATCAGATTCTGTTAAGAGTTCCGACTCCTCTCAAGGATTCCGACAACTCGACTCTTTTTGGCTGAGCCAGGCCAAAAAATTTCTGCCTCGCTTGCGTTCATCTTGTTCCGTACGATTTTTCTCTTCAATCCGTAGAACTTCATGTACTGCGCGAGGACTTTCCCCGGGACCGGCAGTGAGGGCGATTGATTGGGCCCACAAGGTCTGCGGTCCGCTTTTAATTTGGACCCTTCCTGCGCCGCGGCGCACCGATTTATAAGTGGCCTTCGAATAAGTTTTCCGATCGGCAAAACCAGGCGCTGGTCTCCGAACAAAAAAATCAACCCGGCAATTACTTGCCGGGTTGAAGAACCTAAGTCTCGATTTAGCAGTCTATATTAGACTTTGCTACGCTTGAACGAGCGGCGGAGCAGACCCAGACCTGCGAGGCTCGAGCCCAACAGCATCAGAGTCATTCCACCGTCCGGAGCCGTCAGCGTCGCGTCACCGGTCGTGACCGGCGCGGTGCCGGTGGTAACCGTGATCGTGATCACTTGGAGCAGCTCAAACGGATTCTGACCGCCCGAAGCCATGCCGCCGGAGAAGTCGTCACTGAACGAGATTCCACCGAGCGGACCAGAGCCAGCGAGCAGCGTCCATCCGTCGAGGAGCGGATTGTAGGTCGCGCCAGGAGCAGGAATCGAGGTACCGCCTCTGGTATAGGTCGTGTAGGTCACAGTCGCGCCAGAACCCGTTCCGCCGATGCTCATCTTGGCCGTGCCATTCACAGGTCCAAAGCCGTCATCGAAAAACGCGATCGTGATCGTGCCGGCAGCTGAGCCCTTGGCGAGGAAGGAAAGATCCAGATCCGGGCTGGTAGCACTTCCTTGAATCGGCTTGGTCGTTCCGACGTCCGCGTTGAGCGTCCAAGTACCAATGGTACCACCCCAGCCAATAGCACCGGCCAAAGCTTGATTGTCAGCACCAACGTTATCCTGAACGGTCACAACCGAGGTGCCGTCAGAGATGAACAATGTCCCGTCCGTCGCCGGAACCGCGTAAGCGGACCCGCACGCGAGCACCGCCGCCAGTAATGTAATTTTGTTTTTCATGTTGTTTTCTTTCTATTTTAGAACTTGGTTCTGGCCAACTATACGCAAGGCTTGTGCCAACCCCAAAAAAGCGACTTCGCAGGCTGCCTTTTCGCGTCGCAAGTTGCTAATTAAAAGCATCTTGACGAATAAATATTTTGAACCACTTCCGCCAAGAGCCCCTGGCAATTCCGTAAGGACTTCCGACAAGCTGTTAAGGATACCTGAAAGGCGAGCGGGCAAACGGCTAATTGAGAGCAGCATGCGGTAATTCCAAGCGCCCCGTAAATGAAACCGACTTTCCAGCTGGCCAGTGAAGATCCTCTGACAAATCCCGGCCAACACGGCTAAGTTATTGCAAATTCTTGAGTTATGCCATGTGACGGCAATTCGCGGACGGTTCCCAGGCAAAGTCGGCGGGAATAAGAGCGTGGCGGCGTCCGGGACGGCCGCACTTCCCAAAACTATTGGGCTGAACCGGAGTTCGGCACTCCGGCTTCCACGGAATTCTTCTTTGGGGATACAAGCTTGAACGGGAGCAAAGCCGACTGGCTCTGCCCCCGCAAAATGGAAGATGGATTTGGCCGGCATTAGTGGGCGGCAGAACGCTTCTGAAGCGTTCTCCGGAGACCCTCGATCGCCAGCAATGAGGCGCCCAAAAGGCTGATAGTGGCTGCGCCATCCGGCACTCCGCGCTCAGCAGCGCTATTCTGTAAAAGAGTGCTGGTCGGGTTTATCCAGGCGCTCGCGCCATCATCAGTTATTCCCTCGATATGGGCGGCCGAAGAATAAAGGCCACTGCCACCGGCAGGCGTGCTCAGCCAATCGAAATCGTCAGCGGTAAGCCCGGTAATGCCCGTTATCGTAAAAGTAACCGAATCACCAGCGCCAAAATGGGCAGAGGCGTCGGAGCCCGTGTTGAACCCCAGCAACATGTCAAACTTGCCATCCTGGCCGGCCTTAAAGCCATTGGCGCCAGTCTGAATGGTCGGATCGGAAAACGTTCCAGTAGAACCAGAAACAGAGAAACTCAGGCCGGTCGGATCCAGGGCCGGGTTCAGATTGAAATACCAGCAACCGACGAACTCGTTGCCGGTGAGATTTCCCGCCGAAACGGTCATTTGAACCGTGTTGGCAGGCTGCCCGTTATCGGTAATGACAGCTTCAAGCCACGGGGGATTGCCATCAGGTGCCGTTCCTCCAGAAAGCTGGCCGAATTCATAGTTGACCGTCGATGCGCCCGCAGACATAGCCCCGACCAGCAACGCTGCTAACACTCCAGATGCAAATCGATTGTGCGACTTCATAATACAACTTCCCCGTTTCATTCCGATAATTCTTTTCCGCTCAAAAGACATTTCGCAAGAACCGGGCCAACCCGAAAACAAGGCCTCCAAATATCACCATAAATTGTTTTCCATCACCTATTTAAGTGCCAACAGAATGATCAATTGAGTATTTTTACGCATCGCCGGTTTGCCAAAAAGTGTAAACGGAACCGACGCACAACAGCGTTTTGAACCTTTAAAGACAGACTCAAGCTATTCATTATAAATATATAACGCGAATAATAGCCGGTTTATTTTGAACCGAAGCGGCCGAAGGACTTTTAGCTAAAATTCCGGCATTTCTTACACTTTGCACAAAATCGTTTGCGGCTGGTACTATAAAACCCTGGAAAGTGCTTTTACACTGGAGATTCTTTTCGTTGGAGGCGGATTCCGCTGGAACTCCACGCAGCGGACATGGCGAAATCCGATCGACCGATCACGCGAACTTTCCGAGAAAGACAAAGACTAGTGGCTCGCGTCGAACAGAAGTTTGGCGTTCCGATTTTTCGTGGAGCCTCGCGTGGTGGGAGCTGGTGATGCGCAGGCAGCAACTCGACATTCGACATTTTCAGTGGTTGCCTCATAATTCCCACAGCATGAAGTCAATGACCGGATACGGTCGGGGCGATTGCTCGCAGGATGGTTTCAAAATCATAGTCGAGCTGAGTTCCGTGAACCGCAAGCAGAGCGAGATTTTCATCAACCTTCCCCGGGAGATGGAAATGCTTGAGGCGCAGATGCGCGATTTGATCAACCGGCACATTGCGCGCGGGCGGTTGACGGCGCGTGTGACGTTGCATGCGGGCGGCAATTCATCGGCGCGCATGCACCTGAACGTCCCGCTCGCCAAGGCCTACACGCGCGAATTGAATAAACTCGCGAAACAATTGAAACTGTCCGGCTCCGTAACACTGGACCATCTTGTGCGCGCGCCAGGCGTGTTCCAGACGGACGAACAAATCGCGGAGGAGGAAAATTTCTGGCCGGCGGTGGAGAAGGCATTGAACAAGGCGCTGGCGGCGCTCCTCAAAATGCGCGGGCGCGAAGGAGCGCACTTGAAACAGGATTTGACCGAGCGCATCGGGATCATGCGGCAGGCGGCCACGCAGGTCCAGACGCACGCCCCGAAAGTGGCCGGGCGCTATCGCGATCAACTCATCCAGCGCATCAAGGAGGCCAACCTCCAGGCGCCCGCGGCGGACGACGAGCGGCTCTTGAAGGAAGTTGTTTACTTCGCGGATCGCTCGGACATCACTGAAGAATTGACCCGGTTGCAGAGCCACTTCCAGCAATTTGATGATTGCATGAAAACGGGCGAGCCCATCGGCCGCACGCTCGATTTTCTCGCGCAGGAAATGAACCGCGAGATTAACACGATTGGCTCCAAGGCCAATGACAGTTTGATTTCGCGTGAAGTCGTGATCCTGAAGGCGGAATTGGAAAAATTCCGGGAACAGGCGCAGAATGTGGAATGAGCCGTCGTGGCGAAACCAAATGAAAACTCGAACGCAGGCATCGCCGGTCGAATCCAAACAAAATGAGCCCGCCAGACCGGACGCACCCGTGAAAAACGCCACGCTCAGCCCATTGCTGGTGCTCATCTCCGCGCCTTCCGGCGGCGGAAAGACGACTTTGTGCAACTGCTTGCTGGCCGCGCGGCCCGACATGACGCGCGCGATCACCTGCACCACCCGCGAACCCCGCGCGGGCGAAAAGGACGGCGTGGATTATTATTTTCTGGACGCGGATTCGTTCCTCAAACGCGTGCAGGCGGGAAATTTCCTCGAGCACGCCACGGTGTTTGGAAACAGTTACGGCACCCTCAAGTCCGAAGTGCTCAACAAACTGCGCCAGGGCAGGGACGTGCTGTTGAACGTGGATGTGCAGGGCGCGGCGGCGATTCGCAAGCGCGCGGATGAGGACCCCGAGCTGAAGCGCTCGCTCATCACGGTTTTTCTCACGCCGCCATCGCTGGCCGTTCTCGAGCAGCGCCTGAAAAAGCGCGGCACCGATGCCACCGCCACGATTCAAAAGCGGCTCGGCGTGGCAAAACAGGAAATCTCGCAATGGAAGAATTTCGATTACCTCATCATGAGCGGCAGCATTGAAGAAGATTTGCGCCGGATGCAGGCCGTCATCGAAGCGGAAAAAATGCGGACGGACCGCGCGGTCGCGCCGGAGATATGAAGGCGAAACCCGAAGTCCGAAATCCGAAGCCCGAAAAGCGGAACATTGTTCTTGGCGTCACCGGTTCCATCGCAGCCCATCGCGCGGCGGACCTCGCCAGCCTGCTGACCAAGCGCGGCACGGATGTTCATGTGGTGATGACCAACGACGCGCAAAAGTTTATCACGCCGCTGCCTTTCAAAACGCTTTCCCGAAATCCCGTAGTCACGGATTTGTACGATGAAGAGGAAGGCTGGAAGCCGACGCATATCAAACTGGCGGACGAAGCCTCCCTGCTCCTGATCGCGCCGGCGACCGCCAATGTCATCGCGAAACTGGCGCTCGGCCTGGCCGATGACGCACTCACGTGCGTTGCGCTCGCGTTGAATCCCTACGCGAAGATTTTGATCGCGCCCGCAATGAACGGAAAGATGTGGCTGCACGCGGCCACGCAGCAGAATGTCGCCACGCTCAAAAACCGCGGCGTGGAATTCATCGGGCCGGAGGAAGGTCTGCTTTCGTGCGGTTATGAAGGAATCGGCCGTTTGTGGCCGGTGGATAAAGTGGCGGAACGCGCGATGGAATTGCTGGGTTGAATGATGTCACAGGCGGACAGCGACCCGAGTTCGTTCAATGAAATTCCTTGATTCACGGCGGGCGAAGGGATTGCTGACTTTCCGGCCGGAGCCGGAGCAACAGGCGCGCCGCATCGTCAGGATGCAAACGCACGTGGTGCTCCCGGCCAAAGCGGGAATCATCGCGGTCATCCTCTATTATGTCTTCACGTCGGGCTGGACACAGGAGGCGCCCAACACGCACGATCTCGCGCTGGATTTTTTAAGAAAATATTTCCTGGTCTATTCCGCGTGCAACATTTGCATCGGCGCGATCTTCATCTGCTGGAAACGCTTTCCGCCGGGACTGTTTCAATGGCTGGTGTTCACGCTCGGCCTGCTCGACGGGCTTTTTGTTTCCGGACTCGTGCTGATCACGGACGGATTCCAGAGCATCGCGTATTGGCTGCTGCTGGTGTTGATTGTGCTGAACGCAATCAGCATCCCTCTGGCGACTCCGCAAATTGTGCTGAACGTTTTGCTGGGGGTCTTTTATTTATGCGCCGGTCTTTTGGCGCCGCAGGTGTCGCTCTCCGTCCTGCAACTGCCGGTTTTTCACCGCCTACAGACAAATGCAGTGGTTTCCATAAGTGCGAATGGTCTCGCCCATACGAATTTCGCCCTCGCATCAAACAACCTGGCGGCCATGGCCAATACCAATCGCTTATTCCACACGAATCGCCCCTGGTACCCGCCTTCGGAACGGGAGGAAGTTTCGGCTGATCCTGATCTCCCGAAGGTGATTGATTTGTGGCTGCTGACCGCGTGTTGTTACGGCGTGCAGGTGCTGTGGCGGAGCATCGAGCAATCCCGCGAATTCGCCGTGCGCGAAGGCCAGTTGCGCTCCGCCGGCCGCATCTCCGCCGAATTCGCGCACCAGATCAAAAACCCGCTCGCCATCATCAACAACGCCGTCTATTCGCTCGAACGCGCCGTCAAGGAAGGCCGCAGCGACATCTCCAAGCAGCTGGAAATCATCCGCGAAGAAATCGAGCGCTCCGACCGGATCATCACGCAAATCATGGGTTATGCCCAGCTCACGGATGGCCACGTGGAAAAGCTGGATCTGGTCGACGAAGTCAATGCCGCCATCGACCAGACATTCCCCGCCGCGGTGGAAACAGGCATCTCCGTCGAGCGCCGGTACGCGCCGCATTTGCCGCCGCTCCTGATGCAACGCCAGCATCTCTCGCAGATTCTCGTGAACCTGCTGCAGAACGCCCGCGAAGCTCTCAACGGAAAAGGCAAAGTCGTCGTGACGGTCATTTCCCGCAGCGACGAGACAGTGGAAATTACGATTGCCGACAACGGCCCCGGCATTGCCCCGGACAAAATCGAAAAAGTGTTCGAGCAATATTATTCCACCAAGGAAAAAGGCACGGGCCTCGGGCTCGCAATCGTGAAGCACAACGTGGAGTTGTACGCGGGCAAAGTAAGGGCTGAATCTAAGCTTGGAAAAGGCGCTCGTTTTGTCCTAACATTCCCTGCGAAAACGGTGATGACAGCATGAGTCCAAAGTCCAAAGTCCAAAGCCCAAAGTTGTTTGAGACGAGCCTTTTCGGTTCGTCCAAAGCCTTATTTGTGACCGACTTTGAACCCTGGACCTTGGACTTCGGACTATGAACCTTCCCCCCGTCCTCGTCGTCGACGACGAAAAAAACATGCGCGCCTCGCTCAAGACAATGTTGAGCGATGACGGGTATTCCGTGCAGACGGCCGAGTCCGCGGAGGAAGCCCAGGTGATGCTGACGCGCGAACAATTTCTCATGGTCATCACCGACGCGCGGCTCGGAGGCATGACCGGTTACGAGTTTCTCGCCAATCTCCACAGGCTCTGGCCCGAGACGCCTGCGCTGATGATTACGGCTTTTGCCACACCCAAGCTGGCGGTGGAGGCCATCAAAGCCGGCGCGATTGATTATCTCTCCAAGCCATTTGCTCCCGAGGAATTGCTTCACGCCGTGAGCCGGTGCGCGGAGCGGTATCGGTTGCTGCAGGAAAATGCCGATCTGCGCGCGCGCGCGGGCGGCGCGGCGCAGCTCGAAGACATCGTCGGCGAATCACCCAAGATCCGCGAAGTGCGCCAGCTGATTCAGACCGTGGCGCCCACGGATACGCGTGTTTTGATCCTCGGCGAAAGCGGCACCGGCAAGGAACTGGTCGCCGGCGCGATTCACAGCCTCAGCAACCGCCGCAAGGCGCGGTACGTGCGCATTAATTGCGCCGCGATTCCCGAAACGCTGCTCGAAAGCGAATTGTTCGGCTACGAAAAGGGAGCATTCACCGGCGCGGTCAAGCAAAAGGCCGGCCTCGTGGAAGAGGCCAACGGCGGAACGATTTTTCTGGATGAAATCGCGGACATGAGCCGGCCATTGCAGGCCAAGCTGCTGCGTTTCCTCGAAGACGGCTCGTTCACGCGCGTGGGCGGCACGCAGGAATTGCGGGTCAACGTCCGCCTCATCGCCGCCACCAATCGCGATATTGTCCAGGCCATCAAGGAAGCCCATTTCCGCGAAGATTTGTACCATCGTCTCAACGTGGTGAAATTTCTCCTGCCGCCGCTGCGCGAGCGCGACGACGATGTGCCGCTGCTGGCCGAGCATTTTCTCAGGCAGTTCAGCGCCACGATGAACAAGCGCGTGAAATCACTCTCGCACGCCGCCGCGCGCAAGCTGCTTTCCCATCATTGGCCCGGCAACGTGCGCGAATTGAGAAACGTCATCGAGCGCGCCTTGATCCTCGAGCGCTCCGATGAAATCCAGGCCGTGAGCCTGCCGGATTTCCAGGTGGAAGCGCAGTTGCACAAATCCGCCACGCCCAAAATGACCGGCACTGAATCGCTGGATGATCTCGTGACCTCTTTCGAGCGGCAGCTCATCGCCGACATTCTCGAGCGCAATGGTTTCAATCTCGGCAAGACCGCCGAACAATTAAAAATCAGCCGCCACGCCTTGCGTTATCGCATGCAACGGCTGAACCTGACATTGCCGGGCGAGAGCGACGATGATAAGACTGTGTCGATTGGAAAGGAAAATGCCTGATGAGCGGAGTTGTATTGCTGGCACAAGATACGGGTGACGTCTGGAGCGGTTGGACCGGGCCGGGATCGTCGGCATTCCAGATAGTGATCGTGGCCGGAGCTGTGTTCCTGGTCGTGCTCGCGGTTTTCATTTGGGCCGCTTTTGTAAGAAAACCGCGCCGGAAACGAGTGCATTCGTATCACAATTCCTCTTCAGACGATGGCGGGCTGCCGCGCCGGCACAAAAGACGGTCTATTTTTTCCCGAGCATTTGGGAAACGCCACCGTCATCGCCGCCGTCGTGCTGAAGGCCGCGAGCGGCCGATGAATCCCACGCTCTCCCAGGTGGGCGGCCTGCCCCAGTCGCGCCGCGAACCGCCGCCGGGCTCTTAATCATGCAAGAAAGCCGGGCGATCACCCAGAAAAGCGCCTCCAACCTCGCGTTGGCTTTTATTCTCCTGCCCAAAAACAGGCGGGACGCCATGTCCGCCCTTTACGCCTTTTGTCGCGAAGTGGACGATGTCGCGGACGAGGACCAGGTCCCGGTGGAAAAACGCCGCGAGCAACTTGCCGCCTGGCGCGAGGATGTCCGCCGCGCTTGCGAAAACGGCTCTCCGCAATTCGCCGTCAATCGTGAATTGCAATCGGTCATCCGCGAATTCCGGCTGCCCTTCAAACTTTTCGATGAACTCATCCAGGGCTGCGAAATGGATTTGGACGTCAAACGCTACGAGACTTACGAGCAACTGGAACTCTATTGCTATCATGTGGCGTCGGTGGTCGGCTTGCTGAGCATCGAGATTTTCGGCTACACGAATTCCGCCTGCCGCGATTACGCTGTTTACCTCGGCAAGGCGCTTCAACTGACCAACATCCTGCGCGATGTGCGCACCGACGCCGAGCGGGGGAGAATTTACCTGCCGCAATCCGAACTCGCGCGCTTCAAAGTCGCCGAGCGCGAAATTTTGAATTTTGAATATTCGGACCGCTATCGCAGCCTCGCGGAAAACGTGGCCGTGCAGGCAAAAAAATATTACCGCCTCGCGCGCGAAACGCTGCCGCCGGAAGACCGCCGCTCCATGGTCGCCGCTGAACTGATGGGCTCGGTGTACTGGCGCCTGTTGAGAAAACTCGAACGGCGCCAGTTCAACGTTTTCGGTCCCAATCCGCCGCGCCTCAGCAAGGGGCAGAAGCTTTTTCTCATTTTCCGGTCGTGGTGCCGATTTGTTTCGGGCGCCACGACACCCAATTATGGCATGGTCTGAAATGCCGCCCGTGGAATCCCGCACCGCCGAAAATAAAACCGTCTCCGCCCCGGCGTCCGCGCGCGCCAGCCGCCGGCTCATCGTCAACGCGGATGACTTCGGACGCTCCCCCTCCATCAATGAAGCGGTGATTCGCGCGCATCGCGAGGGAATCCTCACCACCGCCAGCCTCATGGTGAACGAAACCCCGTGCGCTGAAGCCGTCGAACTTGCCAAGCAAAACCCGAATCTCGGCGTCGGGCTGCATTTGACGCTGCTGATGGGACATTCCGCGTTGCCGCAGAAGGAAATTCCCGGCCTGGTCAATGAACGGCGGGAATTTCTAAACGACCCGGTCAAGGTTGGCTTTCAATATTTTTTCCGGCGCGAACTCCGTGAACAATTGCGCAGGGAAATTCACGCGCAGTTCGCGCGGTTCCGCGCCACGGGCCTCCCGCTGGACCACGTCAACGGCCATTTGCATCTGCATTTGCATCCGACTGTGTTCGGCATTTTGATGGAGGACGCGCGGACGCTGGGGATCGAGCGCATGCGCCTCACGCGCGATCCGTTTTGGATGGATGTTCCCCTCGCGCGCGGCCGCCGGTTGTATCGCGCCACGCATGCGATGATTTATTTCATCCTCTCCGGGCGGGCGCGGGGCAGTCTCGGCAAACGGCAGATTCGGCATACGCAAAAAGTCTTCGGACTATTGCAGAATGATCGCGTGGATGAAGCGTACATTTCGAAACTGCTGCCGGTATTGCCCGCCGGGGATTCCGAGCTTTACTCACATCCGTCGCTCGACAAATTTAAACACGAATTTGAAGCTTTAATCAGCCCGCGTGTCAAAGAACAGGTCAAAAAACTTGGCATTCCATTGATTCGTTATCAGGATTTGGATATAATGAATAGGTAGAGCAGAGCTGCCGTTCCGTCCCCGATTTCAGGGCCACGCCGCAACGCCTCCCTAACTTCAATTTAATATGATAAAGCTAATTTCAATCCTCGTTGTTGGTTTGATTCTCGAAGCCGTCGGCGTGGTTCTGCTCAGCCAGGGCCTGCACGAAATCGGCGAGGTCAAACGCATCTCCGCGGGCGAAATCGCCCGCCTCGTCGGGCGCGGTGCGACCAATGGCCACATTCTCCTCGGTGTTGCCTTCGAAGCGGCGTTTTTCGGCGTGCTGCTCTATCTGCTCTCCCAGCGCGATGTGAGTTTGATCTGGCCATTAACCTCGCTCGGATTTGTCATCACGGCCATCGCCGCGAAATTCATCCGGCACGAGGACATCAGCGCATTGCGCTGGGGCGGCGTCGCCTTGATTGTGGCGGGCGCGATGCTGGTGGCTTGGAGTGAGAAACAAAAGAAAACCAATCCTATAGGCTCACCCCCCACAGCGACCGCCGCAGTCCCGCAATGAACTCAATACTTCGGCGAGTCGTTGGGCGGCAATTCGCGTGTTCTGCTGCAACTCGATCAACTTAGGAATTGAGCGAGGCGACTTCAACAATCTTGCCGTTAATTTCGGGATCGAAATTTTTTGTTCTGCTGTCATTAAAGCATTGAAATCCAGAGGCATATCTTGCTGAGCCGTATCCGAAATCACCCTTATTGTCGCGCTGGGTATGCCGCGTGATCGGCAAAGCGACCGGATGACAGAAGACTCCATTTCCACTGCGTCCGCACCGGTAGTGCGCCACAAATCCGATTTTTCGCCGACCGTCACAGCCACGCGGGTCGAACAATAAAATTTACCGGGAATTGCGCCCGCTGAAAGCAATCCCTTCCCCATTCCTGCGTCGAAATCTTCATCGAAGAGAACATCACCGATTTTAAATTGAGGATTAAGCGCTCCGGCGAAACCGCAGGTGAGCACTCGTTCAGGACTCACGCGTCGCAGCGCTTCTTCCAATCGTGTGCTCGCGTTTCGCCGGCCCATGCCAGTAACCAGGCGTTCGCTCCCCCCTTTCACAATAAAAGGCCGCGCAAAAGCAGCTTCTTCTCGGACAGCGAAACAAACTAGAAAGGCGATTTTCTTTGGTACAAATTCGGCACTCATTTGATTCCACTCAAGCGCTCCTTCCAAATCTGATACAACAGCACCGTCGCCTTCACGTCGCGCAGGCAATATTCCGCGATTTCCCGGAAGCGCTTTTCCGCGAGCAAATTGTTGACGTCCATTCCGGTCACGCCGTGGCTCTTGGGCGATTCGATGCCGAAAGCCTTGCAGTAGAAATCCAAATTGAATTTTCGCGCCGCGCCATCGCGGCCGCTCACGTTGTAAAAAGTCAGTTGTTCCGCGAGGTCGCAATGCGGTTCGGTTTGATAGCGGTAACCAAGCCAGTCCTTGCGCGAAATCGGCACGTTGAGAAGCGCCGAGCGCAAATAAATGAACGGCACATCAAAACCGCGCCCATTGAAAGTCACGATGGCATCGTAATGCTTCGCCACATCCCAAAACGCAGTCAGCAATTCCGCCTCGTCCGCGCACGGAACAAATTCCACCGGGCCGGCCTCGCCTGCGTCCTCCTCAAAATCCTCGGCGATGAACAGCACCTGGCCGCGCTGCGATTCCACGTTCAGCATGGCGATGCAGACGACCTGCGACGTCAACGGCCACAGGCTGCATTGGCGCGTCAGTTCCGCGCGGCGTTCCGCCCGCGCGGTTTCGTCGGCGATTTTTTCGCATTCGCGGAAGAGATATTCCTGCTGCACTTCATCGAAGAGTTCTATCGGAAGAGCGGAGGTTTCGATGTCAAACACCAGTTTGGCCATGCGCGGATTTAACCGTTAAGGGCCCTTGTGCGCCAAGGAAATTATCTCTTTCCCGTAGCGCAGGCATCCTCGCCTGCAAGTTCCGGCACCGTCCCGGTGCCAGGAATAATGGTCATTTAGTTGTGCTTCAACGTCTGACGGCCAGACGCCGCCAACACCCGCCGGGCGCCTGTGCTACGTTGTAATGCGCGACCACTAGCCAAGGAGCAGAAATGTATTGAACAAATCCTCCGCCCCTTTCCTAAAGCCAAGTCGTATCCAGTCGTATCCAGTCGTGCTCAGTCGTGCCAAATCGAGGTATCGCCCTGTATCTTCAGGTTGGCGAACCCGGCATTATTTCCCCAGCAGTGCCCGTAGCAGCCGACATAGGGGGCTCAAACTTTTTCGTGCAAAAACAAGGAGAATCTCCTCCCGTCGACTCCCGCAAACAGTGGAAAACATTTGTTTTTCGGCGCTTCTTGGCGTAAATGAACAGCCGTCTGCCATGAACCAGATCCGTTCACTCCTGCGCACGCCCAACCGCCGCATCGCGGCGATTGCGCTCACCGTCCTTGCGCTGGACCAGTTCACGAAGGCGCTGGTGCTTCAGTTTCTGCCGAACGTCTGGGACGAAAAAACCGTGGTGCCTGGTTTCTTCAAGGTGGTTCATTGGCACAACACCGGCGCGGCGTGGAGTTCGTTCAGCGGCAAGAATGGCCTGCTGGCACTGATCGCCATCGCGGCGCTCGTGATCCTCTATTTCAGCCGGCACCATTTCAATTCGCGCACATTGCTCGGACAACTCGCCTTTGGGCTGGTCATCGGCGGCATCATGGGGAATCTCGTGGACCGGATTTTCCGCCAGCACGTGGTGGACTTTTTGCGGTTTTATTTGCAGCAACGCGGCGGCGATGAAACGGGTTTTCCCGCTTTCAACGTGGCGGACAGCGCCATTTGCATTGGTGTCGCGCTGGTG
>Ga0335085_10011006_pt1 | contig 13451 bp, 10 predicted proteins | sample Lox_Sample_45_FD_206712 | JGI IMG/M metagenome (GOLD analysis project Ga0335085, IMG submission 206712) | Soil microbial communities from Loxahatchee National Wildlife Refuge, Florida, United States - Lox_Sample_4.5 | ecosystem: Environmental > Terrestrial > Soil > Wetlands | place: USA...
GCCGGGCTTACGTTTGCGGTCGCTATGCGCTCTTTCTTACGCTGCGACCCGGATGTGATCATGGTAGGTGAGATGCGTGACAAGGAAACCGTTTCCATCGGCATTGAGGCCTCGCTTACCGGCCACCTGGTGTTTGCCACGTTGCACACCAACAGTGCGCCGGAGTCCATCATCCGCTTGCTGGATATGGGGATGGACCCGTTCAACTTTTCCGACGCGTTGTTGGGCGTGCTCGCGCAACGCCTGGCTAAGCGCTTATGTAGCAAATGCAAGCAAGCTTATGTCCCCAATCAGGACGAAATAAAAGCGCTGCTCGCAGAATACTGTGAGGAGCTCAAGAATACCGCTCAATGGAAGAAGGACGCGAAGGGCGCCTACGAGCAGGTATACAAAGATTGGGTGAAATCCTTTGGCAATGAGAAAGGGCAGTTCACCCTTTATCAACCGGTGGGGTGCGAAGTTTGCAACAACACCGGCTACAAGGGTCGTGTCGGCCTGCACGAAATGCTGGTTGGGACCGATGCCATAAAGAAAGATATTCAGGAGCACGCGCATGTTGCACAAATGTTTGCTACAGCGCTGGACGATGGGATGCGCACCCTGAAGCAGGACGGGATAGAAAAGGTTTTGCAAGGCATTACTAATATTCATCAAGTCCGCGCAGTTTGCATTAAATAACGAACATGCGACAAGCACAGGAATCGCATAGGATACAGGTGCTCACTTCTGGTGATTTGCTGCAGCGGCTGGAAGATCTAAACCGCGTCGGTGCGTCGTTGTCCAAGGAAAAGGACATCAATCGTCTGCTGGAAAACATACTGATTGCTGCGAAGAATATCGTCAACGCCGATGGTGGCACGCTGTACCGAATGGTGGACGATCGCAACCTGAAATTCGAAATTATCCGCACTGATTCCCTTAATATCGCCATGGGGGGCACCACCGGCGAAGCAATTCCGTTTAACCCGATCGCGCTGTACGACGAAACTGGCAAACCCAACAATTCCATGGTGGTGGCCTATGCGGTGTTGCATGATCAAACGATCAACATCGCCGACGCCTATACCGAGCGTGGCTTCGATTTTACCGGCACCAAGAATTTCGATAAGAAAACCGGGTATCGCTCGAAGTCATTTCTAACGATCCCGATGAAGAATCATGAGAAAGAGATCATCGGGGTATTGCAGCTCATTAACGCCAAAGACCGCGAGAGCGGAGAAATCATCGCGTTTTCAGCGACCGATGAACAGTTGGGCGAATCGCTGGCGTCTCAGGCCGCGATCGCGCTTACCAACCGGTTGTTGATCAGCCAGCTCGAAGATCTGTTTGAATCGTTTATTCGCCTAATCAATACCGCGATCGACGAAAAGTCGCCCTATACCGGGGGGCACTGCGCGCGGGTTCCGGTGCTGACCATGATGATTGCGGAAGCGGTGAACAACACTAAAATCGGTCCCCTCAAGGACTTTCACATGAATGAAAAAGACCGCTACGAACTCGAAATCGCTGGCCTCTTGCATGACTGTGGAAAAGTGACAACGCCGGTCCATGTCGTGGACAAAGCCACCAAGCTGGAGACCATCTACGACCGCATTAACCTAATAGACACTCGGTTCGAAGTTCTAAAACGTGATGCCGAAGTCAGTATGCTGAAGTCAAAGCAGCGGCTGGGAAAAGATCGTCGTGGCATCGCCAAACTTGAGGCCAAATATCGCAGCCGCATCAAACAGCTGAATCAAGATCGCGAGTTCTTGCGCAAAACCAACATCGGCGGCGAATTTGTGAATGAGGAGGTGCTGCAACGGGTAAGAGAGATTGCCAGCTATCGCTGGGTTGGCATCGACGGCAAGCGGAAGAAATTTCTTACCGATGACGAATCAGAAAACCTGAGCATCGCCAGAGGCACGCTGAACGAAAAAGAGCGTGAAATTATCAACAACCACGTCGTGGTCACGATCAAAATGCTGGAAGCGCTGCCATGGCCGAAGCATCTGCGCAAGGTGCCGGAATTCGCTGGTGGGCATCATGAGCGCGTGGATGGCAAGGGTTATCCGCGCGGGTTAAAGCGCGAAGACATGTCAGTGCAAGCGCGCATCATAGGCATTGCCGACATCTTCGAGGCACTCACCGCCAAGGATCGGCCGTACAAAATAGGAAAAACACTTACCGAATCTCTTAATATCCTAGGCAGGCTCAAAATCGATGGGCATATTGATCCTGATTTGTTTGATGTATTCGTCCGGGACAAAGTTTATCTCGCGTACGCCAAGCAGTTCCTCGATCCAGAGCAAATCGACGATGTGGACGAGTCGAAAATCCCTGGATACTCCAAACGACCGGATTCGGGTCGGCCCAATTCCGAAAGCTGACAAAATACGGCAGTTTATGCCTGATCTCGCTGCCGAATGCAAAGAAGTCCGTTGATTTTAAACGGTATTTTGTACAGATAGGTTGGCATGTGACTTGCTCCAGTCATAGCTGCAATACGCTGTCTTTACTTTATTCGCAATTTTTTTGGGGAGCTATTTTCATGAAACATTTACAAATGGGGTTTACGTTAATCGAGTTGATGATCGTGGTAGCGATCATTGGCATATTGGCTGCGGTCGCGATTCCGGCTTATCAGGACTATACGGCACGCGCCCAAGTGTCTGAAGCGGTCGAACTGATGTCCGGCGGCAAAACGCCGTACGCCGAATGGTTTTCCGACAAGGGTGTATGGCCGACGTCAACTTCTTCGGTCATGGGCAATACCATCGGCAAATATGTTCAGGGTGTGCAACAGCTTACGGCCCAAGGTTCGACGGGCGTGCTGCAAATCATGGCGACTATGAGAACCACTGCTAGCAAACTGGTCGCTGGCGGAACCCTGATGTTAGAAACCGGCGATGGTGGTAAAACCTGGACGTGCAGCAACACGGGGGCTAATTCGACGATTCTATCGAAATACCGTCCTTCAGCTTGCCGTTAATAGTAACTGGTCTTAAAAACCCGCCCTGCTTTTGGGCGGGTTTTTTATTTTCACTTACCGTAGAATAGCGGCTTTTTACGGGTCATTTGGTCAACGATATTGAAAATCTCCGGCATTTTAGCGGCAGCAGATAATTCAGGCGCTGCGCAAAAGCACGAAATACTAGCGGCCGCGATTTTCCTGTTGATTCTCGGCTGCGTTTTTTTGATTTATTTCCCCGGCTTGAATGGCGGATTTCTGCTCGATGATTACCCGAATTTGCGGGGACTAACTGAGATCGGGGAACCGGCTAGCTGGAAGCAAATTGCGGAATATGTGTTGGGCGGGTTTTCCGGAGCGTTGGGACGCCCGGTTGCGCTGCTCAGCTTTGCTCTGCAACACGCCGACTGGCCCGGTGATGCGCGCGCGTTCAAGTACGTCAATCTGTCGCTACACGTGATGAACGGCTGCCTGCTTTGCTGGTTTCTTCTGAGACTCGGCAAAATTGTAGGCTGGCCGCGCAGCCGCACACTGGCGATCGCTCTCACCACTACGGGTGCCTGGCTGCTGCATCCGATGCAGGTATCGACCGTTCTGTATGTCGTGCAACGCATGACCGAGTTGAGTACGTTATTTACTCTGGCCGGGCTGCTCGCTTATTTCCATGGCAGAGAGCGGTTATTGCGAGGCGAGGACGGCTTGGGCTACCTGTGGCTTTCGGCGGGAGTGGTGTTAGGAGGCGCGTTCGCCACATTGAGCAAGGAAAGCGGAATTCTGCTGGTGATTTACATATGGGTTCTGGAAGCGACCCTGTTGTCCTCACTTTCCAAGCCCAAGCATTGGCGACCGTGGGCCGCGGTATTTTTGTTTATGCCACTACTCTCGCTCGCAGCCTACCTTCTGCTAAATCACGAGAAAATTCTCGCCGGTTACACGCTTCGCGATTTTACTCTCGGCGAGCGTTTGCTGACTGAACCACGCGTCCTGGTTGACTACATTGCAAAAATTTTCCTGCCGCATCCGCGCGCATTCGGTTTGCTGTTTGACGATTATCCTGTTTCGAGGAGCCTGCTTAAGCCCCTGTCCACGCTGCCGGCGTTGCTGGTCGTGGTCGGGTTGATCGGCGCGGCGATCAAATACCGAAAACGCCAGCCCGCTTTCAGTTTCGGCGTGTTGTGGTTCTTCGCCGGCCATCTGCTCGAGTCCACTTTTATCCCGCTTGAGCTTTATTACGAGCATCGAAACTATTTGTCCATGTTGGGCCCTGTGTTTGCCGCGACATTCTACGCCACTGGGCTGCACGGAAATTTGCGGCGTCTGGTACCCTTTTTAGGGGTGATCATGCTGGGGTTAATTGTTACTATTACCTGGAATGAAAGCTTGCTTTGGGCCAACCCTTATCGGCAAGCAATTACATGGGCGGCCGAAAGACCGCTTTCCAGCCGGGCGCAGGAGTACCTGGCAGGAGTGTGGATAGTTGAGAAAAAAGACGATGAAGCGTTGAAGGTTTTCAAGCGTATGATCGAATTGCATCCACGCGATGCAAGCGGGTACATGCACTGGATGCGGCTGACGTGCACTGATAGGGATTTACCAATGCCGAACATGCGCACCGTTGTTGACACGCTGAAAATCAGCGCCTATTCCACTGTGCCAGTAGGCAGAATGGAAGAAATAGTTATGCTTCGCGAAAAGAACCAGTGCCAGCGGCTAAACTACCAGGAATTGCAGCAATGCATGGAGGCGCTGCTTGCAAATCCCCGCTACTACTTGGCGCGCAAAAATCTATATGCCTTGCAGGCAAGACTGTACGCAACTGCGGGCCTGCTCAATCCGGCCATGGAAACCATGGACAAAGCCTACGCGATTGAGCCAACGGCCGACTTTGCATTGCTGCAAATGAAATGGCTCGCCAGCGCCGGGTTGTACGATGACGCTTTGCGCTATGTGCAGAAAGCGCGGGAAGCGAACGAACGCAATCCATTGACGCGGTGGCTGTACCGAAGTGGAATTGATGAATGGGAACAGCAGGTACGCAAGCTACAAAAAGCCGCCCGGTCAGCGACTACCGCCCGGGTAAAGCATTAGCGATCGTGGCTTTCGCTAGAAAACAAGGGGCAGATATGGCAGAAAAAACCCGTTTCAGTATCGTTCTTCCGGCAAAAAATGAGGCGGCATCATTGCAACAGCTGCTACCGAAGTTGCACGAATTATTTTCGGACGAGGAAATAATCGTCATTGACGACGGGTCTACCGATCAAACGGTGGCGGTGTGCCAGAACAATGGTGTGCGCTTGATTTCCCAGCCCTATAGCATGGGCAATGGGGCTGCGGTAAAGTCAGGGGCTAGGGCAGCGAGGGGCGAGGTTTTGATTTTCATGGATGCCGATGGCCAGCATCAGCCGCGAGATATTCCACGCTTGTTGCAAAAGCTCGGAGAGGGATATGAAATGGTGGTGGCCGCCCGCACCTACGACTCGCACGCCGGTGCGCACCGCGCTTTTGCCAATTCGTTTTATAACAGGTTGGCGAGCTGGATGGTGGGGCAGAAGATCGAAGATCTGACTTGCGGATTCAGAGTGGTTAGTGCAGACAAATTCCGCAGATTCCTTTACCTTCTGCCGAACGGATTTTCTTATCCGACGACGGTCACCATGAGTTTTTTCCGAGCCGGGTTCCCGGTAGCGTATGTGCCCATCGTGGCGCAGAAGCGCGTCGGCAAAAGCCATATCCGTTTGCTGCGCGATGGCGCGCGATTTCTGCTCATTATCTTTAAAATCGGCACGCTTTATTCGCCGCTGCGCCTGTTTTTCCCGGTAAGCCTGATGTTTTTTATGATTGGATTGGGTTACTACCTGTACACGTTCCTCACCATCCACCGCTTTACCAACATGAGCGGGCTGCTTTTCATCACCTCGGTTTTGATTTTTCTCATCGGGCTGGTTTCGGAGCAGGTGACGATGCTGCATTATAAAGATAGTGAACCCAAATAACGTGATCGAAGTTTTGCCGCGACCCGGCGGATACTGCTGACCGCGAATTAAAAGTGGCAGAACGGCCCACCATTCTCAGCTTCAATCTGAACAGGACAGTAGGGCCGGCTTTTGCGGCCAACGTGATTTTTTGCGTGGTATTGCTGTTGACCTTCGTTATTTATCTTCCAGGCCTATCCGGGCCGCTGGTGCTGGATGACTATCCTCAGCTAGACCCGATACTTGATAGCGTTGGCGCCGCTGCATGGCAGAACGCCGCAGTAAGCAAAAGCGGCGTCCTGGGACGCCCGGTGGCCATGTTGAGTTTCCTTGTCAACGCGGCCGTGAGCGGAACAAATTTTTGGTGGTGGAAATTCACCAATCTCGCCATCCATTTGCTTTGTGGAGCGATAGTGTTTGCGCTAAGTGCGCGCATATTTGCCTTGCGGGCTAGAGGCTGGCGTGGAGAACCGCACTACTGGGCGCTCGTCGTTGCCGCACTGTGGCTGCTTCATCCGCTGCAAGTAAGCACGGTTCTGTACACAGTGCAAAGGATGACACAGTTGTCCGCGCTGTTTAGCTTGACCGGACTATTGGCCTATTTCGTGGGTCGGGAGAGGCAGTTGACCGGTCAGCCGCATGGACGGATCTGGATTATTTTGTCATTTGTCGTATGTTTCCCCCTCGCCGCGTTCAGCAAGGAAACCGGACTGCTGTTTCCAGTTTACGCGCTTTTGCTGGAGGCTTTGTTTTTTGGCTTCAAAGGCGAACGTACGGTCCAGCGATTTCTCGCTGCGTGTTTTGTAGTGGGATTGTTCGTGCCGGCTGCGGTGGGTAGCGCTTTCGTAATTAGTCATTTTGACCAATTGGTGCGACACGGCTACGAGGTACGCAATTTTACACTTTATGAAAGGGTGATCACCCAGTTTCGCGTGCTCGTTTATTATCTTTACGAGATGTTGCTTCCGCACCAGGGCAATCTTGGGTTTCTGCATGACGATTTTGCGATTTCCACAGCGCTGTGGTCTCCGCCAACTACAGCATTCTCCCTGTTCGCGCTGCTGGCATTGCTATACCTTGGTTGGCTACTTCGCGCCGTTAGCAGCATTGCGGCATTCGGAATTTTCTTTTTTTTCGCGGCGCACCTACTGGAATCGAGTTTTTTTCCTCTGGAATTGATGTTCGAGCACCGGAATTATCTCGCGATATACGGCATTATTCTGACCGCATGTTCGCTGGCCGGACTGTTCGCCGCGCGCTTTGTACTTGCAACGTTGGCTGTGGCGGCGATCGGCGCAACCTGTGCGGTAACTGTCGGATATGTGAATATGTGGAGTAGCCACCAGAAAATGTTTGCCCAGATTGCATTGGTTCATCCCGATTCGCCACGGCTGCGAATTACTTTGGCCAGCGATTACACGGAAGGCGCAAAGTTCAATGCGGCGAGAGCGGCGCTCGCCGGCCTTGTGGGCCCGGGTTTTGAGTTGCAGCGCGCTTATATTTCCTGCCGTGAAAGCGGTCAGCTTTCTCCAGCACAACTCAAAAAGATTACGTTTCAAACTGACAGCAAGATCACAACTTACGAAGTGCAGGGCTTGATCGAACTGGCCAATCTGGGCTTGGACGACAAATGCGCTTTCTCCGGCGATGAGTATCTTCGGATCCTCGATCAAGCTTTAGTCGCCCACGTCATCAACAACAGAAGCGTCCAATCGCTGTGGATGTACAAAGCGCATTATTTGCATAAGGCAGGAAATTCCCAAGCCGCGTTAGCCGCGCTGGACGCAGCATTTCAGGCTTACGACTCGAATGCTGCGCCCTTATTCCTCGCGACCGAGTGGCTAATCCAGGCCCAAGATAAGGCAAGAGCAGAAAGGTATTTCGCGCACGCGCAGGCAGTGGCCAAGAGAAACCATCAGGATTTTTCAGCCGTCATTGATAGGATTCGGACCAATATTCGCAGCCTTTGACAAGACTCCAAGGAAACTGCGCCATTGCTGCGCCTCGGTATTATTCTTCTATTTTAGCCAGTACTCCCACCGGGGGCAGTTTGTCGTTTAAGCCTAATTGTTTTATCGATATGATCTTTGCTTTTTTGCCGAGCCGTGAAAGAGGGTAAAACGACGCTCCATACGTGGGGCTTTCAAAAGGCAGAAAATAAGCGTAGTGACATTTTTCCATGCGCTGCCAGAACTCTTGGTCGCTCACGTCAACCTTTGGCGGGCCGTAGCTGGACCGCCTGGAGTAAAACGTCACAAGCGTCGGTTTGATTGCGAATATGCATTCGTTTTCCGGAACGAGGGCGCTGATTTCTTTGAGGTGCTGGAGCAGACGGACATGAAAATACGCGCTGACGACCGCAATTTTTCGATTGTCATCAAACCACTCAGCAATATGCTTGCCGGCTGTTATCTCGGGTGGAACGGGCTCCAGAAAATAACGGCCGTTGATAACAAAGGTGGGCAACAGAGTCAGTATGAGAATGATCGCCAAACCCATTCCAATCGATCTGGGATCCCCTATTCGCAGTCTGCTTCGCGTGACGTCGCTTAATAGCAGGAAACCTTGAGCGACGAAAACCGGTGTCGCTACATAAAAGTAGCGCAACGGCTCGGGATTGGGCCACGCGAATACCATGCCTAAATAAATGGCAAGATAAATCGCGTCAAATTTGAGGAATCTCAAGCGGTATAACCAGCCAGCAATACAAAGTACACCGAAAACTGCAACGACAATAACCAAGGCTGACGGTTGACTGGTACCAAGCCACCCGAATTGCCACGTTAAGTACGCGGCCGCCAATCCTTTTTGAAGCTGGTGAAGAATAAGCGGAACCAGTGGAGTTGTTAGATATACCTTCAGCCAGGAATGTGTGTAGCCCGAAATCCCTACTTGCGTGGAAGCACTAATCACGGCCCACAATACGAATGGAAGAGCGGACGCCACCATCAAATAAAGAAAATTCTTCGGCCTATGGGCCAAAAGAAACAACCAAAAAGCCACTAGAATCGAGAGGGCGGCAACGCGAACCAAGGTTGCACAAGCTATGGCAAATGCTGCAAGCCAAAACCAGTTGTGATTCTCTTTCCGCGTGGCGAGACTGACTCCAAGGATAGCCAACAGGCTGAAGAAAATATATGGGTTTTCGGTCCAAATATCGAGCGAAAGCAGATAGGTGTTGACCCTTAAAGCAAAGATCAGGCTGACCGCGGCGCTCAGCCATACGGAAAGCGATTCTTGCCGTAGCCAAAAAAACAGAACCAACACGGCAAGCAGTAAAAAGATCATGACCACCAAATGCGCGACCAGGACGCTTTCCCCGCCCCCTGTTAGGGCAAGAATCCAGGGAAAAAGCGGTGGATAAATGATTTGCTTGCTGTATTCGGTGAGTATCGCGGAATGCGGTTGAAAAGGTGAAAAATATTGTGCCGCAAGCATGTATCCGGCGCTGTCTCCTCCGGCGCTGGAAAGTTCATGCGACCAACCCAGCGCGATATACATGGCTGATAATGCGACAAAGCCCGCTGTCAACAAGAGCGTCTCAAGTTTCCAGTGCATTGGTTTCTGCCCTTTCTATTGTTATGTTAGCCTGTTGACAGGAAATCCTATACATGAAGTTTCGGAATCGCAGTTTCATAAACCAATGCCCCACCGGCTCACCCTGAAAAGTGGAATAGGGTAATAGAGAGTGCGAATTATTTCTGCACTGAATCCCTGCCCTGCAAATTCTCGCTCGATCTGGTAGATATTCTTAACGTGATAATGGCCACTGAAGCCCGCCAGCTTACGCCCCGCCTTGTACCAGAAATTTTCAGTCGGTCCCGATAAAATAACCTTGCCTTTCGGTTGAAGCAGAACTTTAAATTTGTCAATCAGAGTGGAGCTATTTTCAATATGTTCCAGCACATCCAATGCGAGAATGTAATCGAATTTAAGCCCGCCTACCGCCGATAGAACTTGATAGAGATCGGCGTTGACTTGCAATGCGTCGCGGACACGCCGCGCCAGCAACACATTTTCATCACAACCAACGATCCTGCAATGCCTTTGGTCTAGGTATTTGAAGGTTACCGCGCCGCCGCAGCCAAAGTCGAGAACGGTTTTTCCGGATAGTCCACCCATCAAGCTCAGGGCGGTGTCGATCCTCTTCCAAAATAGCCAGGCCATGAGCTGGTTGGGATGGGTATACGATGGCAGGGCGTTTTCGTCATATTCGCCAGGCGCCGCGCTCTGCATTAGGCCGCGGTAGATACTTTCCATCTGGCGGCGGTAATTTTTGTCGATAGCATTCAATTTGGTTTCAATGTCAAGAGCTGTTTAATAATCGAAGGAATGGCAATAGAACGTCAGGTTGCGAAAAAGAGCTCTGGGCCATCGCCGCTTTATAAGTGGTTTTAACGCAGCAAGGAGCGGGTACTTCCATGGCAGAAGGCGGGGGTTCATTTGGCGGATAAAGCGAGTTGTTACGAGATCTTGTGCGTGCACTTCTTGCCTTAAGTTTGCGTACGCTATCTGCTTGCTGCGCGGAAAATGTTGGTAAAGTATTCCAAGCAGCTGCTCCGCTTTTTCCACCGGAATATCCGCTTCGCCGTCAACCGAAATATCAAAGGTGACGATCAGTATTCCTCCCGGCTTGAGCACTCGCCTGAATTCTGAAACGATATTTTGGTACGCGTCAGTATGCTCTAATACGGATACGCAATAAACAATGTCAAAAGCGTTGTTCTGAAATGGCAGGCTGCGCAAGTCTCCGGGAACGAACCGTACACGCCCCCCGAGGCAATGGTTCAGGCGGGAATAGGCCTCGCCCAAAGAAAATTCGTAATCGCAGCAGGAGACGATCACATTGCTAAAGCGGGATGACAGGAAATAAGGAAAAAAAGTCACGCCCGAGCCTGCGTCAAGAATACGCAACTCAGATTCCTGCCTCGCGTTACCCGCATAATCCGAAATCCTGGAGAACACATACGGATATTCCCATTGCCTGCTCCACTGGTGCAGCGGGTCAGCGACCCATTTTCCCTGGTACCGTTTCAAATGTCGCGACTGTGAGTGGAGAAAGCTGCCGGAAAAATCCTCCATCGACTTAAACAGATTGCTTTGCAACAGCCGGTGATAATCCGGAATTCTGGGCAGCCCGGAATGGAGCGGCAAAGACATCGTGATCGCCGGACGCTCGCTAGATTGGCGTTGCATTTCTTTGTGTCAGAGGAATGCTGGGTTCGTGTGTAATGTCGTAATTTACCGCTGAAAGCAGCAGCTGGAACCCCATCAAAAGCAGCAAGCCCACAACCATGACTGTTCCCGCCGGAGTGGGTTTCCCAATATACGCAGGCCCCACCCAATGATAAATCCCATAGGTCAGCCCGGCGATCATGGCGGGAACGCCGCATATTATTTCCAATGACGCGATGTTGAATTCGCGGACAAAATATTTGAATGCAATGCGCTTGAGGAATCTGTTGAAATACTTTCCGGGAAACTGAAGCGCAACCTTGGGAATGTTCATGCTACTGGTTTCCCCGCGGTAACGCGGCAGCATAGGCACATCCATTACCACTGCATTAGCAATGCCAAGCTGGAACAACATGTCGCTCTCAAAAAAATATCCGCGGTCCAGGCTCTCGGTGTCCAGCTGCCTGAAGGCCGCGAAATGCAACGCGGTAAAACCGTTGGTCGGGTCCATTATGGACCAATAACCCGACGAAAGTTTACTGATTAACGACAGGAACGCGTTGCCGAAAAGTCGCGAGCGTGGCATGCCAGCAAGATGTTTGGGGTAAAAAAATCTGTTGCCCTTGGCGTAATCGGCTTTGCCTTGCACCAGCGGCGCCAACAGCAAAGGAACGAGCTGTGGATCCATTTGCCCATCTCCGTCTACCTTGACTGCGACATCGGCGGCGTTCGCAAATGCGTGCGCATAGCCACTTAGCATCGCGGCTCCCACGCCTTGGTTCGTCTTGTGTTCTATTACCACTACGCGCGATTCATCCGGAAAATGATCGCGCACGACCTGGCCGCTGTGTTCCGGACATCCGTCGTCCACCACGATGACGTTGCGCACGTGATGCAACGCGAGCGTTTGCTCAACGACATTGATGATTTGCCCGCTTACGCGGTAGCATGGAATAACGATATCAATCTGCATGCAGGACGGAATTGCACCAGGGGCGCGAGCTAGGCGAGCGCGCCAGTAGTTCGCTTTCTGACAGCGATAAGCTCATGGTTGGGTAAGCGGACCCTTTTTTTTATGAGAAACCGGTCCAGTTCGTAAACGGCGTTGCCAAGCCGCCTGCCGGCGCTTTCCCGGTTTTTGATAAATGCACCGATAATCTTGTACAGGCCGGACACCATTATATCGACGGCTTTGAATCCGAAGACGGGCGGCGCCAAAAACACGAACAGCGGCTCCCGGCTAACGATTTCCAACCCCGCTGCGTCGAGCAGCGCTAAATAATTCATTTTACCTCGGAATTTGACGTGCGGCAGCAGGGAGTAGTCCTTTGTTGCGAGCTGGTCGAACAACAGCAGAAGCCCGGCCGGCTTTAATATGCGGGCAACGGTTTTCAGCGCATTTAACGCCGCCGCATCGTCGCTGATGTGGTAAATCACGTCAAATAGCGTGGCAATGGAATAAAGGCCGCCGATTCGCACGGCGGCATCTGCCTGCGTAATGTCAGCTTGCAGAAACCGGTATTCCGGAAACTTCGCGCGCAGACGGTCGATGGCGGCGTCTGCTATGTCAATTCCGGTAAGCTCGGTCACGCCAATCGCTTTCCAAAACGCCGCATAATATCCGCTGCCACAGCCGAGGTCCAGCACGTTGCACTGCGACGGCTTAATGTTCAATCTGTTCAAGGTATCCAACAGACATTCCGTTCTGCGCCGGTAAATATACTCGTTGTATCCGCGTCCGAGGGAACGGTGCCCAACCACCCCAAGGTCGGCGTCAACGGTTACCCGTTCTCTCCAATAACTGGATTCTTCGAATTTCATCAACTATGGGAGTCGCGCCGCGTTTGGACGTAAGACTCGAGCTGATTAACGATCATCTCTGATGGCGAACTTGAGCCTATCGCGGGTATAACAGTGGGTGCATCAGCTAAATCGCGCATAAAGCGTTCAAGAATTTTCTCATCATAGGGACAAAGGGTTGCCGTAGTCTCGAGACCCTCTTGCCGCTCGGTTGCCTTGCGCATCAGCAACGTGGGTATGCCTAGATAGGACAATTCTTCCTGATTGCTGCCGCCGTCGGTGATTACAAACTTGGCGCCCTGCATTAGCTTCACAAATTCGATATATCCCATGCGTGGGAGAAGCTTGATTCGAGGATTGCTTTCAAGCTTGGATAACAGATCGAATTGGGCCAGTTTTTTTCGCGTCGCCGGGTGCAAAACGAAGACCAGCGGAAACCGTACGGCAGCTGTTTCGAGCAAGTTGATTATTTGCGCCAGGCGGCGCACGTAAAAAATGTTTTCAAAGCGGTGCAGTGACACAATGCCATACGTATTCATAGGATAAGGCGGCGC
>Ga0335085_10011007_pt1 | contig 13450 bp, 7 predicted proteins | sample Lox_Sample_45_FD_206712 | JGI IMG/M metagenome (GOLD analysis project Ga0335085, IMG submission 206712) | Soil microbial communities from Loxahatchee National Wildlife Refuge, Florida, United States - Lox_Sample_4.5 | ecosystem: Environmental > Terrestrial > Soil > Wetlands | place: USA: Florida...
GCCGCTTCCAGCTCACGGACGCGCTCCGCCGGCGTGAGCCGCAATTGGCCGAGGAGCAAAGTCAGATCCACTCCATAGCGCTGTGCTGCTTCGATGCGGCTGCCCGGCAGCGGATGCAGTAGGCGCTGTTCGGCGCGTGCCAGCTCCTCGGGCGTCAGTGGACGCAGTTCCCGCACACCCCGATTCTACCGCCGCTACTCCACCACGGCATCCAACTCGCCCTTCGCCAGCCGCACATGCACGCTCGACCCGGCCGGCGCGTCCGCAGCGTCCTTCAGAATCTCACCCTCGCGCGACACGATCGCATACCCGCGATCCAATATCCGCAGTGGGCTGAGCTGCTTCAGGTGCGCCGCGAGCTGCTCGTACCGCGACCGCCGACGCGCCAACAGCAGCCGCATCGTTTCGATCGCCTGCCGATCCGCGCGCTCCATCCGCCGCCGGCCCAGCGCTAACCGCGGACGCGCATCGAAGCGCTCCAGCCGATTCTGCAGCGCTCGCCTTTTGCGCTCGCGCCCGTCTAGTGACGCCCGCATGCGCTCCCGCAGCCGGTACTCCTGTTCATCGATCCGCTGCAACCCTCGCCCCAGCCGCCGATGCAGCAGAGACAGCGCCCGGTCGATGCCCTGCTGACGGAACATCCGCTCCAACATCGCCAACCGGTAGCGCAGTGCCTGCCCCGCCTTGCCACGCGCGGCCTCCACCCGATCGAGCACATCCTCGCGCTTCGGCACCACCAACTCCGCCGCTGCCGAGGGCGTCGGCGCGCGCAGATCCGCTACGAAGTCCGCAATGGTCACATCCGTCTCGTGCCCCACCGCCGACACCACCGGCACCGCGCACGACGCAATCGCCCGCGCCACCGCTTCTTCGTTGAACGTCCACAGATCCTCGAGCGACCCGCCGCCGCGCCCCACAATCAACAACTCCGCCCATTGCGTACGGCTGAAATATTCAATCCCGCGACAGACTTCTTCAATCGAGCCTTCCCCCTGCACCAGCGCCGGGAACAACCGGATGTGCACGCCCGGCGAGCGCCGCGTCAGAATCTGGATCAGGTCCGCGATGGCTGCTCCGCGCGGCGACGTCACGATGCCGATGCGCTTCGGAAATCGCGGCAGCGCACGCTTGTGCGCCGGGTCGAACAGCCCTTCCGCCGCCAGCTTTTTCTTGAGTTGCTCAAAGGCCAGTTGCAGCGCGCCGAGACCCTGCGGCTCCATCATCTCCACCAGCAACTGGTATTCGCCGCGCGCTTCGTACACGTCGATGCGCCCGCGCGCCACCACCGCCAGCCCATCGCGCGGACGGAACTTCCAATACCGGTGCGACGATTTGAATGCCACGCAGCGCACCTGCGCGTCGCGCTCCTTCAGCGTGAAGTAATAATGACCGCTCGGCGCCAGCTTCAGCCCGGAGATTTCCCCCGACACCCAGATGTCCGGAAACTCCGCATCGAGCACCGCGCGAATCGCGGTGTTCAACTCGCTGACAGTGTAAATGCGCCGCTGCGGCAACAGATCGAACTCGAGCGCGAATTGCTCCAAGAGCCTATGGTAACAACGCTATTGCACAGCCAGATACATCGTTTGTGTGCTCTTCGTGCCGCTCTGCGTGAAGGTGAGCAATTGATCGCCGCTGACACCCGAGGGCACCGCGAGATTGAATTGATACGCGCCCACCAATGTCGGCGCGAGGCCCTGATAGCTCAAAGACGCTGGCTGACCGCCGACCTGCATTTGCACCTGGTTGACGAGTGCGTTCGAGGCTGTAACGATCTGGCCGAACGGAATCGCTTGGTTGGAGAAATCCTTTGAGGGCCCGAAGCCTACGCCGTAGATGATGATGGTCTCGCCGACGGCGGCCGGGCTGGAGGTGTATCCGGCGATAGCCCCCTTTGCGAGGACAAAAGTACCGTCCGAATGCTGAGCCACCACGTACTGCTTGCCGCTGATCAGAAACTGGGGTGATAGAGCCAGCAGCCCCGGTTCTAGCGTATTGACGTTTATGCTGAAAGGCGCGCTCGGAGTGCCACCGACCGTTACCACAACCGGCTGTGATCCGGTGCCGACACCCGAGGGTACCTGGGCATTCACCTGCGTTGGGCTGATGAAAGAGACATACGCCGACACGCCACCGACAGTGACCTTCGTTCCATCAAGGGATGTGGGAGCGTTGTTTCCGGTGAAATCCGAAGTGAGCCACGTTCGTGTATCGGAAGGTGGCGCCAAGTTCGAGCCGTAAACTTCGATGTAGGAGCCCGGCGCAACCGACGTAAATGCTCCGAACCCGCTGGCACTGATCGCGTTAGTGACACTCGGCGGCGCACCCGCCGCGGCCGGCGTCAACGTATAATTCGTCGCATAGATGTGATCCCCATTCTGAGTCGGTGGACCACCCAACCCCGCGTTGCCGGCGACGTAGAAAGTAATATTCCCGACGTTGCTCGCAGGCGGTGTCCAATCGAAGTTATACGTGCCAGACCCCGGACCTTGCGTCGTTCGATAACCCGTGTAACTGTGCTCGAGATACTGAAGCGACAGCGTCTGGTTCCCAAAGGTCGCCGGACATGCCGGGACGGCCTGGTGCAGGTCGCATTTCACGCTGGTGCCGGTATCGCCACCGCTCATACAGGTCGTCTCGAAAATGGCGAAATTGGCCGGCGAGCACATCAACTGCGTATTCTGGTCTGTCGGAATCATCGTCCCGGCCACCGAAGTCGTATCGCCGGCCAGCCGCGGAGTAAGTTGGAATCCCCACGCCGTCTGCGTGGCCGCCGGATCGGAGACAGTCACCGTTAGATGCTGAGTGACTCCCGGCGTATAAGTCAATCCGCCGGGAAAGTTAATCACGACACTGCCCTTGTTCGCCGGATCGTTCGTCGTCCCCGTATGGCAACCCGCTGCCGTGCAAGTCCCGTTCTCTTTCGGAACCCCGCAGTACCCGGGATTAGGCCCGTACTCATACGCCCATAGCAGCAGCGGGATGGCCCCCAACACCACCACAGCCTTGGCAACCGTGATCTTCGTCGTTCGTTCCATGTCGAATATGAACACCGCCCGTTGCCAGTCTACTCGACACGAACACCGAAAATCGCGAAATGGTGGAACTTTTACTAAACCCTCACAACCAGGCTGCCGACCCAGCCTGGCGCCGGCACTCCTGCAGCCGCGTCGAGACTCGTCTCGACGCTCTTCTCACCGCACTCTCCCCTCAACGCCCGTTCCGAGCCGCGACCAGAGGAAGCGGTCCGCCCTACGGCAGGGCCACCGACTTCGCGTTGCCGTAATACAAGCCGTTAAAAAGCAGCTTATAAGTTCCGTGCGGCTGGTCGCGGAAATTCACCTCCGGACCCAGCAGCACCACCCGGCCTTCACCCACCGCGGCCTCAGCTACCGCTGTCCCGCCATCCAGATACTGCTGGCCCCAAGCCCAGCCGCTATCCAGCACCGTCGAGCCCGAGAACCATCCCACCGCCGACGTGTGCTTCACCTGCGCCGTCGGTTCCATCCGGAACACCGGACTCGAATCGAAGAACACGTCCACCTGCTCCGGCATGCCGTACGCCAGAGGATTTCTATTGTCGATATTCACCTTCAGCAGCGAGCCGGGAATATAAAACTTCTCCCGCGGCAGCGCCCGTTCGCGTCCATCCGGACCCATTTCCGTCAGGAAATTCTTCACCGGAATTCCGAACAGATCCGCCACGCTCGTCGAACTGCCCACCGTCACCACCGACCCGCCGGACTCCACGAACTTCTGAAGCTGCGGAAAAGTTCTATCGTCGGAGAAGCGGCCGATCGAAGCGCGATATTCTTCCGGTACGTTCTCCGGATTGGCGCCGAACCCGCGTCCGCCGCCGCCACCTCCGCGTCCCCCGCCCGCGCCGCCGCGCCGAATCTCGCCGTCCGTAAATACGATCACGTCGAACTTACTCTTCAGATCGCCCGCATCCAGAGTCGTCGGATACACGATCTGGAACGGAAACTCGTACTGCTCGAACAGCCACCGTGTCCAGCCCGCCGGCATGTTGCCGCCGTAAGAATCGTACAGCCCGATGCGGATCGGCTTCAGTTTGAGCGCTTCTCCGCTCGGCGCCTTGGCCACCGCATGCACCGGCACGCCCAGGTCGTGCGCGCCCTTCTCCAGCACCGGACGCGCCGCCGCCGATGCCGGCACCCAGATCGCGCCCGTACCCAGATCCTGCCCATCCGCCGATTCTTCCTTCTTCATCCAGTACACGTCCGCATTGGCCTTCAGCAGGCGGTTGATCAGCGTGAACGAATTGTTGATGCGGTGACTGATCAGGTACCCCGCCGGCGAGGACGCGCCCGTTACGCCCGCAGCAGGCGGCGGCAGCAGGCCCGTGATCCTGGTAAACGGACCGTCGAAGCCATCGCGGATGCGATCGAACTGTACGCCCATCTGCATCGCCAGCGTCCAGCCGGTAATATCGTAAGGCGGAATCGGCGGGCCGCCCGGATACCGAAAATCGTTCGGATGATCCTGCGGCTCGAACATGTCCAGAACGTGCGGCCGGAACGCCTGCGCTGTCTTGATCACGTACGACCCCGCCGGATACGTCTTGCCGTTCACCGGAAACGACGCGGTCGCCCGCATCACCGTGATGCCGTTCTTCAGCAGCGCATTCACGAACTCCGTGGCGTTGGCGAAATCCGCCTGGTCCGACGGCAGAATGTATCCGCGCGGATCGCGCATCCTCGGATCGTGCAGCACCGTGTTGTACAACTCCGCCGGAAGCCCGCCGCGTCCGCCGAATCCGCCGCCCGGAACGTCGCCCGAAGGCACCACGTCACCGCCCGCCGGAGCCGCCGCTCCGCCTCGACCCCCACGCCCGCCTCCGCCACCGCGCCCTCCGCGTCCGCCGCCACCGGCGCCGCCGCCCGATGCGCCCTCGGCAGCCGCGGCCGCTTCCAGCGCCGCGATCCGCTTTGGCGTCACCGTCCAGTTGTCGCGGCTGCCGCGCTCGATCGAGTTCATCCCCATCCGCCAGATGTTGAACAGGAACGTCTCGCGATACCGCGACGCAACGTCCACAATCGCGCGGTTGTTCTCTATCTCGTAATCGATCGATTGCCGGTAGTGCCACTCCTGCGGCGCGATCGGCAGCGGCCAATCGCCCTGCGGCAATTGCTTATCCGCCACCAGCGGAATGCGCATCGGCGTCGGGTTGCCGATAATCTCCGTCAGAATGCCGATCATGTTGTGGAAGTACGTGATCGTGCGCAGCCCGCCGTTCCACCACGTCGAGTAACTCGACCCGCTGCGCATCGCGCTCCCGCCCTTGCCTTGCGCCACCAGCCGGCTGTGCATCGCCGTGCCCACCAGTTCGATCCCCAGCGGCACCAGCGGATCGAAATTGTAATTGAACGGATCGCGGAACGGCGGCATAAAAATCACCGCTCCCGCCGGCCCCGTCTGGTGATGGTTGTACATGATCTGCGGAAACCACTCGATGAACAACTGCCGGTTCATGTTGGTGGTCTCCTTCATGTTCGACATGTAGAAATCGCGGTTGTCGTCGTGCCCGATGTACTTGTTGTACAACCGCGGCAGGCTGTTCATGCTGCGCTGCTCCTGCGGCCGCAGCGGCGCGTTGGGATCTTCCTTGCCCCGCATGTACCAGTTCGCGATCAGCTCCTGCCCGTCCGGGTTGGCCTGCACGCACATCAGGATGACGTCGTTCAGAAATCGCATCGTCTCCGGATCCGTCCGGCTCACCATCTGGTACACCCACTCCATCAACTGCTGCGAACCCACCGACTCGCTCGCGTGCAGCCCGCCATCGATCCACACCACCGCCTTGCCCTCGCGCGCCAGCGCGTGCGCCTGCTCCTCCGTCACTCCCTCGGCGTGCGCCAGCTTGGCCGAAATCTCCTTGTAATGGTCCAGCTTCTTCAGGTTCTCGGGCGACGTGATGATGGCCATGTACTGCTTGCGCCCTTCCTCGGTCGGCCCGATATCCACCAGCTTCATGCGGTCGCTTTCGGTGGCCAGCTTCTTCCAGTAGGCTTCCAACTGCGTGTAGTTGGCGACCATGTAGTCGTCGCCGAGGTTGAACCCAAGGGCCTCCTTGGGCGTGGTGATTTTCGGAGTGGTCTGTGCGGCCAGCGGCCATGCGCTCAGCGCAGCCGCTGCCGCCAGCATCAGGCGGAACGTAGGTGTCCGGAAACTCATTTCGTGAGTGTACTACTGGCGGGACGGCCCTTGCACGTCGCCGCGCATTTCACCTCCGCATCTTTGCGCCCGGAGGTATAATCTGCGCATGTCCTCCCGCGCGGCCGAGTTCGATAGCGCCCGCATCTTCTCGCCCGACCAGGTGCTGCTGCCGGCCCTCTCCTACCGTTCGTTTTCTTACCCTGGCGACGAGCAGGCCCTCGCGGCGCTCGAACGCGTGCCTGGGGCTTCCGCCCTGCTCACTTACCTGCAAACACACTTCACCGAGCAGCTCACTTACGTCGAAAACAACGAGCAGATGATTCGCGTAAGTTCCGGCAATTACCCATCCATCTATAAACTGGTAAGTCGCTGCGCGGAAATCCTATCTTGCCCCGCGCCTGAAGTCTTCGTCACCAATAATCCGGTGATGCGTTCTTACACCGTGGGCCATCGCCGAATCTCGCTCGTCCTGCACTCCGCCCTAATCGAGGGCATGTCTGCCGACGAGTTGAGCTTCGTCATCGGCCACGAGCTCGGCTATGTCAAGTGCGGCCACGGCCTCTACCGCCAACTCGGCGACATCCTGCTGCCCTACTGGGACGCCGTCGCCTCGCTCATCCCCATTCCGGGCATCGGCCTCATTCGCGTCCCGCTGCTGCTGGCCTTCTGGGAGTGGTATCGCAAGGCCGAGCTCACCTGCGACCGCGCCGGCCTCCTCTGCGTCCAGGCCGTCGATCCCGCCAAGTCCGCGCTCGGCAAACTGGCTGGCCGGATCGCCGGATTCGAGGACGAGTTCGATATCAATTCCGCCATGTCCCAGTCGGCCTCTCACAGGGACCTCAACAAACTCGTCCTGGTGGTGTCGATCCTCAACAGCGCCCAGAACATGCACCCCTTCGTCCCCGGCCGCCTCAAACAGATCGCCGATTACGGCCAGTCCGATGAGTACCACCGCATCCTCTCCGGCCAATATCTTCGCGACTTACTCGTCCTGCCCGAAACCGCCGTCCGCATCCGCTGTGCCTGCGGCGCCGAGAATAGCCTCAAGCTGAATTACTGCCCGCGCTGCGGCCGCCCCATCAACCCCGCGCCGAAACCACCATCTAAAGAGGAGTCCGCACCTCCCCCGCTCGCCTGCGCCAACTGCGCCAACGAACTTACCGACGATATGCGCTTCTGCCCCCGCTGCGGCGCCCGCACGGAAGTGGTGCCCATGGCTACCGCGCAATAGGCGACAGATCGGCTCGCGATTCCAGTTCCGTCAGCCACCCATCGAAGTGTGGGCATTCTCGGCGGATGCAGTCCAGTCCGATTTCCCGCGCCGCCAGTAACCCGTGGAGGGGCTTCTGATATTGGGGCATCAGGTGCTTCACAAGCTTCGAAGGGTGGGTCTCCGTCGAGTCGTTGATGTCTTCGGGAGTCGCAAACTGCTGGCGGACTTCCGCAAAGGCCCTCTGCAAATCGGGACGCGCGATCGCGCGGCTGAACGCAGTGCAGTCGCTGAACAGCAGACCTTCAAATTCATGCCAGAGCACAAACGGGATGAAACGCCGAGGGTTGAAGCTCGACCCAAATCTCGCAGCCACACTGTCCAGCATCGCGGCCTCAATCTCGAGAGCCTTCTTCTCGCCCATCTGCCGTGCCGCCTTGTCGCACCCCGGCCATGCACCGTCGCCCGACTTCGGCAGACCGTAGTAGTCCACCATGGTCGTGAAGATGCACGTCGGATCTTCCTTCAAATGCCTTACGATGTCGCTGCTGGCCGCGGACCACGGGGTGACGCCGCCCCGATTACGGCGCATTCTCGCGTTTCCGAAAATCCGTGCGCCCACCGAACTGTACCCTCTCTCGACAAGATGGGCCGGTAGAATCTCGTTGACGAAGCCTTCTTCGGTCTGTCCTTCCACATGAACCAGCAGACGCGCCATCGATCACTCCCGTACGGGACGCCCGCCAATTTCATTCTTCTCCCACAACTGACCAAGGCTATAATCCTTCAGCCATTCTTCCAGACGCGCGGCATCGGGCCGGGTGAGTTGCGTCGCTCCATCGACGCGCTCGGCCACCAGCACCTCCTCCGGCTCGAAATAGTCCAGCAGCGTTGCCGACTGGGTCGAAACGATCACTTGCGTATCGACAGACGCCTGCCGGATCAGTGCGGCGAGAATTCCGATCGCATAAGGATGCAGCCCGAGCTCCGGCTCATCCACCAGGATGATCGACGGCCGGTGGTCCACCGGCCCTAGAAACAGCGTCGCCAGCGCAATAAATCGGAGCGTGCCATCAGAGAGCGACGAAGCGTCGAAATACTGATCCGTATTCTTGTGCTTCCATTCCAGCTTGATATCTTCTGCGTTCAGGCGTAGCGGATTAAGTTGGAAATCCTCAAAGAAGGGCGCCACCTGCCGAACCGTCTGCTGGACCATCTGGTACGAGTCGCCATGCTTCTCGCGCAGATAGTAAAGAAACGCGGCTAGATTCGACGCATCCGCGCGCAGAAACGCATTGTCGTCGACTCGTGCAGTCTTTCGCATCGGCGACGATTCGCTGGTGTCGTGCAGGTGGTAAACGCGCCAACCGCCGAGTAAGGTGTGCACCAATTCCGTCGTGGCCTGCAGATTGGTGCCGCTAATCCGCAATTCTGATCCGTTAGAAAATGGCCGACCACAAGCATCCGGGTAAGGTGGACCCGGGGCCTCCGGATAGGGCTGCCCGTAAGCTTCAGGCAAAGCCGCGTCCACCGACGCGAATAGGTTGTCGTCCGCAGTTGGCGAAAGCCTCAGTTCGTACCGAGCCTCTCCACCCGAGAGCCACAGCCGGATCGCAATCTCCTTTGTGATCTTCGATCCGTAATGCAATAACTTCTCCGCTCCGCCAGCTTTTGTCACATAATTCTGCAACCGCCTCCCACGAATCTCGTGCAGAAACTGGAACACCTCGACAAAATTCGACTTGCCAGATCCGTTCGCCCCAATCAACACATTGATCGGCCCTAGTTCCAGCTTCTCAATCGAAGCGATGCTCTTGAAGCCCTGTACCGTAATATATTCAAGCGTTCTCGAAGGCATTGTCGCGGCAAACACGAACGGTTGTATGCCGAATCCCATCATACCCACATCCCCATTTGCCTCGCCGCCCCAACTCCGTCACAATCGGAATAATGCTCATCACCACCATCCGTATGGCGCCCGACCAGGCTCAGACCGAAGCCCTCATCGTCCCCGTTTTCGAAGGCCGCCGCGAAGAACGCTTTAACGCCGCGAGCCTCGCCGACGCCGGCGAAGTCACCGGCAAATCCGGTGAACTGACCCTGTTGCATCACCCGCCCGGCACCGCCGCCGCCCGCATCCTCCTCGCCGGCGCCGGTAAGCCGGAAAAGTTCACCGCCGCCGACATGCGCAAGCTCGCCGGCATCGCCGTCCGCCACCTCAAAAGCAAGTCCATCAAGCGCATCGCTCTCGCGCTCGAAGGCGCGCTAGCCAGCGACTCCTACGCCGCCGCCGCCGTCGAAGGCGCCATCCTCGGCGACTTCGAGCCCGACCGCTACCGCACCAACGGCGATAAAAAATCCATCGAAAGCTTCACCCTCGCGGCTGCGCCCGAAGCCGGCGGAATCGAGGAAGGCGCATCCCGCGGCCAAATCGTCGCCGAAGCGCAGAACTACGCTCGCGCACTGGTCAACGAGCCTGCCAATCGCCTCACCCCGCAAAAGCTCGCCGAGGCCGCGCGTGAATCGGCCGCCCAGTTCAACCTCGAATGCCAGGTGCTCGACACCGCCAGAATGACCGAACTGGGCATGGGTTCGCTCCTCGGCGTCGCGCAGGGCAGCGCCGAACCGCCCGCGCTCATCGAAATCCACTATCGCCCCGAAGGCGCCGCCGGCCCCGTCCACCTCGGCATCGTCGGCAAAGGCGTCACCTTCGATACCGGCGGCATCTCCATTAAGCCCGCCGACGGCATGGAGAAGATGAAGTACGACATGGCCGGCGGCGCCACCATGATCGGTGTCATGCGCGCCCTCGCCCAACTCAAGCCGCCCATCGCCGTCAGCGCCTACATCCCCGCCGTCGAAAACATGCCCGGCAGCCGCGCCCAGCGCCCCGGCGACATCGTCACCGCCATGTCCGGCAAAACCATCGAGGTCATCAACACCGACGCCGAAGGACGCCTCATCCTCGCCGACGCACTGACCTACGCGCGCCGCCAGGGCTGCACCCATCTCGTCGATGCCGCCACCCTCACCGGAGCCGTCGTCGTCGCACTCGCCCACATCAATGTCGGTCTCTTCGCCAACGACGACGGTATGCGCGACCGCGTCCTCGCCGCCAGCAAAGCCGCGGGCGACCGCATGTGGCCTCTGCCTCTCGAAGAGGAGTACAAAGATTACCTCAAGAGCGCCTTCGCCGATCTCGCCAATGTCGGCGGACGGTGGGGCGGCGCCATCACCGCCGCCTGGTTCCTCAAAGAATTTGCAGAGGATACACCCTGGGTCCATCTCGATATCGCCGGCACCGCGTGGCTCGATGAGGCCAAACCTTTCCTCGCCAAAGGACCCACCGGCGTGCCCGTCCGCACTCTCATCCGCCTCGCCATGGACTGGCACGGTTGATCGCCAGCGGCTCAAACTCGCGCTCCGCCACCTTATAATTGAACTGATGGCAAAAAATAGTTTCGGCGCGGCGGCTAAGCTGCGCGTGGGCGATGCGGAATACCAAATCTTCCGCCTCTCAGCCCTCGAAGAGCGCGGCTTCGCCAATGTCTCCCGCCTGCCTTTCTCGATCAAGATCCTGCTCGAAAACCTGCTACGGTTTGAAGACGGGCAACACGTATCGGCTGCCGATATAGAGTACGTCGCGCGCGGTGTCGCGGGCCCCAACGGCAAAGAAATCAGTTTCATGCCCGCCCGCGTCCTGCTGCAGGATTTTACCGGCGTGCCCTGCGTGGTCGACCTCGCCGCCATGCGCGATGCGCTCGTCGAAATGGGCGCCGATTCCACACGCGCGAATCCGCTCATGCCCGCCGACCTCGTCATCGACCACTCCGTGCAGGTCGACAACTTCGGCACCAAGGACGCTTTCTCGCTCAACGCGCTGCTGGAATTTCAGCGCAACCGCGAGCGCTACATGCTGCTCCGCTGGGCGCAAACTGCCTTCCAGAATTTCCGCGTGGTGCCGCCCGATACCGGCATCGTCCACCAGGTCAATCTCGAATACCTCGCCGCCGTGGTCTTCCGCGCCAACGGCCAGGCCTATCCCGATTCGCTCGTCGGCACCGACTCCCACACCACCATGATCAACGGACTCGGCGTGCTCGGCTGGGGCGTCGGCGGCATCGAAGCCGAAGCCTGCATGCTCGGCCAGCCCATCTCCATGCTGCTGCCGCCCGTCGTCGGTTTCAAACTCCACGGCCGCCTCGCCGAAGGCTGCACCGCCACCGACCTCGTCCTCACCATCACGCAAATGCTCCGCAAAAAAGGCGTCGTCGGCAAGTTCGTCGAATTCTACGGAACCGGCCTCAGCGCGCTCAGCCTCGCCGACCGCGCCACCGTCGCCAACATGGCCCCCGAATACGGCGCCACCATGGGCTTCTTCCCGGTCGATTCTGAAACGCTCACTTACCTGAAATTCAGCAATCGCCCCGCCGACCTCGTCGCGCTTGTCGAAGCCTACACCAAGGAGCAGGGCCTCTTCCGCACCGACGCCACGCCCGACCCCGTCTACGCCGATACGCTCGAACTCGATCTCGCCACCGTCACGCCCTCCATGGCCGGACCCAAGCGACCGCAGGACCGCATCGAGCTTCCCTCTGTGCGCCAGAATTTCCACGATGCCTTTCCCGGTCCGAAGAAGTCTGCGCCCGCGCAGTTCAACGGACACGCCGGGCAGGTCGAAACCGGCGCCGTCGTCATCGCTGCCATCACCTCCTGCACCAACACCTCGAACCCTTCCGTGATGCTCGCCGCCGGACTTGTCGCGCGCAAAGCCGCCGAGCGCGGCCTGCACGTCAAGCCCTGGGTCAAGACCAGCCTCGCGCCCGGCTCCAAAGTCGTCATGGATTATTACGAGAAGGCCGGCCTCACGCCCTATATGGAACAGCTCGGCTTCCACCTCGTGGGCTTCGGCTGCACCACCTGCATCGGCAATAGTGGACCCCTTCCCGATCCCGTTTCGCAGGCCGTACAGAAAGAGAACCTCGTCGTCGCCGCCGTCCTCAGCGGCAACCGCAACTTCGAAGGACGCATCAACGCGCAGGTCAAGGCTAACTACCTCGCCTCACCGCCGCTCGTGGTCGCCTATGCCCTCGCCGGCACCGTCGATATCGATCTCGCCCACGATCCGCTCGGCCAAGACTCCAGTGGCAAGCCTGTCTATCTCCGCGACATCTGGCCCTCCAACGAAGAGGTGCAGTCCACCGTGCGCGCCGCGGTCGAACCGGAAATGTTCCGCTCCGAATACGCCCAGGCGTTCGATGGCGACAAGAACTGGCAGTCCCTGCCTGTGCCCACCGGCGGACTCTTCCGCTGGGACGACCAATCCACCTACATCAAGAAGCCGCCCTACTTCGAGCGCATGGTCGATCCCGCCACCTCCGTGCAGGACATCCACGGCATGCGCGTCCTCGCCCTTCTTGGCGACTCCGTCACCACCGACCACATCTCGCCCGCCGGCAGCATTCCCAAAGACAGCCCCGCGGGCCGCTACCTCATTTCGCAAGGCGTGCAGCCCGCCGACTTCAACTCCTACGGTGCCCGGCGCGGCAATCACGAAGTGATGGTGCGCGGCACGCTGGCCAACATCCGCCTGCGCAATCAACTCGCGCCCGGAACCGAAGGCGGCTGGACCGTCCACCTGCCCGATGGCGAGCAGATGTCTATCTACGACGCCTCGGTGAAGTATCAGGCCGACGGCGTGCCGCTGCTGATCCTCGCCGGCAAAGAGTACGGCTCCGGCTCCTCGCGCGATTGGGCCGCCAAAGGCGTGGCGCTGCTCGGTGTCCGTGCCGTCATTGCCGAAAGCTTCGAGCGCATCCACCGCACCAACCTGGTCGGCATGGGCGTGCTGCCGCTGCAATTCGCGTCCGGCGACACCGCCGCTTCGCTCAAACTCACCGGTAAGGAAACATTCTCCATCGAAGGTGTCAAAGCCTCCCTGAGCGGCAATGGGCAGGGCGGCGGACGCAAAGCCACCGTGCGCGCCGTCGCCGACGATGGCACCGAAACCAAATTCACCGTCGACGTCCGCGTCGATACTCCGCAGGAGGTCGAGTACTACCG
>Ga0335085_10011009_pt1 | contig 13450 bp, 10 predicted proteins | sample Lox_Sample_45_FD_206712 | JGI IMG/M metagenome (GOLD analysis project Ga0335085, IMG submission 206712) | Soil microbial communities from Loxahatchee National Wildlife Refuge, Florida, United States - Lox_Sample_4.5 | ecosystem: Environmental > Terrestrial > Soil > Wetlands | place: USA...
GGCAGTTCCACCCGACGTCCACGCGCATCGTCTCGCGGCGCCCTTCGGGCGATTCGATGCGCGCGTCGAAAAGGGCGCCCAGGGGATTCACCTCGAACTCGTAGTAGACACAGGGCGAGGTCTCCGGGAATACGAAGACCTCGAAGACGTCCTCTTTCCAGAGAGGATCGTCGCGGCGCGTGAGCGTCGCGACCACACCCCGGTCGCGCCCATCGAAGCGCACGAGGAGGTCGCTCCCCCGCAAGGCCACCCGGGCGACGGTCGGCAGCGCCGCCGGCGACCCGTCCCCCGAGCGTCGGAGACGAAGGGCACCGACGGAGACGAGCCGATCGGTTGGCCCGAGCCGCGGCACCTCCCAGCAGGGCAGGCCGCCCGAGATCACGTCTCCCGGTGAGGCTTCGGAAAGGGGATCTTCATTTCCTCGAGCCAGGCCTCGGCGCGTTCCAGGGCCCGATGCTCCTTGAACTGGAAGAACCGCGCTTCCTCCTTCGGATATCGCAGGAGAGTCTCCCGGTAACTCGCCGCCGAGCCGGCCGCGCGAAGCGCTTCCGAGAGTTCCCGCCGGCACGCCTCGTCCTGACAACGCCTCAGAAACTCTTCCAAGTCTCCAACGCTCCGCTCGCCGCGGTCGCGGGGCAGCGCGACATAGCGAGGATCGGCGGACATCTCTGCGTGACGTTCCTCGTCGCGCGCGAGCACCTGCTCGACGTCCCCCGTCTCCCGGTCGAAGAAATGCGTGATCTGGTGTGAACGGCTCTCGAAGCCGACGATCAACCCCTCCCAGTCGATGCGCATCGCCATCGCCGGCCCTCCTTTCGCCCTCGATAAACCGGTATGATACGGGGTCGCCATGGCTGTCAAGAAGATCGCGACTTTCGACGACTGGATCGAGGCCTTTCGCGGCTGGCAGAAGGACATCGGCCTGAGGCTGCCGCGATACAACGACTACCCCTTCGAGGCCAAGTACGGGGACCTTCGCTCCGATGAGATCGAGTACGGCGACTTCCGGGGAGAGAAGAAGTGGGAGCGGGTGACCCAGATCCCGCAGCAGCCGATCCGGGATGCACTCTTGAACTTGATCGTGTACCAAGGCGACACGGAATTCGCCTCCGTCGAGCAGCAGCGCAATCTGCTCGACACGTCCCCCTCCGACTACGACACGGACAGCGTCTGCCGAATCATGACGGAGGAGATGCGGCACGGATGGCAGATGTGCCACCTGCTCGTCAATCACTTCGGCGAGACCGGAAGGGTCGAGGCGCGGAAGCTCCTGGAGCGCCGGTCCTGGCAAAACAACCGGCTGCTCGGTTCCTTCAACGTCGACGTGGACAACTGGGTCGATTTCTTCACCTACACGGAGTTCGTCGACCGGGATGGAAAATTTCAGCTCAACATGCTCTCGACCTCGAGCTTCGCTCCGCTGGCCCGCTCGATGGGGCCGATGCTGCGGGAGGAGGGCTTCCATCTGGGCACGGGCCACATGGGCCTGCAGCGAATCGCCAAGGCGGGGCGCGTTCCGCCCGCCCTCCTGCAGAAGTACGTCAACAAGTGGGTGTCGACGGCCTACGATTTGTTCGGCAAGGACTCTTCCTCCTCCGCCGAGTGGTTCTACGTGTGGGGCCTGAAGGGTCGCTACGACGAGGCCCGCCAGCAGGCGGAACCCGACAAGGCGCACTTAAACGAGTTTTCCCGGGAGCTGTACCGGCAGGAAGTCGAGAAGCTCCTGGAAGGGGTCAGCCGCCTGCTCCCGGCGGGAGCCCCGCCGCTCGAGGCGCCGGATCTGAAGTTTCACCGAGCGATCGGCGAGTTTTCGGGCCAGACCTGGTCGGTTCGGGGCGAGCTCCTGACGCCCGCTCAATACCAGGAGCACCTCGCGGAGACGCTCCCGACGGAAGAAGAGAAGAAATTCGTCGCCGACCTGATGCGCGAGCCCGGTTGGATCGCGTCGAGAGAATCGGTGACGGCGGCGCCCTAGCGAGTGTCCCGAAAGCGTTCTCGGACTCGCGCGACGCAGAACCCCCGACCCTCGACGATTCGCCGCAAGCTCCTCTCCTGGTACGACCGGGAGAATCGGCGCCTGCCCTGGCGCGGCACTCGCGACCCCTACCGGATCTGGGTCTCGGAGATCATGCTGCAGCAGACGACGGTCGAAACGGTCCGGCGGCGCTACGATCGATTCCTCGCGCGATTCCCCTCTCTCTCGACGCTCGCCCGCGCGCGCGAAGATTCGGTGGTCGCCGCGTGGTCGGGGCTCGGCTATTACGCGCGTGCCCGCAACCTCCGGCGTGCGGCTCGGGAGATCCTCTCGCGGCACGACGGCATCTTCCCGAGCGATCCGCGCGTGCTCACGAGCCTGCCGGGGCTCGGTGACTACACCGCGGCAGCCATCGCCTCGCTCGCCTTCGGGGTCCGCGCCCCGGCGGCCGATGCGAACGTCACACGCGTCGTGTCGCGTCTCTTCGCCATTGCAGGCCTCCTTGGTTCGCGGCCCCATCGCGACGCCGTCCTCGAGAGGGTTGCGGAACTGCTCCCGCGTGACCGCCCCGGCGATTTGACCGCGGCCCTGATGGACCTCGGCCAGGGAATCTGCGCGCCCCGGCGGCCCGCCTGCCTCCGCTGCCCGCTCGAATCCCTCTGCCGAGGCCGGCGAGAGGGAGCGCCGGAGGACTACCCCCGCCGCCGCACGAAGCCCGCGCCGGTAGAGATCGCGGTCGCCGCGGCCGTCGTCCGGCGCGGAGACCGGGCGCTTCTGTTGCGGCGCCGCGGCGGCTTCCTCGGAGGGATGTGGGAGTTTCCTTGCGGCCCGGCCCCGGGAAAGAGCCGGCGGGCCGCGCGGGCGCACCTGTCCCAAACACTTTCCCGGCTGGGGATCCGCCGCGACCGATTCCCGTCCGCCGCGGTGCGGCACACGGTGGTAAACCGACGCCTCGAGATCGAAGTGTTCCGCGGCCGCACGACGAGCTCCGCCTCGACCGCCGAGGCCCGCGACGCGCGCTGGTTCTCCGCCCGCGAGCTCGCCCGCGCGGCGATTCCGACCCTCACGCGCAAGATCGCTCGAGCCGTGGGCTTCCTCTGAGGCCTGAACCGTGTATCCTGTTGTCAGCGTGATCACCCGACTGCTCCTGGCTCTCCCCGTCTGGGCGCTGCTGGCCGGACCCGCACCGACACCGCCGCCGACGCTGACGCTGCGCGACGGCCGAGTCTTCCAGTTGAGGGAGCCGCCGCGCAAGGAAGGCGACCGGGTCGTTTTCACGACGACCGAGGGGAAGAGCTATTCGCTCCCATCGAGCGACGTGCAGTCGTTCGTCCCCGTGCCGCCGACGCCCACGCGGCCGCCGCGGACGTACAACCCGCAGGATTCCAGAGACCTCGGAGCGATCGCGCGGCAACAGCGCGCCGAGACGGGCAAGACGACCGACTTGTCGGAGGCTCCCCCGACTCCGCGGCCGACGCGGCCTCCCAAGACGCGCACGAAATCGACACCCGCGCCGAGCCCCAAGAAGACGACTCCCAAGAAGACATCGCACGCAGCTCCTCGTACTCCCACACCCATTCCCCACTGACGCTCGGCCTCGAATGCGGTCCGGCCGCGTGCAGCCCGAGAGCTGCCCCGCGAAGTTCCTTGTTTACAGTTGGTTTCCAGTGATTCCGAGAGAGGTCGCCGCATGGACGCCCCCCTCAGCCGGCCCGGGTCTTATGATCGCTCCTGAGGGGTCCGATGCGATTGGAGTGGAGCGGCCATTCGACCGAAGTCCGCGAAGCTGGTGCCGGGCCCTCGATCGTGCTCGTGCATGGCTACCCCCTCGACGGAGCGATGTGGTCCGGGGTCGCCCGGACTCTGGCGACGCGCTTCCGGGTGCTGAAGCCTGATCTGCCGGGACGCGGCGAGAATCCCGCGCCCGCGCCGCGCGACCTGGAGGGTCACGCGGATTTCGTGGAGGCCCTCGTGCGAGAGCTCCCGCCCCCGGTCGGGCTCGCCGGCTTCTCCATGGGCGGCTATGTCTGCCTGGCGCTGCTGCGCCGCCATCTGGACACGGTGCGCGCGCTCGCGTTGGTCGACACGCGCTCCGAGGCGGATGACGAGGAGGGCAGGAAGAAGCGAGACGAGGCCATCGCGACGGTTCGGACGGCCGGTGTCTCGAAGATCGCGGAGGTCATGGTGCCCCGCCTGCTCTCGCCGGCGTCGGCGGCCAATCGCGACCTGGTAGACCGCCTGAGGCGAATCATTCTCCGGCAGCGGCCCGAGACCGTCGAGGCGGACTTGGCGGCCATGCGCGACCGGCGCGACTCGGTCGAACTGCTGCGCGACATTCGCCTTGCGGCTCTCGTCCTCGTCGGCGAGCAAGACGCCCTGACCCCGCCGGCGCTGTCCGAGAAGATGGCCTCGGCGATCGCCGGCGCGAGGCTCGTCCGCATTCCCTCCGCCGGACACCTGACGCCCATGGAGCGCCCCGGCGCCGTTGCCGAGGCGCTCGGCGACTTCTTCGCGAGCTCGCTCGCGGCCTGACGGGAGCCGGCACGGCCGCCGGCTCCCGGAAATGCTAGCCGCTCCTCAGAACGAAATGCGCACGCCGAATCGGGCGGTCGTCGGGCGCGTTCGGAGCGTCGGCTGTCCGTAGCTCGGGTTGACTGGTGTCGGCGACGAATTGTCCGATTCCTGGAAGCCCCAGCGCTCATCCACGATGATGGCGCGTTGCGCGTTGAAGAGGCTGAAGACGTCGACGATCAGGTTGATGTCCACCGGACCGATGGCGATCGGATAGCCCAGATGCAGGTCGGCCTCGTAGGTCGACGGCATCCTGCCCTCTCCCCCCCGGGTCGTCAGGAAGAACTCGTAGCGGCCATACGCGTCGGAATATCCGTAACGCGTCCAGGGATACCCGGTCTGATAGTAGGCGGTCAGGCCGACCTGGAGCTTGAACGGGAAGAGATAGAGCCCGGAGACCTTGAACTGATGGCGTCGATCGTTCGAAAGATAGCCGGTATTGGTGATGACGCTCAGGTTGCTTCCGTTGGTGAAAAAGTCGAAGTAGTCGTAAGCCGCCGAGATGTTCGGGTCGGCCAGCGTTTGCTGGGTAAATGGCGCGTACTCCCCATCGTAATTGCCCTTGAGAGTCGAGTAGATGTAAGAGGCGATCATCTGCCAGTTGTCGGCGAAGCGCTTCGTCACGTCGAGCTGGATTCCACGGTAAATGCGCTGGGGCTTCGGCGTCGTGTAGAGGGTCTCGTAATCGAGCCCGTAGATCTGCGTGAATCCCGGGAAGAAGCCGCTGGCAGATTGACTGGGGCTTCCCTTCGTGGGGTTGCCGATGCAGTAGGTGCCATCGTTGATGCACAAGAAGTCCTCGATGACCGTGGCATAGTTGCGGTAGACGCCCTTCAGTCCCACCGCCCAGTTCGTTGCGAACTCGTACTCGCCTCCGATGATGTATTCGTTGATGTACTGCCCCTGCATGTTCGGGTCGGAGGGCTCGGTGAAGCCGCCGAGGATTGCCGACGGAGTGCCGTAATCCGACTCCGCCTGCGCGTCGGGCGTCGGAGGGTTGCCGGCGGGGTCGAAGTTGATGATGCGCGGCTGCCGCTCGTAGGAGAAGGACCGGATGACCAGGTCCATCGGGATCTCTTCGTAGAACCGCCCGTACGAGCCGAAGACTTTCGCCTTGTGCGTCTTGGTCGGATCCCAAATCACGCCCACGCGCGGAGCAAAGTCGTTGTTCAGATTGACCTGTTGGACGCCATTGGCGTCGATGATCTTCTGTTGGTCCCAGCGGACTCCCAGATTGAGGGTTAGGTTTGGCAGGACCGCCCAGCTGTCCTGCAGGTAGAAGGTGAGGTTCTTGTGCTCCGGATTGGCATTCAACTCCGAGATCGGGGCGTTGTCCACGGTCGCCGTCGGCGTCGTCCAGTAAAAATGGTTGTAGATCGGCAGCGCCGGGTTGACCGTGTTCTGGTAGACCGTGACTTGTTGACCACCGGACATCCGCTTGACGACGTTGGCGGTATCCTGCTCGTACTCGGCGCCGAACTTCAGCTGGTGCTGGCCAAGATACTTCGTCAGAGAACCACCGTAAAAGTCCCGCTTGAAGTCCTTGTTCTGGATCAGGCCGAAGCCTCCCGTCTGGAAGAAGTTGTTGGCCGCATCCAGGTACTGAATCACGTCTCCGGCCGCCGTGGCCGGACCGACGCTGTTCTGTTCCTGATGGCGCGCCCACTGAGCCGTCGCGACCCAGCTCGCGCCGAAGATCCCCTGATAGCGTGCGGAATAATCGCGGCCGCCGAAGTCCTGAGTGCCCTCGTAGGTCAATGGGTCGCCGTTCAATGTGTGGTTCGCGTCATTGATCGCCCCCGTGTCGGCCTGCGGATCCTGGATGTAAGTGGCGATGAGGCTCTGGCTCGGAGTGATCGCGAAGGTCAGCTTCGCCGAGCCCAAGTTTGTCGTGCTCTTCGTCTGGCTCGCGACGTTCTCGCCTGACACCGTGTTCAGAATCGAGTTGTCGACCGTGCTCTGCACACGGTCGTAGGCGCCGAAGAACCAGATCCGATCCTTCAGGATGAAACCGCCGAGATCCGCCCCGTAGTCGTATCGCGTGAAGCCCGTGACGGTCGAAGTCCCGATGACGGGTTCCGTCGCCGCCTGCAGGGAGGCGTTGTTGAAGTAGCCGAAGACATCGCCGTGGAATTCGTTGCCGCCGGACTTCGTGATCACGTTGATGATGCCGCCCGTCGACCGGCCGTATTCCGCTTCGTAGCCCCCGGCCAGGACCTCCACTTCCTGGATGAAGTCGTAGTTCAGGTTTTTCCCCTGAAAGCCGTATTCCACGCCGGTCGTGTTGACGCCGTCGATGTAAAAGGCGTTCTCGGCCCCGGTCGAGCCGTAGACGGTGATCGTCTGTTGGGTTGTGTTGCGGGAGTCGGCGTCCGTCGACGTGCCCGGCGCCGTCTGCACGATCGAGGAGTAGAGGCGCGCGGTGGGAAGGGTCTGGATCGAGCGCTCTGCGAAGTTTTCGCCGAGCGTCGTCGACGTCGTATCGACGACCGGAGCCTCGGCGCTGACGACGACCGCCTCCTTGGCGGACGGACGGAGCACTCCGTCGAGCGTCGTGTCCTTACCCAGGCCGACGGTCACTCCCTTCTTCGTCTCGGAGGCGAAGCCCGCGAGCGTGAAGGTCACCTCGTAGAGCCCCGGCGGCAAGACCGTCAGGCGGTAGTGTCCGGAGGCATCGGTCGTCGCCGCACGCACGCCCTGCAGGGCCGGGCCGCGCGCCTCGACCGTGACGCCCGGGAGCACGCCCCCGGACTCATCCGCCACCCGCCCCACCATCGAGCCCGTGGTTTGCGCGAGAGCGAATGCCGCCGGGAGCGTGAGCACCGCGACCAGAATCGCGAGACGACGCTGTCGCATGGAACCCTCCTCGCCGCAAATTTTCGCGAATCCTAACACCCTTCGAGGTCCTGGACGTTAGTCTCGACGCTCCGCGAGCGACTGTGGTAAACAGCGACGCGGCGCCCGATGCGATTCCTGAGCGTTGCTTCCTCGCCGTCTTCGAAGGTCGAGAGGGTCGAGCGCCTGCACATCGGCTGCGGCAAGAGCCCCATCTCGGGCTGGCTCAACGTCGATCAGTTCCCGCTTCCCGGTGTCGACCGGGTTCTCGACGTCGGCGAAGGGCTGCCGTTCGAGAACGTTGCGTTCCTCTACGCGGAGCACTTTCTCGAGCACCTCGCGCTGCAGGAAGGGCTCGCCTTTCTGCGCGCGTGCCGCCGGGTTCTCGCCCCCTTGGGAGTGCTCCGCCTCTCCACCCCGAATCTCGACTGGGTGATGAAAACTCATTACCGCATCGGACAGTGGGCAAACGACGAGGAAGCGATGGAGGACTGCTTGAAGATGAACCGGGCTTTCCATGGCTGGGGTCATCAGTTTCTCTACAACCGGCAGACCCTCGCGCTCGCACTCCGGGTGGCCGGCTTCGAACGAATCAGCTTTCACGCCTACGGAAGGAGTGACCGGCCGGAGCTCTCGGGACTCGAGCAGCACGACAAGTGGGAGGACGAGCCCGATCTGCCACACGTGATCATCGCGCAAGCCACCGGCATCGCCGCGCTCGACGTTCCGAATCCCGAACCCTTCCAGATCTATCACCGGGACGTGACGCTGCGGTGACGGGCGTTCCGGCAGCCGGCACCGGTCTCTTTTCGCGCGGCGCCGGCGGCGAGCCCCCGCGGTGAGCGCGGCCGGCGCGGGACTCTCGCTTCTCGCCCTCTTTGCGGCGGTCGCGGCCGCCGTCGCCTGGGCCGCGCGTTGGCTCGAACGTCGAATCCCGACCGGGCTGCTCTGGCTCTTTGCCCTGATCTCTCTGCTCTTCGTGGCGCCGGGACTTCTCGGCAGGGCGCCCTTCGGCCCCGACCAGGCCTTCCTCACGCTTCCGCCGGCCGGCTCAGCGACGCGAAGCAGCGTTTGGTCCAACGACGTTGCCCGGCAGGTCGTGCCCTGGCAGGAGGCCGTCAGCCTCGCCTGGAAGGAGGGCTCCCTTCCCCATCGGGACCGCTGGAACGGCTGCGGCACACCGCTCGCCGCCAACGGGCAATCAGGCGCTTACTCGCCGCTCACGCTGATTGGCCTCCTGCTCCCGGCTTCCGGGGTGCTCTCGCTCTGGGGGGCGCTGCGTCTCTTTCTCTGCCTGACCGGAATGTGGCTCTGGCTCACGGAGCTGTCCGTCTCGTCCCGCGCGGCCCTGTTCGGCGCCATCGCGTTTTCTCTTTCCATGACGATGACGGCGTGGCTCTTCTTCGCCCACACGGCGGTAATCTGTCTCTGGCCCTGGGTACTCTTCTTGATCGAACGGCTGGCGGGTGGGGCTCGCCGCCGTCGGGCCGCGGCCGCGCTGACCGGCTGCCTTCTCTTGTGGCCGCTCGCCGGCCACCTGGAGAGTGCCGCCTCGGGGGCCGCCTTCACCGGGTTGTGGCTCGCGCTTCGCGCCTTCCTCGGAGACCGCGAACGTGTCGTTCGAATGCTTCTTCCCCTCTCTGCCGCGGCGGCCTTGGCCCTCGGGCTCTCGGCTTTTTCGCTCCTTCCGCAGGCCCTCGCGATCGGCGCCTCGAACCGACTGGTACTGGTGGAACAGCCGTTCTGGACCCCCATCCTGTCGCTCGAGCCTCACGGACCCGCCTGGCGCTTCGGGGCGCTCGCGGTGTTCTTCCCGCGACTCTTCGGGGACCGTATCCAGGCGGCGATGATCCCCGGGGGGCCGGGCGCCTTTCCCGAGATCGCGCTCGGCTATTTTGGAATTCTGCCGATCGCCTGCCTGCCTCTGCTGTGGCGACCGGGCTCCGCCCGTCCCGCGCCCGAACGCGCGTTGCTCGGCCCCCTCCTCTTCGGGCTGGGAGCTCCCATCGGCCTCTGGCCTTTCGCGGAGATCGCCTCGGCCTTGCCCGGGCTCGGCCATATGTTCCCGCTGCGGTTTTTCAGCTGGTTCGCTCTCGCGGGTGCGGGCCTCGCCGCGTTCGAGCTCGACCGGCTCGAGAAAGACCTGGCCGTTCGCCGCGGGGCGCGAGTCTGGCCGCTCGCATCGATCGCGGCCGTCCTGCTGCTCGCCTTGCTCACCTATCGAGGGTTTCGGGCGGCGTACGTCGCGGCGGGCTCCCTTCCCGCCGAACGCCGCGCCTTCCTCCTGGCGGCCGCAACACTCGTCGCGGCGCTCCCGGTCATGGCAATGACCGTGGCGAGCCCGAAGCGGTTTCGCGCCTGGGGCCTGCCGGTCCTCTCCCTGATCGCCGGCCTCGAGCTCGGTCGGCAAGGGGCGCGCCTCTACGGGTGGGCCGGCGCCCGAAATCTCTACGCGGCCACGCCACTGGTCCGGTTCCTGCGCGCGAAGCCGCCGCCCTTCCGCATCGTGGGAGGGGGCGCGGAGCTCTTCCCGAACGTCAACGTCTTCCCGCGGATCGAGGAGATCCGGACTCATGACCCGGCGGAGCGGCGCGACTACGTGGAGTTTCTCGACGCGACGAGCGGCTACGATCCCCGCGATTACTTCAAGCAGATCGCCGACGTGAACGCCCCGGCCCTCGATTTCTTGAACGTGCGCTACCTCGTGGCCGGCCCCGGGTCGCAGGCCCCCTCGGCGAAGTGGAGTCCCGTATACGGGGGTTCCGACGGAACCGTGTTCGAGAACGCGCATGTCCTGCCACGAGTCTTCGCTCCAGAGCGCGTCCGCGTCGTCCGCCGTGCCCCCTCACGTTGGCTCCTCGAGCCCGCCAACCGCGCCTATGGCGAGACTTACCGAGAGCTGCTTCGAGGGCTCGACTGGGCGCGCGAAGCCGTCGTGCTCGATGAGGGTACCGAGGGCTTCTCCGCTGCGGAAGTGTCGCGCGCAAGCGGCGTCGAAATCGACGACTACCGCGAGGCCACCAATGAGATTTCCTTCCGCGTCCGAGTCGCCGATGGCCCGGGCCGGGCGACGCTCGTCGCCAGTGTCGTGCAGGACGGCGGCTGGAGGGCGCGCGACGAGAGCGGAGGCGCGATCTCGACGGGGAGGGCCAACGGCCCCTTCCTCGCCCTTTCCGTGCCACGCGGAGACCGCCGGATCCTGCTCGAGTACGCGCCGCCCGGTTTCCGGCTGGGAGCCTGGATCTCGGCCTTCTGCCTGGCTGTCGCGGCGGTCACGGTCTTCGCCCTGCGGGGACACGTCGGCGAAGTCCGGCGAGAGCGCTCGCCGCGCTAGACGAGAAGCTCGGCGCGCCATCGGCTCGCGGCGCGTCGAAGCCGTCCGGACAGCGGCACGACTCGCGGCTCCTGCCGCAAGCGCCCATACGCGACGAGGTAGAACGTCGAGGCGGGATCGCGCCGCAGCTGCTCGTCCTCGAGCTCCAAGAGGCGCGCGACCCAGGATTGGCCTTCCGGCGACTCCACCCAGGATCGGGCCAGATTCGGAAAAATGAGAGCCGCGAGCTGACCTCCGTAGGGCCTCCACTCGATCAGGTCGAGGTGCTGGCGCAGGAACGAAACGATCTCTCCCGAGCGGATTGCCTCGGAGGGGTCGTCTTGCTCGATCGGCAGCGCGATTCGAGGATCGAGCCTGGCGGAGTTCGGCACCGCGTCGAGCAGTTCCTGCGCCGCTGCAAGGCGCCCCGCGGTCCAATCGCTTCGCGAGGGCCCGACGTATTCGTCGACATAGACGGCGCCGCCCGGCCGCAACCCGAGTCGCAACCGGCCGAAGAGACGCTCGAGCCTCTTCACGTGGTGCAGCGAGGCGTGAAAGAAGGCGATGTCGTAGCGGCCGGTTTCGAGATGCGGGGCATCGAAGTCCCCCAGGCGAAACTCGATTCCTTCGACACCTTCCTTCTCCGCTTCGCGGCGGGCGTCCTCGAGGGACTTCGGGGAGATGTCGAAGGCGTCCACGGCGCGGGCAATTCCCGTGCGAATCGCGGCCCGCTCGAAGGCGCCCAGGCCGCATCCCCACGACACACCCCGCTCGAACGGCCCCGCGACGTGGACCCTCCGAAACCAATCGAGCGGCCACTCGTTGATGTTTCCCGAGACCCGGCGGTTGATCGCCTGCCGGCACAGCGTGTGCGCCATCCAGTAGGTGGGGTCTCTCGATTTCTCGCGGTTCTCATCCCAAAAACGGGCGACGGCCCCGGCCGGAGGATCGAGCGGCATTTTGCGATGCGGCCGGCGACGGAGGCCCGCTAGCGGCCTTCCAGACCCTCTTCGCGCAGGACCCTCTCGGCCGCCTCCCGAGAGATGCCGTGGGTGAGCCGGATGCCGCAATGCTCCGTGAGATAGCGCTCGATCGAGATCCACTCGCCGTCGATTCGAACCTGCTTGGTCCACATGCAAATGGTCAGGAGTCGGCCCATCTCGCGAAGCTGCCTCTTGGCCAGTGTCACCTCGACGCCCAACACCGCCGTGACCCAAATCGCCAGCACCGTGATGATGCGGTCAGACACGACAATCCAAGGAGGCACCCCCACGTCCGACGAGAGCGCATAAGCGACCACGACCAGCACCGAAAAGAGCGCAGCCAGCCACAGCGTCACCTTCCGGCTGTCGGCCATCAGGCTGATGAGAAGCGGCAGTACGTAGAGCGCTCCCACCGTCAGTCCGCGCGGCGCGCGCAAGTCCGCGTAGAAGATCACCGCGCCGACGGCCAGGCTCGAAGCCACCGAGACACCGAGCAGAATCCGGAAGATCCTCTGCATGGGGCGCCTCCGGGCGAAAGCGGAAGGATAATGGCTTTCCTGCAGCAGCAGCCCAATGCGGCCCGGGCCCGCCGGAACAACGCCAAAAAAGGAAAGCTCAGGAACGGGTCCTGAGCTTCGAAATAATTCCCCGGCGACGTCCTACTCTCCCACGCGGTCTACCGCGAAGTACCATCGGGGCTGAAGGGCTTAACTGCCGTGTTCGGAATGGGAACGGGTGTGGCCCCTTCGCTAAGGTCACCGGGAAAGCCTCTTACTTTCCCAATCAAGAGAGTCGGTCGAAAGATCGTTATTCGCGCCTTAAATATTTTATGGTCAAGCCGCACGGCCGATTAGTACTGGTCAGCTTCACGCCTTGCGGCGCTTCCACACCCAGCCTATCAACGTGGTCGTCTCCCACGGGCCTTTAGGGGGTTGCCCCCGGGAAATCTCATCTTGAGGAAGGCTTCGCGCTTATATGCATTCAGCGCTTATCCTTTCGAACATCGCTACCCGGCCGTGCCGCTGGCGCGACAACCGGTGCACAAGAGGTTCGTCCGTCCCGGTCCTCTCGTACTAAGGACGGATCCTCGCAAATTTCCTGCGCCCACACGAGATAGGGACCGAACTGTCTCACGACGTTCTAAACCCAGCTCACGTACCGCTTTAACCGGCGAACAGCCGGACCCTTGGGACCTGCTTCAGCCCCAGGATGCGATGAGCCGACATCGAGGTGCCAAACCTTGCCGTCGATGTGAACTCTTGGGCAAGATCAGCCTGTTATCCCCGGCGTACCTTTTATCCGTTGAGCGATGGCCCTTCCATGCAGAACCACCGGATCACTAAGCCCGACTTTCGTCCCTGCTCGACTTGTCGGTCTCGCAGTCAAGCTCCCTTCTGCCTTTGCACTCTACGGCTGGTTTCCAATCAGCCTGAGGGAACCTTTGGGCGCCTCCGTTACCTTTTAGGAGGCGACCGCCCCAGTCAAACTACCCACCAGGCATGGTCCCGGACCCGGATCACGGGTCTCGGTTAGAACTCCGGTGCCATCAGGGTGGTATCTCACCGTCCGCTCCCCCGAGGCCGAAACCCCAGGTTCAAAGCGTCCCACCTATCCTGCGCGGACAACACCAAAATTCAATGCCTGGATATAGTAAAGGTGCACAGGGTCTTTCCGTCTACGTGCGGGTAACCGGCATCTTCACCGGTACTACAGATTCGCCGAGCGCGTTGCGGAGACAGTGACCAAATCGTTACGCCATTCGTGCAGGTCGGA
>Ga0335085_10011010_pt1 | contig 13449 bp, 12 predicted proteins | sample Lox_Sample_45_FD_206712 | JGI IMG/M metagenome (GOLD analysis project Ga0335085, IMG submission 206712) | Soil microbial communities from Loxahatchee National Wildlife Refuge, Florida, United States - Lox_Sample_4.5 | ecosystem: Environmental > Terrestrial > Soil > Wetlands | place: USA...
CTCTCCGGCTTCCCCTCCGCTCTCCCCCTTCGCCTCCTCGGCCTCCCCGCCGCCTTCTCCGCCGCCCTTCGCGTCCTTCTCCTCCTCCTCGTCCGCCAGCTGGAAGGTGTAGTCGACCGTCGGCACGTCCTTGATCAGCACCACGCCGTCGCTGTCCGCCGTCACCGGGACCCGCTTGCCGCCGGAGAGCGTCACCGTCCCCTTGGCCCCGGCCAGCGGGTGCCCCTCGCTGTCCTCGATCCGGAAGTGGATGGTGTTGGGCTCCGGCTCCTCTGGCCCCGGCAGGGCCTCGAGCCCGCTCCCCTCGTCGTCCAGCTTGAAGGTGTACTCGCCCGCGGGGACGTCGGTGAGCTGGATCTCGCCCGCCACGTCGGTCATCACCGCGATCTCCGCCCCGTCGGAGAGCGTCACCGTCCCCTTGGCCCCGCTCAGCGGGTTCCCCGCCGCGTCCTCCACCTTGATCTGGATGGTGGTGAGCCCGACGCCGGGCGGGATCTCCACCGTGTACGCGCCGGGCGGCTTGTCGTCGATGTGGACGTGCCCGTCCTTGTCCGTCTCCGCGTCGATCACCTCGCCCGAGGCAAGGCGGATCTTCACCTTCACCCCGGCGAGCGCGTTGCCCTGGTCGTCCTGGAGGGTGAAGTCGATGGCCTCGTTCGGGCGCTTGCCGGCCTTCGGCCTGGGCGCCCCGTAGGGGGTGGCCTGCGCGGCCTTCCCCGCCCCCTTGGCGCTCTTGTCCTTCTCCTTCTCCCGCGAGGAGTCGCCCCACTTGTCGCGGGCGACGTAGAAGATGCAGTTGTAGCCGGCGCCGTCGTAGAAGTGGTTCGCTTCGGTCACCAGGTAGTGCCCCGAGTACGCGCCCACCTTCTTCAGATTCACCATCGCCCCGGGCCGGACGCCCGGGTCGCCCTGCACCTCCACCTCCGCGGTGACGAACTCCATCGCCCGGCGGGTGAGGGCCGCGCGCGCCACCGTGTCGGCGTGCTCCTGCGTCCCCACCTGCGATTCGAGCACCGAGAGCTCGGTCTTGGTGGAGGTGAACTTCGCCATCTTCGCGCCGGGCTTTCCGCCGGGCACCGACCAGAGCTCGTCGCCCGTCTTCGCCTTGCCGGTGATCTCCGACTTGCCCGACACGTCCCAGGCGCCCACCTCCACGCTCACCGCCGGCTTGCGGAAGTTCGCCACCGGCAGGAACGTCTTCAGGTCCTCGCCGAAGCTGAACTCGACATCCGAGTCGTCGGACAGCTCGGGGCGCTCGAAGTGCAGCTCCTTGCCGTCCACCCAGAAGAGGTAGCCCTCGAGCTGGGCCATGGAGCTGAGGAAGTCGTAGTCGGTCTGGTTGGCCTGGAAGCGGAACATCTTCACCGGCGCGGGCGAGCCGGGGCTGGTCTTGGGGGTGAGCCCGTGCTGGCTGGCGATCTGCCTGGCGCAGTCGATGGGGGAAGCGCCGGCGTAGGTCTTCGTCTTGCGGGCCCGCATCATCCGGTGCGCGCGATCCATGCCCCGGAGCACCAGCACGGTGGGCCCGGAGCGCTCCAGCTCGGTGCGCCAGGCGGTGACCTCGCCGTCGAAGATCTTCTTCAGCTTGCCGGGGACGCCCAGCTCGATCTTCACCTCCTTGCACTCGGTGAAGGTGGGCTTGGCCTGCCAGACCAGATCCGGATCGGAGACGACGATCTCGAAGGCGCTGGCGCCCCCCCGGGCCTGGTAGACGCGGATGCCGAGGATGGCCGCCGCCTCCTCCCCCTGCAGCCTGCTGCCGTCCAGATGGACGGCGAACTCCGGCTTCAGGCGGGAATCGTCGGACACGGCTCCGGGACCTCGGGCGACACCTGCGGCGTGTTCAGTTTACCGCGGCGCAGGCTCGGCCGGAAGAGGTCCGGGCGTAAAGAGCAAATTCCCCAGTCATCGCGTGACCATGAAGGTGCGGAACTCGCCGCGGGCGGCCGACCAGCGCACCCGCACGTTGTCCACCTCGGCCGCCGGCGGGCCCCGGCGGCACCAGGCGATGAAGTCCTCGATGCGCTCCCTCAGCCCCTCGGCGATGGCCTCCACGCTCCCGTCGGGAAGGTTGCGCACCTCGCCCACCAGCCCCAGGCGCATGGCCTCCTGCTGGGCGCTGGCCCGGTAGAACACCCCTTGCACCCGGCCGCTGATGACCACCTCGACCCGGGTCACCCGAGCATCTCCTTGAAGCCGCTCTCGTCCACCACGCGCACGCCCAGCTCCTGCGCCTTGGTCAGCTTGCTCCCCGCGTCCTCGCCGGCCACCACCAGGTCGGTCTTGCGGCTCACCGAGCCGGAGACCCGGCCGCCCCGCCGCTCGATCTCCGCCTTCGCCTGCTCGCGAGAATACCCTTTCAGCGTCCCGGTCAACACCACCGTCTTGCCCGCGAAGGGGCCTGCGGAAGCCCCCTCTTCCTCGGGTGCGGGGCGCACGCCGGCAGCGAGCAGCCGGGCGATCATCTCCCGCTGCTCGGGGAGGGAGAGGAAGTCGTGGATCTGCCGGGCTACCTCCGGCCCCACGTCGCGCACCGACTGGAGGTCCTCGACGGAGGCGGCGAGCAGCGCGTCCAGGGAGCCGAACCGCCGGGCCAGGGCCAGCGCGGTGGCCTCTCCCACCATGCGGATGCCCAGGGCGTAGATCACCCGGCGCAGCGGCCGGGACTTGGAGGCCTCGATGGCGGCGAGCAGGTTCTTCGCGGAGAGATCGGCGAAACGTTCCAGCGCGACGAGCTGCTCGTAGGTCAGCGCGTAGAGATCGGCCGGCGTCTTCACCAGCCCCGTCTCGATGAGCTGCCCGCTGGTCTCCACCCCCAGCCCCTCGATGTCCATCGCCAGCCGGGAGCCGAAGTGGCGCAGGCGCGAGACGCTCTTCGCCGGACAGGTGGGGTTGGGGCAGCGGGTGATGGCGCCCCCTTCCTCGCGCTCCACCGGCGACCCGCAGGCCGGGCACTGCTTCGGCATCTGCCAGGGCCGGCTGCTTTCCGGGCGCGACTCGGGGATCACCCGGACGATCTCCGGGATCACGTCGCCGGCGCGGCGGAGGAACACCCGGTCGCCCACCCGCACGTCCTTGCGCCGCAGCTCGTCCTCGTTGTGCAGGGTGGCCCGGCTGACGGTCACCCCGCCCACGTACACCGGGTGCAGCGCCGCCACCGGGGTGAGCGCGCCGGTGCGGCCCACGCTGACGAAGATGTCCTCGACGGTGGTGGCCTCCTCCTCGGCGGGGAACTTCCAGGCGATGGCCCAGCGCGGGGTGCGCGACACCGCTCCCAGCCGCCGCCGCTGGTCCTCGGAGTCGACCTTGATCACGCTCCCGTCGATCTCGTAGGGCAGCTCGTGCCGCCGCTCCAGCATCCGCCGGTACTTCTCCTTTGTCGCCTCCAGCGTCTCGCAGAGCTCGTTCTCGGGGTTGGTGCGCAGCCCCAGCGCCCGCAGCTTCTCCAGCTTCTCCCAGTGGCTCTGGAAGCTGAGGCCGGGGGTGTCGCCCACCTCGTAGAAGAAGATGCTCAAGGGCCGCTGGGCGGTGATGCGCGGGTCGAGCTGGCGAAGCGATCCGGCGGCGCAGTTGCGCGGGTTCACGAAGGTGGGCTCGCCGGCCTTCTCCCGCTCCTCGTTCATGCGCACGAAGTCGCGCTTGTTGATGAACACCTCGCCGCGCACCTCGAAGTGCCCGGGCGGATCGCCTTTCAGCTGCAGGGGGACCATCTTGATGGTGCGCAGGTTGGAGGTGACCTCCTCGCCGGTGAGGCCGTCGCCCCGGGTGGCCCCCTGGGTGAACTTGCCCTTCTCGTAGGTCAGCGTCACCGCCAGCCCGTCGAGCTTGGGCTCCACCACGTAGCGGACCGGCTCCTCGCCCAGGAGCTTGTGCACCCGGGCGTCGAACTCGAGGAACTCCTCCTCGGTCATGGCGTTGGCCAGCGACATCATCTGCCGGCGGTGCGTCACCTTGGCGAACTTCTCGCTGGGGGCCGCTCCCACCCGGCGGGTCGGCGAGTCGGGCGTGATCAGGTCGGGGTGCTCGGCCTCGAGCTGCTCCAGCTCGCGGAACAGGCGGTCGTACTCGGCGTCGCTCAGGGTTGGCGCGTCGAGCACGTAGTAGCGGTGGCTCGCCTCGCGGAGCTGCGCGCGCAGCTCCTCCGCGCGGGCGGCGGGGTTCTCCATGGCGGCGGAATCTAACCGATCGCGCGGCTCAGTTCGCCGCCGCCCGGGCCTGCGGGCGGAGCTGCACCCAGACCCAGAGATAGGTGGGCTCGAGCGAGGTCCAGACGGTGTCGCGCCGGCGCTCGGAGAGCAGGGCCCTGGCGGCCTCGTCGGCGGCTGCGCGATCCCCCTTCAGGCTGGCCAGCCGCACCCGCTGCAGGCGGCAGAGCCAGTCGACCTGGGCGCAGCGGGTGGTTTCCGCCAGGGCAGTAGCCGCGTCTCCCTTGGCCTCGGCCAGGGCGGCGCGCAGCCCGGCCGCGGCCAGCCCGCGGTCGCCGGCGGCCTCCGCCTCCAGCGCGGCCAGGAGCTTCGCGGCGTCTGCGGCATGTCCGCCCTGGGCCAAGGCGCGGATCCGCCAGCTCGCGACGCTGCGCCGGAGCGCGTTCTGCTCCGCCCCGGAGAGCTTCTTCGCCGTTCCGCGCTCCAGGCCGGCGTCGAGCAAGGGAAGGGCCGCCTCGGGCTCGCCGGCCAGCACGTAGAAAGCCCCGCGGGTGACGGCGAGCTGGGCATGGAGGGCCGGGCTGGCCGCGCGCGCCTGCTCTTCGGCCGCGTCCAAGGCGGCCAGTCCCTCCGCGCGCCGCCCCTCGGCCAAGAGGGTCCAGGCGATGTACGACTGCAGGCGCACCTTGACGCTCGCGTCCGGGGCCAGGGGAAGCTCCTCGCGCAGGGCCTTGCGCCCGCCCTCGAAGTCGCCGGCGAAGAAGCGGGCGGTGGCCACCCCCGCGGCTGCGTACCAGAACTGCGGGTTGGCGGAGGCCTTGCGGAAGGCGGCCTCCGCATCCTCCAGGCGGTTGGCGCGGAGCAGGACCTCGCCCAGCGAGTCGAGCGGGTTGGGGTCGTCGCGCTTGAGGGCGGCATAGCGGCGCATGGCGGTGATGGCCGCGTCGTGCTGCCCCAGGTCGGAGAGCGCGAAGCCCAGGTGGTTGAAGGCCTCCGCGGCCTGGGGATTCAGCTCCACCGCCCGGCGGAAGAGCTTGACCGCCTCTTCCCCCCTGCCCGCGTCGACCGCGCGCTCGCCCAGCAGCAGCTCGATCCGCCAGTCCCCGGCGGCGAGCTCCCCCAGGTGGCTCAGGCTGGCCTCCACCGCCTTGTCGTCGCCTTTCTGCAGGGCGCGCCAGTAGTCGAGCATGGCCCGCTCCGGCACGCCCAGCTTCGCCCCCAGGGCGACGGCCCGGTCCATCTTCTCCGCCGGCTCGCTCACCCCGGGGCACTGGGCGAGCATGGCCCAGGCGAAGGCGAACCTGGCGTCCAGGGCGACGGCCTTCTCGAACTGGGCCTTGGCCTCGAATTCCCGGGAGGACTCGAAGAGGTCCCTGCCCCGCCTGAAGGCGGCCAGGGCATCGGGCGACCCGGAGGAGAGAGAAATCTCCGCGGCAGCCTCCTCCGGCGCCGGCGTCGCCCCGGCGGAAGCGGCGAGCAAGAGAGCGATGGCGACGTGCATGGGCCTCCCCGGGAGTCCAGCGGGAAAGCATGGTCCGGTCCGGCACCGACTGCAAAAAATGCGTCAGGTTGCAGGCTTGTTCGTTGACAGGGGGCGCCGTCTCCCCTACATTTCGCCCCTCTCCGAAGTCACCTTCTTCCGCGCGCCGCCCTCCAGGGCGAGCAGCGCTCCCGATCAGATGAACCTGTCCGAGCTGAAGGAAATGAAGATCCTGGCCCTCGCCAAGCTGGCGAAGGAGCTGAGCATCGAGGCCCCCGGCGCGCTGCGCAAGCAGGAGCTGATCTTCCACATCCTGCAGGCGCAGAAGAGCGACACGCTGATCAACGCCGAGGGGGTGCTGGAGGTGCTGCCCGACGGCTTCGGGTTCCTCCGCAGCCCCGACTTCTCCTTCATGCCGGGGCCCGACGACATCTACGTCTCGCCCTCGCAGATCCGCCGCTTCAACCTGCGCACGGGGGACATGGTCAAGGGGCAGATCCGCCAGCCCAAGGACAGCGAGCGGTACTTCGCCCTGCTCAAGGTGGACGAGATCGACTTCCTGGAGCCGGTGGAGGGCAAGCAGCTCCTGCTCTTCGACAACGTCACCGCCCTCTACCCCACCCGGCGGATCAACCTGGAGCACAAGAGCACGGACATGAGCACGCGGATCATCGACCTGCTCAACCCCATCGGGTTCGGGCAGCGGTGCCTGATCGTCGCTCCCCCGCGCGCCGGCAAGACCGTCCTCTTGCAGGACATCGCCCACGCGGTGACCGCCAACCATCCCGACGCCTTCCTCATCGTGCTGCTCATCGACGAGCGGCCCGAGGAGGTCACTGACATGCTGCGCACGGTGCGCGGCCAGGTGGTCTCCAGCACCTTCGACGAGCCGGCCACCCGCCACGTGCAGGTGGCGGAGATGGTGATCGAGCAGGCCAAGCGGCTGGTGGAGGGCGGGAGGGACGTGGTGATCCTGCTGGACTCCATCACCCGCCTGGCGCGCGCCTACAACGCCACCGTGCCGCCCTCGGGGAAGATCCTCTCCGGCGGCGTGGACTCCAACGCCCTGCACAAGCCCAAGCGCTTCTTCGGGGCGGCGCGGAACGTGGAGGAGGGCGGGTCGCTCACCATCATCGGCACCGCGCTGGTGGACACCGGGTCGCGGATGGACGAGGTGATCTTCGAGGAGTTCAAGGGGACGGGGAACAGCGAGATCGTGCTGGACCGGAAGCTGATGGAGAAGAGGATCTTTCCCTGCCTGGACATCAACCGCTCCGGGACGCGCAAGGAGGAGCTGCTGATGGACGAGAAGCAGCTCAACCGGGTGTGGATCCTGCGGCAGCTCCTCCATCCCCTGAACACCATCGATGCGATGGAGTTCCTGCTTTCCAAGATGCGGGGGACGAAGACGAACAAGGAGTTCCTGGACTCGATGAGCCGCTGATCTTCCAGAAAGGGGACAGTCATGAACCGACGTGGACTGATGGTGGCGGTCGCCGCCGGCGCCCTGGCGCTGATCGCGGTGTGGGCGACGGGAGCTTCCCGGGCGCAGCAGCCCGGGTTCAAGCGGGTGGAGGTCCAGCGGCACGACCTGAGCGTGCCCGGGCGCGAGGTGGTGCAGGTCCGGGCCGAGTTCGAGCCCGGGGCGGCGCTGGGCCAGCACACCCATCCCGGCGAGGAGGTTGGGTACGTGCTGGATGGCACCGTCGAGCTGGAGGTGGCGGGGAAGCCCAATGCGACGCTGAAGGCCGGGGACCCGATCTTCATCCCGCCCGGAACGGCCCACGCGGCGAAGAACGTGGGCAAGGGTCCGGCGGTGATTCTGGCGACGTACATCGTGGAGAAGGGGAAGCCGCTGTCTACACCGGTGAAGCAGACGGCGGCGAAGTAGAGAGGCGGTCGCTCGGGGGAAGAGCCGGTTCGACCGCGCGCCGGGCTAGAATCCAACCCGGATGAGCGACCGCGTCGGCGAATGGGACGAGCGCTTCGCCCGGGGCGAGGAGCTTCACGGCGGAATCCCCTCCCCGCCCCTGCCGGCGGCCGTGGAAGGGGTTCCTCCCGGGCTCGCACTCGATCTCGCCTGCGGCGCCGGCCGGCACGCGATCTTCCTCGCGGAGCGGGGATGGCGCGTGCTGGCCCTCGACGGATCGCGGGTGGCTATCGAGCGGATGCTCGCGCAGGCGCGCGAGAGGGGCGTGGCCGGCCGCATCGAGGCGCGCGTCGCCGACCTGGAGGCCCAAGGATTCGCTCTGGCTGTCTCCGCCTACGACCTGGTCTGCGACTTCTACTTCCTCCACCGCCCCCTCTTCGAGCAGATCCGCGGCGCGGTCCGCCCCGGCGGCCGCTTCGCCGCGGCCCTGCACCTGCGCAGCTCGCCCGAGGAGAAGGGGCGGTTCCTGCTGAAGCCCGGCGAACTGGCCGCCACCTTCGCCGGCTGGACCATCCTCCACCACCGCGAGGGCGCCTCGCCCGAAGGGGGCCACAAGCACTCGACGGCGGAGCTGATCGCCCGCCGCCCCTAGGCACCTAGTACCGCTTCAGCTCCGCCTCCATCTGCTCCAGGCCCATCCCGCGCTGGACGGGAATCCGGTAGAGCCGCAGCCGGTCCGCCGTGCCGTGGGCCGGGCCGGCGACCGCGATCCGGTACCCGGCCTCCTTGGCCAGCGAGACGGTCACCCGGCGCAGCGAGTTGTAGGGATAGGCCAGGAGCTCCACCGGATGGCCGAGCCGGCCCTCCAGCTCCCGCTTCGATTCCACGAGCTCCGCCAGCGCCTGGCCGCGGGGAAGATCGGGCAGCCGCGGGTGGTGGACGGTGTGCGATCCGATCGCCATCCCCGCCTTCTCCAGCGCGCGCACCCCGTCCCAGGTCAGGTAGCCCGGCGTCCCCACCAGGCCGGTGATCACGAAGAACGTCCCCTTCATTCCCCGCTTCTTCAGCGCCGGAAGCACCACCCGCAGCGCGTCCTCCGAGCCGTCGTCGAAGGTCAGGGCCACTCCTCCCGCCACCTTCCGGCGCTCCACCACCTCTTCCAGCGTGAGCGTGTGCCAGCCCGCCCCGGCGAGCCAGTCCAGCTGCCGCTCGAACTCGGGGGCCGTGAGATCCTGCCCCGAGCTCCGGTCGGGCGCTCCCACCGCGTGGTAGTTGAGGATGGGCGCCGCGGGCCTCGAGGAGCAGGCGAGCGCGGAGGCGCAGGCGAGCGCAGCCAGGGCGGTGGCCGGCGGCGTGGCAATTCTCACGAGGGCTTCCGGATCCCGTTGCGCAGCAGCTGACGGGTCTGCGCCGCGGCCAGGGCCAGGATGCAGGCGTCCGGCAGGAAACCGGCCAGCCAGGGATCGAGCCCACCCTCCGCCAGCGCCATGGAGAGCCGGGAGAGCGCGTAGAAGGCGACGAAGGCCCCCACCGTGAAGAGGTAGGCCCCGCCCCGCGAGCCGCGGGCGATCAGGGCCAGCGGCACGCTGAGCAGCGCGAAGGCGAAGCAGGCGAAGGGCATTGCCCAGCGCCGCACCTGCTCCAGGCCGAGCCGCGCCGCCTCCTTGGGCGCGCTCCGGCGAAGCTCGCGCACCCGCTGGCGCAGCTCGGGGCCGGTGAGGGCGGCCTCGTTCCGGCTGAAGCGGTTCTTCCGCGTCACCGGGTCCTGCACGCCCACCAGGAAGGTGCCTTCGCTGAAGCGGGCCACCGTCTCCCCGTCCGCCTCCATCCGGTGCAGCTCGCCGCGCGAGAGGTGCAGGGCCAGCGCCTCGCCCCCCGCGTCCAGCACCCGCCCCACCTCGGCCAGCGCCAGCAGGGGCGCGCCGTCGCCCACGTCGTCCTCGATGAGCACCCCCCGCCAGGTGGCATAGGAGGCGTCCGCGCCCGGCTCCTCGCTGGTCACGTAGACCATGAAGCGGGGCAGCCCGTCGTTGAACACGCCCGGCTCCAGGCCGGTCTTGAGGTTGCGCTTGATCACGTCGTTGAGCACGGCGTTGAGCTGGCGGAAGCCCCAGGGCTCCGCCCAGTGGGCCAGGGCCGCCACCGCCAGCGCCAGCGCCGCCCCCACCGCGGCCGGCACCCGGTAGAGCCGCAGCGGGTGCGTGCCCGCGGCGGTGAGGGCGAGCAGCTCGTGGTCGGCGGCCAGCCGCCCCATCCCCAGCTGCACGCCCAGCATCAGCGCCAGGGGCACCGCCGTCACCAGGAAGTGGGGCGCCAGCGCCGCCGTCACCCGGACCAGGTCCCCGGGCGAGACCGCGCTGCCGAAGACCACCTCGTTGAGCTGGAGGAGCTGGAGGATCACCAGGAGCTGCAGGATCGCCAGGAGCCCCACGGCCAACGGCCCCGCGATCTCCCGCAGGACCAGCCGTTCGAGGAGGGGAAGCCTGGGAGCGGACATCGCCCGCAACTGTAGTATGCAGGGGCCCTTTGGATCGCCGCAAAACCGCCGCAGCGCTGGTCGCCGCCGGGCTCCTCGGCCACGCCTTCCTCCTCCCCATCTCCATCGCCGGCATGCAGATCGCCCTGGCAGTGGCCGCGGCCGGCGTGCTCCTCGCCCTCCCGCCGCGCCTGCGCACGCCGCTCGACGTTCCCATCCTCGCCTTCGTCGGCCTGGCGGTGATCTCCGATCTGATCTCGCCCTTCGGCCCTCCTCCTCTGGCCTTCGCCACCCTCTGGCGGTCTGCGGCCGGCTACTTCGTGGTGGCGCTGGGGCTGCGCGCCCTTCCCCAGCCCTGGCCGGGCCGGTTGCTGCTGGGAGCCGCCGCGGGGCTCGCCCTCGCCTCGCTGGTGGGGCTCGTGCAGTACCGCACCGGCTTCGACCTGGTGCACGCGCTCGGCCTGAGGACTGAACCGGCGATGGTGCAGGCGCCCGGGCTGCCGGACCGCTTCGGCGCCATGGGCTTCTTCACCTCGCGCCTCACGTTCGGGCACAGCGCCACCATCCTGGTCGCGCTCCTGGCCGGGGCGCTCGCCGCCCGGGCCGTCCCCTGGCCCGCCGCGCTGGCCGTGGCCCTGGGGCTGGCCGCGGTGGCGGTGACGTTCGATCGCGCCGCCTACCTGGGCCTCTTCGCCGCGGCGGCGGCGATCGCGATCCGCGCCGGACGCCGCTTCGCGCTGCTCGCCGCCGTCCTGGTGGCGCTCCTCGCCCTGCACCCGGGCGTGCGCGGGCGGTTCGCCACCTCGTTCTCCGCCGCGACGAACTCCGACCGGATCTTCATCTGGTCGCGCGCCCGGGAAATCATCGCCGACCATCCGTTGCGCGGCATCGGCTTCGGCAACTACCAGCGCGTCTGCGGCCCGTACTACGACCGCGTCGACCCCTCGTTCCCCATGCGCACCTGGGCGCACAACCTGGAGCTCTCCACGCTGGCGGAGACGGGGCCGCTGGGCCTCCTGGCGATGCTGCTCCTCTGGGCGGCCGCCGCCGTCTTCCTCTGGCGCAGCCGCGACCCGCTCGCGCTCGGGGGATTGGGAGCGCTGGCGGCGTTCCTCGTCATCACCCAGACGCACGACCTCTTCTACGACAGCAAGGTCATGTACTCGCTTTGGTTTGCGCTAGGGATGGCAACGTCGCGAGAACCGCAGCCGGCCAGAGCTGGATGAGGATCCGGTCCGCCGAGGTGCGGAAGATCCACTCCAGCCCGTGCGGCTGCAGCAGGTAGATGGGCCCGTAGGCGGCGAAGGCGAGCAGGAGCGCCGTCCGCTCCGCCGCCGGCGGCCGGCCGCGGAAGAAGAGGATCAGCGCCAGCGCCAGCGCCAGCGCCCAGAGGGCGAAGTCCTGGAAGTAGACGATGCGCCGGAGCGCCAGGAGCAAGAGGTGACCCCAGCGCCCGAGGTCCAGGGCGTTGTGCAGCACCGTCGCCCCGGTGGAAAAGGCCACGAGGTCGTTGGGCGGTGCCAGCGCCAGCTTGAACCAGGCGAAGAGCGCCGCCCCGGGGAGCGCGCCGAGCGCGAAGGCCCCGGCCCCGGGCAGGTCGCGCCTGCGCCAGAGCAGGGCGAGGAGCAGGCAGCCGGCGTAGAGCGCCCCCTCGTTCTTCGTCCACATCCCCAGCCCGGCGGCGAACCCCGCCAGGGCGATCTCCCGGCGCGAGCGCGCCGAGGCCAGCAAGGCCGTGGCCGCCGCCAGGTAGACCGCGAGCGGCACGTCCGACTGCTGGTTCGAGGCGAACACCGCGAAGCAGGGAAGCGTGGTCACCGCCAGCCCGCCCAGAAGGCCCCACCTCGCGTCCAGGCTCCGCCAGAGTCCCAGCGCCACCACGGCCACCGCCAGCAGGCCGTAGATCGCCCCGAGCGCGGCCGGCACCGCGCGCGACTCGCCGAAGAGCGCGTACCCCTGCGCCACGGCGCCGGGAAGCAGCCAGGGATAGTCCGGGTGGGCGAGGAAGGAGAGGTCCGGGGAGAAGGCGCTGCGCAGGTCCGCCGAGCGCGCGAGGAAGCGCGCCCGCAGGTTCCAGATCATCCACGCGTCCCATCCCCCGTCGGGGAAGCGGACGGTGTGCTCGAGGAAGGCGGCAACCGCCACCAGGCAGGAGAGGGCGAAGAGTCCGATCAGCCAGGGGGGAGCAGGCTCGCCCGCGCGCGGATCTTCCCGCTCGCGGCGCCGGAAGCCGACGATCAGCGCCAGCCCTGACAGCGCCAGCACCCAGTCCTTCGCGGCTCCCGCGCCGGCCCCGGCCATCCGCCCGGCGGCGTAGGCCGAGGACCAGGCGCCGATTCCCAGGGCGGCGGCGAGCGCGGCGCGAAAAGCCCGCTCCCCGGCCGACCCCGCCCGGCGGGGAAAGCCCGAGGCGACCGCCCCGGCGCCGAACAGGACGATGGCGAGCAGGCTCATCGCGGGCGCGCGACCGCCAGGCCCGGGGCCGGCCGGGCCAGGAGTTCGAGCGAGCGGGCCCGCAGCAGATCGGGGAGCTGCGCCGGATCGGCCAGGTTCGCGATCACCAGCGACGCCCGGGAATCATCGTACCGCAGCACCACCGGGGCCAGGGCGAACTGGGCCTGCAGGTACATACGCGTGCCCGGAGTCGGCGTCTCCCCTCTCAGCTCCACCGCGGGCTGGTCGGAGACGTAGCCCGCCTCGCCGGCCGGCAGGAGCGGCCGCAGCGCCTGGTAGCGGAGGTCGATGGGCTCCCGCAAGGGCTCGTGCAGCGGCTCGGAAACGAAATGGAGGAAGAGGATGCGGAGCATTCCCACCGCCGCCAGCGCTGCCATGGCCAGGGCGATGCGGCGGGCGGCAGGGGCCTGGCTGCCGGCACGCCCGGCGGGATCGGCGGGTTGATTTTGGCCCATCGATCCGCTATTCACTCGCACCCTTTTCGTCCCGGCGGAAGACCCCGCGCACCGCGCGCGAGCAATCCGCGGGCTGGCCGAAAGAAGCACACATGCGCGAGAACATCCACCCCGCCTACCCCACCGCCAAGGTGCACTGCGCTTGCGGCGCCACCTGGGAGACACGCTCGACCCATGGCGACCTGCACCTCGACATCTGCAGCAATTGCCACCCGTTCTTCACCGGGAAGCAGAAGCTGATCGACACGCAGGGGCGGATCGACAGGTTCAAGAAGAAGTACGCCAATGCGCCGGCGACGCCGCCCAGGAAGAAGGCGGCGCCCCCTCCTGCGAGGAAGGAGGCCGCGGCGGCGAAGAGCGACAAGCCGAAGAAGCCGAAGAAGGAAGCGGCGAAGGCTTAGGTTCGACCACGGCCGCGTCGCCGTCGCCGTCGCCGTCCACGATCACGGCCACGTCGACGTCAACGATCGCGTCAACGTCAACGTTTTCCCAGAAAACGGAAGGGCCGCCCGGCGTGCGAGCGGCCCTTCTCCTTTCACGGGCCCCGAGGGGGGGAGTTCAGGGCCCGG
>Ga0335085_10011011_pt1 | contig 13449 bp, 12 predicted proteins | sample Lox_Sample_45_FD_206712 | JGI IMG/M metagenome (GOLD analysis project Ga0335085, IMG submission 206712) | Soil microbial communities from Loxahatchee National Wildlife Refuge, Florida, United States - Lox_Sample_4.5 | ecosystem: Environmental > Terrestrial > Soil > Wetlands | place: USA...
CCGCAGGTTACGGAAAGTACAGCGATGCCGATCCTCGCGCTCGAACTTGATCGCGACGGTCATTTGTCGAAGAAAACTATGAGACTTGCTCGGGAAGAACAGCTCACGAACACTCTGCTTCAAGGATTCTGTCCAGGCATTCGTGTGGCCACCGTAGATGTGCCCACCGAACCCCTGGATGCCTGTGAGCAAGCGATCGTAGAACAGGCTCTTACCCGCGTGCAGTTTGACGGAATCCGGTACAGCCTGGTTGGGGCGAGTGGCAGTGCGAAGAAAGGGAAATTCTACGCTGCTGACTCCAAGTACGAGAAACGGCTTGCCGAAAGATTCCGATTCTCGCCGCAAGCGGCCATGACCTACTTCGGGATTCTGGTGTCCTCCTGCAAAGTCTTGCTCGAAGTACCAGAATGCCGGCTGCTCGTGGTGGACGATCACCAGCTTGGCACCAATGACTGCCGAGGGTGGATCTCGCAGTCACTGTTCCGGCGGTTGCAGGCGAAGCACCGGCACGAACTTGTAACTCAGGAGATGCAAAGACTCCTTGTAAAGAAGAAAGAGCAGGAGGATTTCTCGTCTGAAGGTGAAGAACAAATGGCAATTAGCGATCTGGCGGAGAGGAAGACTTCCCGAAAACTTCTTCGCTCTGACCGCTTCTACCAATTTCGCCTCGCGTTCGACAAAACACAGGCGAAGGGATCTTTCAAAGTCATGGCGGATGAATTGGCCGAAGCACTTGAGGCCGACATCATCCTGCCGAAATCGTCCGTGAAACCCAAGTACCAAGGCGGAGTCTTGCGGACCATCCGGTCCATTCTTGGCGACCGTCAAGCACATGCTTATCGCGGAACCGTGCTTGTAGGAATCCGCGACATTTCGCGCGATCTTCAATTTCAGTCGAGCTACACGCTGGTGGAACATGCGCCGGAAGACTCGATTGAGCTTGAGATTAAGCCGTATGCTCTCCGAGAGATCGAGAGGCTTCGGAAGGCATGGGAAGAGAACAACTTCACTGAGCTTTTCGAACTGCTCGGCTCGCAGGAGACGCAACGTGTAGTCGAGGCAGGAGAGGAACCCGATCCTGAGTACACCAGCAGTGAGTACACCGTTGCCGACGGCGCATTGATTGCCGATGGCACCGGGTACATGCTGAAACACCCGTTCGTGAACCGTCACCTGCAGAAAGTGCTGGCGCGGTGGGCGTACCGGCTGTGCACCAGTGGCGGTTTTCGTCTTCCCGGCTTCGCCCTGGCGGACGACGGCTATCTCGTTCTCCACGAGGGTGAAATCTTTTGTGGTTCGGACTGGATCCCGAAAGACCGGGGCATTGTTCCTGTCCCCTCCCGCCACGGTCTGATCGTTCGCTATCCCATTCGCATGAAGGAAGATCTTCTGCCATTCGAGAACCTGTCTTCGGAAGAAGTCGTGTCTTTGCTGGCCCAAAGCCTGACGAAGCACGGCTGCCGGATGTCAGAAGAAAAGACGGCGGAGGTGATAGATCACCAACTCAAGCTAAGGGGCACGTTGACGCTTCATTCCGAAGCGGCAGCACGAAACGGTGGAGATTTCGACTTCGATCAGGTGTGTGTGCTCGAAGGCGACAAGTTCCCTCGTTTCGTCCGAGACCGGTTCACCTACGAGGAACGGCATTCGGCGCAAAAGAACAAAGCTCCGAAACCGCCGAGCCCGTGGTGGAACCTGCCCCAGGTTGCTATGCAGGCGCGCGGGAATCAGATTGGTTCGATCACGGATCTGAAGACATCGTGCCTGGCTCACGGAAGAGATGACCTCGCGAGGCAACTCGTGGATCAGCTACAGAACGCTCTTGATCAACTGAAACATGGCACCCAGCCGGATCAGGAGGTGATTCGCAGCGTTCGAAGCGAAGTAACCACCGCCCCATGGCTCAAGTTGAAACAGAAACAGCGCATCGCGGAGATGGACGAGCACCTGCCTGTCACAGATCGCGACAAGGTTGGAAAGCTCTACAACTTCCTGCGCAAAGAACTCGGCCGCTACTTCTCCGACTCAGCGGTGGCTCCCTTGTCAGATTTCCGGGGGCTGCTTGGAGGGGCGGAGTTCACTCCGGAGATATTCGCGGAGTGTTCCACCGTCAACAAGTACTACGCAAACGTTGTGACGCAGGCGCTCAGCCGCCGGCGGGAGCTCTGGGAGCAACTGGAACAGGCCAACGCCGAGGTGGAGGCAAAGAAGGACGACGCCGACGCCCGGAAAGAGGCTATCTTCCGTCGCAACCAGGCCTCGGCGGCGTTTCGAGCCTATGAAGAACGTTCACGAGAAGAACTGCGGGCCCTGATCGACCAGGTGCGGGCGTGGGCGCAGGGCAAGAATGGAACGCGTTTGGCCTATCTGTCAGCTCTGCATTCGATCGTGTGCCGAGACAGACGGCCGGATCCGGAGCAAGAATCCGCTCCCGGAACTGGCTCAATCGTTTTCTATGCGTTTCCGCAGGAGGTTGTCGACCAAATCGCGGAACGCACTGGAGGCCGTCCCGTCAGCGTAGAGATCCCCAACCTCTGCGATGGCGAGGTGGAAATTGACCGGGAGGGACGGATCTTTCTGGTCAGCCATTTCACCAATGGTGACGGCCAAATCTATGAACGCCTCATCTTTCTGGCGCAGGTGACCAGGAAGGGCGAGGTATTTCGAGATCGGGATGCACAAGGCTCGCCCGTTGTCATCGAGCGTGTCCGCCCCTTCCCGATTGAACACGGCAGAAGTGAAGCACGGGATGGGATTGTCACATTTCCCGGCACGCAGCGGCGGCCCGAGGTCCCGAAAGGCGTTGCCACTTTGCCGCAAACCGTGAACTGACTCGTCCAGGAGGCTTCCAATTGAAACCTCCTGGGCCTTTCTCAACACACTCAAACCGCAAGATGCGGAAAGGAGGTACGGATCGATGAGACGTTTTCTCACTATCCTTATTATTGCGGCGGCAGCCACGCAGCTGCTCGCACAAAAGATCGACCGCGAACCCAATGATCCGCGGCAGATCGTTCACCTGAAAACGGCGCTCAACCATCTAACAGTCATCGAACTCCGCGAGCCTGTGCTACAGGTAGCAGCCGGCAGTCAATCTTTCAAGGTGGAGTGGCGCGAGAACAAGGTCTTCGTACAGCCGACCGAACCCGACGCCTCTACGAACCTGTTTGTCTGGACTTCGTCCCAGCGCCTGAACTATGAACTTGAGCCCGCCGGCTCCGTGGCGGTGATGGACTTTGCTGTGGACCAGGAGTTACCTCCCCAGCCGAAACCCACGGGTGTCAAACCGCAAGAACCGTCGCCAACTGAAGTTCTGCTATCGGGACAGCCCGTCCGGCTAGAGTCGGCAAAGCCGTCAACCAAGCCGGTCGAAGTTAGGATTCGCGACCTTTATGAGAAGGATGGCCGATTGCTGGTGCGTTATGCCGTCCGAAATAACAGTTCTCACCCTTACGAGGTCACAACGCCGCGTGTGTACCTGCTCCCGGGTGTGCGATATCCTCAGTCGCTCTATGGCCTGGTGGACTCGCAGCTGGGTGACCGGGAAGCTTCCCGACTCGATATCAAGGAGCAGTCTCCCGTCAGCGTGATCGAAGGACATGTACAGTCCTCTCACCTTCAACCTGGCCAGCAATGCCTAGGGCTTGTTGCCCTGCGCGTTCCGCCCTCGAAAGAGCCGATTGTGTTGCGTTTTCAATTTACTAACGACGACCGCGAACAAGTTGCGGCTTTTCTGGTGCGCTAGATGATGCAGGAACGGGTATCGGCCGAAGAGATTCACACCGTGCTTCAGCACTATTTCGATGGCCGCCCAGACTTGGGCTTCGCGAAAGCAATCGCCGCCCACATCCTCGAACCGCGAAGCCCATTCGAAACGGAGTCGTTCCCAAGGCCACAACGCTGGTTTGTGCTCCTCCTTCTTATAGCCTCCGTTTCGACCGCGGCCTTCGCCTATTTCAATTTGTGGCACTGAGGACGTCAGGAGGCGATAAGTCATGCAAGCCGAGCGGCATCATCATCCCCCAATGCTCGAAAGCGCCGAGATTGTCGTTGGCTTTGCGCTCATGTTTGTTGGCTGGTTTGCCTGGTATGTCGCGCGGGAACGTTATCACTTGACGAGCCGCCAGTTGGCGGAACTGGCCATCTACCTGTCCATATTGGTATCAGGTCTCACAGGAGCGGGCATCCTGTGGTTCACACGTCGCTCGCGGCGGGAACGGGAATGGCCGCACGCCCCTCTGGCGATCTCGCGGAAACAGGACGAACGAATTGTCCGACAGGCTTGGGAACGGAGCGAGGTCGTACTCGGTTATGACATTCACGGCCAGCCGTGGTATTGGCCCGACCATGTACGCGTCATGCAAGGCATCCTGTTGGGCATGACCGGTACCGGAAAAACCACACTGCTGCGGAACATCATCTCGCAGGATCTTGCGCGCACCGTGGGTCCTCCCCATGAACCCCACCGCATACCGATGGTCATCTTCGATGGCAAAGGCGACCTTGAATTCTTTCAGGACCTGTTGCCACATGTGCACCGCGCCGGCCGCCTTCACCAACTCAGGCTGCTGAATCCCGCCCGGCCCGATCTGTCGGTGCGCTACAACCCGTTCCAATGTTCCGATGACGAGTACATGCCGGTCGTCGCCATGATCTTTGGTTCATTCAATCTTCGGAAGGAGTTCTTTGCCAAACACCAGCTCAACTACCTGGCTGACATCGTTCGTGTGCTCTTCTACACGGGTTTGAAATTCAATTTCTATGACGTCCTGGTCATGGCCATGGACGAGAGAGTCATGAAGGAGCAGGTGGAAAAGGCGCGCAGACGGATTGCGTTAGACACGTCACTACCTACCCAGCGGCGGCTGAATTTCGAGATGTCGGTCAAGAACCTGTATACATCGCTCGGAGACCGTGAGCGCGTGCAGAAGATCCAAGGTCTGCTCAACGAATGCATGACTTTTCTGGACGATCAACTGAGTGTGTTGACCGGACCTTACGAGCAGTTGCTGTCGCTCGACGATGTGATCGACCTGGAACTCATACTGGTCGTATCCCTCAACATCAACAAGAACCCGGAGCCCATGCGCTCACTGGGAAAGATGCTTCTGCAGAATCTGCAACTCGTCATCGGCAAACGGTATGAAAGCGAAGAGCACCGGCTGCGTGCGAATCGGCGCATGCTCAGCATTGTCCTCGATGAGTTCGCGCCCTTTGGCTACCGCAACTTCGCCCAGATTCTCCAGACGGCTCGCGGGACGAACACGGCTTTCCTGTTTTCAATGCAAGCACTGCCTCAGCTCATGCAAGTCGACCGTGGATTTAAGGAAGACGTCGCTTCCGCTCCCAACACGACCATGATCCTGCGCACGCGGGATGAAGAAACTTCACGCTACTTCTTACGGGCTTCCGCCGAACACCGCGTGACGCGGCGCAGTGTGTCCATGCAGCGCTGGAGGCTGTTCGGCTACGAGAAGTACCAGCAGACCGATGGCGCGGTCGAGCGAGAAGACCGCGAGACGCGCGCTCTCGACGAACACATCAAGAATCTTCCCAAGGCGCAGATGGAGATTCTGATGACCGACGACGCACGCGGCACGCTACATAGCCTGTTACACGTGCGGGCTCCGGAAGACGTCAGGGTGCCGCGGTTCATACCACAGCTTTATCCGACGCTTCGCCAATCCCGTGAGGATTCGGCTGGGGCCAACTTGCGGTTTAAAACGCCCGAACTGGTTGCGGTCAGCCGGCGCCGTAAGCCAGGAGGATGGTTGTGAGAGGCAAACTACTAAGCCTCTGCGTCTTGTCAGTTGGGCTCACGTTCAGCAGCGCACGCGCTGATGCAGAGCCACACCCTTCGCAGTCCCGCACGGTAAAGGCATCGAGCACTTCTGCTCATCCTCTCTATACGCGCCAAGGCACGTGGTACGAGTTCCTGTTAAAGCAGTTCAACCCACATGACATCGACTATGGCCAATGGCTGGAGCATGAGCGGCAGGCGTTCCTCGAAGCGCGGCTGAGAAATCCGTACTTTCTGTACTGCGTGACAACCACGCTGGCGCTACTCGTCATGGGAATCGTCTGCGCCAAGTTGCGTATTGATCATCGAAGGGCTATGTGGATCACGGCGGAGATGATGGCGGACCTCTACAACCAGGACGCCTATTCCCGAAAGACCGCCCAGGAAGCAATTGAGCGATACAACACCCACATCGAACGCTGCAATCGGGCCATTGAAGCGGCAGAGCATGGGGACAGCATCTCCGGCAAAGCCTCAGAGATCGAACAATTGAAAGGCGAGCTGGCTTGCGTGGCCAGCGAGCGGGATACCGCAACCAGGGAAAGAGACGTTGCGCGGGAAGAGCTACGCAAGAAGTCTGACATTCTGGCTGATATGTCTATACGGCTTGAGGCCGCTGCCGGCAAGTCCGGCGCGACAGGGACCAAGCCCGCAACGGGGATTTCTGGCGCGGACCCGAGACTGGTGACTCACATCAACAATCTCCAAGAGCAGCTCTATGCCGAGAAGACGAACAACCGCAGATTGAAAGGCGGATAGTGGTCATGCTGGTTGCGGTCACCGGTTTCGGCAGTGTTTGGCGTCAACGACTGGAAAGCGAAGCGCGCAAGAGCGGCCGCTTCGAACCCGCGGTCTACTACAACACAACCGGAATCATGGTGAAGAGCGGTGTATGCCAACGTCCGCAGATCTGCGGTTACGCCAGGTTCGATGCAATCGGGGGCTTCGATCCAAATCATCCCTCAAACATGATCGGTCGGGTCTTTGAGTGCGCTGAACCCTCGGTATGGATGGGCTACAACAAGTTGCTGTTCAGACGACTCGTCGCGGGAGATGTCCGCGCAGAGCATTTCCTGGTAGTCGCGAACTCCGAGCTAAATGGCCAGTTCGCAGTGGGAAGCGAGGGCTGGAAGTCAGCGGACACTTGGCTGCTGTCGTTCAGCGAGGGTGGCGGCAATCAGGAACTCATGTTGCTGATGGGAGCCCAGGGTTGGATTGAGAGTGACCTAGGCCGGTTCGCACTCCACCCTTCAGAGCTACGATTGCGGTCGGCACGGCTTATCCTCAGCGCCAGAGAGTGACAGGAGCAGGAGAATGCGCTACTGGAAAGGGTCGATCTCGTTGAGTCCCACTCGTGACTATCCGCTACTCCGACACGTGCTGCATTCGGGTCTCGTCACGCATAACCAACTATTCGAGTTCTTGAGGTTGGACTACAGCGCATCGTCAAGAAATTCTTTTAACAACCGCGTGCATCGCCTCGTGCAGCACGGTCTGCTAGTACGGAAGGAAATGCCCTTTGTCAATCGAGAGGTTGTTTACTCCGTGTCTCCAGCGGGTGCCTCGGAACTTGTGGGCCGAGGAGAGTACTACGTACCGCCGGGAAGAAAAGGAAGATGGAACACTGCGCAAAGCAGTCTCCACCATTCTCTGGAACTGAACGAGATCCATTTGGCGCTCAAGCGCAGCGGCACTTTGGTCTACTGGATGCCAGAAACTGAGATTCGCTCGCGGAATGATCTGACCGACAGCGGATACTGGAAGTACTACGATGCGGTTGTGACCGTGCGCCTTGCCGGGCAAGATTACAAATTTGCGTTGGAATACGAACGGACGCCAAAGGCAGCACGGCAGTACCTTGCGATTCGGGAAAGAATCGAACAAGAAGCAACGATTGCTCACTTCCTCTATCTCGTGCCGAACCATGATCTGATGTGGTTCGTTGCGGCTCAGTTTTCGGGATGCGAACGAACTGTTTACTTTGGTTTGTTAGGGGACTTCCTGCAACAGACCCTTACGCTACCAGTCAGAAGATGCGGGTCCCCGGCCACGGTCTCCCTCGATTCAATTCTGACGCATCACAAAGTGGCTCAACGTGCCGGGGTTCTGTTCCCGGATATTGCCGTGTGATTGTGGTGTTATTGCACTGCGTTTGGAGTATCTGGTCGTACGTAAGTCGCGTAGCACGAGTGGCTTATGTGTTGACTATCAGGATAAAACGGTTTGTGAACGTAGAACGATCGTCTCTGGTCTCGTGTTTACGCGTTCTTGAGGGAGTCAGATCGGTGGCTCAATTGCGTTCTCCGAAGCCGACTTATCGGAACGAATCTGGCATTCAAACTCCAAATTCACTGCCTGGCGCTAACCGAGAGTCCTCCTGCCGACTCCGTTATGTCCAGTACTAGCGGTTGCAGCAAAGGCCTGTGATTGGAATCCATCAGCGTGACCTCCGCCCTGCTGGGATAGCCGTCATTCAGCTCCAGATTCCGGTCACGCAACCTTCCAGCTACGTCGTGGGCCTTCCACATCACGAGAGGCTTTGTTGTCTTACCTCCTCGGCACACCAGCACCGATCCACCGCGGCCATTCGGGATAAGATCGAACGTGTCATTTGGGTGTCCAAGCCAGAGGGCAGAAGAAAACCCGGTGCCAATCTCCTTGCCGTTCCCGTCGAACAGCCTCAGATGGGCTCGCACGGCATGTACAGCCGCCACATCCTCGCCGTAGATGGCTTCATTCCTGAAACGAGCGACCAAGCCGATCATGTCACCTGTGCTAACACCTTCCACCTCGCTAAAGGAGTGCTTCCCATCCGTTCGGTCACTGAATCCGGGGCCGGAATAAGCGAGCTTCACGACCTCCGCATTCAGGAAGACAATGTTGTGCTTCCGTTCCTTCTGCGGCGCCGCACTGTTCGAAGGTGTGATCGTCATCTTGCGCCGGTTGTTATTCCAATTGATTTGGAAGTGTTCCTCTTCCGTCTTTGCTCCCCATTTGTAGCGGACCACGACCGGGTAGGAGACTTCCGGCTTGCCCAGGTGCTGCGCGTCGTACACGAACGACATCATCACAAACGAAGGTTTGTCGGCGTGTCTCGGCACGCCATCGTCGTTCGTCACCACATGAAAGTGAACCATTGCATCTGGCTTCGTCGGTCCGATGAACGGAACAGCCTCGAATCGCAGCGATACCTGGTTGAAGCCTTCGAAGTTGATCGGGGCGATTTCGAGGTATTGGGCGGCATCACCGCCCAGGTGGTGCAACGTGAAGACGTCGCCCTTCCATTGGTTGTAGTGGCCCTCGATTGCCGACAGCATGATCCGTGGCCGGTTCCCACTGGTCTGCGTTGACGGTTGCTCCGGCATGACCTTGGCTTCGGTGAAGTCGAGTGCTGCAGGGCTTACAGGGAGTGTCGGCTTCGGGTCGTCGGACGGCGGCACTTGGCGAATGCTAAAGGGGCCATTGGAGCTCAGGATGGCGTATGGCCGCTGTGACGCTTGAATCGTGGTGTTGTCACGGATATAGGCAGGAACTGCGAGCGCAAGATAGTTCTTCAACGAGTCGCCAGTGATAAACCTGTCTCGATCTATGGCGCCTTCAGCATCTCCCTGAAGCGCCTGAATCAGGTGGTACGTCCAGATGCCGTGCATCAAGTCATCGCTGGGGTAGGCCTTCTCGTTCGGTGAGCATGCAAAGAACGCGGCAGCATGATCCGTCGATTGCACCAGTGCTTCGAACTCACTTGGCGTCAGATCGCTGACGATGTCCCTCGCCTGTACGAGACTGGTTTTGAGATCGGCTGCGCACGCGTCGATAAACACAAGGCTGTCGACGCCCTGCTGATCCTTGAGGGGCTTCAGGAGTACCTCTTCCAGAGAGGAAGTCGTTCCGGCCAAATGGCCGGGATGGGTGTCCCAGGTGGTCAGACGATTGGTTCCGTTGGCGTAGAAGCCGTGACCGGCATAGAAGAAGATGAATCGATCGCCGGGAAACAGTTGGCGAATCAAATAAGGGAGGTCGTTCTCGAACACCGACTTCGTAGCTTCGGAATCGAGCCAAACAGTGATGTTCTCGGCGGGCACTCCCAGGTCTTGAACGAGGACGTCTTTCATCGCAGCCGCATCAGCCTGGGCGAATTGGACCGAGCTGATATCTTGCTTCTGATAGGTTTCGATCCCGATCAAGACTGCGTGTGTCGCTCCCACTGAAACGCATCCCCCTATGCTGTGCATTTGCCCATTTCAATATTCTAGAGGCCGAAAAACGAAACACCTCGAGCTGCAGAGAGTTTGGCAGGCTGAGTCCCTGTAAGCAGGCTTGTCATACAAATCGACCGCTTCGTAAATCGAATACAGTGAAGCAACTTTGTATTTTCCTGCCAATCTTCTCGTCTCCTGTCGACAATTGTTACCGCAAATGTGGCAAAAATCCACAGAAAGGAAGGAAGTTTATGTTTGACCGTTTAAAAGCACACCGTGTGTTCACCACGAGATATGGCCTCTCAGTCGAGGAAGCCGTCCGAGATTTCATAATTGCCAGCGATGGTGCCCAACCAGTCCGGTGGTTGCAGTTCCCATCCGCAGTGCTCCTGTGCGTGACCGCCACGAACGATCCGAGTTGTGGCGCCTTCTTTGTGTTGGACCGCAAACGTGGCGTCTGGCTTTGGATCTATTTCGAAGAAGATCCGTACCGGAGCTACAGTGGAAACGATTTTGATCGCCTTGTACATGACTATGATCTTCTCAGCCTAGTGGAGCGTCCTGCACTGCTAAGTGCCGGCCCTGGCTGGATTCTTGAATCCGGAAAACCCGCCGAGATGGGCTACCAAGCCTGAAAACAGACCCTCAATGGCCGTTTGACAGAAACCCAGTCCTGGAATATCTACACACAGCCGCCATGACCGAGGGGCTATGGAGAGGAGGTGGACCATGAGTCGGCGATACGTGGCAACGGAAGAATTGGTCGACCAGTACATCGCTTTGTTCGTCAATCGCAGGGCATATACGGTCCAATCCACCCGTCCAAATCCCGGGAGCGGACGTCACTACTACTACCGTCCCAAGGAGAAAGGTTCCGGCGCTCCAATCCAGTTAACCAACCAAACAATTTCTGCCCACTTGGAAGGACGCACGACCATTGGGCTATACGCAATCAATCCTTCAACTCAACGCTGCAAGTGGGTGGCTATCGATGCGGACTACCCCCGCGCGATGGACGACCTGATCAAGCTTCAGTACCAGTTGACCACCGATCACGTGGACTCGGCCCTGGAAATGAGCAGGCGTGGCGGGCACCTTTGGATTTTCCTGGCGGCGCCATTGTTAGCTCGGGAGTGCCGAATCTACATCTACGACCTGGCCGGGCGTTTGGGTGTTCCAGTAAAAGGCACCGGCCTGGCTGACGGAATCGAAGTCTTTCCAAAACACGACTCGATTGCGGCCGGAGCATTCGGCAATGCCATCCGAGGTCCGCTTGGAATCCACCGTGGCGCGGGCCGGCGTTTCTGGTTCTATGGCGCCGACTACACACTGGAAGCGCAGATCGAATATCTGAAGCGACTCAGGAAACTCTCCGAAGACGAGCTGACGAGGTTTACCGCAGGCAAGGATCTTCCTTCTGAGATTCGTCAGGCCTCGTCACGAGCGCCAATAGTCACGGAGCAAAGTCCGAGGAGCAAGCCGAAATTCTGCATTCTCGATTATGTCGGCAAGACAAGGATCGCCGGCAAGAACTATGTCACTCGCTGTCCCTCATGTGCTCAGGCTGGACGCGATCGTGGCGGCGACAACCTTGCCATCTTGGTATCCGATCCCCGTTTCTATTTGTGCTGGGCGGGCTGCGACAAACAAATGATCCGGGCGGCGGTCGGACACCCAATCCTTGTTCGTCAGAGCGCTTGAAACCAAAGGAAGGAGTGATCTCTATGGCGAGACGAAATTTCACAGGCACGAGCGGACTCGCATTGCCGCGGCGAGCGGTCAGAATCCTCAAGGAGCGAGGCATCTTTGCACACCCTCTGCTGACCGTAGAGTACCAACAAGTAGCACAACGCTACGTGTTGCGAGGTTTGGAGTCGGGGGGTTCTGTGGGAGACGTTGGGCGTTACGTGACGTTTGCCGACGAAGAAGGGCGGTCGCTCGACTACCTTCATCCAGTGGAGGCAATCGGGGTGAATGGCTTGCATGCGGTTGTTATATCTCTGGCACTGGTTCGTCTTGACGTGCTTCGAAAGGGTGCAACCTACGAAACGCTGCTGACGCGGCACTGGCTGAGGGCAGTTGAAAACGGTCAGCGACCGCTGATGGAGACCGAAATCCTCTTTCGCGGTATCCACGGACGGCTTGAGCTCGATCTGCCCGGCAAAGATAAGGCTCAGGCCGGCAGAGTTGTGCCCACGTTTTATTCGTTAGCTGGAGAACTCGTTTCTGTTCCTGAGAAGTTCCTACCGGCGCTGCGTGCCGTGACCAAAGCGGTGAATTGCAAGAATTGCTCTCACACGCATTACTCGCGCAAGCCTGTGTCCCGAATCATGAATGCGGGAACCGGTCCGACAACCGAGACTGCCGTGGACGATGCCAGCCTCGCGATCGCACAGTCGGGCGAAGCCTAGAGTCCTCTCGTGCGCATGGTTTCCTTACGGACTTGAGCTCTGAGATCGGAGGCAAAAGATGCGAATGAAGGTCAAGCGGATCTCCCTGGTGGCCTGCCTGTTCCTTTTCTTGTTCGTGGTGATTGGAAACGCGTTGCACCTCAACTCGGCAGGGGCATTTCTTGCTGCGGTCACAGGCACGCCGTTGCTGATCTACGTGTTCAATCAACGCACAGCCGAAATGAGGCCGATACGACGACACACCCAGATGTCAGAAGTTCCAGTTCGAGACGATGGCATAGAACGAGATCGGGGTCATCGCTCTGTTGGTTGGGAGAATGAATCCGTCAGCAGACAGTAGTCCGCTTCGAGGTGCGAGTGCCTTCGCAACGTGATGAAGGGATGCCTCCCACCTGTATCAGGGGTCCAGTGGACGCGACGGATCCATCTGAGGTTTCCGCCGTGACACGTCCCTCGTGGGTGCCGCCTCTATCGGACGTTGCGTTCCTGATCCCCATCCTTGTGTTGTTCTGGAGCACGACCGGCGTCGGTTGGCTCCTGACTGATTCAGACACGGGATGGCACATCAGAACCGGGGAATGGATTTTGAGCAACGGCCGCGTCCCTGCCGCCGACATCTTCTCGTTCACAAAACCTGGCTCGCCATGGTTCGCATGGGAGTGGCTGTCGGATGTTGTGATGGCTGCCGTTCACCACGTTGCCGGTCTGGGCGGCATCGTGCTGTTGTGCATCGTTGTCCTCGGATTGACTTCGACTTGTATCTACAGGAATGCAGTCGCCGAATCCGGGCACCGACTGATTGCAATAGTCCTGACGGCGTTGGGGATGGCCGCGAGCACGATTCACTGGCTGGCCAGACCTCACCTCGTCACTCCGCTATTGGCGGCAGTGTTCTTGGGAACCCTCATCCGAGTACAGAGAAGTGGAAAGTCGCAGTTGCTGCTGGTTCTGCCACCACTCACGGTCCTTTGGGTCAATTTGCACGGAGGCTTCTTCGTAGGCATCGTCTTGCTGATCACCTTTGCCCTGGGGGTCATTG
>Ga0335085_10011012_pt1 | contig 13448 bp, 13 predicted proteins | sample Lox_Sample_45_FD_206712 | JGI IMG/M metagenome (GOLD analysis project Ga0335085, IMG submission 206712) | Soil microbial communities from Loxahatchee National Wildlife Refuge, Florida, United States - Lox_Sample_4.5 | ecosystem: Environmental > Terrestrial > Soil > Wetlands | place: USA...
CTTCGAGCGTCGTGTCGGCGTGGGCGAACACGGCGCACGAATACGTCATCGAGGGCCCGAGCACCAGCCGGTAGAAGTCGTTGGAAACGTCGTAGTGGTGCGCGATGACCGCCGCGTCGCGTTCCTTACTGTGGCGCCGGCCGTGCACGCGCGCTTCCTCGGGCGGAGGCGGGAGCGGCTTCAGACCCTCAACCCCCACTGTGCGCGCCAGCGCGAGCCACTCGCGCGCGGTCACCTTCACGTCGGGAAGATTGTGACGTAGCGAGAGCGCGGTGAACATGTCGCCTTCGACGTCGATCTCGCCCGTGACGTAGGCGCGCGCGAACCCGATCTCGCCCGGACCGGTGAGCACGTATCTCAGCGCCTTCTGGGAACGGACGACGATCCTTGCCGCGCTCTCGGCCGGGCCGAGATGACTGCCGTCATAGCAGTCGATAGCTACGGGGATATCAGTGCCTAGGAAACCTGCAATCGCAGCAGCCAGACCAAACAGCTGCGGCGTCGCCTCGACGATCGGACGATCCTGAACCTGCACGGTCACCTCCCTCGAGCGAAAGCTGGTCGCTCAACGCAGGCTGTCCCGCGCATCGTGCCGAATCAGCCACCGCGTTTCAAGGGGATACCCAGGAGGAGTCGCTTCTACGACACCGAATTCTGTAGCGGACGCCAATAGTGACCGGCAGCAAGGAATCGGTGTTGACCGGCCGGCCCGTCGCTCCCGGCCACATAGTCCTCGGGCACGCCTCGCTGCCAGGCCGAGAGGATCGGGTCGACAATTCGCCAGGACCATTCGACCTCGTCGAAGCGGAGGAACGGCGTGTGGTCGCCCTCGAGCACGTCCAGCAGCAGCGATTCGTATGCCGTCGCCTCACGGTCTTCGGCGCCGGCGTAATCCGCCCGGAGCACCGATTCCCGGGCTTCGAGCTCCAGGCCGGGCTGCTTCGTACGGACGACGAGCTCCGTGCACTCAGCGGGGCTCATGCGAAACACGAGCCAGTTCGGGTCCGCATGCTCGAGCGGCGTGTGCCGGAACAGGCGAGTCGGCGGCTCCCGGAAGCGGAAGACGACTTCGTGCGCTTTCGCGGCCAGCCGCTTGCCCGACCGCAGCAGCACCGGGATCCCTTCCCAACGCCACGTGTCGACGTGCAGTTGCACCGCGGCGAACGTGTCGGTGTGGGAGGCCGGGTCGACCCCCGGCTCGGCTCGGTACGCGACGCGCGGCTCCCCGTCGACGAGCCCGGCCGTGTACTGACCGCGCACGGCGTCGACATCGGGATCGACGTGGTGCACCGATTTCAGTACCTCGACCTTGTGGTCGCGAATCATTTCCGCGTCCCAGAGTGCCGGTGGTTCCATCGTGGCGAAGGTCAGCATCTGGATCAGATGGTTCTGCACCATGTCGCGCAGCGCGCCGATGCTGTCGTAATAGCGAGACCGACCTTCGACGCCGAGCGTCTCGGCCACCGTGATCTGGATCTCGTCGACGTGCGACGAGTTGAGCACCGGCTCGATGAATCGGTTGGCGAACCGGAACACGAGCATGTTCTGCACGGTCTCTTTGCCGAGAAAATGGTCGATCCGGAAGATCTGATCCTCGCGCCAATGCCGGTGCAACTGCTCGTTGAGCTTGAGCGCGCTCTCGAGGTCGGTGCCGAACGGCTTCTCTATCACGAGGCGCCGGAAGCCATTTGCCTCGTCGGCCAGACCGGCCCGCGCGATCTTCTCGGCAGCATCGGCGAAGACGCCGGGAGGCAGCGCCAGGTAGAAGATCGCAGGCCCGTCGAGAACGCTCCCCAGCGTCTTGAGCGAGTCGACGGAGATGTCTCCGCCGTGGAACTCGATGCGATCGACGAACTTGTCGAAGTACTTCTTGGTGACGTCGACGGCTTGCAGGTCGATGGCCGCGCGCAGGTTCTCGTGGAACTGGTCCGTCGTCCACTCCTGCCGCGCGTAACCGATGATCCTGAGGTCCTCGAGGCGCTCGCGGAACTCGAGCGACAGCAGCGCCGGGAACAGGAGCCGGGCGGCGAGATCGCCGGATGCGCCCAGTACGACCAGCGTGGGTGGACTGCTCACGCGTTCTCCCCTCATCTCCGCGGCGGGGCGGGATCGAGCTACCGCAGGCAAGGTAACCGCTTCCCCGCTGCCCGATGGTCTCGGGCACAGACGTGCTCAGGAGCGCATATGGCCCGAGAGGTCGCCGAACAGCATCGGGTGGAACACCCGCTCCGAAAAGTTCCAGCGGCCGTCGGTCAGCACGAACCGATCCCGATACTCGCCGACCAGGATCGGGTGGAGGCCGAGGCCCGTCACCTGCAGGACGGTGAAATAGCTCCTGGCGCGAGCCGTGAGGCCGTCGACCTCGACGGTGACGTTGGTGAGCTGGTGGACGGTCCGCGGTGTTCCGTCGTCGTAGAGGACGACGGGATCGAAGATCGTGCGCGCTTCGGCCGCGCCGCGCCGCACACGTTCGCTCCGGGTCGAGCGCAGCTCGGCGTCCTCGAACAGTGCGGCGACACCGTCGAGATCACCGCGGTCGAGCCGGAACGCGTACTCGTGAATCAGCGCGACGATCTGCTCGCGGTCGGTCCCGAGCGGATCGGTCACGGGCGGATCCGTCACAGGCGGATCGGCATTCTCGAATACCCGCGCACGTTTCCCGAATGCACACGCCGGAGCGCCGACTCGTCGATCTCGTAGTTCGGGTGGCGCCGTAACAGCTCCTCCAGGCTCACGCGCATCTCGAGCCGAGCGAGGGCGGCGCCGAGACACACGTGGATGCCGTGCCCGAACGCGAGATGATGTGTCGGCCACGCTCGGTCGATGTCGTACACGTCGGGCCGGTCCCAGACTCGCTCGTCGCGGTTGCCGGAGCCGAACAAGAGCAGCACCTTGTCGCCCGCGGGCATCGTGCGGCCGTGCCGCGTGACCGGACGGAGCAGCGTACGGGCCATTACCTGTGTCGAGCCCTCGAATCGCAGGATCTCCTCCACCGCATCGGGGATGCGGCCGGGATCGGCGAGCACCTTCGCCCGCTCGGAGGGGAATCGCTGGAGCGCGAGGAGGCAGTTGCCGAGGAGCTTCGTCGTCGTCTCGTTGCCCGCGATGATGAGCAGGAACAAGAAGCCGACGACCTGGTCGTCGGCGAGTTGCTCGCCGCCGGACTCGCTCGCGACCAGCGCCGCCGCGAGATCGTCGTCGCCCGGGCCGGTCCGCTTCTCGTCCACGAGTGCGGAGAAGTATTTGTAGAGCTGGTACGCGGCATCGACGCCTACGGGCGTCACCTCCATGTCGCCTTCCTCGCGATGCAGGAGTGCGTCGCTCCACTGGCGGAGCTGCTCCTGGTCGCCGTCGGGGACGCCCAGAAGTCGCGAGATGACATCCATCGGCAACAGCGCGGCGTAGTCGGCGATGAGATCGACGGTGTCGCCGCCGGGGAGCTCGTCCAGATAGCTCGTGGACAGCGCGCGGATGGACGGTTCGAGATCCGCGATCCGCCGCGGCGTGAACGCGCGACTCACCATCCGCCGGAGCGCGGTGTGTTCGGGCGGATCGGTGGTGAGCAGCATCGGGACGGGGTTGCCCGGCTCGAGGGTGATTCCGAACCGGGAGCAGTACGTGTCCGGGTCGTGCAACGCGGAGAGGATGTCGTCGTATCGAGACAATGCCCAGAAGTCGAGGTCGTCGTCGTGATAGCAGGGCGCTTCATCGCGCAGGCGGCGATAGACGGGGAACGGGTCGTCGTGGAAGTCGTAGCTGTACGGGTTGAAGCGAACCACACCCGCAGGCTAACCAGGGGCCATGGCAAACGACGTCGACCTGGGTTCGAGATTCCTGCACTGGGAGCAACGCGGAACGACCGCGTGGGTCACGATCGATCGCCCGGAGCGCCGGAACGCGCTCACCTCCAACATGTACTTCGGTATCAGGCGGGCCGTCGACCGGCTGAATGCGTCCCGCTCACTGCATGCGCTGGTGGTGACGGGCACCGGCGACGTGTTCGCGCCCGGTGGCGAGCTCGGGGGTCAGCACGACGACGGACCCTTGAACATCGGCGAGCTCCTCGGGACCGGCGCGGTGCCGTTCGACTCGATTCGCGAGTCGCGCAAGCCGGTCGTCGCCGCGGTCAACGGACTGTGCATGGGCGGCGGGCTGCTGATCACCATGCTCTCCGACATCGCGATCGCCAGCGAGCGCGCGGTGTTCGGCGCTCCGGAGCTGCGGCGAGGCGTCGCGGACGCATACCACGCCGCGATCCTTCCCGAACACGTCGGCGTCGCGCTCGCACGTGACATGTTGTTCACCGGCCGGCGCCTCACGGCTCACGAGGCCGAGCGGCACGGACTGGTGGCCCGCGTCGTACCGCACGAACAGCTCGTGCCGACTACCGAGGACGTCGTGCGCAACCTCCTCTTCGCCGCGCCGCGAGCTCGCGTCGCGTTGAAGCGCCTCATCAACGCCCGCTACGGCGTGGTCGACCGGATCACGTTCGACGAGTCGGTGCACGGGGACGAGGTCGTCGAAGGGTTCCGGGCCTTCGTCGAGAAGCGTCCGCCGTCGTGGGTGCCTGCCGAGCTGCGCGTCGAGGGTCGCGCCTAGTATCGACGCCGTGGCCGACCGTGCGCGCTGGTTCCTCCTGACCCACGAAGGCCGGGTGGCGCTCGCGGTCGTCTACTGCATCTTCTCTGTGGTCTCGATCATCACCTACACCGTGATGCGAAGCCCGCTCTACGGCCTCGGCCAACTCTTGCTCACGTCATTCGGCCTCTTCTGGACCCGCTGGTGCCTGCGCCGCGGCGCGGCCGACGCAGCTCGCCTGTAGCGGATCTACGAGGCGGGCGCCGGTGCGGCCGGGCCTCCCATCAGCCGCTCTTCCGATTGGGAGAGCTTGACGATCCCCGCGAGGATGGCGACGATCGAGATCACGACGGCAAAGAGCTCGAACGCGGTGTGCACGCCGACGCGCTCATTCAGGAGGAACAGGCCGAACAGCGATCCCGAGATCACGCTCATCGACTCCGTCGCGCCGACCGCGGCCCCGAGTGCACCCGTCTGCAGTGCGCTCTGCGCGACGATCACCCCGCCGATCGCCGCGACCGCCAACGCGTACGGCTCCCAGTGCGGGACCCAACCGAAGATGCCGCGGCCGAGATAGTGCACGAGTGCCTTCGTCAGCAAGGCCGAAACGCCGAACGCGATCCCGGCCGCGATCCCGAAGAAGACGGCGCGCGGTGGTCCGCTGGTCGACCGGCCGAACATCAGGCACACCAGGATCGCCGCGAGCGCGCTCGGCCCCGCGATGAGCCACTCGCGTGTACGTGCGATCTGGACCCCTCCGGTCGGCGAGACCTCGTAGAGGAACAGTGCAAGGCCCCCCGAGAGCACCGCGGCCGCCACCCAGTCGGAGCGCAGCACGGGGCGGTGTACGAAACGGGATCCGATGAACAACGACATGAGAATTCCCGTCGCGAGGATCGGCTCGACGAACACGACCGCGGCGAGCCCGAGTGCCGCGGCGTGAAAGATGTAGCCGCCGAAGTCGGCGCCGAGTCCGAGCAACCAGCGGGGCTTCTTGACCAGGCGGAGCAACAAGCCCAGCTTCATCGAGTACTCGTCGGGCACCTTCTCGGCTTCCAAGAGCTCGAGGACGTTGCTGATCGCGTAGCACAGGGCCGTAACGAGCGCGAGAACCGTGGCGATGGCGACCTGGCCGGACATCGTCTCAGTCTCTGAGAGTCGGGTCGGGGTTGTCGAGCGGCGAGGCGTTTGGATTCATCTTGCGATGAGACCCCCGTCGACCACCAGCGAGTCGCCGTTGACGTAGCTCGCCTCGTCTGAGCAGAGCCAGACGACGGCCTGGGCGATCTCCATTGGTGATGCCATCCGCTTCATCGGCAGCCGTTTCAACATACGCTCGCCATTGTCCGGCAGTGCGTCGAGGTAGGCGCGCATGGGCACCGTCTCGGTCTGCCCAGGAAGCACCGCGTTGACACGTATCCCCGTGGCGGCGAATTCCTGTGCGGCCTGTTTGGTCAAGCCGAGGACCCCGTGCTTTGCCGCGGTGTATTGCGGCTGTCCCGGTGCCGGTACCAGGCCCGCACCCGACGACATGTTGACGATCGCGCCACCGCGGTCCTGCGTCGACATCTGCCGCAACTCGTGCTGCATGCAAAAGAACACGCCACTCAGGTTGACATCGATCGTGCGCTGCCACTCGTCATGTGAGTGCTCGGTGAACGGCTTCGGGTCCGGTGCGATGCCGGCGATGTTGCACGCCCAGTCGAGTACGCCGAATCGGTCCACCGCAGTCGCAACCATCGCTTCGACCGACGAGTCGTCGGCGACGTCGACGCGGACCGAGATCGCGGCCGCCCCGATCGCGCGCGCAGTCGCGTGCGCGGCTGCCTCGTCGATATCGGCGACGAGCACTTGCGCGCCGCGCTCGCCGAGTAGCAACGCGGTCGCGCGGCCGATCCCGCTCCCACCACCGGTGACGAGCGCAGCCGTCACCGAACGAGTCCGCGTGCACGAAGGAAGGGGCCCGACCGCACGACAAGACCGTTGTCGAACGCGTGATCGCAAGTGGCCAACGCCACCGCGGCATCGGCCATCGTTTCCACCGGCTCGCACCATTCCGGCGGCAGGTCCATCACGGCGGTCGCGCCCTCGGTTGCCACCGCGTGCTCGGGCGCGAGCGCGTTCACGGCGATGCCCGCGTCGCGAAGCTCAGTGGCAAGTGAGATCGTCAGCCGGTCGAGAGCCGCCTTACTCGGGGCGTAGGTCGAGGAACGGGCTTGCTGCGGGCTGTCGAGCCGGTCGGTGTCGACGATCGCGCTGGTGATGTTGACGATCCAGCCCGCGCCGCGGTCGCGCATCGCCGGGACCACGGCCCTCGTCAAGAGATAGGGAGTGATGACGTTGACCTCGTACGCGACCCGCAGGCGTCGCTCGGACGTGTCGTCGACACTGAGATAGAAGCACGCGGCGGCGTTGTTGACGAGCACGTCGATCGGGCCGAGCTCGCGGGCTGCCTGCGCCACGATCCCGTTCCGATCGCAGGCGGGATCGGAGAGGTCGGCGACGATGGGGAACGCCCGCCCGCCCGCAGCCGCGATCGCGTCGGCGGTCTCGCGCAGTGAGCCCGCGAGGTGCCCGCCGGATCCCGGCTCGAGGCTGCGGGCAACGATCGCGACCTCGGCGCCTTCCGCGGCGTATCGACGGGCGATTGCGGCACCGATGCCGCGCGACGCCCCGGTTACGAGGGCGACCCGACCCGCAAGTGCATTACCCATGGCGGCTGGACAATAGTGGGGTCATGCAGGACATGATCATCCGCGGTGGAACGGTCGTCGACGGCACGGGAGCTCCGGGCCGGATCGCCGATGTTGCAGTGAGTGACGGCCGCATCACGGCCATCGGCCCCGTAGACGACACCGCGACGCGAACCATCGACGCACGCGGCAAGGTCGTCGCGCCCGGCTTCGTCGACATTCACACGCACTACGACGCACAAGTGTTCTGGGACACGACGCTTTCGCCCTCGCCGCTCCACGGCGTCACGACGGTGATCGGTGGCAACTGCGGCTTCACGATCGCGCCACTCGGGCCCGAGCACGGCGACTACCTCATGCGGATGCTCGCTCGCGTCGAGGGGATGCCCCTCGCCGCGCTCGCCGAGGGCGTTCCCTGGGACTGGGAGAGCTTCGGCGACTACCTGGATCGCATCGACGGAACGCTCGCGCCGAACGCCGGCTTCCTCGTCGGGCACTCCACGATCCGCCGGGTCACCATGGGCGACCGCGCGACAAAGGGTGAGGCGTCCGCCGACGACATCGCCGCCATGCGCGAGTTGCTGGCCGCGAGCCTGGCGGCGGGCGGCCTCGGCTTCTCATCGAGCTGGGCCCGGACGCACAACGATGCGGCCGGTGACATGGTGCCGTCGCGCTATGCGAGCGTCGACGAGATCCTCGCACTCTGTGACGTCGTCAAGGATCACCCGGGTACGACACTCGAGTTCATCCCATGCGTCGGCATGTTCGAGGACTTCGCACCCGATCTGCTCACGCGGATGTCACTCGCGGCGAACCGGCCAATCAACTGGAACGTGCTTTTCGCGGGCAAGGGCAGCGAGCCGATCACGGAGCACAACCTCGCCGCGTCCGACTATGCCGCCGAGCACGGCGCGCGCGTGGTCGCACTCACGGTTCCGTTCGCGCCATCGCCGCGCATCTGTTTCGAGAGCGGGTTCCTCCTCGACACGATTCCCGGGTGGGAGAAGCCGATGGCGCTCCCCCACGACGAGAAGAAGGCGATGCTCGCGTCACCGGACGGGCGAAATGTGCTGCGCGAGGCGGCCCTGCAGCCGACATCGGGGTTCAAGGTCTCGAACTGGAGCATCTACGTGATCAACGAGACCTTCGCACCCGAGAACAAGCAGTGGGAGGGAAAATCGGTCGCCGCGATCGCGAAGGAGCGCGGCGTGGACGAGTTCGACGCGCTCTGCGACATCGTGGTAGCCGACGACCTGATGACCGGATTCGGGTTCCCCATCGGCGCCGACGACGACGAGACTTGGCAGATCCGCATGAAGGTCTGGCGCGACGGGCGCGCCGTGGTTGGCGCGAGTGACGCGGGCGCGCATCTCGACTTCCTCGCCAGCTTCAACTACGCGACCGTCCTCCTCGGCGGCCCTGTCCGCGAGCGCGGGCTCATGCCCATCGAGGAAGCGGTGAATCTTCTCACCGACGTTCCCGCGCGCCTGTACGGTTTGAGCGAACGCGGCCGTCTGCAGCCGGGCTGGCACGCCGACGTCGTCGTCATCGATCCCGAGACGGTCGGCTCCCAGGAAGTCCGCATGCGCTTCGACCTCCCCACCGGCGCGCCGCGTCTGTACAGCGGCGCGAACGGAATCGATCACGTGATCGTCAACGGGACGGAAATCGTGGATCACGGCGAATTCACCGAGGCGCGCCCGGGAACGCTCCTCCGCTCCGGCCGCGACACGGAGACGGTCTCGGTCCCGGGCGGGCACGCGTGAGGTAGGCCGGGTGGCGTCTCGCCGGTTCTTCGACCGGCTCCGCCGGCGCGGCCTGCGCGGCGCGCCGGGTCGCGCCGCGCTCGACCTCGCACCAGACCTGCACGAGCGGGACGAGGCTCGACTGCGGGCAGTGATCGCGGACCTTCTCCGGATGCACGACACCATGACGCAGCGGGCCGAAGCCGCGGCCGTCGCCGACGCGTACGTCGCGCTGTCCGACGACGGCCGCCGCAACTTCCATCTCCTGCTCGCGCGCGACTTCTGGACCGATCCGCAGGCAGTGGACGACGCGGTCGCCGACCTGACCGCGAGTCGCGACCGCCGTGCGGCCGAGCGACGACTGCGCGACGCGCTTGTCCCGCCCGCGGACCGCCTGCTGCAGCTCCTCAGCGGGCTCGAGGGCGGGGTCAAGTTCCTCGTCGATCTGCGCGCCGACGTCCTGCGCATGGACGTGCCCCGCGCCGGCGACGCCGACGCGGGCCTCGCGGATCTCGATCGTGAGCTGAAGGCGCACATAACCACGCTCTTCGATGTGGGCCTGCTCGCGCTGCGCCGCATCACGTGGGAGGCGCCCGCCGCGTTACTCGAGAAGTTGATCAACTACGAAGCCGTCCACGCCATCAGCTCGTGGGACGACCTGAAGAACCGCCTCGACAGCGACCGCCGCTGCTACGCGTTCTTCCATCCCGCGATGCCGGACGAACCGCTCGTCTTCGTCGAGATCGCGCTGACGGCGGGCATGGCGACCGAGCTCGCGCCGCTACTGGACGCGCGGGCACCGGAGCTCGATCTCGAGCGCGCCGACACCGCCGTCTTCTACTCCATATCGAACTGCCAGCCCGGCCTGGCAGGAGTGAACCTCGGGACCGCCCTCATCAAACAGGTCGTCGAGGCGCTGCGCGTGGATCTGCCGCAGCTGCGGCGCTTCGTCACACTCTCACCGATTCCCGGTTTTCGTGCGTGGGTGGAGTCGCAACTGGGCGACCGGGCGCGGCTCGGGGAACGGGAGCTCGCGCTCCTCCCGGCCGAGCCCGCGCGCATGCTCGAGCGCCTCTCGGCCGCCGAATGGGACGCGGACGAAGCAGTACGGCCCGCACTGCTCGCCATGTGCGCCCGCTACCTGACGACAACCCGCGACGGACGCGCCCCCGATCCAGTCGCCAATTTCCATCTGTCGAATGGCGCGACGATCGAACGAATCGACTGGATGGCCGATGCAACACCTAAAGGTCGAGAGCAGTCGTTCGGCGTGATGGCCAACTACCTCTACGAGCCCGACCGCATCCCCGAGCGCGCCGAGGCGTACGCGACCAAAGGTGAGATCCCGATGGCGGCCGAGGTTCGCGAACTCGCGGGATGACCGCGGCTACGCGCGCCTGCCGAGAAAAGCGGCGAGGGCATCGGCATTGCTGGCATTCGGGGGCGGCGGCTGTTCGGGCCCGAACGGAGATTTCGTGTCGTCGCCGCGGAAGCCGGCCTGTATGAACGGACGGGCCGCGTCCAACAGCTGCGCGGCGAGCTCGGGATCGAGGTCGGTAGGAATACCCGTCGCGCGTGCCAGGTCCCAGCCGTGGGTGAACGCATCGGTGGTTGCAATCTGGAGGTAGATCGCGGCGGGCAGCGAGCCGAACGGGAGCTGGACCGTCTTTTCGAGGGCACCCGGACGCCCGAACGCGTCGAGCGATCGCGCGATGCCATCGTCGTAAGTGGAAACCATGGCACCGTTCGTGAAGTCGGTCTCGGGCGGAGTAGGTGCGACGCCGCAGTTCATCGTGTCGGCGAACCAGAAGCTCGTCCCGATCAAGTGATTGATCAGATCGCGTACCTGCCACGACTGGCACGGCGTCGAAAGCGTCAACTGGTCGGGCCGGACATCGGCGAGGACTGCTCGAGTGCTGGCGAACGCGCGCTCGAGATTGGCGCTGTGCATGCGCGGATCGTACGCGGTCGGGCCGCCGGAGTCCGGCCGCAGCAGGGAGTAGGTTCGATCGCCTATGGAGAAGCTCGTATACCTGCTGTGGGAGCGCCCTTCGATCGACCCTTCGGAACTGCGGAAGGAGTTCCTCGAGGATCTCGCACCGCGACTGCTCGCACTCGATCCGCATGCATTACAGATGGATATCGACGACGAGCACGCGCAGATGCAATCGATGGTGCCCGTCCCCACCGACGAGCTCCCCGTGCGTGCTTGTGTATCGATCTGGCTCGACGCGCACGACGAACGCGCGCCGTTCGAGGAAGTCCTCGCCGATGCGGGCGTACGGCGCGCCGGATATCTCGTCACCGAATCGATGTACCGCGAGTACGGCGGCAATGCCCACGCCGCGGTCCGCGACTGGCCCGACGGCACGCGCTCCCCCGGGATCGTCACGCTCACGATCTTCGACAAGCCCGCAGGTACCGACGACGAGACGTTCTACGGCCACTGGTACTCGCATCAGTCGCCGATGTCGGAGGCGATGCAACCGCGTGCCCGCTATGTGCGCAATACCGTCGTCCGTGCGCTCACGCCCGGCGCGCCGAGATATCGCGCCATCGTCGAGGAGTCGTGGCCGACGATCGAGCACGTCACGAACTTGCACACCTTCTTCGGCGCGACCACGAACGAGGAGCTCGGCGAGAACATCCGGGTCATGCTCGACAGCACAAAGCTGCTGTACGACCCCGCGACGATGCGCAACTACCCGCTGAGCGAGTACATCCTCAAGAGTTGAGCGATCGCGCGCTAGCGCGGGCTACACGCCGAACTCGGCCCGTTCGTACTGGAGGAGTCGTTCGAAGTTGGCGTGCAGGTCGTGCCGCCGGCCGCCGTCCAGCGCGAGGTTCACGAGCTCGTGCGGGTCCTCGTCCAGGTCGTACCACTCGTGTTCCTGATCGGCGAAGTCGGCGTCGACGTCGTACAACTTGCGGCCCGGGTCCTTGCCCCAGAGCCCGGTGCCCGGCTTACCGCCGCCGACGCCGTAGTAACGCGCGTACTTGATCCTGCCGTCGAAGAAGCCGCGGATCGCGTACCGGGTGTGGTTGATCTCGTCAGTGTGGGCAGTGTCGTGCGCGAAGAGCACGTGGTCGCGAACCGACGCAGCGGGGTCGGCGAGCACCGGTGCGAGGTCGACGCCCTGCAGGGTCGGTTGCGTCGCGGGGTCGACTCCGCCCAGCGCGCAGATCGTCGACGCGAGGTCGACATGCGTGGCGAGCGCGTCGGACTGCGCACCGGCTCGCGTCACGCCCGGCACCTTCACGTAGCACGGGACGTGCATGATCTCCTCGTACACGAACGGGCCCTTCGAGCGCAGCCCGTGGGAGCCGCACATGTCGCCGTGATCGGACGTGAAGATGACGACCGTGTCGTCGTACGCACCGCTTTGTTCGAGCGCGCCGAGCACCGTTCCCAGCGACTCGTCGGCCATACGCTGTAACTTGACGTAGTAGTCGAGGTGGCGCAGCCACGACTTCTTGTCGCTCGGGTCGATGTAACCCCAGAGGCCGTGCTGCTGATCCCAGCGCCACTGTCGTTGCGCGGCGGGCTTGCCGATCAGATCGTCGCCGAAGTTGTCGGGAAGGGTGTCGCACACCTCTTCGTAGCTCTTGTCGAACACGGGCAGGACGTCGTCGTCCTTCCATTTCGCCCACTCGAGCACCTTGCGTGCACGCCGCACCTCTTCGGGATGGCGCCGGTCGTAGTCCGGTTGGTCGATCGGGAACCACATCACGTCGTGCGGGTTCACGAGCGCGACGGTGAGGAACCACGGCGCCGAAGTGGCGGCGTTGTCGCGGAGCCACGCCGCCGCGTTCGCCGCGATGATCGGATCGAAGTGGACGCCGGTACCGGCCCAGCCCATGAAGTGGCGATCGTTCCCCTCCCAATCCGCGAAGCCATACGCGGTCATGTCGGGCGTCGGAGACTGCGACAGGTGCCACTTGCCGATGTAGCTCGATCGGTAGCCGGCGTCGCGCAGAACCGACCCGATCGTGGGAACTGCAGGATCGAGCTCCTTGTGCTCGGGCATGATCACGTTGTCGACGACACCATGCTGCGCGATGTACTGGCCGGTGAACAGCGAGGCGCGCGAGGGTGAGCACGGCGAGCTGTGCGTGTAGTACCGCGTCAGTTCGAGACCCTCGGCGCGTAGCCGCTCACGCCACGGGAGTTGGACGCTCGCCGGGAGCCAGCCGCGATGGCGCTCCTGATCGGAGACGACCAGCAAGATGTTGGGCGCAGAGGATGTCGGGTCGCTCATCAACTGCCACACTGCTCGGGGTCGACAGCGCTTCGCCAGTTGAAGCACGGCGCACCGGTGGCGCCTGGCTCGGTATCAGCCGGCGTAGCCGTCGAGGAGGCCGGTCAGGCCGCTCGGATCGTGCGGACCGAACGCCAGCTGTTCCAGCACTCCGAGCCCCACGTCGTCGCCGC